>JADMIO010848906.1_pt1 | contig 93362 bp, 86 predicted proteins | sample 8958161 | NCBI WGS metagenome assembly JADMIO01 (sample SAMN16585339, study PRJNA669376) | soil metagenome | isolation source: Crop rotation soil | place: USA: Cullars Rotation, Alabama | collected 2011
GCCGCGACTTCAAGTCACGTGAATTCCAAGCTTCGGATCCCACTGTGCTGGAAAGATGGGATTTCCCGTCCGGTGCCGGGCCGTTGCATAGCGACGGAAAACATTCGGTTGGAATGAAGGGCATCAGCCAGCATTTGCCGGTAGCGCGGCTCGAAGATATATAACGGCAGCAATGCTTGTGGGAACAAGGTGGCGTTGGGCAAAGTCATTATCGGCACCTCGCGCGGTATCTTCATACTGCTAATGTAAGGGGGCGCGCGCTTTTATCAAGCCGCTTGCCAAATGCATCTCGCACTTGCATGTTAGTCGATATGACAAACAGGATTGGCATAATTATTTTATTGTTGCTCTGTCTAGGATTAGGCGTGGGAGTCATGGTCGTCAAACGAGGCGCTGCCGAACAACGCACCCAGGACGTTAAACAAATCGAAACCCTTTCCAACCAATGGAGCAAAGCCAGCACGGATCTTGATGAACAAAAGAAGGTTGCCGTGATGCTGGAGAAGGATAGTGAGGCCAAAAAAGCTGAATACGAAAAGTCACTGGCTGAACTCACAAATAACGTGGCGCAAGTCTCATCCAATCTCGCCAAAGCCGAAACCAGCCTGCGCACCGCCGAACAACAGATCAAAGAAGACAACAGTAAAATTGCCGAATTGGAATCGCAGAACTCGGCAGTGGAGAAAAAAGCCGCAGATCTGAGCGCCTCTTTGACCAATCTGACGGCCCAAATTGCTGATACCCGCCGCAAGTTGGCGACTGCCGAGGGCAACCAGGTCATCCTCGAAAAGCAACTGACGCAGCTCATGGCTGAAAAGAAGGAGCTCGAACGACAGTTCAACGATATCACGATTTTGCGGGCCCAGGTCTCCAAATTAAAAGAGGAAATGAACGTTGCGCGCCGGCTGGAATGGACCCGCCAGGGTGTCTACGCCGCCTCGGAACAAAAAGGCGCCCAAAAACTGATGCAAGGCCTCGCCGCCCCGCCCAAAGCTTCCCGGGGGAACTACGATCTCAACGTGGAAGTTAACGCGGATGGCAGTGTGCGGGTGATTCCCTCCGCCACCAACAATGTCGTTCCGTCTAATCCACCCGCTCCAAAATGAGGGCATCCATTTTTTCGGCGCTCGGGATGCATTCGGCCGTCAGCTGATTCGCCTGCTTTTGCGGGGCAAACCTCCCGAATTTTTCTGCGCCAAATCAGGGCAATGACTCAGCCTCGTTTACTTGCCGATTCTCATGGACGCATCCTGCGCGATCTCCGGGTTAGCGTTACCGATCGTTGTAATTTTCGTTGCATGTACTGCCTGCCGGAAACCGAGGCAGCCCATAACTTTTACCGCGGCCATTGGGCTCACATGCCAGACTCGGCCCCCATTCTTCAACAATGGGTTCCCAAAGCGGATATTTTGAGCTTCGAAGAGATCGAGCGCGTCATACGTATCTTTGCCGCTTTAGGCATTGAAAAAATACGGCTGACCGGTGGCGAACCCTTGTTGCGCCAGAGGATCGAGCATCTCACCGCCGCAATCGCCAGGGTCCCGGGCATCACGGACCTCGCCATGACCACCAACGGATTTTTGTTTGCTCAAAAAGCGCGCTTGTTACTCGAAGCGGGTTTGAAGCGTGTCAGTTTCAGCCTGGACTCGTTGAACATTGCAACCTTCAAAAAAATGACCGGGCGTGACAGCCTGGCGGAAGTTCTTTCCGCCATCCACCTGGCGCAAGAGCTGGGTTTCCATCCGGTCAAGGTCAACGCGGTGATCATTCGCGGCATCAACGACCATGAAATTGAAGACCTGGCGCAGTTTGCCCGCGAACATAACCTCACTTTCCGCTTCATCGAGTTCATGCCCTTGGACTCAGCTCGGGCCTGGCTGAAAGAGATGGTCGTGCCGGCCAAAGAAGTGCTCGAACGTTTGCGCGGGCGTTTCGATCTGCAACCTGCCCCGGCGGACAATCCATCCTCCACATCCAAACGTTGGGTCTTTGCGGATGGACAGGGTGAAATTGGGATGGTTGCACCTGTCAGCGAGCCCTTTTGCGGACAATGCAATCGCATTCGCATGACCGCAGACGGCAAGATCAGGACCTGCCTCTTTAGCGTGGTCGAGCACGACTTGCGCGCGCGGCTGCGCGACGGCCACTCCGACGTTGCTCTCAGCGATTGGTTGGAAAAAGTCGTGTGGCAAAAGGAAGCCCGACACCATATTGGGGAGCCTGATTTCGTGCCCGCCTCGCGTTCGATGAGTTGTATTGGTGGTTGAAGAGTGGACCGCGTGCGGGTTCTTTAGAAAGCCGTGTTTCTCCGTGTCATTCGTGGTCAGAATTTTCTGTTCTCTGGAGGTAGAGAAGCAAGACAAGAATTAACCACGGATTTCGCGGATGATACGGAGTTAAAGAAGAAAATGTTCCTCACTGTGCCTATTCTTTCTCTAAGCTGTTGAGTTCTGATTCCCAGGTTTTAACGCTGATCACAATTCTCGCACTCGAAAATAGCGCCGCGGACCAGCGGATGGCGTGGTCAGAATCATCGCTCCACCCGTACCCTGTTGAGTCCCCAGCAACGTCCAATTCGTATCCGAGACATCATCTTTGTACTCGAGCCGATAAAGCTTTTCGCTGCGGGTCTGCACGGAAACGCTGAATATCCCGTTAGTCCAAACCGGATTTTCCGCGCGAAATGGAGCTGCTGAAAGGGCCTCCGCAACCAGTCCCAAGTTGTGAAAACTGCCCGCAGCTATTGCGACCACATTCGAGAGGCCTGTTGGAAAACTCAATTGACCATCCTGGCTTGCGCCCCAGGCCACCACTGTTCCATTGCTCTGGACCGCAACACTATGTTCGGACCCGGCCGCAATTGCCACCACGTTGCTGAGGCCGATGGGCACAACGCTTTGCCCGTGGTTGTTCCGTCCCCAGGCCTGCACCTGGCCGTCGCTCGTCAACGCCAGGCTGTGGTAGCCACCACAGGAAATTGCAATCACATTGGTCAATCCTTCCGGCACATCACCCTGGCCATCCTCATTCAAGCCAAAGGACAAAACTGTTCGATTGCTCGTGAGCATCAAGTCGTGATCCGACCCGGCTGCGATAGCCATAAGATTGGTCCGGTCTGCCGGGAAGGATTTCACCAGATAAGCCCCGGCAGCGGAGTCAAAGTACTGTCCCCAATTTGTGAGCGTCCCATCGTTGAGAAGGGCGGCGCTATGTTCACCGCCCGCGGCAATCGCGACCACCTTCGACAATCCTTCTGGCACGGTGCTCTGTTGATGGGTATTGCGTCCCCAACCTGTTACCGAACCGTCCAGGTTCAGGGCGAGGCTATGATAAAACCCTCCGGAAACGGCGACGACATTGGATAACCCTTCGGGAACATTGGTTTGCGAATAAGAATTATTTCCCCAAGCGACAACCGTGGTGTCTTTCAACAAGGCCAGACTGTGCGATGAACCGGCCGCCACGGCCATCACGTTGACCGCTGTGACCGGAACATTTGTTCCCGGTCCGGAGCCCCATGCGATAATGGATTCTCCCCTGGAAGATATTAGGGGTAAAAAGATGAATAGAGATAGGGTGAACAGTTTTTGACTGTCATTTTTCATAAGAGTGAATTCCTGTTGGCGAAGGCATACAAACAGAGAGCAGCAGAGAACGCACGATCTTTTTTCAGAAAAATCCTGGAGGCAACATCTAGGAAAAGAATGGAAACCCGGCTTTGCTATACTCGTGGTGCGGCTGGGAAATCCTCGCTAAGATAGCCGGAGAACTGCCGAACTGCCTCTTTGGTTGAAGCACCAAGGCGAACTGAGTTCGGAGGCTGTGAGGCAATCGGGTGGAGTCTTATTTGGTTAGTTGTGCGGGCCCGCGGTGCCGAACGGTAGTTGAGAGAAATGCGATGGTTTAGGGCTGGGGTTCGGACTCACCAGATTCCAGCTCTCAAACCAGCTCTAGACGAGCTCATCAGAATCTGAGACTATCTTAGCGCGGGCAAAAACAGCATGGGAAAGGGAAACAATGGCGCGTATTTTAAAGGAAAATGTGAGGTTGTTAAGGGCTTCGTTTTCCAAAAGGGAATGGGATTTTTTGAAAAGGAACCCAGACTTCAAGACCCGACTTAATAGGGCTAATAATACTTTGGATGACTTTGAAAAGCTGGCCTGGTTGGGCAGCGAATTGGTTACGGAGCTTGAAATTGAAACCCGCTTGAAACCTCAGTTTCGTAAAACGAATTAGAGAGCAAATTGGATTGACGCAGTTCTACTTTTGATCGCGATAGAGCCAAAATGACTCTATGCGAGTCTCATCCCAAATTAATAGTGAGACATAATGTCTCTAAATTCAGCTTTGGTTCTTTTGCCAAAATAATTATAAGCCATTGTTTTATATTAGCTTAAAACGATTAACAGGTTGTGGCATACCTCAAGCTTTTTACATGGGTAGGCAAATAAGCCGCAACGAAAGGAAAATTGAAGTTATGAATAATGTATCACGATGGCAACGACCTGAATTGTCAACTTATCAGGGGGTAGGACGGTTAACGGATTTGCGCGATGAAATCGATCGCTTGTTCGAATCGCCTTTATCAGAACTGACTCGCACGACGCAAATGTTGAGCGGTTGGACGGTTCCGATTGATCTGTTTGAAGATAAGGATTCATTCATTGTCCGCGCCGAGTTGCCGGGCATGAAGAAGGAAGAAATTGATCTGTCGCTGCATGACGGCAGTCTGAGCATTTCCGGTGAGCGCAAAAGTGAAGAGAAGTATCATGAAGCCGAAGTGCACCGGGCTGAACGCTTCGTGGGACGATTCCAGCGGACTATTAGTTTCGCAGCGCCGGTTTCAGCCGATAAGGTGCGGGCGCAGTACAAAGATGGCATTTTAAGTGTCATTCTGCCCAAGACCGAGGAAGCGAAACCGAAACAGATCGATGTGAAGGTAGGTTAATATTTTATGTGAAAGGAGTAAATATGAACGCATTACAAAAAGAACCGCGCACAGGCAACGATCATCGGCAGACGTCGAACGTGGTTGCGCCGCCGGTTAACATTTTTGAGAATAAGGATGCTTACATAATGGAGGCGGAGATGCCGGGTGTGAGCAAGGAAGGGTTGCAGGTGACGCTGGAAGGGAATGAGGTCACCATCCTGGGACGGCGCAGTGAGGAGAAGCTGCCGGGGCAGGCACTGTTCCGGGAAAGCCACGTCGCTAATTTTCAAAGGGTGTTCCAGCTCGATCCCGTCATCGACACCTCAAAGATTAGCGCGCGGATGGAGCAGGGTTTGTTAACTCTGACTTTGCCCAAGTCTGAAGAGGTCAAACCGCGCAAGATTACGGTGGGCGACTAATCTCTTCGATTAGCCGGCAAAGGCCCCGCAAGCGCCGCTTGTGGGGTCTTGCTGTTTATAGCAACGTTATCTCTCAGATTTTTTTACAAGGGCTGGAAAGATTGCTCTTGTCCGAACGCGCGCTCATGGCAAGAGTTTCTTTCTAATGATACGGATGGCTGAGCTCCAGCGTAGTTCAAAGAAGGAGAGCGAAAGGTTTTTGCTGCTGCCGATTAAGGGTTTTACTTTGATCGAGTTGCTGGTAGTGATTGGGGTGATCGGGATTTTGGCTGCGTTGCTGCTGCCGAGCCTGGGGAAATCCAAGGAGCAAGCGCTCAGGACAGTTTGTGCAGGGAATTTGAAGCAATTAGGGGTAGCATGGCTTTTATACGCGGAGGACAATGGGGATTCGCTGGTGAACAATCATGGCGTGCCGGAAACATTGGCTATCCGGCAAACCTGGGCAAATAATGTCCACGATTGGGAAGTGAGTGACGATAACACGAATGTGTTGTTGTTGGCGAACGCGAAGCTGGGTCCTTACTCGTCCCACGCGACAAAGATTTATAAATGTCCAGCCGATCGCGAACTTGCTCCCAATGGCGAGCGCATTCGCAGCATGTCCATGAACGCGATGATGGGCAATCCAGGGGAGTTAACCAACCGTTTTAATCCTTTGTACGTGCAATATTTCAAGACTGCTGAGGTGACGACGCCATCAGGTCTGTTTGTTTTTCTCGATGAACAGGCGGATACGCTCAATGATGGTTTTTTCGTAAATCGATTGGAGAATTATCAGTGGGGCAACGTGCCAGGGTCTTATCACAATGGCAGCGTCAATCTGGCATTTGCCGATGGGCATGGAGAATCGCATCGGTGGGTGGTGCCTGAAACTGTGGTGCCGGTGAGGAAAACAAGGCTGGAATTGATCCCGGCAAATCCGAAGACCGATTTTGAGTGGTTGAAGGTGCGGACGAGCAATAGGAAGACGTAACGTTCGCCCTCATCCTAGCCTTCTCCCCCGGGGAGAAGGGATCGAGAATCAAAATTTCGCCCTCATCCTGACCTTCTCCCCCGGGAGAAGGAATTGAGAATCAAAATTTTGCTTTCATCCGGGGCTTCTCGCCTGGGCAGAAGGGATCGAGAATCAAAGTTTCGCCCTAATCCTGGCCCTTAGGGCTGGAGGATTACTTTCATTAAAGCTGGCTCCTTGTTGTAGAGACGCGCAAACCACTCGGCTCCTTCGGATAGGGGAGCAAGGGCGCTGATGAGCGGGGCAGGATTGACCGCACCTCGGGCGAGCAGGTCGATACAGGCGGGATATTCGCCGCGTGAGGCGCATGAACCTAAAACCGTTAACTCGCGAGTAACCGCATTCTGCAGAGGAAAATCGACCGTCGGTGCTATGTTTCCAACCAACACCACGACCCCGCCTCTTTGCACGGAACGAAGAGCGAGTTCTACAGTGGCACTGACTCCCACCGCTTCGAAAGCTGCCATAACTCCCTCGGCATTGGTGCAGGCCATGATCGTTTCGAGGGCATTTTCTTGTGAGGAATCAATCGTGTTGGTGGCCCCGCATTTCAAAGCTACAGCCAGTCGATCCGGTGCGACATCCACGGCGATGATTTGCTGGCAACCGGCCTGTTTCAACATTTGGATAATGGCCAGGCCAATCATGCCCGCGCCCAGGACCACCGCGCTGCGTATCCGTTCGATCTTTGCGCGGCGTACCGCATGGGAGGCAATGGCGTACGGTTCGATCAAGGCGGCATGCTCAAAGGGCAACGTGTCAGGCAATCGATACAGAATGCGCTCGGGTATTTTTACGAACTCAGCGAAGGCACCGTCCTGGCGATATTCTTCGCACGAGACTCCCAACACACGCCGACGCAAGCACAGATTGATCTGTCCCGAGCGGCAAAATTCACATTCTCCGCAATAGATGGTGGAATCAAAAGTGACGCGATCCCCTGGGGACCAGTCAGTCACTTGGCTGCCGACGCTGGCGATCGACCCCGCGGCTTCATGCCCCATGATAATCGGGGGGCGTCGGCGCCCGGTGCTGCCATCCATTCCGTGAACGTCGCTTCCGCAAATGCCGCAGGCTTTAACGGACACCAGGACCTCCAACTCTGCAGGTTTGGGTGCGGGGACATCTTCGAAGGAGAGTCGTTTGTATTCTTTAAGAACAAGAGCTTTCATGGAAGCGCACGGGCAATAACGGGCATTGAAGAGGATTGGTCAAGAATAGTTCAGAAGGAAGTTCGTCCTCACCCTTCCCCTATCCTCCAGAGAGGGGAATTGTTTCGTGAGTCAAAGTTACGCCAGTCATCATGGAATTTGTTTGATGAGAAGATCGTCTGAGCGATAGATGGCCGGCCAGGCGTCGACGGTCTCGGAAATGGTTTGCGGGTAGAACCGCCGCTTGCGCTTGCTGCCCGGGTTGGATGCTTCTACGGCAAACCTGACTGGTGATTCACTTACCATTACAAGTTTCGTATAACCCAATTCTTTCAGCCGGCGCAGATCAGAATTATTCGTGAGCAGATCTTGTAATCCTTTTACCGTGGGGGTTGCCGGAGAGCTTTCGAAACCTATCACCGAGAGCCCTTTCCGTCCCGAGCGGAATAATGGCTCGCCGCCCCAGTCGGGATCACACGTGTACAGGACCAGCTTGTCGTCGGGTTTAGTCTGCTGGCGGATGAGCGCGCTAATCGCTTTGGGGAAATAATCATAATCGATGGCGATCTTCATGGCGATCAACCCGTCGATTGTAGAAAAGCCCATGACCGCTGCTGCTAACGTGAGCCGCAGCCAGGAGGATGGCATCGCCCGAGCCCAACTCGGCTCAAGGCGGGCCACCGTCGCCCCGCAAAGCAACGCTACCGCAGGGCAGCACATCAGGTAATAATGCCAGTGGGCAAGCACCAGGTGAGTGAAAACCAGTGTGGTGAGAAAGGTGGCCAGGAGCCAGAGTTTTGGAAATCGGTTTCCCCTGGTTAAGAGCGAGGGGAGGAAAAAACCCACCATGGGCAACGCTCCCAATGTCGCATGCAGAAAACGCCATGCTCCCTTAATCCACGCACCCGGACTGAAACGATAATGCAAGTCTCCAAAAAACCAGAACCTTAGAAAAGGGCTGTGAGAAAGCCGCAGGTCCAGAAAAGGAAACTCCGCTTGAGCTGCGAGCGAGTTGGCATGAAGCGTCCAGGCGGCGAGGCAAGCGGCGGCGACTGCGCCAGTCCCAGCGAGAAGCAGCCATAGACGCACTGACTGGCCTCTGGACATCATCACGTCAGTGGCGTTGGTGTCAGCTTCACTTCGCACCCTGGTTCTACGCTCCAGCAGCATGAAAAAGCTGCATAATCCCGCAGCCATGAAAAACGGCAGCTTGGACACGGCGCTGATCGCAGCAAAAATCGCGGTAGGCAGCCACCACCGTGCGAGGCCCGTGGAAATCATCCTATGGGCGAAATAAAGGAACCAGAGAGTAACGGCCAGACTGAACCCATCGGTGGCAGCTTCCCCCGACATGATTACAATCAAAGGTTGGGTAAGAAAGAAAGCCGTTGCCCACCATGCGGCGCGTTCCCCCACATAATGGCGGCCTAATTGTAAGAAAGGCCAGAGCGCTGTGACAAAGAGAGCCAAGGACATAAGATTGGCCCAGCCGTACCAGGTTGAATTTGTCAGTTTGAAGAGCAAGCCCGTTGCTGCTTGCCATAGTGGGAATTCCAATGCTGCAGGAGTCCCTTTGGCATCAAACCCAACAATTACTGGCCGTAGCAAGTTAATCGGCCCGGAGGCATACTCGAGAGCAGTTCCCAAATGACTGGCACGAATGAACGATCGGCCCACCACGGCATTTCCGAGATGGAACACCGTGATGCAGAACAAAAATGCAAGCACCAGTGGAAGGAGGGAAACTGGCCTGGTGGTTTCGGTTTGCACGGCGACATAGTGTGCGGAAATAAACGATGGTTTACAATCAGTGGTTCAAGGCTTTGAAAAAACATTGTGGCGAATATGGCGAACGGTAGTGATGGGACTTAAGAGTCAGTCGTCCCTTCGGGACTTGGTCGGCTCTGAACGTCTACACCCAACGCTAAAGCGTTGGGCTATGGTCATCGGCATCCCTTTGGGATGAAGCGGCAGCGTCAAGGTATCGTTCCTTTCGGGATGAAGCGGCAGCGTCGAGGCTCGTCCCTTTCGGGATGAAAGGGGCAGCGTCAAGACATCGGCATCCCTTCGCGTGAAAGCGGCAGGGCTAAGGTCCCCGGCATCGTTTGGGGATGAAAGGGCCAAGATCATCCGTATCCCTTCGGGATGAAGCGGCAGGGCTAATATTTCTGTCCTACCGAGGGAGTTCGCCTGAAGGGAGTCTCTCCCGGAGGGAGTAATGACCATAGCCCAACCTTTCAAGGTTGGGTGACTGTTTTAGTGAATTAAAGTCCCGAAGGGACGGCTGAACCCTGTGCCACGTCCTACGTCTGCACTTACTTCATCGTGTTTTTTTCGAAACGCCCTATGTGAATGATGTATTCAGCCCTAAGAACGACGGGGACATGGCCAGGGTATTCAGGCCTTCGGAGGGAATGGTGGCTGGCAATCTTTCCCCGGTCCGACTCTTCCGTTGCAAAGGTTTCGAACGTTCGCCACAGTAAAGCGCATGAGCAAGCGGTTCTATCTGACAACAGCCATTGATTATGTGAATGGCGAGCCGCACCTTGGGCATGCTTACGAAAAGATCATTGCCGATATTATTGCGCGAGCGCGGAGCAGTTTCGGTGAGGAGGTTTTTTTTCTAACTGGCCTGGATGAGCATGGGCAAAAAGTGCAGCAAGCCGCCCTGGCCGCGGGAAAAACACCGCAAGCTTATTGTGATGAATTAGCGCAGGTGTGGAAAGCGTTCGTGGCCAAACTGGAACTCACAAATAATGATTTCGTTCGCACCACCGACCCACGCCACCAGCGGGTGGTGCAAGGTATTTTATCGAAACTCAATGCGACGGGTCATTTTTATCAGAAGGAATATGAAGGTTTTTATTCGGTTAAAGAAGAGACATTCCTGACCGAAAAAGACCGAAAACCAGACGGCTCGTTTGATGAATCATACGGCGAGGTCATCCGGCTGAAGGAGCAAAATTATTATTTCAAACTGAGAGAACATCAGGCTTGGTTGATTCAATATTTGGAGCAAAATCCCTCCTTCGTACAGCCTGATTCCAGGCGAAACGAGGTGCTCGGTTTTTTGAAAAACGACGTATTGGAGGATCTCTGTATCACCCGGCCTCTTTCTCGTCTTAATTGGGGAATTCCTTTCCCGATCGACCCTAATTACGTCACGTATGTTTGGTTTGACGCCCTGGTGAACTATATCAGCGTGCCCGCCTCTTTAGGGGATCCGGTGGTAAACAGCGCACCGGGAGTCCGCGGCCAGGTCACTTCCGGGCCAAGCTTATGGCCAGCCGATATCCACATCATCGGCAAAGATATCCAAAAGTTTCACGCCGTTTACTGGCCCATCATGCTCAAAGCAATGGGCCTGCCTTTACCCAAGCAGATCCTCGTTCATGGCTGGTGGCAGAAGGATGGGGCGAAAATGAGCAAGACCACGGGCAACGTTGTGGATCCGATGGCGGTGATCCAGGAATGGGGCTTGGACGCTTTCAGGTTCTACGTTGTGCGTGAGTTGGACATAGGCGCGGATGGGAATTGGACTGATGCCGGTTTTAAAAGCCGATACTATTCGGAGTTAGCAAATGGCCTGGGCAATTTGCTTAATCGTTCCGTATCGATGCTAAGAAAGTATCGGAATGGTTTCGTCCCTGCACAGTCCAATGTATTAGCGGGGGATGCCGAAAAAGCGGCAGAGGAAACAAAGAGATTGCTGCTGGAAAATCGCTTACAAGCCGCATTAGTAGCGATTTGGTCGCTTGTAAATCGCGCCAATCAATATGTAGAACAAACCGCCCCGTTCAAGTTGGCTAAGGATCCGACTAAATCAGTCCAACTGGATGAGGCCTTATACAATCTGGTAGAAGTATGCCGAGTGCTGGCCGTGCTCCTGTGGCCGTTTTTACCGGGAACAGCAGCCAAAATCTTTTCGCAGCTCGGGGTTTCTTGCACAGCTGGCAACTTTGACTTGGCGAAATGGGGCGGCTTGTTGCCCGGACATAGCATCGGAGCTCCGACGCCTCTCTTTCCAAAGAAAGAGGATTAACTCGTTTTACCGATGGCCGTGGCCCCCGTGAAAACCGCCTCCTCCATGCCCACCATGGAAGCCGCCGTGTCCACCGCGAAACCCGCCATACACTCCACCAAAACCAAATCGAAACGAAAGGGCCGGTGCACCGTAGAAGCCGTAGTAACCTGGATAATAGGGCGCGTAATAGCTAGGAGCGTAGTAACCATAGTATGCAGACCTTACGGCGGGGTAAGGAATGACGTAGGTACTGGAGACGCTTGGCGTTAGCGGCGCTTCAACCGGCTGTTGAGGAGGGCCAGAAACGGAATCCGAGTTATCAGCATAAACCGGAGCAGGTGGGTTGTTGGCCGGGAAAGCTTGGATCGTCCTATTGTTTTTGTCTAAAATAGCGTTCACAACGCGGTCTGAGACGCCTTCGTTTCTAAGGCGGACAATATCGTCTGAATTCAGCGCATAAGTAGAGCTGGAGTTCTGGACGTAGCTAAGAATCACATCCTCGCTCACCTGTGCCCTGGTTAGTTTCACCACCTCGGCCATGGCATAAGGAAGCCTTACGGTGGTATTTACATTTGCACCAACGGCTACTTGTGGTGAGGACGTCGGGAGCGGTGCGGAAATAGTTGCATTCAATTCAGCCGCCGTTAAGCCCAAGGGTAGTGTGCAAAGAAGCCCCATGAGTTTGGATAAACAGCCCGTGGGAATCAAATTTTTCATAAGTCAGTGAGTTTAAGTTTTCTCGCTATAATAACATCGTTAATGGTTAGTAAATCGTCAAGCAGGAACCCGGTTTCGGAAAAGCAAATAGAGGCCGGGCGTGCATTTTTTCTCGCAAACAGCGTTTTGAAGGAAAGTCCACTAAGGGCGCCAACCTAAGGTCCTGAGGTGCAAACCCCATTGAGTGTCTTGGCATTGGGAGTTGGTTTAAGTAAGCGGTTTTTCTGCTTACTAACGAATGGATAAAAAATGAGAACCAAAACTTTATCACTTACTCTTTTGACGACAATAGCTGCATTAAATTCACTGGGCCAGTCTGGGGGCACGGCGGGAGCCGGAGCAACCGGGGGAGGAGCAGCCGGTGGCGGCGCAAGAGGAGGAGCGTTCGCTCCTGCAGCTGGATCGGCCACTCGAAACCAGGGTAATTCTCAAACTGCACAGCCTGGTGGGGTAAATAATGGCCAGGTTACACCTCAGAACCCGTCAGGTATCGGTGGAAACCAGTTGGGCTCAAACACAAACGGGTTATTGCCGGGAACAAATCAATTCCTCCCGACTAACTCAATTAGAAATCCGCTATTGCCCTCAACCAATGCTTTCCTTCCAACGAACGCGTTTCGCAATCCTTTATTGCCGGCAACCAATCGCTTTCTGCCAACTAACGCAAATGCAAACCCGTTGTTGCCTCCTACAAACCGTTTTCTCGGCCAAAGTAATGGCGTGCCTGGGGGCGTAGTAAACACAAATGCTTCATTGCCGGGATTCATTCAGACTAACGGCGTTGTCCCGCGAGCTGCCTTAGGTGCCACCAATTTTCCCGGAGCCATAGGCCAGGACCGGGCTGTGAACGGCAGAGAGCGAAGCACACTTGTAGAGATCCGCCGCAACCTCCGCGGGGTACTAACTACGCCAGTGGCCACTCGCTCGGTCCAAATTCAAGTGCAGGGAGGTGTCGTGACGGTACTCGGATCCGTGCAGACAATGGAACAAAAACAAAGGGTCTTACAAACGATCCAAGCCACACCCAATGTCACCCAGGTTATCGATCAACTCGGAATCACTAGTGGACCTGGAACTCAAATTCCTAATGCGGGTGTGAGCACGCTGTTCCCCAACCGGACTCTAACTCCGACCGGTGTTACGAATCAATTTGGAATAAATCCTAATCTCGCTGTTCCCAACAACACCGTTCCGACTAATCCAGTTTCACGAATAAGTAACCCTTAGCCTGGGCCCGATTAATCAAGATTAACTAAAACTCGCCCTCACCCCGGCCCTCTCCCCCGAGGAGAGGGGGGCCTGAGCCGGCGTTGCTACTTGGCCAATGATTTCTGCGAAATTGGATTGAAGGGTCACTTAAAAAATCGGCCGACACTGCAGAATGCAACTCTGCACTACTCCATTGTTCCTTGTTGCGTGTTTTAGGAAGCAATTATAGGATCCAGAACATGCACCCGCGCATCTGGAGCATTTTACTGCTGGCTTCTTTTTGTCTTTTAGGCTGCCGGAACACCTATTACGCGGCCTGGGAGAAGTTCGGGGTGCACAAGCGGGATTTATTGAAGCGTAAAGTTGAAGCAGCGCGGGATGACCAGAAAGCGGCAGGCGAGCAGTTTAAGGATGCTCTGACTCGTCTAAAGGAACTTTATGGGTTTCAGGGAGGGGATTTGGAGAAAACTTACAGTAGCCTCCAAAGTGATTATGAGCGCTGCGTCGCAAGAGCTGATGCGGTTCACAAACGCGTAAAAGATGTCGAAACTGTTGCCGAAGATCTATTTGCTGAATGGGAAAAAGAGTTAAGCGAAATTAGTGCGGAGTCCTTGCGTGCCGACAGCCGGGCCAAGCTGCACGAGACCCGTCGCCGTTATGACGAGCTTCATGGGGCTTTGAAGCGAGCCGAGAAAAGCATGGAACCGGTTTTGTCCCGTTTTCATGATCAGGTGCTTTACCTTAAACACAATTTGAACGCCGCGGCGATTGCATCCCTAAAAGGTGAGAGCACCAATATCCAGGCAGAGATTGCCCGACTATTGGAAGAAATGAATGGGGCTATTACTCAGGCTGACCGATTCATCAATTCCCTCAAGTAAGTTCTATCGTTAGCCCTAAAACCAACGCTATTTCACTGGAAAGATTGGCACTGGACATTTATTCGGTTTAGTGTAGATCGAACGACGCCAATGGCACTATTGGCGCACTAAATATTAGAAATGGTATGAAAAGAATTTTGCTAGGAACATTAAGCGTTGCCGTATTGCAAACGGCTCTATGGGCTGCCGACGAAAAGTCCGAATTAAAGGATTCGAAGGCAAAGCTTAGCTACGCAATTGGAATTAATATTGGGAACAACCTGAAGCGTAACAACTACGAAGTTGATGTCGACACCTTGGCGGGAGGAATTCGTGACGCTTTAACCGGGAAGGAATTAAAGCTGACCGAAGCACAGTCTCGCGAAGTGTTGCAAAGTTACACCAAAGAAATGGCAGCCAAGCGGGAGGAGGAACGCCAGCAAAAAGCAGAAAAGAATCGCAAGCTAGGCGAGGAGTTCCTTGCAGAAAACAAGAAAAAGGAAGGTGTTAAAACCCATACGGTCACGCTCCCAGGCAAGTCCGGAGAAGTGAAAACTGCTGAACTGCAGTACAAAGTTTTGACCGAAGGCACCGGCCGCATGGCGACCACCAATGATATCGTGACGGTGAATTACCGCGGTACATTAATCAATGGGACTGAATTTGATAGTTCGGCCAAAGCAGGCAAGCCTTTCCAAACTCCGGTCACAAGAGTAATCAAGGGCTGGACTGAGGCGCTGCAGATGATGAAGGTTGGCTCCAAGTGGCAACTCTTTATTCCTTCGGCTCTTGCTTACGATGACCGAGGGACGGGACCTCTTATCGAACCTGGCGCTACGTTAATCTTTGAAGTCGAATTAGTCAGTGCTGAGCCGCAGCCCCCACCGGCTCCGGCCCAACCTTTGACAAGCGACATTATTAAAGTGCCCTCCGCTGAAGAAATCAAGAAAGGCGCAAAAATTGAAGTGATCAAGCCTGAGGACGTCGAGAAGAAAATCAAAGAGTCTCAGCAGGAGCAGAAGAAGTAAGTACAGCAGAAGGGACGAGGCGCAAAGCGAGGCGCTTGGCCGAGGAAGTCCGCCGGGTCATTTCAACAACGTGCTAGGCCGCGATGGGTTCTCTGCGTAAGGACCGCAAGTCCAGCTCGCGACCTTTCCAGTTTTTCACACCCACATCGTTCAGAAAACCAAGGCGGTACCGGAAAGAATAACCATAGAAAGGATTGTTGGTGGGCCAAAAGGAGATCGCGTCCACTCCCGCATCTTTGGCCATTTCTATTGCTCTATCGATTGTCTTTCGGCCGTCATTCCAATTGAACAATAAGTACTTCCATTCGACCAGCGGCTTGGATAGACCTCGCGCGTTGCGATAATCAACCAATGCCTTCATGTTGCCGTAGGCTTTTTCAAAGCTTCCATGGTGCTCGTATTTCTTCAGCATCTGGTCACTTATACCCGCTATTGAAAAAAGCAAATGGCTGGCACTCAGAGCAGCTTCCCGCTTGCGATCATTGTTCAGGATAATGCCGTTGGTGGAGATAACGATCCGGCAATCCGGGTTCTTTTGCCGCAATAATGGCAGTTCCTGGCCGATGTTTGGTGATAGGAATGGTTCGCCAAGGTTCAAGTAGAACAACTGCTGTAGTCCAAGTTCGCTTACCAAGTCGGCCATCCGTGACAGCTTATCCAGGTCCATCTGCAGGGTGGTCCGGATTCGGGCAGCGGATTGACGATCACAACCAATGCAATCAATGTTGCAGCGGACAGTGTTTTCTAAAAGCATCCCACGATAAGGCAAGCGGGGCTCAGGTCCCGCAAACAGTTGAGCAGGCAACTCATCAGGATCGGCCACGCTGGAGCTGTTCAGGGCGGACTTGCCATTGCCGTTGCCAGGTGTGGCTTTTATGACTCTGACTTGAGACTTGCAGACGCGCTTGAGATCCCCGCAACGGGCACAGGTCATGATCGGCAGCTTGCCTTTAGCCAATTCGGTCCGTAAATGTTGCGCTTCCGGTCCAAAGAAAATCTCCTGAAAGGAGTTTTTGTTCAAATCGCCCATGCGACCTGCCCCATTGTAGTCCTGGCAGTTGCAAGTGACGGTGAGATCGCAATTGACGGTGATATTGTATTCGGACTCTCCTGCCAGGGCCGAGCAATAGAAACGTTGGCCGCGTATCCGGGCTGACCATTCCAAATAAGTTTTCAGCCCTTTCCGAACAATATCGCTGATGACCCAGTTAAATCTTCGCTTTTTCATGCAGCAAGCGCCTCGGTCTCTTTTGGGCCAAATGGAGCATTGCGTTCAACCGATAGTGGCAGATTATTCCCGGGAAGTCAAACACACCGAACTGCGAAAACGCCAAAAGGCAAAGTGTACCTGGCCTAACAAATGTACCTCAAGGGGTAAAACGGTCGACTCGTCAATGTACCCGCTCAATCCTGGCCTGACCTTTGCCTTTTTTTACAATCCCAATGATAAAAGCTTTGTGTTTTTTGGTATGGATATGCCGCAAAATATCGTCGGCCCGGTCGGACTGGACAATGAGGGTCATGCCAATGCCCATATTAAAAACCTGGTAAAGCTCTTCTGTGGAAATCCCGCCCTTCTCCTGGAGCAAACGGAAAATGGGCGGCATATCCCATGTCCCTTCGCGAATGATCACATCGCAATTACGAGGAAGCATGCGTGGAATATTATCGACAAACCCCCCGCCGGTTATATGGGCAATAGCCTTGATTGAGCCCCGTCGCATTGGCTGGGTCGGCGGGTTGAACTTGCGCAAAAGTTCCAGGATAACCAATCCGTAGCTGCGATGCACTTGGAGCAATTCGTTTCCTAAACTTTTGCGTAGCGCGGGCACGTGGGTGTCACAAGTGAGTTTGAGCTGTTCGAACAAGATTTTGCGAGCGAGGGAATATCCGTTCGTGTGCAGCCCGTTTGAAGCAAGCCCGATTACCAAATCTCCTGGCTTCACCGATTTCCCGTCGAGTATTCTTGAGCGTTCAACCACCCCAACGATGGTGCCACTGAGGTCATACTCGCCTGGCTGGTAAAAACCGGGCATTTGCGCCGTCTCACCCCCAATAAGAGCGCAATGATTCTCGGCGCAAGCTTTGGCAAACCCTTTTATTATCTGAGTAAAAATGCGCCGCTCCAGTTTGCCCGTGCCGATATAGTCGAGAAAAAAAAGCGGTTCCGCGCCCAGGACCGCAATATCGTTGACGCAATGATTTACGAGGTCCTGGCCAACGGTGTCATGCCGCCCCGCCATGAACGCAATCTTAAGTTTCGTCCCCACGCCATCAACACTCGAAACAAGCACTGGCTCCCGGTACTTGCGGTGATTAAGTGCAAACAAACCGCCGAATCCACCGACGCTTCCAAGAACTTCCGGGCGATGCGTCGAGGCCAGCAAGCGAGGGAGAGTCGCTTTGACACTGTTTCCCAGGGCGATATCAACTCCGGCCCGTGCGTAAGCTGGTTGTTTCATCAAAGTTTTCGACCGACAAGATGCTGCAAGTAATTAAGAAGAACCCTGTTCTGGGCTGTCCACGTCGATTCCATCCTCAAATTTTTTTCCACTTTCCTCAAGCAGTTTCTTTAACTCGGGCGAAATCCATCTCTTTTCCGTGGGCTTTTTTTCCTTCTGGGCCAGGCGAAAATGGCCAGAACGGTCGGTTTCAAGTATTTGCTTTTCTACCATTCGCCCAAGGATTTGAGTGGCCCATAAAGGCTCATCTCGGGCTCGCCATTTGCCTGCAGCCCGGCGGCAGATCTCCCGTCCGGAAATGAACTGTTTCGGCCATTGCTTGAGGTAATTGCAAATATCCTGCTCATCTGCATCCACGAATCAAAAATGCTCGGTTGATAACCGCGAGTCCACAATTTTGTTTGGCATCATTATGTATCGCGGATTTGAACTCGGCTATCTGGAACAGTGGGCGAGCGAGCCATAATCCCCACGTTGCAGAATGAAATTTCTGCGAGACTGCGAATGCAACTCCTCGTTACTTTCAAATGCCTGATAGAGGTAATCAGACCTGGTTGCCATTTCGGCAGATTTTCAGTGAATTACTAATCTGTTGAAATTTTTCGAAACCCACCTAGCCTTGGCCCCCATGGATTCGTCGAGCTGCCGAATACGACGCGCAACTTTGGATGACCTGCCACAATTGACAGCTTTCTGGCAGAGCATGCAATGGCCAGTGACGGATTTCAGCAAACGCATTACAGAGTTTCAGGTCATCGATAGCCAGGAGGGAAAAATCATTGGTGTGATCGGGTTGCAGGTCGCTGATCGTCAGGCCAAAATCCACAGCGAGGTCTACGCTGATTTCGCACAGGCAGACCAACTCCGGCCATTGGTCTGGGAACGTATTCAAACCGTGGCGCGAAATCATGGCTTGTTGCGCCTTTGGACTCGCGAAAAGGCCAGGTTCTGGAATCAGTGTTCTTTTTCGCAGGCGGACCCTGAAGTGATGAAAAAGCTGCCAGGTTTATGGCGAGGCGACGGGACAGATTGGCTGACCCTCAAACTGCGGGAGGACGTGGACACCCTCCTTTCTCTTGATAAAGAATTCGCGCTTTTCATGGAATCCGAAAAGCAGAGTACCAACCGGGCTTTTCAGCAAGCGCGCATGCTCAAGGTGGCCGCTACTATAATTGCCATGTTGGTCTTTTTCCTGGTGCTGGCGGCGGCTTTGATTCTGGCAAGAAAAAATCCCAACTTGTTACACCGCTGAGAGAGCTCATATTCCGGGAAGCCGGAATTCGTCAGCATGGTACGAACTTCGGACCATGGGCCCGCTTGCAACGTGGAGAAATCCCATGCCCCGCGCGGTCTCTCCAAGCGCTGCAAACTTGTCCGGCGTCACGAAATCCGCTACGGGCAAATGGGCCAAAGTCGGTTGCAGATATTGGCCCATAGTAAGCAGATCGCACTTTACGCTCCGTAAATCAGCCATTGCAGTCATCAATTCGGTTTCGGTTTCGCCTAAACCAAGCATCAGTCCTGATTTGGTGTAAATGGCGTCTCCACGTTTTTCCTTAACCTTCCGCAAAACGTTAAGAGAACGATCATATGTGGCGCGGGAACGTACCGAGGGGGTCAGTCGACGCACCGTTTCCAGGTTATGGTTGAAAATTTGCGGAGAGGATTCGAGCACCTGGTCGATTGATGTGTCCCGATCATTGAAGTCCGGGGTGAGAACTTCAATCACCACGCCGGGATTCAACTGGCGGACCGCCGTTACCGTCTTTCTGAAATGTTCCGCACCACCATCTGTCAAATCGTCCCGGGCCACAGCGGTAATGACTACATGCTTGAGCCCCATCCGGCGTACTGCTTCGGCTACCCTACCCGGTTCGTCCTCCTCCAGCGGCAGAGGTTTTGCGGTGGGCACGGCGCAAAAACGGCACGCGCGGGTACAGTGCTCCCCTGCGATCATGAAGGTGGCCGTGCCGCGACTCCAGCATTCCCAGTGATTTGGGCACTTGGCGCTTTCGCATACAGTGTGGAGCTGTAATTCGTTCAGGAGCAACCGTGTCCGGGCAAAGCTATTGCTGCGGGGTAAAGTGATCCGGAGCCATTCCGGTAAACGAGGCCGCACCGTGCCTTCAACGGATTTCAATCCCGGCATTTTTCAACCTTTTAAAAAAGTCAGGTAATTGGTCGGGAGCAAAGTCTGCAAGAACCTCCCCGTCCGCTTCAATAACTGGAGCAAGATCCTGATCCGACAGCCGAATCATTTCATCGTAAGCAGCCTCATCGGCGATTACATCGATTTTTTCATAGTCAACCCCGTGCGCGTCCAGCCAATGCATCGCTTTGTGACACCACCCGCAGTAAGGTTTAATGAACAAACGAATTGGTTTGTGTTTCACGCTTTAAAGTCGTGGAGGTCAGGAGAATTATCAAATGAGATCGTATCATCAGCCCCCGATTTGTGATTGATACTGCTCCGGTCCGAGCAGCTGTTCCAATTCGGCAGGATTTGAAAGTGTTACTTTATAAAACCATCCTTTCGCATAAGGCTCGCGATTAACCAGTGAAGGATCGTTTACGACGGTTTGATTGATCTCCTTCACTTCACCGCTAACTGGCGAATAAATGTCGCTGGCCGTTTTCACGGATTCAACAACGGCGCAGCTTTCGCCCGCTTTCACTTTCTTTCCCACGGCAGGCAACTCCACAAACACAACGTCAGTCAATTCATGTTGCGCATGGTCGGTGATGCCGACGAGCGCTTCGCTTCCGGACACACGCACCCATTCATGGGATTTGGCATACTTTAAATCTGAAGGAATATTAGACATTCAGCAATTGAGGCAGGGAGTTGATAGTCGGTCAACCAGGTTTTCTGTAAATTGGCTTGCGGATTACCGTCGCCGGGAAACGTTTTTCTCGAATTTCAATTTCGATGGACGTTCCGGCCGGGCTAAATTCGCGCGGCACGTAGGCCATTCCAATTCCACAGCCCAGTGAGGGACTTTGGGTGCCGCTGGTGACTTCACCCAATCTCGTGCCAGTGGAGTTTGCTGGCCAAACCGAGTAGTGCGGGCGTGGTGGAGGTGATTTGCCCGTCATTTTGAACGAAATGAGGCGTTTGTGAAGGCCCGCTGTCTTTTGACTGGCTAAGGTCGAGCGGCCCGGAAAATCCCCTTTGTCGAATGAAACAAAGTAGCCAAGGCCCGCTTCGATCGGGCTGGTGGCCTCATCGAGTTCATGGCCATAAAGAGGATAAGAAACTTCAGTTCGCAAAGTGTCCCTGGCCCCAAGTCCTGCGGGCTTGATGCCCGCAGGTTGACCGGCGGCCAGAAGCTCATTCCAAATTACCTCCAAAATCATGCCGGGCGCCACCACCTCAAATCCATCTTCGCCTGTGTAACCAGTGCGGGAAATCCAAACTTCTCTTCCTTTAAAGGTTATGGCGGCGATTTCGTTCTTCTTTAGCTCAGAAATGCATCTGACAGTGGTTCCGGCGTGAGGAGGCTCTGGAAAAACTTCATCAATGAACTCCTTCACGCGCGGACCTTGCACAGCTATAGCCCCCAGTTCCTGGGAGGCGTTCCAGAGCTTCCCATGTGCCCCGAGGCACGCCCATTGCTTTTCCAGCCAGGCAATATCATCGTCAATTCGCGACGCATTGATGATAAGCAAGTATTTGTTTAAAGATAAATGGTAGGCGTACAAATCATCAATGACTCCGCCCCGGTTATTGCACATAAGCGTGTATTGACCCTGGCCTTTCTCCATTTTGCCGACATCGTTAGTGAGGGTCTGGTTCAAAAACGTCTGGGCGCCAGGACCTTCCACGAATACTTCGCCCATGTGTGAGATGTCAAAAAGCCCAGCGGCATTTCGCACGGCAAGATGTTCATCCATGATGGTGGTGTACTGGACGGGCATTTCCCAGCCACCGAATTCAATCAGCTTACCGCCTAATTTTTGGTGTACCGGGAATAACGGAGTGCGTTTCATGTTTCACCAGTCGCAATTTAGCAGAGGCGGAACATAGTACGAAGCAATGCTGCTGTAAACTGCATTTGAAATCTCTTGAAAACTCTGGCTATCCGCTATTCAGAGAATATCTTACCCAGGCTACTTTGCATCGTTTGTTGGCGATCGCCATCGCTGCGGGGCTGATCGAAGTAGTATGGGGCAAGTCTTGAAACTGCAAAGAGATAATGGGTGACACAACTATCAAAACAGAAACAGCATCAGTTCCTTACTCGCGAAAAAATCCATTTCGCGCGGAACTGCTTCGTCACGATCATTTAACCAAGCCGGGTTCTCTTAAAGATACGCGCCACTTTGTAGTAAATCTTGCCGGGAGTGGCCTGACCTACACTCCGGGTGATTCTTTGGGGGCTTTTGGCCAGAACCCGCCGGAAATGGTGGAGGAGGTGATCGCCTTGCTTGGCTTTACTCCAGAGACCCAGGTAAAGAAGTCCAGCGGAGTGGAAACAACTCTACGGCAGTCTTTGGCCGAAGATTACATCCTGAATCGGGCCAATCGCAAAGTGATGTCCGGGTTGGCCGAGCGCATCGCTCAGGGCGAACAACGCAATCGCCTCATGGAACTCGTCGATAACAGTGAGGTGCTGAGCGAATACCTCTACACGCGTGATTACGTCGATATTTTGAAAGAATTTGATGAAGCACGTTTTGGTTCACCAGAGATGTTCCTGGCCCAATTATCGCCCATCGTTCCCAGACTTTATTCCATTGCATCGAGCCTTCAGGCTCACCCGAATGAGGCGCATCTTTGCATTTCCATTGTTCGTTATGAAAGCCATGGCCGGGCGAAAAAGGGCCTTGCTTCCGGATACTTTGCCGACCACGCACCGAATTTTGTAAAAGAGATTCCCGTTTACGTCCAGGAATCCCGCACCTTTCGGCTCCCGGCAAATAATGCCGCCGACATCATCATGGTCGGTCCAGGGACCGGGGTCGCGCCTTTCCGGGCCTTTTTAGAACAGCGTGTGCTTGAAGGCGCGACCGGTCGCAATTGGCTGATTTTTGGCGAACAACATCGCGCGACCGATTTTCTTTATGGGGAAGAACTGCTTGATTATCATAAAAAGGGGAAGCTGGAGCGGCTGGACCTGGCCTTTTCGCGTGATCAGGAGCAAAAAATTTACGTCCAGCACCGCATGCTCGAAAATGCGCGCCAATTGTGGGATTGGCTGCAAAACGGCGCTTATTTTTATGTCTGCGGAGACGCCAAGCGCATGGCCAAAGATGTTCATCAGACCTTGATTGAGATTGCCACAAATCAGGGGGGTATGACTCCTGAGACGGCGAGCATTTACGTAAATCAAACACTGATGCGCACCGAGAAACGTTATTTGAGGGACGTCTATTGATGCTCAGCCTGTCTGGAGGCTGCTGACATAGCCACCACCACGCAGCGCTCCGCTTCCAGCTTGGTTTTCCGCTTTCCATGTTGCATCCTCAATCTTCATGCAGCTTGTTCGAGATATTTATGCGAGAAAGCGGGCGGCGGGGCAGCCGGTAATTTCATTTGAGTTTTTTCCGCCAAAAACTGATGAAGGGGATCGGACGCTCCTGGAGAAAACTCTTCCCGCCTTGTTGCAAACCAAGCCGGATTATTGTTCCGTGACTTATGGGGCCGGCGGGAGCACCCGGGATAAAACGTTGATGATCGTGGATCGTATTCAACGTGACCACGGCCTGACTGCCGTGGCTCATCTCACCTGTGTCTGTGCCACAAGCGAGGAAATCCGAGAACTGCTTGGCAAAATCCGAGCTCTCGGCGTTCAGAATGTACTGGCATTGCGTGGCGATCCGCCGGGCGGGGGTTCATTCCAGCCTACCGCGGGCGGATTTGAATTTTCAAACCAGCTTGTGAAGTTTATCCGTGAACTTGGCGACTGGTCGATTGGTGTTGCAGGGTTTCCGGAAGGTCACATTGCCTGCAAAGAGGGCAAATATGTGGATTGGGTCCACCTTAGCAAAAAGATCGATGCCGGGGCTGATTTCGTCATTACGCAACTCTTTTTTGATAATAAGGACTTTTATGAGTTTCGGGATCACCTGACTCAGCAGCACAGAGTTAAAATTCCCATCGTCCCGGGGATTATTCCGATCTTAAGTTCGGCGCAAATCAAACGCTTCACTGCCTTGTGCGGAGCAAGAATTCCTGAGGCGGTTGCTAAAAAGCTAAATGAGCTAGGGGATGATGATGCGGCGGTTAGCGAATTCGGCATCGATTTTGCCACCCGGCAATGCCAGGAGCTGCTCCAATCCGGCGCGCCTGGCATTCATTTCTATACGCTAAACAAAGCGCAACCGACTACGCGGATTTTGCAAAATCTCAAGCTTGCCTAGCGTCTTTCCGGTTGGCGCAACTTGCGACAAGCCTTTTGGAGCTTAGGGTAACCTCCCCAAATCGCCCCATTGCATTGCGACCACCTGCCAGGGAAATTAATTGATGAGAAATTTGCTTTTGTTTTCTTTGTCAGGGCTCCTTGTCACTGGCTGTGTTTGGGACCATTCTTCCGTTGAACCTCGCACGGTCATTCGAATCGATAGAAATGCGGCGCCCAACCGAGTTGCCCACGTGCCGAATGAGAGGGGTATTTCCGTGGATGATCCTGCAGACCTTGGTGTAGCGCCTTACTTAAGTCAGCCAGGGACGGTCAGTCCCGGCGGAGCTGTTATTAGTGGGAATGACGGCTCTTTCACGTCAGGCAGCACCGTTACCGCGCCCGGACGAACTACCGTGGGCTCAACAACTACTGTTGGTACTCAAACGCTCCCCACTACTGCGATACCCGGGTCTAGCCCTGCCGGTCTGCTTGGCGCACCGGGAACAGCTACCACGAGTTCCACAGGTACTTCGGTCGGAATTACCACTCCAACCGGGGGAACGGTAGGGGCTGGAAGCGCAGGTTTAGGCAGTTCATCTGCACTTGGCACAACAAGCGCGACTTCGAGTACCGGCGTTAATGCTGCACGAACTGGAACTCCAAGCTCAAACACCGGCGTCAACGCTTTAGGAAGTAGTCTCGGGTCAGGTTTGGGCGGCAGCGCCTCAACGGGGTCAGGCACCTCGATAGGGTCGGGCACAGGCTTAAGCAGTGTCCAAACTAATCGTCTTTTCACCCAGACCAACTTGTTCACTCCAAAATAGATTAGAGTTCCATTCTTCCCATAGTTCAAGATCGGTATTGGGCTTCGCATCACGCACCCCGATTACAGGCTGGTGCAATAAAATTACCTGCTCTCCCAGCCGAATGATCCTGCTTGCACCTGGTTACCGGTAAAAGCATTGTTTGGTGCAAGGTCACAAATCTATGAAAACATGCTCTAATCATATCAGGCTCGGTATTGTGGGCTGTTATATTCTGTTGTTTCCGAATTTATATGCCGCTCATGAGCTGCCTGTAAAACGTGTGGTGCTGTTCACGAGCGGTGTGGGATATTTTCAACGTGAGGGCGAAGTGACGGGTGATGTTTCTGTTCCGCTGTCGTTTCGAACCGAGCAAATCAACGATTTGTTAAAGTCACTAGTGCTTCAGGATTTTGGTGGTGGAAAAATTTCACCAGTGGTTTTTGGTTCGCGCGATCCGATTGAACGCACCCTGAAGTCCTTTGCTATCGATATAACAGACAACCCACCATTAGCGGAGGTCCTCAATCGCATGCGGGGAGTTGAGGCGGAAATCGCCGGGTCAAAGGAGATTCGCGGCATCATTGTGGGTGTTGAAATTCAGCAGCAAAGGGTTAAGGACGAGGTGGTAAAAGTTGCTGTGTTGAATTTGCTGACAGAGCAAGGGCTGAGAGCGGTTCCCCTGGAACAAGCTCAGCAAATTAAGATCATCGATGCCACCCTTGACCACGAGTTTCGAAGCGCTCTCAAGGCGCTCGCGGCCAGTCACGACACCCAACGCAAGCCAGTGCAATTAAATTTTTCGGGACAGGGAAAACGCCGGGTCAGCGTTGGTTATATCCTGGAAACCCCGATCTGGAAGACCAGCTACCGTCTCGAATTATCTGAACAAAAGCCACCTTTCCTTCAAGGCTGGGCGATAGTGGAAAATACCACTGATGAAGATTGGAAATCAGTAGATCTAAGGCTGGTTTCAGGACGCCCCATGAGTTTCATAATGGATCTGTACCAATCCCTATATGTGCCACGGCCAACCGTGACGCCGGAAATCTACGCATCTCTGCGCCCGCCCGTTTATGAAGGCGCGGTGGCAGCAAACGACTCTTCCGGCCAACAGCTGAAAGAGAAAGCAGAACAAAAAACCGCCTCAGCACGGTTTGAAATGCTGGCGCGTAATGCCAAACGTCCCTCCGCCCCGGCGCCGGCGGCCATGGCCGCGGCGGATTCCGCCCCAGCACCGCTCGATCTTGCTGTTGGCAGTGGGGTAAACGCGATGGCCACAGCCGGAGCCGTCGGGGAATTATTCCAATACGCGATCGATCAGCCGGTGACCGTGCCGCGGCAAAAATCCGCCATGCTGCCCATCGTAAATGAGGCGGTGGAGGCCGAAAAAGTGTCCATTTACAACGAGGTTGTGCAGCGCAAATTCCCCCTCAACGGCCTTCGACTCAAGAACACAACGGGGTTACACCTGATGCAAGGCCCGATCACCGTGTTTGACGGCTCCGTTTATGCCGGGGATGCGCGCATCGAAGACTTGCAACCGAAAGAGGAACGGCTGGTTTCCTACGCCTTGGATCTGAAACTGGAGGTTGAACCACTGCAGCAAGGTGGAACCGGTGAGCTGACCTCGGTGCGAATTCGCAAAGGAGTGCTGATGATCAGCCGACGGTTGCTTCAAACAAAAGTTTATAACATTCGCAGCAAAGCGAACGACAAGCGGACCATTGTCGTTGAGCATCCTTTTCGGACCGATTGGAAACTGATCGAGCCGCCTAAAGCCGTCGAACGCACTCCTTCAGTGTATCGTTTCCAACTGGTGGTGAATGCCGGCAAAACAGAAAAGCTGGTTATTAATGAGGAACAGTTGACAAGCGAAAGCATCGGCATTGTGAGTGCTGATATAAATGCCTTATTGGTCTACTCTCGCAACCGAGTTATCAGCCCGAAAGTAAAAGCCGCTTTGGAAAAAGTGATTGAATTGCGAAATGTTATCAGTGACCTGGAGCGCCGTATGGCTTCACTGACTCAACAGCTTGGCGAGATCACCGAGGAGCAAACACGCATTCGCGAAAACATGAAGACCGTTTCGCAGAGCTCCGAGATTTACACACGCTACATCAAGAAATTTGATTCGCAAGAAACTCAAATCGAAGTACTGCGCGAGCAACTTAAAAAACTTCGAACAGAAGAAGCGACTCAGCGCAAACAACTCGAAGACTACATCACGGGGTTGGACTTGGAATAAAGCAGGCCGCTTAGAAGGGATTGTTTGGAATCGCCAAATGCCTCGAAAGCTCTATCTTTAAACGATGAAACTTCGCTTAGGTATCATTCTTGTTTTTGGATGGATGGCGATGCTCCAGGCACAACCCAGTAATTCCTTTCCGCTATGGACGGATGGAGCGCCGGATGCGCTGGGCAAAGCGGAAAAGGATATTCCCACGCTGACGCCCTTTTGGCCCGACCCGAGCAGAGCAACGGGAGCAGCCATGGTCATTTGTCCTGGCGGTGGTTATGCGGGGCTGGCGCCTTATGAAGGTGAACATTACGCACGCTTTCTCAACGAACATGGTATTGCCGGTTTCGTGTTGAAATATCGATTAGCCCCGGCGGGTTATCATCATCCTTCGATGCTTGCCGATGCGGCTCGTGCAGTGCGCATCCTTCGTGCAAAGGCTTCGGAATGGAAAATTGACGCAAAGCGAATAGGTATCATGGGTTCCTCGGCAGGCGGTCATCTTAGCTCCACTCTCTTGACGCACTTTGAGGCTGGAAAACCCGATTCAACGGATCCAATCGAAAAACAAAGTTCCCGTCCAGACCTGGGTGTTCTTTGTTATCCGGTTATTACCATGGGTGAATTCACGCACAAGGGTTCGAAAGCTAATCTTTTGGGAAAGGAGCCTTCAGCCGATCTTGTCCGAGAGCTCTCGAATGAAACGCAAGTTACGAAAGACACCCCGCCTTGTTTTATTTGGCACACACTGGAGGACAAAGCTGTTGCTATAGAGAATAGCCTGCAGTTCGCGGAAGCTTTGCGCAAAGCAGGCGTTCCGTTTGATTTGCACATTTACCAGAAAGGGGCGCATGGGCTGGGACTTGGAAGTCACGATTATGATCCGGCCAAATGGCATCCGTGGACCCACGACTGTATTTTCTGGTTAAAAACACAAGGCTTTGCCCGATAGTGCTGCTTCGCAATCCATAGAAGGCTAATGAGATTAAACCACGGGTTGCATTTGGCATACTGCACAAACGTGCATCGAGGGGAGACGTGGGCTGAAACCTTTGATGCACTTAAAAAGAACACGCTGAAGGTGCGGGACCGAGTTTGTCCGGGGCGCCTTTACGCAATTGGTCTTCGCCTAAGCAACCAGGCCGCTCACGAGTTGAAAGAGCCCGCAACCCTGCTGCAATTCCAACATTGGCTGGAGCAAAACCGATGTTATGTTTTTACAATCAATGGTTTTCCTTACGGTCAATTCCATGGCAAGCGGGTTAAGGAACAGGTGTACTCACCTGATTGGACAACGCCGGAACGTTTGTCTTACACTAATTTGCTAATTGATTTGCTCGTTCAGTTGTTGCCGGCTGGTATTGAAGGGAGTGTCAGTACAGTGCCCTGTGGATTCAAACTGTCGGTCACGAAATCCGAAGAGTGGGACGCTATCCGCAAGAATTTGTGGCGCTGCGTTGAACATGTTGCCCGGGTCGCCTCTCAAACCGGCAAAAAACTTCATGTTGGATTGGAGCCTGAGCCTATGTGCCTGCTGGAAACCAGTAGTGAAGTGGTGCATTTGTTTGAACGTTTGCGGGCGGAGCATCCCAACGATTCCAGACTTGCCGAATATTTAGGTGTTAACTACGACACTTGCCATTTCGCAGTCGAATTCGAAGAACCTGAGGACTCCATTGCAGCGCTTCAAAACCATGGGATCAAACTGAGCAAAATCCACTTGAGCTCGGCACTCAAACTGACGGATTCCGCAGCGGCGCGCGCGGCCCTCGCGGCTTTTGATGATGGTATTTATCTTCATCAAGTGATTGTGAGCCGGCCCGATGGGAAACGGACCGTTTACCTGGATATCGATGACGCAATGGCGTGTGAGCCTCCAACGTTCGACCAGGCGGAGGCAGTTGCGGCGGAGTGGCGTGTCCATTTTCACGTGCCACTGCATAGCCCACCCACTGCATTGTTTGGCAATACGTCCGAACACATCCTGGGAATCCTGGACCTGCTGCAAAACAACCCCTCCTTATGCTCTCACCTGGAGATGGAAACCTATACATGGGAAGTTTTGCCGGCAGAATTCAAAACCTGGAACGTAGTCGATCAGCTTGTTGCAGAGTACGAATGGACTTTGGGGCGGATGTCTGAACGAGGGTTGTGGAACAACGGCGAGTCGTAAATTGCCAACCTTACGCACATTGCTCGTTCTTGGCCGCGTTTCCAATCTTCCGACGATTTGGTCGAACTGCCTGGCGGGTTGGTTACTGGGTGGCGGAGGCAACTGGCAAAGCCTGTGCTGGATCATTGCCGGCACGACATTCTGTTACTCGGGAGGCATGTTCCTCAACGATGCATTCGATGCGGAGTTCGATCAACGGTATCGAGCTGAACGGCCCATTCCCGCCGGATCTATAACACTGGCCCAGGTTTGGCGCTGGGGTCTTGCCTGGCTTGGGTTGGGTGGATTGTCCTTCATTGGCGTTAATGTCCTTACCGGAAGTCTCGGCATCGCTTTGCTTGTTGCGATTGTTTGTTATAATGCCTTGCACAAACGAATTGTGTGGGCGCCTGTGCTCATGGCTATTTGCCGCTTTTTCGTCTACCTCATTGCTGCTTCAGGTGCCATCAATGGAATCACTGGTGAAGGAATTTGGTGTGCCCTGGCCATGGCTGCGTATGTTGCTGGGCTGAGTTTTGTAGCACGGGGAGAAGCTATCACTACCCCGTTACGCTATTGGCCGGCGTTACTGCTGGTCATTCCGATTTTCTTTGCGATGGTATTAAATGTAGATGATTACCGCGAACCGGCGCTGCTGCTTTCCGCGGTGCTGGGCTTGTGGATCCTCCGAGCTCTGCGCCCCACATTCTGGTCTTCTCCCCCTAGAATAGGCCTCACCGTTTCTCATCTGCTAGCCGGCATCGTTTTTGTCGATTGGCTAGCCGTGGCATATGAGCCACGGTCCATTAGCGCCATCTTTGTTGGGTTTTTCCTCGCGGCTTTGCTGTTGCAACGCGTCGTTCCAGCTACCTGACTTTGCGGGCCTGCCGTTCCTTCGCCAGATGGCTCACAAAGTATTGGTCAACTCACCCGTAATGTTTCAAATTATAGATGTGCCCGCGAACCGGGAAACGAAGAAATACTTGCCATGAGCCCCTCTCGCGAAACTTTCGGGAACATTCCTCACGGAGGCATTGTCTTCTTCTATTGGTTGACCGTGGTAAGTATTGCTGCGTTCACCTACGGAATTTGGCGGCGGTTCCAGCTTTGGAAAAAAGGCCTGCCTATTGGCGTGCGAGCTTTTATCGCCGGCCGCCTCACTGAAATTTGGAGCAGATTGAGGCCCAGGCTCGCCCGTTTGCTCACGGAAGGTCTGGGCCAAAAGAGAGTGACCGGACGCGGATTGGCTGGCTGGTCGCACATAGCTTTGTTTGCCGGGTTTATGATCTTGTTTCTCGGAACGACCATGCTCGAGCTCGACCATTTGGCATCTGGTATCTCGCAGGCCCTGAAGTTTCACAAGGGAACATATTATGTAATCTACGAGTTCACGCTGGATATTTTTGGGCTGATTTTTCTGGCTGGGTGCCTTTATTTTCTATGGCGCCGGACGAGGCGGCCACGAAGCCTTGGGCACCGTGCCACAGATTGGTATGTGCTCGGCTCCTTTCTCGCCATCGGCCTCACTGGATACATAGTCGAAGGATTGCGAATCGTTTGGCAGCATCCGACCGGCATCGCGGCGCATTGTTCGCCCATTGGATTAGTGATTTCAGGCTGGTTATCGGGCTTAACCGATGCCGGGGCGCGTTCAATGCACCGGGCCGTCTGGTGGATTCACGCGGTCCTGGTGTTTGGTTTCATCGTGTCGGTGCCCTACACGCGTCTGCTGCATTTAATTACCGGGCCGCTCAATATTTTCTTTGCGCCGGGAGGTTTGGGTCGAATGGTTCCGTTAAGCATGGAGGAAGTGGAAAAAACAGAGCGCATTGGCGTGAGCGCAATCGACCAGTTTAATCAGCAGCAATTGCTCAGTCTGGATGCGTGCATGGAATGCGGGCGTTGCGAAGAAGCGTGTCCAGCCTTTGCAACGGACAAACCGCTTTCGCCAAAAAAGGTCGTCCAGGATCTAAAAGGGCACATGACCAGGATTCTGAACCAGAATGGGCTCCTGACCAGCACCAAAGAAAACCAGTCCATCGGGTGCACGCAAGAGCCTGCCTTGCATGGCGGTGTAATTCAGGCGGAAACTCTTTGGTCCTGTACGGCATGCAGCGCGTGTGTTCGTGTTTGTCCTGTGCGAATTGACCCACTTACCTTGCTTACTGATATGCGCCGGAACCGCGTCGGTGAGGGCACATTGAGCGGCACCGCCGCAACGGCTCTGCGACGTATGCAATCCAGCGGCAATCCATGGGGGTTGCCGGCTGCAGACCGCGCAGTTTGGGCGGAAGGCCTGGAAGTGCCACTAGCAAAGGAAAAGTCTGATTTCGACATCCTTTATTGGGTGGGCTGCGCCGGGTCTTATGACCGTCGAGCCCAACGCGTCAGCCGCGCTATGGTGAAGCTGCTCAAACTTGCAAAAGTGAATTTTGCCATTCTGGGCCGTGAAGAGAAGTGCACCGGCGATTCCCCCCGCAGGTTGGGCGATGAATTTTTATTTCAAGAGCTGGCTCAGGTTAACATCGAAACCATGGCCAAATACAATGTCCGTAAAATTCTCACCCAGTGCCCTCATTGTCTGAATTCTTTATTGAAAGATTATGTTCAGTTTGGAGGACATTACGAAGTGCTTCATCATACTCAATTCCTGGAGCAGTTGCTGGCAGAAGGCCGACTTGAAGTTGAGGCCCCAGGGCCCCAAACTGAGCCGATTACTTATCATGACCCTTGCTATCTTGCGCGCGTAAACGGAATTCATCAAGCACCCCGAAATGTTCTCACGGCCAGCCACACCTCGAGCACCTCGGGTCTCGATTTGCGCGAGATGCCGCGGAACCGTGAAAAGACTTTTTGCTGCGGAGCCGGCGGGGGGCGCATGTGGATGGAGGAAGATCCCAAGAAACGAGTTTGTACCCAACGCTCGGCTGAGGCCCTCTCAACCGGGGCAAAGACCATAGCTGTTGGATGCCCATTCTGTCTGACCATGATGAGCGACGGCGTTGCCACTCAGAACGAATCAGCTCGAGTGTTGGATTTGGCGGAGATTCTCGCGGAGAGGTTACGGCTTTGACGAACGAAGAGGCAGCAGCATTGTTTTACCGGGACAGCCAACCTGACGAAGTGATTTTGCGCTGACGAAGAAGATTCGCGATATTAAACCAGGCACTGCCATAACTCACTTTCTGACCGCTGCACAAACCATTTCTATCACTCGTCGAATTCCATCGTCCCCTCCCATGCTTCCTTCGTGAAAAGGGGAGCGCGGTATTGGTTTCCAATCGTCTCTATCATGATTTGGCTCAGGTTGCGGCAAGCCCGTAAGAGATGGGTCATATTGCCCGTTATTCCCCCCGAGCTTGTAAATCACCAGATCTTCAGACGGTATTACGGCGAGCGCAAATCCGCCCGCGCCTGATTTCCAAAACGCATCCCGGGGCGCACCAGCTACATGACCGTCTGAGTTGTGTTCGAACATCAGCGTGTAAGGACAATGGGGATTATGGGGCGACATTTTGTTGCAAAGAGCCACGTAATCCGCCGGGACAAGTTGCTGGTTGAGCCATTTGCCGCCGCGGAGCAAACAGTACCCAAAGCGAAGCACATCGGTCGCGTGTAATGCAATGCTCCCTGCGCCATTCGCATGCGGCATAGTAAACCCATCCCGATAAAGACAGTAATTCCACGCGCCCCAACCCATCGGCTTCGCCAATCGTGCATTAATGTAGTCTTTTAGATCCATGCCGGTGACATGCCGCAGCACCATCGATGCGATGTGCGGTTCAGGTGATGAATAGGAATAACCAGCGCCGGCATTGGTCCACATGGCGCACCTCAGTGAGGATTGATCGAGGTCTCGAATGTTTTGTCCTGGGACAGCCTTGAGCGAAAAAGCCTTACCCATGACGACCGCAGAAGGCGCGCCGCCCTCGCCAGTGTAACCGCCGCTCATGCACAAGAGTTGCCCGAGAGTGATATCCGCTCTCCGCTCGTCGTCGAGTTTTCCTTCACTGGAAAAGGCTTCCGGCAGAAACTTCAAAGTAAACACTTTTGTTTCCAAACCATCGGGAATTTTCTCATGAAATTCCTGCAACATCACCCCGCAAGCAATGCTGCAAAAAGCCTTGCCTGTCGACGCCATGTCGGGGTTGGCATTGCGACTGGCGCGCCCGAAATAATCTTCGAAGACCAACCAGCCATTGTGCACGACGAGTAATCCACCATTTTGCGTGCAGCGACGTGTGAATTCCCAAGCTTGTTCCAGCCGTGGCGATTCCATCAACCCCAATTCGCTGAGCGCAACAGCATTGGTCGCTTTCCGCCAACCACCAGCCGAATCAGGTAGAGGAAAATACGCACCCTTTGGATTCCGGGTCGCTGTGCCGCCGCCCGATCGCGAAGGCTCACCGGCATGGACCAAGATTGCAGTAAGCGCGAAAACCAAAAAGAGCGAAGAGGCATTAGAAGAAAGGGTCATACTGGTTGATAAGAATCAAACGGAATTAAATCTAATTACAATCGACTCTGAGCACAAATGGTTGGCTGTCCTACCAACGTTGAACGATGAATGTTAAACATAGATAGCTTCTAGCCTTTAGTGACTTGGGGGCAGAAAATAGAACAGAATTGCCAGAATCAAATAAACGGAAAGCAACTGAACGCCTTCAAGCCAGTTCGTCTCCCCATCACGACTGATTTCAGCAACTATGAAAACGGCGGCAATTACCGCAACTACTTCCGGGATTGTGAATTCCAGGTCCATCGGGTGGCCGAAAAAGTAGGAAACAAAGACCAGCAAAGGCGCGACGAACAGTGCCACCTGTAAACTTGAACCAATTGCAATACCAAGGCTGAGGTCCATCTTGTTCTTCATGGCCATCCAAACTGCGGTTGAGTGTTCGGCGGCATTGCCGACGATAGCCACGACGATAACCCCAATGAAAATTTCGGTGACTCCCAGCTGGGCGCGTGTCGCTTCAACAGTGCTCACAAGAAATTCCGAAAGCCAGGCTACGAACAGAGTCGCGACAAGAAGGACCATGAGTGCTTTGCTCTTTGACCATACAGGCCCAACCGGAGAGGAGTGAGCAGGGCCGTCATGTTTAGCTGCAAATTCTTCTTTGTGGGTAATCAGCGAGAAGATAAGTGTACAAAAGTAAGTGACGAAAAGGACGACAGAGATGGCCAGAGAGAGCTTTTGTTCAAGCGCCGGACTCCAAGCGCCATGCGCGGCAGCGCTGTAATGAAAAATTGTCGGTATTAGCAGCCCAATCGATGCAAGCAATAAGGCCGCGGTCGAGGTTTGAATGACGGACCGATTGAAGCGTTGATGTCTAAACTTCAAACCGCCAGCCGTGAGAGCAGCCCCCAGAACCAGCAGGATATTTCCGATGATCGAGCCGGTTATCGAAGCCTTTACCACACCTATAAGACCTTTGTGCAAGGCCATCAGCGCAATGATCAGCTCGGCGGCGTTGCCAAATGTAGCATTAAGCAAGCCCCCCACACCTTGGCCCAGGTGCTCGGCCAGGTGTTCGGTTGCTCTCCCCATTATTCCGGCCAGCGGGATGATTGCCAGCCCCGAGCAAATAAATAGCGCCGTTTCATTGTGCAACGGCGGCCAATACTCCAGGACGATTGCGATTGGCACGAAAGCCAGCAACCAATCCATCGAGGGACTAAGTTTTTTCAGCATTTCGAAAGGGAAGCGCCCGCGACCCGGCAGGAGATTATCCCGGCAAAGCGACAGGTCAAGAAGGGCATTTTCTTGCTGAACTCATGCACTTTCCGCTTACAATCGCAGCTTAACGCATAATGAAAATTTCACTCCTGACTACGGTTGTCATAGCCGCCCTCTCCGTGGCTATGGGCGCGCCTGTGCCCGTTGATGATGGCAAATTGCGGATTATCTGTTTCGGTGCACATCCGGATGATTGCGAAATCCAAGCTGGCGGTGTGGGCTCGATGTGGGCGGCTAAAGGCCATCATGTAAAGCTCGTCTCGGTTACTAATGGCGATATAGGACATTGGCGGGAGGCGGGCGGACCATTGGCGAAACGGCGCAAAGCTGAAACTGAGTACGCCGACCGAATTCTGGGGGTCACCTGCGAGATTCTCGATATTCACGATGGTGAACTATTGCCGACGATCGAAAATCGCAAACTCATAACACGTCTGATTCGCGAATGGAAAGCAGACATTGTGATGAGTCCGCGTCCGAACGACTATCACCCTGATCATCGCTATACCGGTGTTCTCGTCCAGGATGCAGCCTACATGGTAACCGTGCCTTTCTTCTGTCCGGACGTGCCTTATCTCAAGAGAAATCCAGTCTTTTTTTACTACCCGGATATCTTTCAAAAACCTAACCCATTTCAACCCGATGTAGCTGTTTCTATCGACTCTGTAATCCAGAAGAAGCTTGATGCACTGGATGCGCTCGAATCTCAGTTCGTTGAAGGTGGCGCCAATGGGTCTGCTGACTTGATTCCCAGCGAGCCTGCTAAAAAGCTGGACCGCCATGCATTGGTTCGCGGTTATTTTGAAAAGCGATACAAGGACCAAGCGGAACGTTTCCGGACGAAACTAACTGAGTTCTATGGTCAGGAGAAAGCCAAGGGTGTTCGTTATGCGGAAGCCTTTGAAATTTGTGAGTATGGCCGGCGGCCCGAGCCGGTGGAGTTAAAAAAACTCTTCCCTTTTTTTGGTGACTAAACTCCGGCCTATGTTTTCCATGAGCAAACGTAACGCGCTTGTTCCGATGCAGCTCATGCGGGGCATTATCGTAGGGCTATTCTTCCTCAACCTCACCACAGGTTTTTTGAGCTACGCAGAAAAACCATCAAGCGGTTTTCTCACTCTCCACGGCAAAAAGCTCTTTCCGATCGGTTGCTATGAATTGCCGCGGGAAGAATCGGACCTGCGCGCGATCGCCGAAGCGGGTTTTAATCTTGTTCATTGCGCGAACGGTACCGACCTGGATCGCGCTCAATCCGTGGGCATCATGGGTTGGCTCAGGTCCCGCTGGATTCAGGTGAGAGCCCGCCGCTTCAAAAGGCCGTGGAAGCTGTAATGAACCATCCTGCTCTGGCGGTCTGGGAAGGACCCGACGAGGTTGTCTGGAATTTTACAGCCTACAGCGGCCTCCATCGCAGCGGTATTTACAAACAACCCGGGGAATGGTGGCGGCAAACCTCTTTCGCTATCCAGCGTTCGGAAGCCGAGGCGAAGAAAATTATCCCGGCCTTGCGTGCGGGGTGCCAATTCGTGCGAAAAATGGATAAGGGGAGGCACCCTATTTGGATCAATGAGGCGGCTGAGAGTGATATGAAGTTCATTCGGCAGTATATTCAGCATATCGATTTTACCGGTTGCGACAGTTATCCCATTCACGAAACAAACCACAACCCTGCCGCCGTCGGCGACTTTACCGGCCGATTTCAACACATTGGCAAAGGCAAACCGGTATGGATGGTGCTTCAGGGATTTTCATGGCATGAGACGCAGCCGCCCAAAGACGAACGCTTGGTTTATCCGACTTTTTCTGAAACCCGCTTGATGGCATATGACGCGATTGCACACGGGGCGAAAGGGATTTTTTTTTGGGGTACATGGATGCCGGCCAAATCCTCACTATTTCGGCAATCCCTCTTTGCACTCACCAGCGAATTGCGAGCCTTGCAACCCTTCCTCGTCGCGGAAGAGCAGTCGAATATCAAAGTCTTGCTAACAGAATCGAGTGGCCGAGAATTTTTTGGCGAGCGAGGGGTGCGAGTGAGCGCGCGGCGCGCTGGCCTTGATTGGTTGATCGTCCTCGTCAACGAAGATGACCGGTTTCATATGGGGGTGGAACTACTCGGTTTGAATAAACTGGAAGGCAAAAATCTTGAGCTACTTTATGAGGTCGAAACAGCGACTGTCCAGCATGGCAGCTTTGTCACTCGTTTGCGCCCGCATGAAGTTAAAGCTTTTGCCACAAGCCGAAAATGGGAATGCTCGCGTCTTGAGGGCAGGACTTTCCAATGAACGGGTACTCCGTCGAGGTCATATAAATTGGAACTTGATCTGGTAAGCTCGGGGCAAAACGGACGGGTAAAAAAAACCGGGCTAGTCAGTCAGGGGGTGACCGAAAAGCCCGGGGAATTTTCGAATTAAGTACAGCAGTAGGATAATGTAGAACTCCCGAACCAAGCCTGTACCTTAACCTGGCTCGAAACTTATTGGGCTATCAAAGAACTTATTTACTTTGCCCGAAATTCAAATGCTTACTATGAACCGAATATAATCACCGATTCTAATGTTGTCAACCGGATTGGTGAAACTATTAATTTCACTTGACTCAACGCTTACCCAGAGTTTGCTCGCCGGAACATCTTCCGTGGTGCGTATACTACCAGACGTTGTCGCAACTCATCTTGTTCAAAATAAAAATTCTTTTGGAACAATGCTGTTTACATCACGGCAGCGGTGATTAGTATCGGCTTCTCCCAAACGGGATAATTGCATGAAGAAGATCGAGGCGATCATTAAGCCTTTCAAACTCGAAGATGTGAAAGAAGCTCTCTCTGGCCTGGGAGTCCAAGGGATGACCGTCTCGGAAGTAAAAGGGTTCGGACGTCAAAAGGGGCACACCGAGATTTATCGCGGCAGCGAATATACCGTTGATTTTTTACCGAAAATAAAAATCGAAGTTGTTTTGCCCGACGGCATGATCGAATCGGCGGTCGAGGCTATCATCCAAGCGGCGCGCACGGGGAAAATTGGAGATGGAAAAGTTTTTGTGAGCACAATAGAAAATGCGGTTCGAATTCGCACCAATGAAACAGGGGAACTGGCCGTATGAAGTTGAGGAAAGATCTACTGCGCCTCATGGTTGAAAAAAATCAAAAACGGCCTGATTTTGCTAGTGAAACCAGATTGTGAATAACTCGTGAATAAGAGTTAATATGTTGTCCTCGCTTGTTCCAGTCTCATGGCCTAAAACCATCGTCCCGGTCGGCACTTGGGGAAGCCTCATGGCGGGCCGGGAAAGCTTGTTGGCACAGGTGCGGGATTTCCTGTTGTAAGTCACTAATGTCCAATTGTTTGTGTAACTGCCTGTTTGCGTTTGCTGAAAACATGCATGGTGAGGGCAATTTTTGTTGGCGGCGAACAGCTTTAGGGTTAAAAGCCAGAGCACACAATTAGCTTTAAAAGTGCGGTAGTCAGCGAAGTGAATAAAACGCTCTAAAATCGAGCTTTTTCGGAAAAACAATGCAAGCTTCCGCCGATAAAATTTGGTTAACGGCCCAGGAACAATTAAGGGGGCTCCTCAGTGCGGATACCTATAATCTTTGGTTTGCGCCCTTGCGCCCTTGCGCCCATGATCAAACCAGCATCGTGCTCGAGGTAGCAGACGACTTTTGCGAGGTTTGGTTGAAAGACAATTATCTAAGTTTGCTTCAGCAAGTGCTCGCTGTCGCTTCTGGACGGCAATTGCAAGTGCGATTCAAAGTTTCGGGTCAGCCCAGTAGCTCGACACCTGCCACCGCTCCAGCAATTGCAACCAAGTCTAAACAGGCGGAAACGTTGTCTGAACGGAATACGGCGGCGCAGGATCTTAATTTCAATCCCAAAAATACTTTTGATACCTTCGTCGTAGGTAATAACAATAATTTCTCCTATGCTGCAGCCTTAGCGGTCGCGCAAGCGCCTGGTAAATCTTACAATCCGCTTTTTCTTTATGGCGGCGTGGGTTTGGGCAAAACACATCTGCTCCACGCCATCGGCCAGCACGTGAGCGCTCAAAAGAAAGGGGCTCGAGTCGCTTATTTATCTTCCGAAAGGTTCACCAACGAGTACATCGATGGGATTCAGAACAATCAGCTGGTTAAATTCCGGAAAAAATATCGCCAAACTGATGTGTTGTTAATTGATGATATTCAATTCCTTGCGGGCAAGGAGCGGATTCAGGAAGAGTTTTTTCACACGTTCAATGCGCTGCACGAATCGCACAAGCAGATCGTGCTGACCTGCGACCGCCCGGCTAGTGAAATTCACAATTTGGAACATCGCCTCGTTTCGCGTTTCGAATGGGGATTGGTGACCGATCTCCAACCACCGGATGTTGAGATGCGTTTGGCTATTCTGCATAAGAAAGCTCAATTGATGGGTGTGGGCTTGCCGGAAGAGATCATCAATTTCCTGGCCAACCGAATCAGAACCAATATTCGCCGACTGGAGGGAGCTTTGATTCGAGTTGCCTCCTTCGCCGCTTTGACCGGAAAAAAACTGAGTCTTGAGGTCGTAGAAGGGTTATTGCGAGAAGTGTTGCACGAAGAAAAGCGCAGCTCGATCAGCATCGAAGTGATTCAGAAAAAGGTGGCCGAACATTACGACATACGTGTGGCGGATATGGCCAGCAAACGGCGGCCTGAGAGCATTGCCTTTCCCCGTCAAATCGCCATGTTTCTTTCGCGGCAGATGACGGAACTTTCCTTAAGCGCGATTGGCGAAGCTTTCGGCGGCAGAGATCATGGCACTGTGCTCCACGCTTGCAGACTGGTCAAAGACCGAATGGAGGTAGATCCAAATGTCCGCCAGGCAGTCAGTTATCTGGAAAAGCAGTTGATGCGCTGAGGCTAACTTCGTGACCACCCGCGGCGGAATGTTGCTCGTTCCAAACTAATCAACCGCGCCGTTTAATGCCCGCTATTGAAGTTAGCCACCTTACGAAGGCTTTTCGCACCTACAAAAAAGAACCGGGCTTTCGGGGAGCGGTAAAGGGATTGCTTCGACGCAAGTACGAGCAAACTCTGGCGGTCAAGGATGTTAGTTTCACCATCGAGCCGGGTGAACTCGTGGGATTTTTAGGGCCTAATGGAGCCGGTAAAACCACCACCCTTAAGATGCTGGCCGGGTTGCTGTACCCGACCAGTGGTTCAGCGCGCGTGCTTAGCTATATCCCGTGGGAAAGGCAGGATGGGTACCGAAAACAATTTGCTCTGCTGCTAGGTCAGAAGAATCAGCTGTGGTGGGACCTGCCTGCCTCGGAGTCGTTTGATTTGAATGCCCGAATTTACGGCATCCCAGCAGAAGCCATGCAGCGAACAATCTCGGAAATGAGTGAATTGCTCAGGGTGCAGGATAAGCTCAATGTGAGTGTGCGCGAACTTTCACTCGGGGAACGCGCAAAGATGGAGCTCATTGCTTCCCTGCTGCACCAACCGAAGGTCCTGTTTCTGGATGAACCAACCATCGGTTTGGATGTGGTATCCCAAAAAACAGTACGCGAATTCCTACGCGAATATAACCACAAACATAAGACCACCATATTGCTGACAAGTCATTACATGGCTGATATTCAGGAACTCTGCAAAAGAGTGGTCATTATCGACAAGGGAACCATCTTTTTTGATGGCAGCCTTAGCGAAGTTGTGGACCGTTTTGCGGATTCAAAGCTGGTCACGATTCGTTGCGAAGGAACAGCCAATTGCACCGGGACAGAATTGACCAAGTACGGCGAGGTGGTTGAGCAAAATCCCGGAACTATTCAACTCAAAGTAAAACGGGACCGGGTCATATCCGTTTGCAAAGCCTTGCTGGACGAACTGCCGGTGACTGACATTGATATCCAGGAGGTCCCCATCGAGGAAGTCATCCGGCGGATATTTGCGAGGTAGCGGTATTCCCCTTCGCTTGCTTTGGCCATAACAGACGTTTAGTCTATCAGGAATGCGGTTGCTCGACCGTTATCTCTTGCGGGAATTACTGGTACCGCTGGGCTACTGCCTGAGCGGTTTCTTTGTTTTCTGGCTCGCCTTCGACTTGTTTTCGGAAATGGGCACCTTGCAGGAGCAGAAACTGCGTGGTCAGGACATCCTCGAATATTATCTGGCCAGAAGTCCTGAATTTTTAGTGATCGTTTTGCCAATGGCATTGTTGCTGGCCTTGCTTTATGCGCTCACAAATCATTCAAGGCACCATGAGCTTGCCGCGATAAGGGGAGCAGGCGTCAGCCTTTGGAGATTGTGCGTTCCTTACCTGGGTGTAGGCTTGGTTGCCAGCCTATGTCTGTTCGCATTAAATGAGTTCTGTGTTCCCAATTCTTCGGAGCAGGCGGAGCGAATTTTTAACCGCCGCGTTCAGAAAGTTAAAAAGGGCTCGCTGCCAGCTTCTGGTTTGGCCAACTTACGCGAAAGGCGCACTTGGATTGCCGGGGAATACAACTCCAAAACCAGCGAGATGCTCAACCCGCAGGTGTGGTGGACCCTGCCCGACGATTCGCAGCTTCTCCTGGTCGCTTCCCGCGCTATCCGCACGCATGGGGTGTGGCATTTTTACGATGCTCGTTCCTACACCGCTACCAGCGATACCAATTCGATGCTGGAACCTTCCGTGCAAACCAATGTGCTGGCGATGCCGAAGTTCAGAGAAACGCCGGAGGAAATACAAAGCGAAATCAACATCAGCAAAGGGATGAGTTTGCGTGGCAGAAACAAAGCGGACATTCCAATTTCGCAATTGGTTGATTACCTGAGGCTGCATCCCAAGCCGCCTGAATCAGTGAAAGCATGGTTATATACCAAGCTGCATGGGAGGCTCGCGCTGCCTTGGACATGCCTTGTGGTGATTCTGATTGCCACGCCTTTCGGCGCCGCCTCAGGCAGGCGAAATGTGTTTGTGGGTGTGGCCAGCAGCATGATGATTTGCTTTGTATATTTCGTTCTACAGCAATTCGGCCTGGCGCTGGGGACAGGCGGCTACCTGCAACCGTGGCTCGCTGCCTGGTTCCCGAACTTGTCGTTCAGTGTTGCGGGCTTATGTATGATGGCGCGCATACGATGAGAGCTTAATCCATTGGTCCAGCGCCTCTCATACCCGCGATGTTATTTCATTCCTGGACATTTCTGCTTTTTCTTTCAGTAGTTTTGCCGGTCTTCTTTGCGCTCCGGAAAACTTCCTTGTGGTTGCCATGGTTAACTCTGGCATCGTACGTATTTTATGGCTGGTGGAATCCCTATTATTTATTTCTGATTTTGTATTCCACTGTTCTGGATTTTTTTCTGGTCGCGCTCATGGATCACTGTCCCCTCAAACCGGGGAAAGTGAACATCCTGACGCGTTTGACACGCCTGGGCTTTGACGATCGGGTCTTAAAATATGCCTTTACCATCTCAACCCTGGCGACTTTTGCTTTTCTAACGCTGGCTTTCGCCGGCCCAAAAACCGCGCGGCCTGCCATGACGGCCCTGACTTTTATAGTTCTATTAATGGCTCTGGGAGCCCTTTACAGCAGTCGGCGCATTTGGCTTCTAATCAGTCTTGTCAATAATCTCGCCCTGCTGCTTTTTTTCAAGTACGCGCGGTTTGTGACGGAAAACATCAATGCCGTGCTTTCCGGGTTGCATCTGCCCGGCAAACTGTCTGATCCCTCCGGTTTTATGCCGTTTGGGTTCGAATATCTTCTGCCTGTGGGAATCTCCTTTTTCACATTCCAATCGCTAAGTTACACCATTGATTTTTATCAGGGTCGAATGTATCGGGAACGCAACTTTTTGCGGTTTGCGACCTTCGTTTGTTTTTTTCCGCAACTGATGGCCGGCCCAATCGAGCGCGCCCGCCACCTATTGCCGCAGTTCAATCAATTTCCCGCCGTGCGGCTGCAAAACTTTACCGATGGGGCTTCCCTTTTTTTAGTCGGCTTGTTTAAAAAAATGGCGCTGGCCAATTTTCTCTCGATCTATGTGGAACGCATCTATGAAAACCCGAAGGCATTCAGCGCTCCCACTTTGATAGCTGCAACAGTGGCTTTCGGTTGGCAAATCTTCTTTGATTTCAGCGGGTACACAGATATGGCTCGCGGCGTGGCCAAGTTGATGGGGTTCAACTTGATTCTAAATTTCAATAATCCCTACCTCGCAACCGGCCTGGGTGAGTTTTGGAGCCGCTGGCACATCAGTCTTTCCAGTTGGTTTCGAGATTATGTCTATATTCCGCTGGGCGGAAATCGTGGTGGGCGGTTCAACACTTATCGCAATCTTTTCCTTACCTTTTTGCTCTCCGGCATCTGGCACGGCGCGGCCTGGACCTTTCTGATTTGGGGAGCGTTGCACGGACTGGGCGTTGTGGTTACGCGTGAGTTGGAGCGATCCGCGCGTTACCGGGAACAGGTTCCTAAATTGCTGAAGCAAGCAGGTGTTTTCATCTTCGTCTCGTTCACCTGGATCTTTTTTCGAGCCGGCTCCTTGGCTGATGCGTGGCTAATTGTTGACCGGATCTTTACGGCAGGCTGGCACTCTCCTCAAATTCCGGTGCTGATGGTTCTGCTCGTAGTGCTGGTTTGGCTGTACCAGTTCCTTTATGAATCCAGTTATCGGCACCTGCTCAAGTTAAATTTCGTACGAGTTAGTGTGGCTGTCTTTATCGTGCTTTTTCTCTGCCTCTTCTCCTCAGGTGGCGGAGCGTTTATTTACTTTCAATTCTGATATGACTGGTGATGTTTCCGTAAAAAAACTGACAGCCGCGCCCACCGAGGTTAGCGAGCCAAAGGTGCCGTTTGGCGTAAATGAAATCCGGCTCAACTCAGCGCAATGGCTTATTACAGCCGCCGTCATCAGTCTTGTCGTAATCGCAATCCCTTTGCTTTGGGAGCAAATCGAGCGGTTTAGCACCGGGCCAGATTATCGCATCCCATACCAACTCAGCAAAGATTACTGGCTTTATGCCCGACGACAGCGCCAGGTCGCCACCCCGGGCAAGGTAATTTTGCTGGGCGACTCCGTTGTCTGGGGTGAATACGTACTGCCAGACGGCACACTCTCGCATTTCTTGAACCGAGAAGCGCAAACAAAGGATCGCTTTATCAACAGCGGACTGAACGGATTGTTTCCGCTGGCTCAAGAAGGTCTGGTAGCCGATTACAGTCGCGCTCTGCGGAACCAAAAACTGCTCGTGCAATTCAACCTGCTCTGGCTAACCAGTCCTAAGGCCGATTTGAGCACCCGCCAGGAGGAGCAGTTCAACCATGCCCACCTGGTTCCTCAGTTTTTTCCGCGCATTCCTTGTTATAAGGCCGATTTGAACGAACGCTTAAGCGCGGTGATCGAACGTAAGATAAATTTTCTCGAGTGGGTGGATCATCTTCAAAATGCTTATTTTGGCCAAAAAAGTATTATTCGCTGGATACTGACAGAGGATGGTGGTGAGCCGCCCCGTTTTCCGAACGCTGGCAGGAACCCACTGGCCCAAATCACTCTTAGAGTTCCCTCAGCGCCTGCTGATGATCCTGAACGTGGGCCGAAAAGTAAGCGACACAAGCCCTGGTCCGAAAATAACCAAGGCACCGCTCAATTTGAATGGGTGGACCTTCAGTCTTCTTTTCAATGGCATGCATTTCAGCGTGTAATCCAAGCACTCAAAAGTAGGGGAAACGATGTGATGGTTCTCCTCGGACCGTTCAATGAGCATATCATGTCCGAAGAAAATCGCGCCGTGTATCGCAAATTGCATAATGACATTGCCGCGGCCTTAAAACAAAATCACATCTTATTGATCGCTCCTGACGCCCTGCCCAGCGCTCTATACGCAGATGCCAGCCATCCTTTGACGCAAGGTTACGAGCTGATGGCAAAACAACTTTTCCAAGATAAAAGTTTTCAAAAGTGGTTGGAATGAACAGCAAAATTTGGGCTAAGCTCGATTTTAGAAATACCTTTTCAAATCACAGTCCCATTTCAAGAGCGCAACTAGTGAGTAAGCCCGTTCCGCTGCGGGAACATTATCGTGGACCTCACTCACTGGGCATGCGCGCATGGAGCCGATAATGCGCCAAGCTAAGCCGAGTTATGCTGAGAAAGCCATTTCAGAACGTCTGGTGATGGCTTGTTGATGAATCGTCCAGTTGCGCAATCCCATAACTTTCTCCTCTGCCAAGGCTGGCAGAACGAGGTACGGCACCCCGGTGACTGACGCCAAGGCTTCGGCTTCCAGCACCGCCAGATGCACCAACCCTGATTGCACTTCAGGAAACTCAGCACTAAGCCGGTTCACCAATTGAGATTTTAAAGCATCCCATCTGGCTCGGCAGAAGGCCGAAAGTTTCTGCCAATTAGAACTGGTGCAGTTCGGGGATTCTTGAGGGGCGACTTCATTTGTGTTTTTCATACGTTTAAGCGTTTAATGTTAACTGACTGGTCAATTTGTATTTTTCGTGGACCTTTGCTTCAATGACATCATTAAATCTTTTTAGGCGGGGACCGCCTTAGCGCCTAGTAGCGCCAGGATCAGCGTTTCCAGGTCTCGAAGCACCTCTAAATCGTTCTGTACTCTTGCTTCGAGCAGCATTCCCATAACTAAAGAATGAACGCCTTGTGCCGCTATCACCGAGTCTTTGACTGAGACCAGATCCGCGCGAATGGCGTCCGCAATTGCACTCTCGATGTACTTTCGCCCGCAGCCGATAAGTTCCTGGCTTTTCATGCGGATTCTCTCGTCCTGGGTAGCTATTTCAGCACCGATACTGGCGTATGGACAACCGCAAACGCGACCATATTTAGCAGCTTTTTCGGCCTGGCGTTGATAGACAAATTGACAATATCTTGCCAACCGTTCCAAAGGCGGAACCTGAACGGAAAAAATCCGGTCCAATTCGGGTTGACCCTCTTTCCAGTGTTCCTGATATGCCTGAATAGCGAGATCCGCTTTGGATTCAAAAAAATGATAAAAACTCCCTTTATTGACCTCAGCTCTCTGGCAGATATCTTCCACACTGACCGAGCCGTAACTGTTGTTCCAGATTAGGTCAAAAGCCACTTGAAGCAGCTTGTCTTTGGTGATGCCTGGTTTCGCCATACAGGGTGCGATTCAGTTTCTGTTCTTCAACGAACATAGCTTCTCATGAGTTGACTGACCGGTCAACATATTTTTTTAACTGATCTAACCACCCTTATATCGTTAGTTCCCATTGCCGCATGCTCCACGCGTTGTGGCACGTTCCATGCGGACCCGATTCGGCAGCCAGGATTCCGGCACCGTAGGTATGACACAGTTCACAACAAAAATAAATGGCATGGTCGCAGAGCAGCGCGAATTCCGATTCCATGCTCCGGAGATTCTAATATTCTCCGCTTGCCGCGGACGGATTCAAGCCTTGTTGAGCCTGGTTCGCTCGTTTGAAACTGGTAGCATAAGCAAAGCAATTTTTGTTATCCGAATAAACGCAGTACTGCGACAGCTCATTCGAACGGTGGAAGCGACTCACAGGTTCGATCTTGTTGCGCCCGTTACAGATTTTGGACAGTTTTCCGCCTCGTTTTGGAGATGGTTTAATTGGTGGAACGATTACCGAAAGACTCTGAGCTCCGATCAGATCGACGAAATTGAATTGCTTGCGCAGAGGGGCCTGAGTGCCATCGACAATTATAGACCTGTGGGCGATTGGATGACCTACCCCGACCAGACCCCAGCATTTATGTTGGAGATTTGTTAACCCAAAGCCGAGCTGATTGACGGCTTCTCTGTAGTCAGCAAAGTATCTCTGCTGCAGTCGTCTGGATTATTTCACTTGGCATCGTCGGTCTGCGACCACCACATTACTGATGCTGCGGACGAAGTTCGCAACTGGAGGAAACGATTGCCGGTCGAGTCGGCAGGAAGGGTAACGACATAAAGGCCACCAACAAGAACTGGTTCATTCGTGGTTGGTGACCAAACCGGCGAGAGAAGATTGGTGGTGCTCTGCAGCGCATAGCCTGTGGCCCAGGCTGGCCAGCTTATGGACAACATGCCCGGACTTGGTTGTGAAATTACCAGGGTTGGGGAAGGAAGATGCACAGTGATGTCGTTTGTCGCGTATGCGAGCCCATCGCCAACAACCAGGGTGGCCGTGTAAGTACCACCGACGCTGTAAGTATGTTGCGGATTTTGATTCGTGGCTGTTGTTCCATCTCCAAAGAACCAGAAATACGAATACAAAGCGGGTGCGCGTAGAAATTCCAATTCGTCCAGTTGTACAGCCACGGCCTGAGCGGGATTAGCTACTCGATCAATTTGGAAACGGTAAACATTGTAAGCCGTGCTGTTTGTGAAGCTCAAAGTCTTTTTTTGAAAGTTCGCCGTGAATACCTGGTTGGTCCGAATGTCCAGCGTCGCCCATGAAACGCCGCCGTTGTTGGACCCCAGGAGCCGCCAGTCGGCAGGATTGCGCTCGGGATGACTGATGGCGTCGTTGGCCGAAGTGACGGTGTATTCTGTTACGACGTAGCTCTGGCCATTGGCGTGCTGGTATTGAATCCAGCTCTGTCTGGTATTGGGAAAATTGTTGGCGAAGTCCAGCCACTTCGTTCCTGTGGTATTATCGAACGCATTCGTAGCCACTTCCCAGTTGCCATTGATACCATTGTTTTCACCTGCCGCAGTGATGGTACCCGAGTGATCATCAGTCGTATCTGGTGTAGTTGCCCCATTCGCGCCCCCACTGGCCTGCCCAGTAAATTGCACCGTCAGCGGTGAAGAACCGTTGGTCGTGGCGGTGGCGGTCGCAAGCAAGCCGACCTCGATGGTGTGGGAAAGCTGCTGGCCGAACCATTCGACGTTCTCCTGGAGCATGCTCCAATGTGTCGTATAAACTCCTTTTTCAGCGGGAGCGGTCAAAGTGATTTGAAAAGTTTTGGGTCGGCCGCGGAATATCCCACCGAATGTTGGGATGTCGTCCTGCGAATCGTCAATGATATAACGGCCCGGCCGGAACCGAACTGTGTCGGTGTCGACCTGACTAAAGCGAACCTGTGTGGCCTCATTCCAAAGGGCGTCGCCTTCGTTGCGGACGATCACCGTCGCGTTGCGTGTTTCGCCAGGCTGCATGGTGGCCGGAATATTGTGCCACAAAATTGCTGCGTCATGATTTGGCCAATCATTAAAAAGGGTGGCGCCCCGCGCCGTGGTTCTGATGTATTCGTAGGGATCAGCCGAAATGGACCAAACATCGGTGTTGGTGTTTCCGCTGCCAGGAAGGATGAAAGGCGGACCGGAGGTTGCGGCGAACATACCGCTGCCTTCATCATATTCATTCCAGCTTTCGAGATAGACGCGTTTGAGAGTGGCCCGAGCCTGAACGGCCTGATTCCACGCATTCGTAAAAGGCCGTCCTCCATTGCGTGGGAGAAAATCGCCGGGCTTGCGAATGTTTTGATCCCAATATCCGCCTTTGAGTTGTGCCGATTGGATCTGCCCCCATTGGAACGGATAATAGTAAGAATTGATCTCGAACTGGGGAACCTTTTCGTCCGCAAAGGTCAGGGTCGGATCGTTCAAGGCCGTCGTCACCATGCGAATGCCATTTGTGAACACCGGATGGCTCGGGGCGAAAACAGTTTGCAGCCGGCTTTCGACATCCGCGCGACTAAGCGAATTTAAATTGGTCAGGCTGAATTGGACGTGCCAGGTATCGAGGACAACACGGTTATTGATGCGCGCCAGGTAATCATCCGCATTCGCATCCTGATTCACGCTATAGTATTGGTTGAAAAAACGGATATATTGGCCAACGAACGTGTCCTTGCCGGCCGCCGTAGCCACGTTTACCCGTGGCTGCTGATCCCAGGTGATCAATGGATCCAGGAAGGGCGCAACTTTAGGCACGTTCCAACCCTCCCTGCGAAGCTGGTTGAGTGATTGGAAGAGATTAGTGCGCTGCTCCTCGGAAGAAGGAATCAGATGCACGTAAAGCACGTCAATGTTTGCGGCCATGATCTGCTTTATTTGGCTGCGCCAAAAATTGGTCGTACCTGTCCAATTCGTGCGGCCTTCGAGGGGCTGCCACGGGCCGCTGAGTTGTCCACCGTTGGAATTGAACCATTGAAATAGACTGACGCTTACAAGATGATTGGTGACGTTGAAAGATGGCCGGGGAGCAAACAAGCCGCCGGCGGGTTGCGCCAGCACTCCTACAGACATCCCGCCGAGCACAACAACGGAAAGGAACAAACGGATGAGCAGTTTTTTGCGGGAGAAATGGGGCATGCCGTGTTGTGCAATTTTCACGGAACCCATTCCGTACGATAAATGAATCAAGCCCCATAGTAAAGCTTAATAGCCAGCGGTGAAGTTCGTTTGAGCCGAAGCAAGCCCCGACTTCGTTGACTAACTATAGCTGGCGTTTAAGTTTGATTGTGTCCGCCCTGCGAATTGAGTTCCGCGATAAAAACCTGCACCTGCCGGAGTTGGGGTTGTGGCTTGATCCGCATGAGCCGCAGACCGGGAAGGTGTTTATCAGCCATGCGCACTCCGACCACATTGCCGAGCACCGGGAAGTTATTCTAAGCGCTCCGACTGCAAAGCTGATGCGGGCGCGATTGGAAGGAAAGTGGGAGGAACATGCGTTGAATTTTTTGAAGCCGCGGCGTTTCGAGAATGGCGTAACGGCTTTTAATCTTACGCTGTTGCCCGCTGGACACATCTTTGGCAGCGCGATGGCCCACATTCAAGTGGACAACAGCACGCTGCTTTATACCGGCGACTTCAAACTGAAACAAAATTTATCGGCTGAACCTTGCCAACCTCGTCCCGCGGACATTCTCATCATGGAGACGACTTATGGGCGGCCCCGATATGTATTTCCCCCTGCGCAGCCCGTCATTGAGGGAGTGATTCGCTTTTGCCGGGAGGCTTTGGACAACGACGCCACCCCAGTCTTGCTCGGTTATTCCCTTGGCAAAAGCCAGGAGCTATTATGCGGCTTGGGAGATGCGGGTCTGCCGCTCATGCTTCACGGTGCGGTTTACCGGCTGACGAAGATCTATGAACAATTTGGCCAGTGCTTTCCTCCTTATGAACGTTATGAGGCAGGTGCCGCGCGCAAACACGTATTGCTTTGTCCGCCGCATGTTGTGAATTCTGCCATGCTGCGGAATCTGGGTAAATTCAGAAGCGCTATACTGACTGGCTGGGCAGTCGACCCAAACTGCCGGTTTCGTTACCAGTGCGATGCCGCGTTTGCGCTGAGCGATCATGCTGACTTTGCAGACCTGGTTGAGATGGTCAAACGTGTGCAGCCTGAGAAAGTTTACACATTGCACGGGTTTGCTGCTGAATTCGCACATACGTTGCGCGGCCTGGGGTACGATGCGCAGGCACTAAGCGAAAACGAACAGTTCTCGCTTCGGTTGGAAGGAGAAACTGGCACGCGTGTTAAAAATCGAGAACTCGAAAGGAGGATCCGTTCCACTAACGACAAGCATGGATTAGACGCAGCAAATGCGAATTCACCTGCAGGGCCGCTCTTTGATGACTTTGCCCGCGCCGCCTCTGAAATTAGCGCCACAACCAGCAAGTTGGAAAAGATTCGCGTGCTGGCCGCATATCTCCAGCCATTGGCTGGAGAAACTTTGGCCTTGGCCACTACTTGGTTTTCAGGACGGCCGTTTCCTCCAGCACAAGGCAAGACTCTTCAATTGGGTTGGGCGGTGTTGCGCGATGCGCTGTGCGAGGTTGGCGGGTTGGACGAACCGGCGCTGCTGCAAATCTTTTTAAAACATAGCGACCTCGGCGAGACTGCGTTCGATATCTTTCAGACGCGAATGGTCACACCTTCCGTTACTATTGCTGCGGTGGCGTGTTTGTTTCAAAAATTACATGGCGCTCGCGGACCTTTGGCCAAGGCGCCTCTCCTGAGCGATGTGCTGGAACAATGCACTGCCCTTGAAGCGAAGTATCTCGTGAAAATTATCACTGGCGAGTTACGCATTGGGCTGAAGGAAGGTTTGGTGGAAGAAGCCGTTGCGGCCGCTTTTCAGAAATCCGCTGATACCGTGCGTCAAGCCAGCCTGTTGCTCGGAGACATTGGGCAGGCAGCCCAATTGACGGCGGCGGATCAGTTGGCTGAGGTGTCGGTGGTTCCGTTTCGCCCAGTTAAACTTATGCTCGCTTCGCCTGAGGAGACAGCCGCTGCAGTTTGGAAGCGGATGAGTTGCAGTGCCAGCGCCGTCCTGAAGCGTGGAGAGAACGAAACGGAAAAAACGACATCCGATACTTCGACTGTATGGCTCGAAGACAAATACGACGGTATCCGATGCCAAATTCACAAAATGGGAACCCGCGTTTCTCTTTATTCGCGCGATCTGAAAGAAATCAGCAACACCTTTCCCGAATTGGTTGATGAAGCCAGGAATGGGCGAGCAAACTACATTTTAGACGGCGAGATAGTCGCAATGCGCGCCAACGAAGTCCTGCCCTTCGCTGAGCTTCAGAAACGCCTGGGGCGGCGGGAAGGAGACTTGTTCATGCGTGGTGAGGTGCCGATTCAATTCGTCGCTTTCGATTTGCTATGGCTGAATGGCCAAAGTTACCTGGACTGTGCACTGCGAGAACGGCGGCGGACGATGGAATCAATCCAACCCTTGCCGCCAAGTTTTTGTCTGGCTCAGATCACTCAGGCAGCCTCAGCCGAAGAGATTAATGCAGCGTTTGATGCAGCCCGCGGGCGAAACAATGAAGGGCTGATGATCAAGGATCCCGAAAGTTGTTACACTCCGGGCAGACGCGGTCTGTCCTGGCTTAAGCTTAAGAAACCGTTCGCGACACTGGACTGCGTCGTCGTTGGGGCCGAGTATGGCCACGGCAAGCGGAACAAAGTTCTGAGCGACTACACCTTTGCCGTGCGGGACGAGGCCACAGGCGACCTGAAGACAATCGGCAAGGCTTACTCCGGCCTAACGGATGTTGAGATTTCGCAACTCACGCAACATTTCCATAAGAGAGCCATTCGCCAGCGTGGCCGGTACTTTGAAGTTCAGCCCGATACGATACTGGAAATTGCCTTCGACAAAATTCAACGTAGCGATCGCCATAGCAGCGGATTGGCCTTGCGGTTTCCGCGTATTGTTCGGATTCGTACAGACAAGACTCCCGAGGAGATTGATACACTTGAGAACGCCCGAAGATTGTCAGAGATGCAAGGTGCAAGGTAAGTGGTAAGCGCAATCACGTCGGAACCCATAAATTGCTTCGCTGTGATCCGGGCCGCTCAAAAGCTGCGCAGCCGAAAAAACTTATTTGTATTCAACAGGGGGTCGTTGACCCTGTTTTCCGAGCCAACGATCACGACAGCATTCGTCATGTCCGTCCAGTTGGAGGAGGAGAGGGAGTTCTGGGATTGCAATGCGAAACCAACAGTGCTGGCTGGCCATGAGATCATGAGCGTACTGCCGACCAGCGTCGCGACCAGCTTTGGTGGAGCCTGAGGATTAACCACACGAACCAGATCCAGATAAAAAAAGCTACCTCCAGACTTGGCAATGCGGAAGTCGGCTCCGGCGTTTTGGCGGTTGCCAAAATACGCATCAGTCACATGAAAGACCTTCCGCTTCCAGGTGTTGCTACCAGTAAGAGTGACGCTGCCGCCGTCCTTATAAAACGCCGGCAAGGTGTTCCCAGCGTTCGAATCATATTGCAGAATGAGAGAACCGGTACCCGTGTCAAAGTAATCGACGGACACATACAGGTTTGTTTTGCTGCCCTGAAAAGCGAAAGCGTCACTGACTCCAAAGTAAAAGTATCCATCCACGCTGGGATTGACGTTCTGGCGACAGGACCGGTTGTCGATTGTGACCACTGTGGTATTTCCATCGGCATTTTGGGGATGAGTCATTCCATTCAGGACATCCGGCGAGCCCAGATCGATCGAGACCTCCATCAGCGGAACGACCGCCGTCCCCCATTTGTTAGGAATTTTGCTGGGAAAGCCACCGCCGCTGGAATTATCGCTCCAGGTATAAATAGTCGTTTGGGTCGTGTCATTGTTGTTATCATTGTCCCGAAAATTAAAGTCCAAACCAAACGTTCCACCCGTCGAAGGCAGAGGCGGGTTTAGAGCTGTTTTGGCCAACCGCGCCTCAAGCCACCATCCCGTTGCGTCGCGCGTGACGGCGGAGGCAACTCCGCTGAGCACCTGGTTTGAATAAGCCGTTGTACAGACATACACATTCACCTGATTATTTGCATCGATCACAAGTTGAACATTCGAGCTCGAGTTGTTCATTGCCACTGAGCTATGCGAATTCGCCGGGTCAATGTAAAATTCGACACAATCATTGGCCCAATTCATGCCCACCGGATTGGGATATCGTATGTCACTGTCTTCATTGCGAACGAGGAAATACAGGTAATTGGCGTCGTGACGGGTGTACACTTTCGCCGTATGGTCAGCCGCGTTGACGGGCAGAACCGCCCCCGTATAGTAACCACTATAGTACAGGGTCCCGCTATCGTACCCGACGAGGGCAATATCACCCGCGCCGCCCTGGCCAGCCCGCGCAATAGTGGTGAAATCTCCAAGATTCCAGTCCCCAGGATTGCCATCGATCGTGATTGGCCCCGTTGTGGGTTTGACATTTAAGGTAAGAGTCGAAGGAGCCGCATCCAAAAAAGTGCCTTTCAGAATATATGCGCCCGGACCTTGCTGCAGCGTTATCTGGCTTCCGGTATTGATGGCAAAATTGTTAACGACGGCACCCGTTAACGGATTGATAACCTGAAAGGACACTGGCCGCCTCGCCTGCAAGGTCAAGCCGCCCCCCAGAATTCCCATTGGGAGGCAGACGAACTGATTGCCTTTGGCACTGCCAATGTTGCGGTCGCAACCGCTGGTGGGATTGCTCACGTCCGGCCAATACTTGTTCGCTTGTCCGTTGCAAAAGACCGTGAAAGGCGCGCTGGATTCCAAACCGTCGTTGCGCACCCAGCTGGACAAGTCCGGCGGCAGAATCTGGCGGACATACTGATATGCATTGATCCCCGCCGTGTCTTCAAAGCGCACCTCGCCCCCTGATGGCGGGCAACAATTCACGTAACCGAACACACCGGCACGCGAATGGTACACGTAAGCCGGCAGGTTCGCAATGTAGGCGAACACTGCCGCTGCGCACAATTTGATTGGATCCGTTTCCGTGTTCACGGAGGAACCTGAGCCAATTGGCTCGTTGCTGGTCACCGGGGGCACTCCTGGCAAATTACCCGCGCGGTAACAATCACGCACAGGCAGCCAGCCACCCTCAATCGTGCCAACGTCGCGGCTGAAGTGCACTGTTGCCAAATCCGCCGCGCTGCCGCTGTAAAGCGAACTGATGCCCGAATCGCTTGTATCATCGTTGGAAGTGATCGCGACCGGGACGCTCGTGCGGTCGGCCAGATATTGCGCAAACTGGCGCAAGTCAGTTACCCCCTGTGAACCAGGAAAGCCATTCTGCCACGCTTCGTTCGCCACTTCGAGGTGAACAATTTTGTCTTCGCGTCCGGCGATGTTCGCCAGGATGCCATCGAGATGGGTTTGTCGTACAGCTTTGCTCGGCATCACATATTGTGCATCCGCGAAAATGGTTATCTCTGCGCGCAACCCGTTGCTGGCCACGATATCCAGCAAATCACGGAACTGCTGCCAATAATCCGGCCAGCCCGCCACGAAATGTCCGGCGCTATTGGTGAAACTCACAGGTGCAATTTCCAGCGCGTCCCAGTTGACCATGCTCAGGACGCGCACGTAATTAATTCCTTTTGATGCCAGCAGGGCCAAATCGCTGTTCAAACGAGTGCGGTCATATTTCGCGCGTCGCAGCGCCTGAAAATAAGTAGCGCCCAAACCCAGAAAAGGCCCGCTGTTATCTACTAAAGATTTTCCACTCACGCGGACAACGTTTGTGCCCGGTATGGATGCGGTGTTCACTTGAAACGTGCGGCCTGCCGCGCTCCACGGTCCCCAACTGCTCGAATCGCTCAGGCGGACAAAAACATAATAGGTGGTCATGTCCGAGAGGGGCCCTGTCCAGGTGAAGTTGCGGTCGGAACTGACCTCGCCCGACTCCCACTCAACGGCGGAGTTGGGGTCATTAACGCGATTAACACGCACCTCATAACCAGCGTGCGGGTCGCCGTTCCACTGAATAAAGACCAAAGTTGTGTTTACCGTCGTCCCGTTCGAGGGTTGGGTGACCACAGGCGCTCCCGGCGCGCCGCTCGAGAGGTCCCATACTTTTATGTTGCTGAATATTGCGCCGATGGGTGCGCCGAAATCGGCCGCTCGTCGAGTGCTGGCCGCAATGCGCACGCTGTGCCCAGCCGGATTCCAACTGCCCGGCTGCGCGGTCGTGAGCAGAAGCACACCGCCCCGATAGAGTTTCAACACGGAATTGCCCCCGCCGTCGGGACCCCATTCTTCGCGGAAGTGGTAGGTTGTATTGGGATCCCATGAGACTTGCTGTGTATCGGGTTCGTTGGAGTTGGGAAGGATTTGCCAAACAACTTCCATCGAGTTGACCCTCGCGGTATCTAAACAGTCAGTTTTGCGAATGAAATGCTTATAGGGGTCGTCGCGATAACCAGGTGCGTAACTGGTATCCGCATTGTTGAATGTATAATCGTACATGTGGAACAGTTCGACTTTGTCCCCCATGCCACTGCGACACTCATCGGGATAAAGACCCCGCACATCAAATTCTGCTGCGCCGTTGGTGACGGTAGGCACATGCCAATAAATCGAATCCGTCCCGCCGGTCACCTGCCACCCGCCCGCCACGAATGCGCCCCCCCCTCGTGTGCCCAAGGTGGAACCTTGTAGGGAATCGTCAAGGACGAGAGCGGAATGCGCAGTCAACAAGCTGAAGGCGAGGAAGATTGCCGAAATCAAGCCTCTTACAAATTCAGTCTGGGGTTTTATGGACATCTGCACCTTTTTGGCGGTCTTCATGGCAAGCTTTATCAATATTCCATGACGAAACCGTAGCTGCAAATGTCAAATTACGAAGTCGTTGTACTCCGGTTTCACCGTTTCCGCCGGGGGCAGAAGCATGCCGGCGGCGACTGTGGCATTTGTTCCAGGCTCGATCAGGATGAATGAACCGGTGAGACGATTGGCCGCGTAGCCATCAAAAACGATCGGGCGCGCTGCCAGCAATTTGATCTGTCCGATTCCATTTACCGGCAAATCCGTCACTCCAGGTTCCGGTTCGAAGGTTAAAATATTAATTCGGCTCTCGAGCGCCGTGATCGAAACTTGCACGGTTTGCGTGGTATGCTTCATGAAATATTTCTTGCCAGTTTGCAAGGGGCGGGGGTGCATCCAGCAGACACGCGCGGTCAGCTCCGAGCTCATTCCCGGAAGCTCCTCCATGCCCACGATCATATCACCCCGGCTCACATCGAGATCATCTTCCAAAACTAGGGTCACTGATTGCGGACAAAACGCTTGCTGCCGGGAACCGTCATAAGTGTAGATCTCCTTTACGATACTTTTAAGTCCGCTCGGCAGGGCCATTACTTTTTGACCCTTTTTGACAATCCCGCCTGCAATTTGCCCGCTCACACCGCGAAAATCGTGCAGGCTGGGGTCGGTCGGATTTTGAGGCCGGTTAACCCATTGCACGGGAAAACGAAGTCCGTTCAAATTCCAATCGCTGGCAATATGGACGGTTTCCAGATGGTTGAGAAAGGTTGAACCCTGGTACCACGGCATGTTTTTGGAAGGGTCCACGACGTTATCTCCCAGCAATGCACTGAGCGGAATGAACTTTACATCTTTGATATCCAGGCGCGGCAAAAACTCTTCAAACTGATCCCGAATCTCCAAAAAGCGTTCTTCACTCCAGCCAACCAAATCCATTTTGTTGATGGCCACTACCAGATGAGGAATGCGAAGCAAGGCCGCCAGGTAAGTATGACGCCGGCTTTGTTCAATCACCCCAAGCCGCGCATCGACCAACACCACCGACAGGTTGGCGGAAGAAGCGCCCGTAACCATATTGCGCGTGTATTGAATATGGCCGGGAGTATCGGCGATGATAAATTTTCGGCGGGTGGTGGCGAAGTAACGATAAGCGACATCGATGGTAATGCCTTGCTCGCGTTCAGCACGCAAACCATCGGTGAGATTTGCGAGGTTGATTTGGCCGCCGCCAGTGATGTCGGCTGAACGTTGCAAAGCTTCGAGCTGGTCTTCCATCAAACTCTTGGAATCGTATAAGAGCCGTCCGATCAGAGTCGACTTGCCGTCGTCCACCGAGCCGCAAGTGTTAAATCTCAAAATTTCGACAGGGTGATGGGCGGCGCTGGCTAAAACATTGAAATCTCTTAACGCCTGGAACCGTTCAGCATCCAAGGCAGCCTGGTCATTCAATACGGGATCAGAAATTCTCTCCACGATTTTCCTCCATTCTTAAAGACGTTGATGATGTCAAAAATATCCCGCCTTTTTCCTGTCTTCCATGGCTGCTTCGGAAGCTTTGTCATCGGCGCGTGAACCACGTTCAGTGACACGCGCAGTGGAGATTTCAGCGATGATATCATCCACTGAATCCGCAGGAGACTCGACCATTCCGGTGCTGATAATGTCACCTATGGTTCGGACGCGCACGGTTAGTTCACGGGTTTCTTCCCCATCCTTTCGTTGCAGGAATTCTGTGACTGGCAGCCACTGACCGTGGCGGCGGAGGCACTCCCTTTTGTGGCTGAAATAGATCGTGGGCACCTCCAACTTCTCGCGGTCAATGAATTGCCATACATCCATTTCCGTCCAGTTGCTGAGCGGAAAAGCGCGCATATGCTCGCCAGGATTGATGCGGCCGTTGTAAAGGTTCCAAATTTCCGGGCGCTGGTTTTTGGGATCCCATTGCCCAAAATTATCGCGGAAGCTGAAGAAGCGTTCTTTGGCCCGGGCTTTTTCTTCATCCCGGCGGGCGCCACCGATGGCACAGTCGAAGCGGAACTCCTCGATGGCCGCCAGCAAGGTAGGAGTCTGCAATCGATTACGGCTGACCTCACCGGGGGCGGGCACAGCAATCCCTTTGGCGATGGCATCTTCCACACGGCGCACAATCAGCTTTGCACCCAATTCAGCAGCTCGCTTGTCCCGGAATTCGTTGAGCTCAGGGAAATGGTGGCCCGTATCAATATTGAGCAAGGGCATCGGGATTTCCGACGGGCGAAACGCTTTTTCAGCCAGCCGCAACAAACAAATCGAGTCCTTGCCGCCGGAGAAGAGCAGGCAGGGGCGTTCGAACTCGGCGGCAACTTCACGCATGATGTGAATTGCCTCCGTCTCAAGAATTTGCAAGTGGTCCAAGTGGTAGCTTGTCATTGGCTTTTGCTCCTCCCGATTAAGGCGAAGTCTCCAGAGCTTTTGCGCCCCAACTTGCGTGCAGACCGCACTCACGTTTCTCGTCGGCTTTAGCGGGATCGAAATAATCCCATTCATTCGGCAACCCGTGTTGCTGGAGGTACGCTTCCATATCCGCATCCGTCAGATAAAAAACCGGGCTGACCTTCAGGGTGGAGAAATTCGCGTCGTGGGACACAATGTCGAGATTTGCCCGGCCCGGGTTTTGGACTTTGCGCAGCGCAGTGATCCAAATAGTTGGGGCCAGCTCGCGCATGCCGCGCTGAAACGGTTCGAGCTTCATCAGCGCGCTGAATTGTTTCAAGCCCGGCTCGTCATCCGGCGTTGGCACGGGACCATAAAGCGTTTCATATCGGGCAGCAGTCATCCGGGGTGAGTAGGTCTGCACATTCAAATTCAGCAATTTTTTGAGCTTTTCGGCATGATGATACGTAGCAGGGCGATTATATCCGTGGTCGGACCACAAGACCGGGATATTTGGTTGGACCTGCGTGCATAGGTGCAGCACGACGGCCTCATAAGGGCGGAAGTTTGTGGAAACAATTGCGCGGCCACTCGCCTGCTCAATAGCCCAAGTAACAATTTCGAGTGGCGTTTTGGGCAGCAACTCGGCGTTCCATGCGGAAATTTGTTTTGCTGTCATTTGAGAAGCGAAATGTTCCTCACGCCTGCGCATCGGGGACTGGCGTTTCGGGCCAGATCGCCCGCGCGCAAAAATCGCCGAAACGTTCTCCATGACTGCGCTCCTGGCGGAAACGCACCAGCAAAGGCCGAAGCTCGTTGAGCAGGTCATCTCCTTTGACTGAGTCCTTGTACACTCTATTAAGCCGGGTGCTTGGCTCATTGCCGCCCAGGTAAAGCTGATACTTGTTGGGTCCTTTGCCGACAAAGGCGATCTCGGCCATGTAGGGCCGCGCGCAACCGTTAGGACAGCCAGTCATGCGGATCACGAGCTCTTCGTCTTTAAGCCCTACTTCAGCAAGTAAACCTTCGAATTGTGTTAGTAATCCCGGCAGAGTTCGCTCCGATTCAGCCAGCGCCAGCCCGCACGTCGGCAAAGCTGGGCAAGCCATCGAGGCCAGTCGAGTGCGGCTAAAAGGATTGGCCACCGAAATCCCGTGCTCGTTCAAAACCTGTTCAACGGCTGCCCGCTGCCCAGGCGCCACATTGACCAGCAACAAATTTTGGGAGGCGGTCAGCCGCACTTCCAAGGGAAATTGCTCCAGGACCCGGCGCAACCCAGTCTTGAGTTGATATCCTGGTTCATCACGAACACGGCCGTTCTCGACAAAAAGACCAAGAAAATAGTTGCCGTTGCTCTGCTGATGCCAGCCGAGGAGGTCCCCCTGTTTGGTGAACTCAAACGGACGCGGTGGAGAAAGCTTGATTCCAGCTCGCTGTTCAACCTCAATCCGAAACCAATCAACGCCCCGCTCTTCGAGCACATATTTCAAGCGCGCATGTTTTCGATTCGTGCGATCGCCAAAGTCGCGATGAACGGTCAGTACCGCCTTTGCCACCTCGGAAAGATGCTCCGCAGGCAAGAAACCGATAACGTCGGCGACCCGCGGAAAAGTCTGTGCGTTTCCATGTGACATGCCCATGCCGCCACCGGCCAGAAGATTGTAACCGACCAGCTTGCCATTCTCCGCTATGACCACGAACCCGAGGTCATTCGTAAAAATATCAATGTCATTTAAAGGGGGAATCGCGAAGGCGGTCTTAAATTTGCGGGGCAGGTAACATTTCCCGTATAGAGGATCATTGAATTTGTTGTTGGCCTCCGTGCTGAGGTCAAGTTCTTTGCCATCCAGCCAAATGCCATGGTACGCCGGAGTTTGCGGCGCAAGCAGGTTCGATAATTTGAGAGCTTCCTGGAGCACTTCGTCCACCAATGGGCTGGTGGCCGGGGTGGGGGGGGCCATCACATTGCGTTCGACGTCTCCGCAAGCGGCAATCGTTGACATAAGCGCTTCATTCAGGCTTTTCATCGTCTGGCGCAAGTTGGATTTGACGATGCCATGAAATTGGAAGTCCTGCCGAGTGGTAATACGCATCGTGTTATTCCCATAACGGCTGGACAGCTCGTCGCAAACCAAATACTGGGGCGCGGTCAATACCCCGCCAGGGAATTTTGTGCGCACCATCATGACGTACTGCTTGCCTGTTTTGCGCTTATCCCGGTCGTCCTGCTGGTAAATGCCGTGAAACTTCAGGAACTCATAATCGTCATCGGTAAATCGGTCCAGCGAACTGTCCGCCAAAGTTTCGGAGATTGTTCCCGCCAGCAGAGGATTAGTAGTTTTTAGACCCTCATTGCGAGTCAGTTTAATAGGGGCCTCAGTGGCAATCATAAGTTATCAACTAATGTTAGTAATGATTATGGTGGCTTGCGTTGAATGTGTCAACAGGTTTTCCCCTGTTATTTTACCTCTGTGATCCGATTCTGCCTGGTGAAGTAGGGATGGTACTCGGTTTTGATAATAGCCTGCTGGCGGTCAGCGGTATCTAAGCCAACGATTACGTGGCGTCCTTTTTGCCTGGTCCAGTGTTCAAGCCCGAGGGTAAGGAATAACGCCAGCCCCACAAGCACACCCAATGCTAACTTCTTCTTTCTCATACGTGCAAACAATAAAGCGATTCACGGCTCAGGCAGGCCGGGCCTATGGTATACAAACAAGATAGAAGCGCAATCCCGTGGTCATTTTGCGAACACTCCCCCAAAACAATGAGCGCCATGAATCCAATTCCGACGAAGCCTATCGTTAGTACGTGAGCGCGCCACCGCTGCGCTCTTTAGCGCAGGTAGTAAGCGAAGACACAGAAGGCGACGAAGCTTTTGATCTCTTTCTTGGGAATTTCTGGATATTTTTCAATCATGTTCTTTGAAAGTTGAGCGACGTTGAAATCTCGCATGTCGACATACCTTAGATCATGCCGATGCGTGAAATAGCGCGACTTTTCACCTTTGCCGATTTCTTTTTGCAATTCATTTTTGAAACGCCGCAATAGAGCAATGCGTTCCGGATCGTAACCACCCAATTTTTTCTTTTTCAGGCGATTTTTGATCTTTATCTCAGCTTCCGCTTTGTCGGAAAATGGAAACTCGTAAACCAATACATTCAGCGCCTCGCTTTCATAGGTTGGTTCAGGTTTTTTCTTCACGAGTGAGGAATTTTAAAACAAAAAAAGGCCGGACTCACGTCCGGCCTTTCACACATTCTACAATGAGAACAGCACTTAAATCTCATTCGATGCCGCGCCGCAGAAATGCGCTTACCAGCCACACACAGGCTGGTTACTGCGAATTCGCATCGTTTACACACCTACACCGTAGCTACAATTCAATCCCTCGCCAGTCGCCAGTACTGGGGACAAGGAGTGGCGGTCGTCCGCATTCCAGCCTGAAAAACGGCGTTGCCAGAACCCCGGCCATGGCGGCAGGTTTAACCAATCATGTTGGACGGTTGGGGAACTATTACAAATGTTCACCCCCAATAATTGCCATGACTAAAGCGCAGAAAAGAGTTACGGCTGGATTCGGGCTTGTCATTGGCGCGGTGATGACTTGGGGGCTTGGCACCTACGCTTGGCTCTACTATAAAGATGCTACAGCCCCGCTAGGAACTCTGTCGGAGGGGGCGTTTCTTGAGGGCCTTCCCAAGTTGATCTTGGCTGGGTTTATATCGGTGCTGCTCGCAGGGGCTTGGACCGTGTGTTATTTCTATCTGAAAAATCAACGGGAGACGTAGCACGACCACGAGTGGCGTTTGTAAGGAAAGCCTAGGGCTTGACCGGCTTGCTTACTTTACTGAGGTGGCGAACAGTAAATTCGTACCGATTGACCATAATCGTGTTTGGCGTGAAACACCCGATATGCTGCCAGCCCGTCTGAGGAAGCTGTATGTGCATTGTCCAGCGTTCGCCGGTTTGCAGAAACTCTCTTGGTGCTGGCGCGCGCCCTGGGCAAACTATTCTGCAGATGTGCGACATTATTTTAACCTTCAACCTCGCTGGCAGCACCAAGGCTGTGACCATCGTGATTGGACCCATTAGCATGATGCTTATAGCCACCGGAATAGTCGTTGTGGTCGGAATCTTTTTTTCGCTGTTTCGCAATCGTAATTGATACCCGACTTTAATTCTTCCTTCGGCTGTGAGGTTTTTAAATCTGGCATTTTATATGCGACTTGCAGTTTAGCGTGGGTCCGCTGATACTTGGCTGCAGTAGAAACGGACCATGACTGAGTGGAAAATTCAATCCCGTGGCAATGCCTGCGGCGCTTGCGGCAAAGATTTTGCCCATCAGGAGGGGTATCATACAGTGCTTTTCGACGAGAAAGCGGAATTGAGTCGTTCAGATATTTGCCAGAACTGCTGGGACACACAGTACAGTCACGGAGTTCGGGACCGAAAGGGGTTCATATCATATTGGCACGGAGTTTACGAAGAGCCCCAAGCCCGGCCAGAGCCAATCCAACATGAAACCGCCGAATCACTACTGCGCAAGCTTATCGAACAGAATAATCCCCGATTTGCCGCGGCCGGTTACATTCTCGCTGTCATGCTGGAACGTAAACGAGTGCTTAAGGTAAAGGAACAGCTCTCTCGCGAAGGGCGGCGAGTATTCATTTACGAACTACCTCGGACCGGTGATCTTTTCACCATTGTTGATCCGAACTTGCAACTGAATCAATTGGAACAAGTACAGCAGGAAGTGGCCGCATTGCTTGAGCATGGATTGGAACCGGTTATGGCTGGGCAAACACCGGTTGCACCGCAAGAAGCGCCAGCAGAGCTGGCCCAATGAGAAGCTGCAAGTTTCATTCAGATGCATATACCGGGTCTGCCGGGTGCTTAGGATTTTAACATAGGTGTGTCAGACTACGAGGAACTCGAGCAACGTTTAGGCTACCAATTCCGTGATCGAAACTTGCTCCAATTGGCCTTGACCCATCCTTCGGTGGCGCACGAGCGGGGAGTGCCGCTGCAAACCAACCAACGCCTCGAATTTCTGGGAGACGCCGTATTGCAGTTGATTCTGACCCGCGAGTTGTATCATAAATTTCCCGAGCTGGGGGAGGGGCCGCTAACGAAAGGGCGTGCCAAATTAGTGAATCGACGCACGCTGGCGGACCACGCGCGCCAACTCGGGTTGGGCAATTATCTGATCGTGAGCCGAGGAGAGGACCGCCATGGTGGCCGCGAGCGGCCCTCGGCCCTGGCAGACACTTTTGAGGCGCTGCTTGGAGCCATCTTTTTAGATGGCGGTTTCGAAGCTTCTACTCGTTTCATCGTGAACCAATTTCAGGGCTCTTTTGGAGAAATTGCCGCTGTACCAATTTTGGAGAATCCAAAAGGTGAACTGCAGGAATTCCTGCAATCGGTCTCCTCGGAAGCGCCGCATTATTGGGTCGTTTCGGCAACCGGACCGGACCATGACCGAATCTTCGAATGCACGGTGCATCACGGCGGAGTGGAACTGGCAAGAGGACGAGGCAAAAGCAAAAAAATGGCCGAGAGTGATGCAGCGTTGGCGGCATTATCCAAACTACGAACAGCACCAGAAGCTCCGTTTGCAAGGCAAACCGGAGGCGATTCAGAGCCGCAAAGTTAGTCCAGTCTAATCCGCCGCTCAGGAAGTTTTGATTTCGTTCGCAGTTCCATTTTCTGAAGTGGGGTTGCCTGGCAAGGTGAAGTAGAACGTTGCTCCCTGGCCGACGCTGGCTTCCGCCCACACCCGTCCTCCATGGCGGCGAATGATCCTTTCCACAGTTGCCAGTCCGACCCCAGTTCCTTCGAACTCCTCGGCTCGATGCAATCTCTGAAACACCCCGAAGAGTTTGTCCGCATATTTCATGTTGAATCCTACGCCGTTGTCGCGAACAAAAAATGCCGTATCACCATTCATCTCGGTGGTACCAATATCAATGATGGCTACCTCGCGGGGACGGGTGTACTTGGCCGCATTGGCCAGCAAGTTGGCAAAAACCTGCTTGAGCAGGCCTGAATCGCCCTGAACATTGGGCAAGGGATTGATCCGCCACTCGATATTTCTGCCGACGGTTTCTCGTTTCAGGTCCGCTAAGACTTCGCTGACCAGGGTATTAAGCGAAGCAGGTTGATGCCGTAATTCCTGTCGGCCAACCCGAGCCAGATTCAGCAAATCATCCACCAACCGACTCATATTGCGGCTGCCCTTGCAAATATTTTCAAGGTAACGCTGTGCTTCCGGAGGCAAACACGCGGCAAAGTCTTCATTCAGGATTTTGGTGAATGCATCGATGTGCCGGAGCGGAGCGCGAAGGTCGTGGGCAACAGAATAGGTAAAGGCTTCCAACTCTTTATTAGCCGCTGTGAGCTGTGCGGTACGCTCCTCCACACGATGTTCCAACTCGGCATTTAATTGTAAGATTTGCTCCTCAGCCCGTTTTCGTTCGGTGATATCATTATTGATTTCAAGAATCGCCGCCGCCCGTCCGGCAGCGTCCGTGTGCAACACCCACTGGCTGGTCACGATTAATTTTTGGCCATCCTTGCGGTAATGGATCAAATCGCCTTCCCAATTGTTGTATTTGAAAAGCCTTTGGCGAATCTCCTCCTGAGATTGCGGAAACTCGGTCCGCAACAACTCATGAGAAATCCTGCCGAGAGCTTCCTTTTTGGTCCAACCGTACATCTTCTCCATTCCTGTATTCCAAAGAATGATGTGTCCCTCCAGATCACGCGCCATCACATTGGCCAGATTCAACATCTGCGCTTGTTCACGCAATACCGTGGCTTGTCGTTCCAGCTCCAGTTGCGCCCGCCTGGTTTTCGTTATATCCCGAGAAATGGAAGAAATGCCAATGATCTGCCCCCGGGCATTTTTAATTGGCGATACGGTCAAAGATACCTCGATTGGGCGGCGGTCTTTTCGGATTCGAACTGTTTCATAATGTCGAGTCTGGCCTTGCCTGATCGCCTCTAATATATCTGGCTCTTCCTGGGGCCGGTCCGGTGATACGATCATGGTTATGGGCTTGCCCAGAATCTCCGACGGGGAATAACCGTAGACACGCTCGGCGGCAGGATTCCAACTCACCACCTTTCCCTCCATGTTTTTGCCAATCACCGCGTCGTCCGTCGATTCCACTATCGCTACGAGGAAGGAACGAATTTCCTCCGCCTGTTTTCTTTCGGTGATGTCCACCGTAACACCGGTCATGCGCAACGGTTTTCCGGCGCTGTCGTAAATGCCTTTGCCCCTAACAGCGAGGTAATGCACTGAGTCATCCGGCCACACAATGCGGAACTCACTGGTAAATCCGGATCTATGAGCCAAGGCCGCGAGGATGGCATCCTTCACTCCAGTTCGGTCATCCGGTTGAATTAAATCAAGAAAGCTTTCAAAGGTTCCAGCGAAGACACCGCCTTTTGGCCCAAATGATTTGGAAACAGTCTCATCCCATGGCCTATCCCAAGTGAGCTTCCCACTTTCGACATCCCAAAGCCATATACCTGTACGAGAAGCTTCCAACGCCAGGCGCAACCGTTCTTCGCTCTCGCTTAAGGCGACGGTTTGCTCCTGGATTCGTGTGAGCATTTGGTTGAAAGCATCCGTTAGAAGGCCCAATTCATCCCTGCTGGTTTTGGGAGCGCGCACCGAGTAATCTCCCCGCTCGGAAATGATTTTTGCCGTATGGGCTAAAGCCAAAATCGGCATCGAAATGCCGCGTTGCAGCGCGTTGGACAGCACCAAAGCAACTAAAATTGAGGTGATAAGAACGAGCAGTGCGACTAAACCATAAAGGCGCACCCGCGCATCCAGAGCGCGCAAATCCGACCTCACGAAAAGAGTTCCATATTGTTTATCCCCTTCAGTGACGGGCTGGAAATAGGTGAGATGCTGGCGCACGAACTCAGGTCCGGATTTGCCGGGAACCGAAGGGAAAGCGTTTGCGCTGAGGTTGGTTGGATATCTAGCGAAGAGCTTGCCGTTTCCATCATAAAGCGCTGCAGCCACAATATGCCGATCGGCCCCAAGTCTTGCCAGGACAGCATCGGCTTCCGAAGCCGAAGGGAACGCCAGCATAACAGAACTGCTGTCCGCGATCATGGAACTACTAATCGACAAATTGTAAACCATTTCCCTCCGGTGAGTGACGTAATCATACACCATGAAGGCCGTAGCGCTAAAAAGCATCGCGGTGATGCTCGTCAGCATGATGACCGCCGTCATCTTTCTTCGGATGGGCAGGTCCTGAAATGCCATGTTACTTCTTCTCAGCCCCGGTTACTTCATCTGCGGCGTGCAGCAGCTTGGAGCTGAGGGCAATCCGAGCTTCGGCTGCCGCCTCAGCATTGATGGTAAATCGGATTTTATTCTGTTTGGTCAAAAATTTAATGACAATTCGGCCTCGCCGAGGGGCGTTATCTATGTCGCTAACCGTTAAGACCGGTTTTCCTCTGACTGCCCTTAAAACCTGTTCGAGGCGGTCAGGATTGCCAGGTCCTAAGTACATGATATGCCAATTTTGAACTTGCGCCAGTGTGCGATAGCGCTCGACGCGAATGCGCCGGCCGTGAACCAGTTCGTTCTTTACCGTTTCATCCAAAAAGTCACCAAACGGATCGGTGCCAACAATGCCAATCACTAAAGGGGCAGTCTTGTCCTCGAAAGCTTCCGGCGGCCAATCCGCGAACTGTGCAAAATTGAAGAGAAAAACTGCTTTGAGTTGAGCTTCTCGCGTTATATCAGCCCGAGACGATTCGGAACGAGAATCGCTAACGGCCAGGGACATAAAAAACAGGACAAAAAACCAGGTTCCAAACGGCGGCATGGGCCAGGGAGCGAGGCGAGCTCGGATGTGAGCGCGGCGCCGCAAAGTTACCCTTAAGCTTTGTTTCAGAAGCGCCACATAACCTTTCCGTAAACGCTCCTTGGGATTTCCTGGCGTGTCAGGGCCGGTCCAAACTCGGGGTGTTGCTCGTCCCACAAGTTCTGGCCCACTATAGACAGTTCAAGATTGCGAATGGGATGCCAGGCCAAGCGCAAATCAAAGGTGAAATAACTCGGAACCGCGGGGGAAGCCAAGTCATCGACATAACGAAAATTGCAGTCAAACTCCAAATGGTACGGCAAGTCGATCATGGACTGGCCGACGATTTGGTTCTCCGGGTCGTTACCCTCGGCTCTGCCCCTATTGATATCGCTTCCACCTGGTTTAATAGAGACATGCTTTTGAAGAAAAGTATAACCCGCGCGTAAGTGCCACCAATCAGTGATACTGTAATTGCCTGAAAGCTCGAACCCCCAGGTTTCAGCTCGATTGTCGTTACCAAAAACAAAAGCGTTATTAGACGCTGCATTGGTGCCCAAGCTGCGAATATCCGTGTAATCGTTATAAAATCCGGCTACTGACAGCGCCAGTTGATCGAGCGGTCGGACGCGGTATCCCAATTCATAAGCAATCACGCTCTCAGAACCAAAATTGGGTCCGCCGGCCAAACCCCCCGGCAACGCCGAAGAGGGCGCAAATAAATCCGAATCGATTCGACTGGGTGAGCGCACTGCCCGGGAGATCGCTGCCCAAATGGTCTGTCGTTTGTCGGGCATCCAGGCAATACGAGCGCTTGGCTGCACTTCAATTCCTGAATAGTCATTGTGCTCAAGCTTGGTCCCCAGGGTGAGCTGTAAATGGTCCGGCAGAAGGACAAATTCATCCTGCAAAAAACCGCTGAAGACCTGGAGGTTTCGGTCAGGTGGAAGGAAGGAAAAACCGTTGGGGTTTGCATTGCCGATGTGGTCGGGCATTAACCGATAAGCTGCGCCCCAGATTACATTTTGGTGTTCCCCAAGCGAGAACCGGTGCTGAAAATCGAGATCATAGGTATTGAGTTCTTCTACAAAGCTCCCGGAGATTCGGCGAAAAGTGCGGTCCCAATACAACTGTGCTGTTAGATCTGAGTTTTCTCCAATAGGATGAGTCCATCGCGCGAGCACGTTTTGACCGTCGAGACCGGTCGGCCCGGGGCTTGGTTGTTCAATGGTGCCCGAATAGAAATCGCCTTGAAATGTGATGATATCTTCATTTTTGGGGAACCAATCCAGCCGGAAGCCACCCTGCCCCATCCTCCAATCATTGGTCGCGTCATTACCGTTCGGAAAAACCGTGCTGTTGCGGTCAAAATATTTTCCATAGAGCCGAAAATAAACGTTTTCGCCAATCTTGTCCCCATAACGCACGCCGCCGAAATCGCGAAGCAGGGTCCCTCCGCCACCGATGAGCATGGTGCCTTGAGTATCCCGAGCTGTTTTGGTGATGATGTTGATGACGCCATTGACTGCGTTGGCGCCCCATAACGTACCGCCTGGCCCACTAATCACTTCTATTCGCTCGATATCCTCCATCATGGTATCCTGCACGTCCCAGAAAACTCCGGCAAACAAAGGTGTATAGAGAGTGCGTCCGTCCATCAGGACCAGGAGTTTATTGGCTAACCCATTATTGAAGCCTCTCGCGCTGATAGCCCAGGAGCTGGAATTGACCTGAGCTAGTTGAAGATTGGATGCCAAGCGCAGCGCCTCGGGCAAGCTGGAAGCGCCGGAACGCCGGATTTCTTCCTGGGTGATGACTTGAACCGCCGAGGCAACATTAAACCATTTCTCCGGCTGCCTGGAGACGGTAGTGACATCGATATTAATCAGTTCATCGATGGTTTTGCCTTTGAGTTCGGCCAGGGAAAGAAGGCTGTCGTTGGGCTCAGCACAGTAGCCAAGGCTTGCGAAAGTGAAAAAAACAGCGAGCGGCGCGCAACGCCTGCACAGGTCACTTGAAGAGTTCATCCTAAAACGCCCAACCACAAATGTTTAATTATGTGCGCATAAACATCAGCGCGTTCAAAACTTGGGGAGACACTTATGATTTGGAAAGGAAAACGCAAGCAAAACAGATCTTTACTTTGAACCCCATGCCACGGCCTCTTTTGACAATTGATTTTCTGACAACCTCGAATTAACCTGTTTCCGTTACAAATACTAGCTCAGCTCTCTATGTCCGAGAACAGAACAATCCTTGTGGCAGACGACGATCAAAACGACGTGTTTTTTCTGCGTCGAGCCTTTCAAAAGTCAGGCTTGGAGCATTCCGTAATGCATGTGACGGATGGTCAGGAAGCGATCGATTATCTGCGCGGCGAGTCCGATTATAGTGATCGCTCTCGTTTTCCGTTACCTTCTCTACTGCTGTTGGATTTAAAAATGCCAAAGGTCGACGGTTTCGATGTGCTTGCCTGGCTTAAGGGACGCTCGGATTTAAAGCAGTTGGCGGTCGTGGTGCTGAGCTCTTCGAGCCGGGAAGATGATATTCAACGGGCTCGTTCCCTGGGAGCGGACGATTATCGGGTTAAACCTGCCGATTTTGAACAACTCTTGGTGTTGGCACAAGATGTCTCGACTCGCTGGCTCACTGCAGGCGAGCTTTCCGGTTGATTAGCCAGGCCAAATTGAGTTTGCCGCTGGCATTTCCTAAACCACCCTCTACCTTGTCCCCGTAGCTACGTATGGGGCAAAGCTTCAACACGATCGAATCGGCTATTGGTGATCTGCAACAAGGCAAAATGATCATCGTAGTGGATGACGCCGACCGGGAGAATGAAGGTGACGTCATTATGGCCGCGCAATTTGTCACGCGCGACGCTGTGAATTTCATGGCCAAATACGGCCGCGGCTTGATTTGTGTCCCCACTACCTCCGAGAGATTGCAACAGCTTGGGATTGAAAGAATGGTGCGGCAAAATCGCGAAACCTTCAAAACCGATTTTCAAATCAGTGTTGATGCTGCCCAAGGCATCTCGACTGGAATCAGTGCCGCAGACCGAGCTCACACCATTCGGATTATGGCCGATCCCACAACCCTCCCTGAACAACTCGTCCAGCCTGGGCATGTTTTTCCCTTGCGTGCGCGACCCGGCGGAGTGTTGCAACGCGCTGGCCACACGGAGGCTGCGGTGGACCTGGTTCGCCTGGCTGATTGCCGTCCTATTGGCGTGATTTGTGAGATCATGAACGACGATGGTTCCATGGCGCGTTTGCCCGAACTCGTCAAATTTGGAAAGAGGCATCGACTGAAGATCTGCACCATCGCCGACCTGATTCAATTTCGGCGTACGCGTGAAAAACTGGTGGAGAAGGTTGAGGTGGTGCAAATGCCCACCGAATATGGCGATTTTGATCTGCACTTATACCGATCAAAGATCGACCTGCAGCATCATCTGGCAGTTGTTTATGGGGAGGTGGCCGGTAAACCCAATGTGCTGGTTCGCGTTCACAGTGAATGCCTTACTGGAGACGTGTTCGGTTCACGCAGATGCGATTGCGGACCGCAGTTGCATCAGGCTATGAAGCAAGTAGCAAAGGCTGGCCGTGGGGTGGTAGTGTATATGCGCCAAGAAGGCCGCGGTATCGGCCTGGCTCCAAAAATAAAGGCGTACAAACTCCAGGAGCAAGGGTACGATACGGTGGAAGCCAACCAGCAGCTCGGCTTTAACATGGACCTTCGTGAGTACGGCATGGGAGCGCAAATCCTTGTTGACTTAGGCCTCAAAACCATCCGATTGCTCACAAATAATCCACGAAAAGTCGTCGGCTTAGAAGGTTACGGACTTGAAATCGTCGAGCAAGTTCCAATCAAAGTGAAACCCAATCGGCACAATAGGAAGTATTTGAAGACAAAAAGGGAAAAACTAGGGCATTTGTTGTGATCAAGAAAAAGGCTTCGCTGGAACGAAAATCAGGGGGCGCGGGTGGGCGCTTAACTCGGTAAGAACTATGTTAACGCCGCTGAAAGCCAAACCAAAACCAATGGTCAAGGGACGTTTTGCCATTGTAGCATCCCAATATAATGGACGTTATGTGGATGCTATGTTGAACGCGGCTCGAACTGAGTTAAAGCGCGCTGGAGCATTAGATATTGAGGTCATTCGGGTCCCGGGGGCTTTTGAGATTCCTGCAGTGGCGGCATCTTTGGCCGCTCGTTCTGACTTAGCTAACACGCGTAAGCCCTACGATGCTCTTATTTGTTTCGGTGTCATTTTTCAGGGGGAAACCAGCCACGCACAACACATTGGCTGGGGCATAACCCATGCACTCGCCCAAATCCAAATCCAGCAGAGGATACCGGTGATTCATGCCGTGTTTGTATTTGAAAAGGAAGAGCATGCCCGGGTTCGATGCCTGGGCAAGAAGCATAATCGGGGCACGGAAGCAGCCCATACCGCCTTGCATATGGCTGGCATTATGCGCAATCTCCGCAAAAGTTCCTGTAAATAGCAAAAAAGTTGCGTTTGGATTCTCACGACGCAGACCCCCAAGGCTTATGGGCTTGTGAAAAGTTTCACAAATATGTTGCACCTGAATTTACTGGATGGTACGTTCGTCCGACTTTTCTGAGGAAATGAATATACATATGAAAAATGGCTGGTTGTTTGTTGTTTTGACAGGATTTTTGTGGATTTCAGCTGCGCGGGCCGGAGATATATCTGGCACTGTTAAGGTAAGTGGTACGCCACCTCCAGAAGTCGAAAATAAGAGCATTAGAGCCGATGAGAAGTGCGGCAAGTTCCACACCGAGCCTGTGATGTCCCGCTTTTACGTAGTAGGTCAGGATAAGGGACTTGGCGATGTGTTCATTATGCTCAAAGGCGGTGGTATTAACGGCAAGTCTGGTGGAGCAACGGCTCCCCCGGTTATTTTGGACCAGAAAAACTGCGAATATAAACCCTACATATTTGCCGTACAGACCAACCAAAAAGTTGTCGCGAGAAATTCTGATCCGGTGTTGCATAATGTGCACCCTACCCCATCTGCGACTGCTGCGGGCAACAAGGAAGACAATAAGGCGCAATTCGCGGGTGGTCCTGATATTACGTTCACCTTCCCTGCACCTGAGGTCTTCTTGAGGTTTAAATGCGACGTGCATCCGTGGATGTTCGCTTACGCTTGTGTCGTGGATCACCCCTACTTCGCCGTGACGGACAAAGATGGAAAGTACACCATTAAAAACGTCCCGGATGGGAAATACACAATCGAAGTGTATCATCGCAAGGCGGCGCCCATTTCAACGCCAATGACTGCCGAAGTTCAAGTTAGTGGAAACCTAACAAAAGATTTTACTCTCGAAGCGAAATAATACTGGTTTGAGCCTCACCGCTGCGGTCAGATGATGCTCGCAGCGGTTTTTGCTTTCTGAGGAGTATCCGTGACAATGATTCAAACGACCAGCACGCCCGATGCAGCAGACAGCCCATGGTTGCACCGGTTTTCCTTGGTTACTGCTTTGGCTACCCTGGCCTTAGTCGTGATTGGTGGTTTAGTCACAAGTCATGGGGCGGGGATGGCGGTTCCTGATTGGCCGAACACGTACGGGTATAACATGTTTCTGTTCCCGTTTTCAAGCTGGGTGGGAGGTATTCTGTATGAGCATAGCCACAGGCTGATGGCCACATGCGTTGGGCTGTTGACAAGTATTTTGGCAGTCTGGTTATGGACTCGAGAGACCAGTGGCAAACAGCGCTGGCTTGGCGTGAGCACGATCCTGTTTGTTTTCGTTTTAATGGGAGCGCGAGTGCTCCCCGTTTATGTTGCTCTTGCCTGCCTTTCTCCGGTCGCAATAGGTTTTGCTTGCGTTAAGATCACCAAGACCAGTGGCGGCCTGCGTTGGTTGGGGATAATCGCGTTTGCCGCTGTAATTTTGCAAGGGGTTTTGGGCGGGTTGCGGGTGGTTTGGTTGAAAGACGAAATCGGAATTGTTCATGCTGCCCTGGCTCAACTGTTTTTTTGCCTAATGTGTGTCATCGCACTTGTGACAAGCAAGTGGTGGCGGGAATCCACAACTGCTTCTCACAAGCAGCCCCGTTTCAAACCGGAATGGTTGCTATCTGTCACAACTTTGCTGTTGCTCATACAACTGATTCTCGGTGCAACCATGCGACATCAGCATGCCGGTTTAGCGATTCCGGATTTCCCGCTCGCTTATGGAAAGATTTGGCCAGCGATGGATGGAGCATCGGTGTCATTGTACAATCAGCACCGGCTCGAACTGATTGCGCTCAACCCGATTACAGGTGTGCAGGTTGGGTTGCAAATGGCGCATCGGTTCATTGCTTTAGTGATTTGCCTTGCGATTGCATTTTGTGCCTGGTCAACCCGAAAGCAGCTGGGGGCCAAACATTGTTTGACTCGGTTGACCTCCTCGTGGATTGCATTAATCGTTGTCCAGGCCTTGCTCGGCGCAGCAACCATTTGGTCCAACAAAGCGGCTGATATCGCCACAGCACATGTTTTGATGGGAGCGATATGCCTCGCCCTGGGTGTAATTACAGTTATCGTTTCATTTAGAGGGGTGCGGCTGGCTCGGAACTTCACAGTCCAGGCAGTCCTCGAATCGCCGGCATTTAGCAACCGGTCATCCGCCGGTGTCGCCTTTAACTGATATGAAGGCAACGGCACATCCTTTAGCGCGTGATGCAGCCGATCCAATATCTCCCAGCTCGCCTCCGCTGAAAGGAACTCTAAATAAGGTAGAGCAGCCCTCTCAACAAGTTTGCTCCTCGGCTGCAAATAACTGGCTTTCCGTTTATGCCGAGCTGTTTAAGGCCAGGCTCACATTGTTGGTATTACTGACTACTTTGGTAGGATTTTATATGGGGCTTCGCGGCCCAATGAATTATTTACTCATGCTGCATACTCTTTTGGGAACCGCCCTGGTCGCAGCCGGTGCTTCCGCACTAAATCAGCTTTTTGAAAGGGACCTCGACGCCAGGATGACCCGTACGCAGACTCGACCCTTGCCGGCGGGCCATCTGGAACCCTCTTCAGTTTTATGGATTGGCTGTCTCTGCGCGATGCTTGGCTTGGGTTACCTGGCCTTGCTGGTCAATTGGCTCACGAGTATCCTTGGCGCAATTTCCCTCGGCACCTATCTATTCATTTATACTCCGCTCAAACGTGTTTCCTGGCTCAATACTGCTGCCGGTGCAGTGCCTGGCGCCTTGCCACCTCTTATGGGCTGGACTGCTGCCCATGGGCAACTTACCGGCCCAGGCTGGGTGTTGTTCGCAATTTTAGCCTTTTGGCAGATTCCCCACTTCCTGGCAATCGCATGGGTTTATCGCGAAGAATACGCCCGCGCAGGGTTTAAAATGCTGCCTGCCGTCGATCCGACGGGACGCCGTTGCGGCAGGCAAGCGGTTTCCCACACTGTAGTGCTGCTTGGCATTAGCATATGCCCGTTTGTGTTAAAAATGGCGGGCACTGCTTATCTGTTTGGTGCTGTGTCGCTCGGATTAGGTTTCCTATGGTTCGCCCTGCGTTTTTACCAGCACCTGAATGTCTCACATGCGCGACGGTTATTTTTTGCTTCGATCTTGTATCTACCCTTGCTCCTGGGCTTGCTTGTGCTGGACAAAGCAGGCTAGACCAGTTAAACCGCCTCTGGCAAATGTTGACAAAATTTGTTAAATTCCATTTACTAACTTCGTTTGCGTTACGAAGGACCAAATTAGTTATGTTTAAGTTAGACCTAAAACGCGGATCGAAATAATCACAATGGCCACAGCTCACGCAATTCCACATCCTGGGGTCCAGGAAACGCATCACCACGAAACGGACTTTTGGCGGACGTATGTCTTTTCCACCGACCATAAGATTATCGGTATTCAATATGCCGTAACCGCGCTCTTTTTTTTGTTCTTCGGGTTCTTGTTGATGGTGATGATGCGGTGGCAGATCGCGCATCCAGGAGTTCCTGTTCCATTGGTTGGCTCGTTACTGGAAGGGGCATTGCACAATGCTCAAGGTGGCAGTTTGGCTGCAAAAGGCATTATCTCTCCGGATCTCTATAACATGTTTGGCGCGATGCATGGGACGATCATGGTTTTCATGGCCATCGTTCCGCTCGCTTTTGCCGCTTTTGGTAACTACGTGGTTCCTTTGCAAATTGGCGCACCTGATATGGCGTTTCCACGGGTTAATATGGCCAGTTACCAGGCCTATGTAATCGGAGGGCTGATAATGTTCATCAGCTTCTTCATCCCTGACGGTGCTGCGCAGGCGGGATGGACTTCCTACTCGCCCCTGGCTACATCGATACCAACTGATGGGCAAACTTTCTGGCTTGTTGGGATGGTTTGCCTGATTACTTCTTCCTTGCTCGGGGCAGTGAACTTCATTGCGACGATTATTCAGTTGCGAGCACCTGGGATGACCTGGATGCGGCTGCCCTTCTTTGTTTGGGCGCAATTTGTCACAGCTTTTCTGTTATTACTGGCATTCCCCCCACTGGAAGCCGCGGGTGTGATGCAGTTGATGGACAAAGTTGCCCATACCAGTTTCTTCTTGCCGACGGGATTGGCGGTGGGCGGTCAGTTGGCTCATGTAAGTGGGGGAGGCAGTCCGCTGTTATGGCAGCATTTGTTCTGGTTTTTAGGCCATCCGGAGGTTTATGTGCTGATTCTTCCCGCGATGGGCATTGTCGGGGAAGTGATTGCTAACAACACGCGCAAGCCGCTCTGGGGTTATAAATCCCTGGTGTATTCGGTTCTGACCATCGGATTCCTTTCTTTTATTGTGTGGGCGCATCACATGTATCTCACTGGCATGGGGAATCGTGTGGCAACATTTTTCCAAACCACCACGATGATCATTTCGATTCCCTCAGTGATTATTCTGACCTGCATGTTCCTTTCCCTTTGGGGAGGATCGATTCGATTCAATACCCCGATGTTGTTTGTCATGGCATTTCTGCCGATGTTCGGCATAGGTGGGCTTACGGGACTGCCGCTGGGGTTTAATTTCAGCGACCTCCATCTGCACGACACATATTACATCATCGCTCATTTTCACTACATCGTGGCGCCCGGCACCATTTTTGCGCTCTTTGCCGGCATTTACTTTTGGTTCCCAAAGATTACTGGCCGAATGATGAGCGAGTTCTGGGGCAAAGTTCATTTTTGGAGCTCGTTGATTTTCATGAATTTGATTTTTCAACCCATGTTTGCGCAGGGAATGGCTGGCATGTTGCGTCGGATGGTGGATGGCGGCGCTAACTATTCCCAGTTGCAAGTCCCCGGTGCATTGGGTGGATTGAACAGCCATATGCTGGATCTGCACAGATACATTCTCTACGCGGCGGTTGGCCTCGGCCTCTCTCAAATCCCATTTATCATCAACCTGTTTTGGAGTATCAAAAACGGGGTAAAAGTCACCTCTGACAATCCGTGGCAAGCCACAACTTTGGAATGGCAAACACCCACCCCTCCACCCCACGGCAACTTTGCCCAGGCACCGGAGGTACATCGCGGCCCTTATGAATACAGCGTTCCCGGGCATCGGACGGATTTTACGCCCCAAAACGAATCTGACCAGCGCGTTTCGAGCCCCTTAACAAAACCAGTACACGCATGATCAGGAGCTCCTTAACCAGGCCGGAATTTCGCGCCAAACAGATCATCTAACTATCCAAATGGACATCCCCTATACAGTCCAACCCCGGCCCGATACGGGCCTTTACAACGCCAAAGTGGGCATTTGGCTCTTCCTGGCGTCCGAGGTGATGTTGTTCGGCGCCTTATTTTCTTCCTATATCCTTTTGCGCGTCGGTTCAGCAGAAGGCTACTGGCCTCATGGATGGTTGAACATTCCGATCGGCACAGCCAATACTTTGGTGCTTATCACTTCGAGCATTACAACCGTCATGGCTTGGGCTTCATGCAAGATGAACCAGTTTGGGCGATTTAAGTTTTATCATGCCTGCACGATCCTGCTCGCCTTCACATTCGTAGGAATCAAATCTTATGAATATCATGATAAGTTCACCCACTACTCGATTAAGCTGGCGAACGGGAAAACCGCTGATGGTCATTTAGTTGAAAAATCCAAGGATTTTGATCTCATCAAGAAGACTGGCGAAATGGTCATCAGGGGCCACGTTGTAAACCTGGCCGAAACGGGTGAAAAATTGCAGGAAGAACTGAAAACAATTTACGACGTTCGTTCCCCCGAAGGCCGGAAGGCAAACGCACACCATTCCGAACTGCGCTACAAAGCTTCCGAAATTGCCTCTATGGGAACCTATGGTCCATGGCACAATACATACACTGCTATCTATTTCACTTTGACCGGATTGCATGCATTGCATGTTATTGGTGGTGCCCTTGTGATCGGATATCTCTGGGCATTCGGCGGTAGAATGTGGAAAACTGACCCCGAGCGTTTTACCAATCGCGTCGAGATTTCCGGTTTATTCTGGCATTTTGTGGACCTGGTTTGGATTTTTCTGTTCCCTGTCTTATACTTACTCTGATTTTATGAGCGATCACTCACCCGAACATTTTAGTCAGCACGTCCGGCGTTACCTGTTCGTTTTCTATGCCTTGCTGTTCGGCACATTAATTACGGTCGCCGCTTCCTACATTCCTTTTGGGCATCGTGCCCTGAATATCGGGGTGGCTTTGCTTATCGCGTGTGGAAAAGCATTCCTGGTGGGTGGTTATTTTATGCATCTGATTTCCGAACGTAAAATGATCTATGGCATCATGGTTTTCACCGCGTTTTTCTTTGTTGGCCTTATGTTCCTGACTCTCTGGTCTTTTGCAGATTTTCCGCGACTTGCTACCACGCACTGAGTCATGTCTTTAAAAGCATTTCATGTCGTTTTCATTACTGCAGCCTCTGCCTTAGCCTTTGGATGCGGAGTTTGGGGGCTAAAAAACTTTTTCTTCGATGATGGCAAGTTACTGGATCTCTTATTTGGTATTGGCTCTCTGGGCGCAGGCATCGGCCTGATTTGTTATGAGCGTTATTTTCTAAAAAAACTCAAGCACATCAGTTACCTGTGAACCGGAACTTTCCCCCTATTAAACGACCTTACCGATGGACGGTGAGCTTCTGCAGTTGGACTTTGTTATTTCTTGTCCAACCTCACTTGCTGTTCGCTTGTGCTGCCTGCTATGGTCAGTCTGATTCAGCGATGGCCAAGGGAATGAATTTTGGAATTCTAACCCTGCTTTCGATTATTGTGACGGTGTTGGGGGGTGTCGCAGCCTTTTTTGTTTTCCTTGCTCGCCGCTCTGCCCACGCTGCCGTAGCAGAGGCTCTTCCCCAATCTCCCATTGCCACTCTGACTCACTGATATATGAACAAGATACTGGGCTTGCCCGTCCTGGCGTCCGAGCATGGACGAGATGTTGATAATCTCATCATTTATGTCCATTGGCTGATGATAGGCCTGTTCGTCGGCTGGCTTGCTTATTTTGCCTTCGTCCTGTTTCGCTTTCATCGTTCTCGCAACCCCAAAGCCGACTACGTCGGAGTAAAGAACCACGCTTCTAATTATGTGGAAGGAGCCGTTGCGCTGATCGAAGGGGTATTATTAATATTTGTTGCCATACCCCTATGGGGAAAAGCAGTAGACAAATTCCCCGAGCCAAAAGACTCGACGGTCGTGCAAGTAGTGGCTCAGCAATTCGCCTGGAACATCCGCTATCCCGGCAAAGATGGCGAATTTGGCAAACAAGACATGCGGTTGGTCAGCGAGACCAATGTGTTTGGCGTGGATCCATCCGATCCTAAGGGAAAAGATGATGCGGCAGGAATTTTAAATGAAATTCACGTCCCCTTCGTGAAAAATCCTGACGGCAAAACTCGACCGGTAATGATCTACATCTCCTCCAAAGATGTGATTCATTCATTCAAAGTCATTGCCTTGCGAATAACGCAGGATGCGATTCCAGGAATGCGCATACCCATTTGGTTCAGGCCAACGATGGAGGGCCGCTTTCAGATTAACTGCGCCCAACTGTGTGGGAATGGGCATTACAGTATGAACGGAGGCTTTATTACGGTAGAAAGCCAGGAAGCTTACGATAAATGGCTCGCCTCCAGAGTGGGTGGCGCTACCACGTTTGAATAACGCAATCGTTTGTAGTACTGGGCAAATCTCTGGAGTTTTCCGCCAACCAAGTAAGCTCTTATTCGGCGTGCGCTGCGACTGGAGATTGCTTTTTATTGCGGGTAACCGCCTTTTGCAATTGATAACTCAAAGTACCGTAATAACGGCGCTTGAGCCCACGCTTCCGTCGCTGACGTTCGCGTGCTTTCACCAGGTGCTTCAAACAACGGGATCCTTGCACAGCGGCTTCTCCGCACTCTGTGCAGCGGCTATCGCGCTGCATGCGTAATTGATATTTGCGCTGCCTCGAAATCGGCAGGTCTGTGAACTCGTCTTTTATTCTTCTTCTCATAATCTTATTTCTCGCCCAACCGGCCCACTGCTCCCGATTTGACCCTACAGACTGACTGAGCACTCAATAATCGCTCATTTAAAGTTCCTTTCTTACTAAACTTGACACACATTTTTTCAACTGCAAATGCTGATTTGTTATTTTTAACAAAGCTTGAGACTCCTTTTGCAAGGGAGTTTAGCACAAAGTAAGCTTCGGTGTTGCTGGTAAGACCCAGGTTATTGCCTTGCTGATAAGACGGTGAATTTACTGTTTCATTCATTGAAATTGCGGGTTTAGGTGCGATGTCGTCGAGAACCGAAACTTTCACCATCGAAAAGAGCTTGCCGTCCGAACGGCTGGATATTTATCTGCGCGAAAGGTTTCCCGCGGTTTCGCGCGGGGCAATTCAGCGGTTAATCGAGGAAGGGCATATCCAGGTGGATGGCCGCATGGTGAAGCCGACGCATGTTCCCCGAGCCGGTGAGAAAGTCCAGGTGCATTGGCCTGAGGCGAGCGACCCGCCCACGCAGCCCGAGAATATTCCATTGGAAATACTGCATGAGGACGCTGCCTTGCTTGTCCTGAACAAACCGGCAGGATTAGTAGTGCATCCCGCGTCCGGCCATGAGCGGCACACACTGGTGAATGCTTTGCTGCATCATTGCAAGGGTGAATTGAGCGGCATAGGAGGAGTAGCTCGTCCCGGCATCGTTCACCGGCTGGACAAGGAGACCAGCGGCTGCATGGTCGTGGCCAAAAATGATGAAACTCACATTGCGCTTTCCGCCCAGTTTGCAGGACGCAGGATTACCAAGATTTATCACGCGATCGTGTGTGGCGAATTGCAACGCGACCGGGGCGAAATTCGAGCGGCGATCGCCCGGCATAGTTCGCATCGCAAACGGATGGCAGTGGACGACGACCTGGGCCGCGAGGCTCGAACCAGTTATCGGGTGCTGGAAAGAATGCGGGGTTCGACCCTGGCTGAAGTTATCCTCCACACGGGCCGCACGCACCAAATCCGGGTGCATTTCCAATTCCTTCGCTACCCATTGGTAGGTGACCCAACCTATGGCAACCGCCAGAATGCCCGGCTGGCGGAGTTAACCGGTTATAAAGCTCCTCGGCATATGTTGCATGCCTTTCAACTCGGCTTCGTACACCCCAGGACCGGCAAGCGTTTATCTTTTGAAGCACCTCGCCCTGCAGATTTTGAAGATGCGCTGCAAGTTTTGAGGATGCCTGTGTGACTGAATTGCCTTTCAGTGAAGTGGTCGCGGGAGTTCATCCCATGACATGCTTTTTTATGACATGGAACACATTCTCCGCTTCAATCTGGGTTTTTGGCATCAATCCAGTTTCGGCAGAAACCAGCAAGGGATAATCAGCAGTATGGTTTGGTCTTCGACCATGGGAACCTTTCACGAGGGTAGCGTCTAACGGGACCACATCCATCAGCATTCGAAAACCCAACTTTTTTTGAAGCAATCGGAACGCAATCTTTAGTTTAGGATGCTTGAGTGTTGGATCCAGGAACAGTTCAACAGGATCGTATCCAGGTTTCCGGTGGATATCTACCGTCCGTGCAAAATCGGGCGCAATCTGGTCGTCCAACCAATAATAATAGGTAAACCAGGCATTCTCGGTTGCGACCGCGATCAAATCTCCCGCACGCGGATGATCAATCCCGAGAGCTTGCTTTTCCGCCATACCGAGCACTTTTTCAACGCCTGGTTGGGTTTGTACTGCTTCTCGGACGCGGTTCTCCATTGATGGATCATTTAGATAAATATGTGCGATTTGGTGGTCCGCGACGGCGAATACCTTGCTGGCGCCGCAATTTAAAAGCTCAAGGCCTAGCTCATTTTTTATCGAGAGCCAGCCTTTCTGACGAAATAAACGATTCAGATGGATCGGTTGATTTACGGGAGTGATTCCATATTCGGAGAGCAATAGCACTTGAATAGAATGCGAGTCGAAGAAACTAATCAAATCACCCACAATTGAATCAATCGCACGGAGATCCTGGCTGATTGAAGGCTGGCTTGGTCCAAGCCGTTGCAAGTTATAATCCAAGTGGGGCAGGTAAATTAGACTTAGCGTGGGGCGAAATTTGTTTTCAATCCACATCGCGGACTGGGCGATCCATCTCGACGCGGCGTCTGGGGCTCCCTGCGGGCTGTGCGTGCCTGCCGCCGGTCCCCAAAACGTGGGGAAGGGAAAACCTCCTAGATCCCGTTTGATCTCTTCATGAATGGTTGTAGGCCATGTATAAATGTCGAACACCTTTCGTCCGTCAGCGGGGTATATGGGGCGCGGCGTGATGGTATAATCGGCCGTGGAAAACATGTTATACCACCAAAATAACTTTGCGCAGGTGAAGGTTGGGTCGCGCTCGCGCAACTCTTCCCAAAGTTTCCGACCCTGAACCAAACGATTCGATTGCTTCCAAAATTGAACTTCGGCCAGCTCCCGATTGTACCAACCGTTTCCCACGATTCCATGTAAAGAGGCTGGTGCTCCTGTGAGGTAGGTAGATTGAGCTGTACAGGTGACTGCGGGGAAGGCAGGAATGATTTGGGTAGACGTTCCCCTTTGCCGAAAGGCATTTATCTGGGGCATATCGTTCCCCAGCGTCGATTCCGTTAAACCGACGACATTGATGACGGCGGTGCGGCGCATTCCGTAATCACCCAATCAAACGGGCAATTTTAGGCACGCCCTGGGTCTGGCGGCTCTTCAGCTCATAGATGGCGTCGACCATGCGGGGCAAGCTAATCTCGTGCGTTTCGAACCCTTGACCAATGCTCTTGAGCAGGGTGACGGCGAGTTCGCCCCCGAGGTGTTCGCGAAACTCTTCCAGACCCTCCAGAATAATTGGTGACTCTTCCGAACTGGTATGGAGCATCTCATTGGCGAACACATCGAACCCGAGTGATTCCAGGAGATGAAGCACGCGCTCGGTTGAGTCCGCATCCAGGTAACCCATGTTTCTCGAATAGATGGTGTCCAGCGCTATCCCAACAGCAACCGCTTCACCATGACGGATCCGATATTCTGAAAGTTGCTCGAGCTTGTGCGCCGCCCAATGGCCAAAATCCAATGGCCGGGCGGAACCGAATTCAAACGGATCACCAGCGGTGCTAATGTGATTTAGATGCAGTTCGGCGCACCGATAAATCAGACGTTCCATCGCCGACGGTTCAAAGCGGTGTAATGCTTCCGCATCTCGCTCAATGGCTTCGAAAAAATCTTTATCGCGGATGAGTGCCACTTTGACCGCCTCAACATAACCGGCCCGTTTGTCCCGTGCCGAAAGTGAATCGAGCAGGTCAAAATCGTTAATAACCGCAAAAGGGGGAGCGAAGGTTCCTATGAAATTCTTTTTACCAAAGGCGTTGATGCCGTTCTTCACTCCAATTCCTGAATCATCCTGGCTGAGAGTTGTCGTAGGTACTCGAACATGCCGGACACCCCTATGAGCCGTCGCTGCCGCGAGGCCTACCATATCCAACAACGCGCCACCGCCCACCGCAATCACATAGGAGTGCTTATCGATGTGGTGACGCTCAATCTGGGAATGAATCTCCGAGACGTGGAAATACGAATTCTTGGTGCGCTCACCGCCCTCGACAATGAATGGCGGACAAACCAGCTTCAAACTTTTGCTGTAGGCGGCAAAATAAGAACTAATGCGCTGCGCGAGCCCCGCTTGGGCCTGCGCGAGTGATTCATCTAGTACGAGCAGGGTTTTGTGAATTCTTGTCGGCTCGTCATTGACCAAAATGGTGTTCAATAAAGGATTCGCAACGTCAAAAACTTTTCGAGTGAAATGTACTCGCAGTTGATAACTGACCTGAATTGAACGCTGAATCACCGACATGTTCCGTTAGTTTGAGGGTTAGACGTGAAAATTCGAGAGTTATTTGATCTAAAGAACGACAATGCAGGCTCAATAACCTTCAAAAACCAGCTTTTCAGGGCTGGCCTGGTGCGGTCGTGGGTGGGCGGGGTCAGCGGGTGCCTTGGTGCCGTGGGTCCATTGACATCCTGTTCTCTTTACTACTATATTCTGCCCCCTTTATGCATAAGAAACCGCATGTGGCCGTAGTGGGCGCGACCGGCGCCGTCGGCATTGAAATGATCAAAACGCTTGAAAAGCGCAAATTTCCCGTGGGGCAATTGACGCTGCTTGCCTCCGGCCGGTCCGCGGGCAAAAAACTCAAATTTCGTGATCAAGAAATTACAGTTAAAGAACTGACCAAAGATTCCTTCGTCGGCGTCAATATTGCCTTATTCAGCGCGGGCGGAAGCATTTCAAAAGAATTCGCTCCGATAGCCGTTCAAGCTGGCTGCGTGGTCATTGACAATTCCAGCGCATTTCGCATGGACGAAAAAGTGCCGCTGGTTATTCCCGAGGTGAACGCAAGCGATGTCAAATCGCACAAGGGAATTATTGCCAACCCAAACTGCACCACGGCAGTGACACTGATGGCGCTCTATCCGTTGCATCGAGCCTTCAGCGTGAAACGGATATTTGCTTCCAGTTACCAGGCAGTCTCCGGCACCGGCGCCAAGGCCATTGAAGAACTTCGCCGCCAAATCCACCAGTTGGTGAACGAGGAGCTGGTCACCAAGGAAGTTTATCCGCATCAGATTGCGTTTAACGTGCTGCCGCATGTGGATTCATTCCTGCCCTCGGGTTACACGAAGGAAGAAATGAAAATGGAAAATGAAGGCCGCAAAATCATGCACCATCCTGCCTTCCGCGCGAGCGTCACCTGCGTGCGCGTGCCGGTGTATCGTGCGCATTCAGTGGCCGTCAGTGCCGAATTTGACAAGCCGGTAACGGTCGAATTGGCCCGCCAGGTGCTCAGCAAAGCGCCCGGCCTGCAGGTCATCGATGAACCTGCAAAAAATTCCTATCCATTGCCACTCTACCAGGCTGAGCAGTATGATTGTGCGGTTGGACGCCTCCGCTCTGATTGTGCGTTTGATAATGGTCTTTCCTTTTGGGTCTCCGGGGATCAGCTCCTCAAAGGTGCAGCTCTGAATGCAGTCCAAATTGGCGAGGAATTGTTGAAGTTGAACGGTTCTTAGGGAAGGGGCGATTTTGTCGCCACAGGATTCAGCCGTCCCTTCGGGACTGCGCAATCTCGAAATCAGCTTACCCAACCTTGAAAGGTTGGGCTATGGTCAGTCCTCCCTCCGGGAGACAGAGAGCTCGGACCGGGGCAATTTGGACAATCGGATATTGGATAACTGGACGACCTCGCTTTTGCATGTCTGTGGCCTTCATCCCGAAGGGATGCCGATGAAATTAGCCCAATGCTTCAGCGTTGGGTAAAGAGGTTCAGAGCCCGACAAGTCCCGAAGGGACGGCTGACTCTTGATCCCACAAAGACCGTCCGCCGTTGGATATGGTGCTTTCGGCGCAATTAAGAAACACAAAAGATGATACGTATGGACTCAGGGTTCAGCCGTCCCTTCGGGACTACGCAATCACGAAATCAGCTTACCCAACCTTGAAAGGTTGGGCTATGGTCATTACTCCCTTCGGGAGACAGAAAGCTCGGGCCGGAACAATTTGGACAATTGGATAATTGGATAACTGGACGGCCTCACTTTTGCATGTCTGTGGCCTTCATCCCGAAGGGATGCCGATGAAATTAGCCCAATGCTTCAGCGTTGGGTAAAGACGTTTAGAGCCCGACAAGTCCCGAAGGGACGGCTGACTCTTAGTCCCACAGATACCGTTCGTCATATTCGACACGATGTTTTTTTAGAAGCGCGACAAACTCCTCTCTGAAGGTCATTTTCCGATGGTGCTCCGGCTGGCCCTTGATGTAATTGATGATCTTATCCACTTGTGAAACACTCACACTGAATGACCCATATTGGGCCTGCCAACCAAATAATCCTTGGTCGGGAAACGTTTCATGCACCCACTTGGATGAGCCCCCTTTGAGGAGTTGCAGTGCTTTTGCGACGGGCATTGTCGAAGGCAGTGTTAGGAGAATGTGAACGTGGTCGTGGACTCCACCTATTTCGATGGCGGTCATTTTGTTTTCCCGGGCGATGCCTCCCAGATAACGCCAAAGTCGTTCCTGCAGAGCAGGGGTGATCATCGGCCGGCGCTCCTTCGTACTAAAGACACAATGATGATACGAACTGACGTAGGACATGCGAGGGATTCAGCCGTCCCTTTGGGGACTTATGCAATAACAAAACCGGCTTACCCAACCTTGAAAGGTTGGGCTATGGTCATTACTCCCTCCGGGAGACAGAAAGCTCGGACCGCGACAATTTGGACAATCGGATAATTGGATAACTGGACGACCTCGCTTCTGTATGTCTGTGGCCTTCATCCCAAAGGGATGCGGATGAAATTAGCCCAATGCTTCAGCGTTGGGTAAAGACGTTCAGAGCCCGACAAGTCCCGAAGGGACGGCTGACTCTTGATCCCACAAAGACCGTCCGCCGTTGGATATGGTGTTTTCGGCGCAATTAAAAAACACAAAAGATGATAGTATGGACTCAGGATTCAGCCGTCCCTTCGGGACTGCGCAATCTCCAAACCAGCTTACCCAACCTTGAAAGGTTGGGCTATGGTCATTACTCCCTCCGGGAGACAGAAAGCTCGGACCGCGACAATTTGGACAATCGGATAATTGGACAATCGGATAATTGGATAATTGGATAATTGGATAATTGGATAAGTGGATAATTGGATAAGTGGATAAGTGGATAAGTGGATAAGTGGATAAGTGGATAAGTGGACGACCTCACTTTTGCGTGTGTTGTGGCCTTCATCCCGAAGGGATGCGGATGAAATTAGCCCAATGCTTCAGCATTGGGTAAAGACGTTCAGAGTCCGACAAGTCCCGAAGGGACGGCTGACTCTTGATCCCACAAAGACCGTTCGCCGTTAGATATAGTGTTTTCGGCGCTATTAAAAAACACAAAAGATGATACGTATGGACTCAGGATTCAGCCGTCCCTTCGGGACTGCGCAATCTCCAAACCAGCTTACCCAACCTTGAAAGGTTGGGCTATGGTCATTACTCCCTCCGGGAGAAGAAAGCTCGTGCCGACTATCTCCAACTTTTCCCGTGCTCTGCCGCTTTCACATCCTGGACAGCTGCCGAAACTACGGGCTGTCATTGCCGTCGGCGATGCTTCCCCGACTCGCAAGTCCTATGACTTTCATTGTTTTGGACTTAATCCAATCAAACAGCGCCCGCCAAAGAGTTTTGGATAGCTCGATAGCTTGGCATCCAGTTTCCGAAGCGCTTGCAGCCAGCGAGCGGGATAAAGCGAGGGTTTGCTGTAACCTCCGGATAGAAGATAATGAAAGGAACTGAATGCTTTTGCGTGAAAGGTGATCCATTGCGGAGGCCAGCCTTGGATTTCTTTCCGGAAGAACAATCGTGTCGCATTGCCTTGGGCTGCGTAGTAGTCACTGGCCGGGGATAAGTCGTTTAGGTCAATCGGTCTGGACCATCCCACCGGTTCATGGTGCAGTAAACCATAAACCGGAAAACTGCTCCAACTAATATAAGGCTCAAACAAGATCACCCGGCCGGAAGGCGCAAGCGTTCGGCGGGCTTCACGCAAGAAAGCAGCTGGCGCTCGGAGATGATGAAAGACGTCGAACAACACCAGATGGGAGAGACTCGCGTCGGGAAAGGGGAGCTTGTAGGCATCACAAACCATGTCCAGCCAGGGATTGGGAAAAAGATCGGTCGTGATGACTTGCGGCAGGTGCGCTTTGAGATTGCCTATGCCGGAGCCAAGCTCGACGATCTGGCCGGGAAGCGTGAGGTCGATCAGCTCAAGAATTTTTTTGTAGAAGCCAGAGTAGATGTCTTGCAGCAACGGTTTCGAGTTCCAGGCTCGGAGATTTCGCTCGATTTCAGTTTGATGCTGCGTCAACGGCGCGCTCATGAAATGAATTTCAGGCGGCGCGCGGCAAAGATGACCATCCGCAACAGAAGCCACCCATGACGCCAACGTTGGATGTTGGTTTCGCCGTATGTGCGAGCTCGGTAACGGATAGGTAGGTCGACCAGGCGTAAGTTGAGCTTTGCCGCGCCGAAGATCAGGTCGAAATCGCCAAAGGGATCAAAGTCACCAAAGTAGGCTCGGTTCCGCGCGACTTCTTCGTAATCCCGCCGAAACAAAACTTTGGTGCCACAAAGAGTATCTTTGAGTTTTTGCCCCAGGAGCCAACTGAAGGTAAGGCCAAACATTTTGTTTGCCACCATGTTGAGGAACTGCATGGCTTCTTCCTCCATTGGATAAACGAGCCGAACTCCATTGACAAATTCGGCCGTGCCGGAACGTGCAGCTTCGTAAAATTTTGGCAACTCTTCCGGAGGCATCGTTAGGTCAGCATCGAGAATAAAAAGCAAATCTCCAGTAGCTGCGGCAAAAGCTTCGCGAACCGCCCCTCCCTTGCCCTTGCTTTGTTGTTTGAGCACTTTGATATTCCGGCTCGAATATTTTGAGGCTACCCGTTGGATTTCGGCAAAGGTATCATCGGTCGAGTGTCCTTCGATAAAGATGATCTCAGTTCCCTTTCCCATCTCCGGTGTGCGTCGGACCGCGTCCTCAATATTGCCCGATTCATTCCTCGCTGGGATGACGACCGAGCAACTGTAGTCAGTCCGTGAACCAGGCGCAGGCTTGGGACGTGCAATGATAGCCACCGTGAGGCAAAAATGAGGCAAGATGGGAGCGAGCCAATGATTGCATAAAGCGTCCCACAAAGGGGTTCGCGCCGGCCAAAGGATTCGCGGATCGGTTTTAATAACCTCCCAGCCTGCAAGATGGAGCAAGTTTACAAGGTCATCTCTGGACAGCCAATTCTGTAATAATGTGGGGCCTTTCAGGCCGAGGCTTTCGCCCGCATGAAGGACCGGCCGCCACACATTGCTGAAGAAATTCAGCACTAATCTCGTGCGCGAATGCGATACGGAGCGCAATTTTTCGAAAACCGCTTGAACATCAGGCAAGTCATTGACCAAATCGGAAAGCAAAATGTAATCGAATTGTTCCGCGCAAGAAAACTCAACCGCATCGGCAACTTGAAATTCCAATTCCGGATGGCGTTTTTGAGCAAGCGCAATGCTTGCCGGGCTGAAATCCAGACCTAATCCACGGGTGGGCTTTACTGCTGCCAATAGGTCGCCCAGGCTGCAGCCAACTTCCAGAACACGTGCCCCGGGTGGCACCCAAAAAGCGTAATAACGACGCAGCAGTTGCTGGTAATAACGCTCACTTTCGCGCGTGCGCAAGGCCGCGCGCTGGTCGTAAAACGCCCGACGGTCAGTCATGCGGCCATGCTGTTAAACGAAAAATATGCATATGGCCAGTTTCAAAAAGAGGAAGTCCCATGGAGTTGATGTTAAGCGGCGACCTCCAAAAAACAAAGTCATCGCCGTCCAGCTCTTCCCGGATCTTAGCTCCTCACGGCTTCGCTTCTTTGATGAAGGCGTTGATGGTCCTGATCTTTGCTTCTTTGGCGGCATCCATCACTCTTACAATTTGCCCAAACGGCGCTGTTTTATCAGCACTGATCGCCAGCTTTAACTCCGGAGTTTTCTCTTTACTGGCCAGCAATTCCGTTTTCAAACGCTCAACCGTCAAGGGCTTGCCTTCCGGACCAAGGCGCATATTGCCTTGTGGATCGATCGTGATTATCAGCGGCGGAGATTCCTGAGCCCCTGCTTTTTCGGCGTGAGAAGATTCGGGCAAGGCGAGCTTAAGAGCTGGTTGCTGCTTAAAGGTGGTTGTGACCATCAAAAAGATGACCAAAACAATCAAGATATCGATAAGAGCTACGATAATGACCGCAGGCGCTTGCCGCCGTTTGCGCACATAGAAACGCATAAGCGGCTCGGTTAAGGAACTGCAGGCTCTGGCTCCGGTTGTTGCGCCGAAGCTGGGGCTTTGGGCATTTCTTCCCGGTATTGCCGGCGAATGAATTCGTCGCACAATGTTTCCATTTCCACGGCTAAGGTTTCAATTTTCTTGCTGTAATAACTCCAAAAAATCAGGGAAGGAATGGCGATCAGCAGCCCCATAAGAGTCGCGCGTAAAATCAGAGATATCCCTTGGGCCAGCTTGGCCGCGTCATTGAGCCCGGACTGACCCACATCGCCAAACACTGACATCATCCCAATGATTGTTCCCACGAGGCCGAGCAGCGGCGCGATTCCGACAATAATTTCCAGCACAACCAATCCGCGTTCGAGACGGGCCAGTTCCTGCCGCGCGCGGGTTTGCACTGCATCCATCGTCTCGTCTTTGGGCCAATGAAGATGATCAGCAGCAAGCAATAAAAGCCTGCTGATGGGAGACTTGTGTTGCTGGCAAACGCGCCGCAACACGGGCACGTCCTCCGCGCTGAGGCAGGACTCGACCGCGGAAACAATTTCAGACGGCACAACTCTGCGCCAAAGTAACGCGATGCCGCGCTCGACAATAAACGTGAGGCCGATCACCGAAGTGAGGATCAGCAACGCATAAACAAATAATTCCATGAACTAAGAGAGTTTATCAGACGCCTTGTCTGACAAAAGATAAAATGTGGATGGCTCAGTCTGGTGATTTTCAGTCGTAGAAAAAAGTAAATTGGATACTGCGGATATTGCCAACAACGCGCCGCATATCCGCAGGGAAGGGTTTGTAAGGCCTGGGTTTCTCAATGGCCGTTTCGCAAAGAGAACCTGCTATCCAGCCCGCGGTGTTGTCGACGATGCTTATGTCCGTAATTTGCCCATCGTAATGCAACCGGAAGCGCAGCATGACCTTGCCTCGATAGTCAGCCGCATACCCTTTTTCGTCCAGCAATTGATACCATGCACTCTGAATTGCGTTTACTAGAAACCAATCGTATTCGCCGATCGGGGTTGCTTTGGTATCGAGCGTATCGCTATAAGCATGGCGGCTCACTCCGCCTTCCTGGTTCATCTTCCGTCCCGGCAACTGATTGGCCTTCTGCAAACGGTTTTTTGCTTCCTCAACGGTCCGGGGCTTCTCCTGCTTGGCTTCACCTTCAGCTTTTTTCGGAGGGTCCGGAGTTGGCTTGGCCAAGGTCAGATCGCCGGGCTGATACGTCGGCGCTGCTTTCACCTCTTCTTGTTTTTCTTTTGCCGGCGGGGCAGGAGGGGGAGGCGGCGGAGTGGGTTGCAAAGGGACGAACTTTTCCCGCGGCACGTCCTCAGTTTTGACAAGCTCCGGCTTTTTGCCGTCAATCTTTGGCGTGGTCGTTTCCACCTTTGATTCCTTGTTTGCAGCCTTGGAGTTCTGGTTGGAGTAGAACTTGGCTTCTTTAGGAGGGGTAGGTGTTGCTTGTTCCGGACTGACCTCGACGAACACCAGCGGAATTTCTTCCTGTATTTCCTGCTGACGTTTCGCCGTTTCCGGGTCGATTTTTTGGAGAGCTTTGCGTGATTGAATCCAAGTGGGCCAATGCACTCGTTGCCACCAGCCCAGACGCTTGCCCATCTGAAATCCGCCGAAGAGTAACAAGTGCACGAGCAAAGAAAGGGCAAACGCCCACGCAAGGCGCGAGAGTTCAACCTGTTCCCGGCGTACAGACTCTGGCGTACGAACAACAGACATGGCCTATAATGTTGCCGCAGGATCTGATGAGGGGCAACTGTTTACGAAAAGCCCGCTTAACCTGCCAAACGCGGGAGTTGGGGAATTGTTGTGTCAACGTTTTTTGGATGTTTCGGGCTCGCCAGCTCCACCCGATCCAGAAAGACCTTCCACTGGGGCATAATCATCTGTGAGAATGGGACTGCGGGAAATGCTCGGCGGAGGTGTAGCCTGGAAGCTTTGTAGTTTCTGTAAAAAACCTGGCAACGAGATACGGTGAGTCTGAACCAAAAAAGCCGCGCGTTGCCGCACAGCTTCGAGCTCTGTCTTGATCGTGGACCGGGTCGCAATTAGAACAATGTTGCGGCTACTCCTGGCTGGGAATAGATAAACTTGCGGAAACACAGTTTTCAAAGTCCGGTACATGGCTCCCACAATTTCTGCATGCCAATCATTTACAGACCCGATTACGTTGTAAGCGACTACCCCATTTGTGGTGAGACGGTCGCGAACCAGTTCGAAAAACTCTTTCGTGGCTAAATGCTGCGGGATGGATGAGCCATACCTGCCTTGGACGTACGCATCCAGGATAATCAGGTCGCGTTTAATGGTGCTGCGGCGCAGGAACACACGTCCGTCGGAGATTTGCACCTTTTGCCGGTTAGATTCTTCAAATTTAAAGAAACGTCGTGCGACGTCAACCACTCCCGGGTCAATCTCAGCCGTCTCTATGGTGAGATTTGGATAATAGTGTTCAAAAGCCCGCTGAGTGCTCCCGCCCCCTAAACCAATCATCGCCACACTGGTCAGTTGCGTGTTCCAAAGCCAGGCCATGTGGAAGTATTCTGTGTATTCGAAATGACCCTGCGAGGGATTGCTGACGGACATCCGGCTTTCGGTCGCGTCATCGAAGCATAATGTGCGAAGATCTCCGTCTTGCAGCACGCGAATGTGGTGGTAAGGAGAGGTCGTCTCAAAGATGAGAGCAGCGCGCGTTGCCAGGACCGGGAGAAACAGAATAGCCAGGAAAACCGGGAAGATTTGCCAAGGTGTGAACCATGGGAACGCTCTCAGGCTAATGCTAAACCGCAATCTTTGATTAGTTTTTTTTAACCCTGCCATTGCCGTTTATGAAATAGATTTGGTTGTTCTCAGCCACGGATCAAAGCTTACGCAAAATACGCCCAACAAAACGGTTAACCCTCCCATAGCGCGAAAAATATGGGATAACTTCATATGATCGATCAGTACGAATCCCGCGACAAAGACACCGGCTATGCTGCCCACAGTGCTTGCGGCGATGATGAAGCCGCTGGAGCGTCCGACTTGGGCAAGGCTGTGTGTGGCCAGTCGGATCATGTAAGGAGAAAGCATGGCAAGAACCACGCATGGCAGCAGAAAAATGAGCGCGCTGCCCAGCACCGGGTCGAATTTTTGCCAAAAAAGAGGAATGGGCCGGTCAGGAGCGTGCCGCAGGATAATGGCATCAATCAACCCTGCAGCCATGTTGGGAATGAGAAGAAGAAGCAGCCCCGCAGGCACGAGCAGAAGTGCCAACAATGAAAGTTTCTGCCAGCGATCAGCCAATGCGCCGCCCAGGTAATAGCCCACTGCCAAAGCAATCAAAACAACTCCGATTTGGCTCACCCATACATGAAAGGAGCTGCCAAAATCTTTGGCAAGAAACCGCGCGCCAATAATCTCCAGAACCATCATGATAAAACCACCAACAAAGACCAACGCCGCTGCTGCCGCATTTTGCATTATTGAGGATAGCGGCTGGGTTGGGGAATGTAAAACCTGGTGGTCCCCGGATTGAGTTGAAGAAGGCTCGGGGAGCTCGTTTGGCTGCACTCAAAAGAATAGCCTATGGGGTGGCAGAAACGATCCTGGAATCGTCCCCCTGTGTAATTGACATTGTTTCGGCTTAGAGGACTTGGAAATTTACTTTCCAGCACATTGGGATCCTAAGCTTAGAATTCCACGTGGACAAGTTGTCGC
>JADMIO011107688.1_pt1 | contig 93353 bp, 73 predicted proteins | sample 8958161 | NCBI WGS metagenome assembly JADMIO01 (sample SAMN16585339, study PRJNA669376) | soil metagenome | isolation source: Crop rotation soil | place: USA: Cullars Rotation, Alabama | collected 2011
CGCGACAACTTGTCCACGTGGAATTCTAAGCTTAGGATCCCAATGTGCTGGAAAGTCCTGGCGCGCGTTCTGGATCGGGATGGGTGTCCTCGGGCTGGCGATCAGCCTGCCGTTGATGGTGTTGTTGCCGGCAGCGACAACGACCGCTGGGAGGCGCGACCAGTCGCTGACCGCCGCCATGCGGGCGCTCGGCACGGTGTTCAGAAATCCGCAGTCGATTCTCTGCGGGATCATCGCCGGCCTGCTGTTCATCCCCACGACCATCTTCGACATGATCTGGGGCGTGCGCTTCCTCGAGGAAGCGCACGGGATCGACTACGCAACGGCGGTGCTCCGGTCGTCAGTCGTGCCGCTCGGGTGGATTGTCGGATGCCCGCTGCTCGGGTTCGTCTCGGATCGGATCGGCCGCCGCAAACCGGTCATCGCAGGCGGCGCCGCCGTGTTGTTCGCGGCGCTTGCCTGGATTCTCTTCGGATTGCCGGATGTCTTTCCACCGTACGTCGTCGGCTTCGTCGCCGGCGTCGCCTCGGGAGCCGCGATGCTTCCCTATACGGTGATCAAGGAAGTCAATCCGCCACACCTGAGCGGCACGGCGACCGGCGTCGTCAACTTCATCAACTTCACGTTCAGCGCGCTGTTGGCACCCATATTCGGATGGACGCTGACCCATGTGAGCGGCGGTGCCGCACCGATGCAGCTCCTGCACTATCAGGTCGCCTTCGCGCCCCTGCTCGTTGGCGTGGCCGTCGCCGTGGTGCTGACGGTGTTCTTGAGAGAAACCGGCACGGCGGCGGTTCCCGTCGCCGCCATCCAGCGTCCCAGGAGTCGTCATGTCTGGAACGGGTAAATACGAATCGCTGCTTGCACGGTGCCGGACCGTCGACCCGGTCACGACCGCGGTCGCGCATCCGTGCGACGAGACATCTCTCGCCGGTGCGCTGCATGCGGCGGCACAGGGGCTGATCGTGCCGATCATGGTCGGTCCCGCGGCCCGCATCCGAGAGGTCGCGAGCGCGACCGGCAGCGATCTGGGAGAGATCCGGATCGTCGACGCGCCGAACAGCCACGCCTCCGCCGCGAAGGCGGTGGAGCTCGTGCGGCAGGGCAGCGCCGAGCTCCTCATGAAGGGCAGTCTTCACAGCGACGAGCTCCTCGCCGCCGTCGTGGCAAAGGAGACCGGCCTCAGGACGGGACGCCGCCTCAGCCACGCGTTCCTGATGGACGTGCCGACGTATCACAAAGTGCTCGTGATTACCGACGCGGCGATCAACATCGCGCCGACGCTCGAAGACAAGGCCGATATCTGCCAGAACGCGATCGACCTGGCGGTGTCATTCGGCGTCGACCGGCCGAAGGTGGCGATCCTCGCCGCGGTCGAGACCGTCACGTCGAAGATGCCGGCAACGATTGACGCGGCGGCCCTGTGCAAGATGGCCGACCGCGGCCAGATCACCGGGGGCCGGCTCGACGGTCCGCTGGCGTTCGACAACGCGATCAGCCGCGAGGCGGCGCGAATCAAAGGGATCGCGTCGGATGTCGCCGGCGATGCGGACATTCTGCTCGTGCCGGACCTCGAAGCCGGCAACATGCTCGCCAAGCAGCTCAGCTTCCTGGCGCAGGCCGACAGCGCGGGCCTGGTCCTCGGCGCGCGTGTGCCAATCGTGCTGACCAGCCGGTCCGACAGCGTGCGAGCGCGAATCGCGAGCTGCGCGGTTGCCGTGCTCGCCGCGCGCGCGGCGCGGCGCGATCTGCGGGCGGCGTAGGGGAGCTCCATCGTGAAGGACTACGCCCTCGTTCTGAACGCCGGCTCGTCGAGCCTCAAGTTCGCGGTCTATCACCGGCCCTCGGGACGGACATGGATGGCCGACGCTCGAGGACAAATCGACGGTATCGGATCGTCGCCGCGGCTCGTCGTGGCCGACGGCTCCGGACACCGCCTGACCGACGACGTGCTGGAGTCGAACACCGATGCGCGCAAAGCGGTGGAGTCGTTGGCGGCATGGCTCCGATCGCGGTACGCGGGCGGCCGCGTGCTCGGCGTCGGCCACCGCGTCGTCCACGGCGGTGCGCAGTACGACCGCCCGACGATCATCACGCCGGATGTCATGGCGAACCTCCGCAGGCTCATCCCGTTCGCGCCGCTCCATCAGCCCTACAACCTGGCCGCAATCGACGTCGTGTCGGAGCGGCTGTCCGGCGTACCTCAAATCGCCTGCTTCGACACCAGCTTCCACCGCACCGTGCCGCCCGTGGCCGCGCTCATCCCGCTGCCGCGCGAGCTGTGCCGGGACGGCCTGCAGCGGTACGGCTTCCACGGCCTGTCCTACGAATACATCGCGTCGGTGATGCCGCAGGTGGCGCCAGAGATCGCGCGCGGGCGTGTGGTGGTGGCGCATCTCGGCAGCGGCGCGAGCCTCTGCGCCATGAGAGACGCGAAGAGCGTCGATCACACGCTCGGGCTCACGGCTCTCGACGGCCTCTGCATGGGGACGCGGCCGGGCGCCGTCGATCCTGGCGTGATCCTGTATCTCTTTCAGACCCTCCGGCTCTCGGCCGCCGACGTCGAACGCGCGTTGTACCAGCGATCCGGCCTGCTGGGTGTGTCTGGCGTGAGCAACGACATGCGTGTGCTCGTGCGGAGCCAGGAACCGGGCGCGACGCTGGCGGTCGACTATTTCGTCTACCGCGCCGCGAGGGAGATCGGGGCGCTGGCCGGCGTGCTCGGCGGCATCGACGCGCTCGTGTTCACCGCCGGCATCGGCGAGCACTCGTCGGAGATCCGCCGGCGCATCATCCTGGCGTCGGCGTGGCTGGGTCTCGAGCTGGATCCCGGCGCCAACGCCGTGCATGGCCCCCGGGTCACCACAGCCCGCAGCCGTGCGTCGGCATGGGTGATTCCGACCAACGAAGAGCTGATGATCATCCGTCACACCACCCGGCTGCTGGGTCTGACCGAGCCTGCCGAGCGAGTCGAATCCGCGCAACCGATCCCGGCGGGCCGTTGAAGGGACGCCTGGCATGAACGGCGGCCGCCGGATGACCGTGGACGGGAACGACGGGGCGGCGCCGGTCGCCTGCCGCGTCAGCGAGACGATCGCGATCTTTCCAATCACGCCGAGCAGCACGATGGCGGAGCTGTGCGATGAATGGGCGAACCGGAGGCAGCCGAACCTGTGGGGCGCGATTCCCGAGGTCGTGGAGATGCAGTCGGAAGGGGGCGCCGCCGGCAGCGGGACCAGCTGCCCGGTGAGATGCAGCGGCAGATCGTCGACCTGAAGCTGAGACTGTTCACGATCGACGCGTACGAGCTGGCGAAGCGCGCGGGGAAGGGCACGCGCATCACCACGATCATGCAGACGTGCTTCTTCGCGATTGCGGACCTGCTGGCGCGCGACGGGGCGATCCGGCATATCAAGGGTCCATCGAAAAGAGCTACGGCACGCGCGGACCCGAAGTCGTGCGTCGAAACTGCGAGGTCGTCGACCAGGCGCTCGCCCATCTGCGCGACGTGCGCGTGCCCGATCGCGCGAACGGGACGAGGCACCGACCGCCGCTCGTCTCAGATCGGGCTCCCGATATCGTGCAGAAGGTGACGGCGATGATTCTCGCCGGCAAAGGCGATCTGCTGCCGGTCAGCGCCTTTCCGGTCGATGGGCACGTGGCCGGTGGGGACGGCGAAATGGGAGAAGCGGAATATCGCGCTCGACATTCCCGTCGGGATTCGACGATCTGCATTCAGTGCACTCAGTGCGCCCTCGTCTGCCCCCCACGCCGCGATTCGCGCGAAGGCGGAGCCCGCCGGCGATCATCAGATGCCACGGAGCGGGCCTGACGGTCCCCCGTCATGCCCCCCGTCACGACGTCGTCTCCCCGACGTGAACCAGGGACTGTCAATTGTGACAGGGGGCCGCGCGTACTTTTGACAGCTGGACCGCCTGGTCCATGGGCCGCACAATCCACGACCGCTGGCGTTCGAGTGTGCGCGTGGTGGCTCCGAGGACATACATGCTCGTGCGTACCTGTGGGACGGTCGGACTTCTCGTCGTGTTGACTGCGGGTGTTCCCAGAGGGGGATTTGCACAGGCGATTGCCGGAGCTGTGCACGACGAGTCCGGCGCGGCGGTTGCCGATGTCACCGTCCAGGCCGAGAGCGTCGCGCTGATCGAGAAGGTTCGTACCGTCGTCACGGATGGCAGGGGGCAGTACCGTATCGAAGATCTTCGGCCCGGTGCTTACACGCTCACCTTCACGCGAGAGGGTTTTCGTCCGCAGGTGCGTCCCGGGATCGAGATCACGAGTGCCTTCACCGCCAGTGTCAACGCGCGGCTTGCGCCGGGACCGGTGGCGGAGGCAATCGTCGTCACCGGGGAAACGCCCGTCGTCGATGTACGCAGCGTCGCGGCCGCGACGGCGCTGCGCACCGACCTCGTGAAGGCGCTTCCGACCGTTCGCAGCTACAACGCGCTCGTGGTACTCATTCCCGGCGTTGTCTCCCGAGCGAATGACATCGTCGTTGGAACGACGACCGCGGCGTTTCCGATCCACGGTGGCCGTGTCAACGAGGGACGACTGGCGCTCGACGGCTACACTGTCGGCGGTCCATCGGTCGGCAACTCGGCGACCAGCTACGTCGTGGACGCCGGCGCCACCGAGGAGGTCACGTTCAGCAGCGGAAGTGGGCTGGGCGAGACGGAGACGGGCGGGCTCGTCATGAACCTGGTGCCGAAGGCCGGCGGCAATTCGCCGAGCGGCTCGTTCTTCGCCAGCGGAACCGGCGCGCCGCTGCAGGCCGACAACCTGACATCGGATCTGAAGGCGCAGGGCGTTGCGGCGCCGACGCCGCTCCGCAAGGTCTACGACATCTCGGGCACGATCGGGGGATCGATCAGGAGGGATCGTGTGTGGTACTTCGTGACCGCGCACCGCGGCGGCAGCACGATGGACAGCACGAACGTGTACTACAACCTCAATGCCGGGAATCCGGCCCAGTGGCTCTACGCACCCGACTCGACCCGGATCGAGTACTCGGACCGCCTGTTCGAGAACGCCAGCGGCCGGGTCACGTGGCAGATGAGCCGGCGCAGCAAGGTCAGTATGTTCTGGGATGAGCAGTCGCTCTGTCGAACCTGCACAGGCGCCACGTCCGCCGGTATCGATCCCCCGCGCGTGTCGCCAGAGGCGGTCGGCGTCTTCGGCCGCCCCATGCGCGTCACGCAGGCGACGTGGTCGGCGCCGCTATCGAACCGGCTGCTGATCGATGCCGGCTACGGCGGCGCGTCGTCCGGCTGGGGCAACTTCGAGCGCAATCCGAATCCCACTCGCGACCTGGTTCGCGTCGTCGAGCAGTGTGCGAGCGGGTGTACCGCCAACGGCAACATCCCCGGGCTCGCGTACCGCTCGCAGGATTTCAGCGACGCGTTCAACGGCTCCTATCTGTGGAAGGGTTCGGTGTCGTACGTGACGGGATCGCACAGCGTCAAAGTCGGCTACCAGCATACGCTGATGACGCAGGACGTCGTCTGGACGACAAACACGCAGAACCTGACATACCGGTTCAACAATGGGGTGCCGAATCAACTGACAGAGTCCATTTCGCCCTGGCTCGATCGTTCGCGCACGGGCTGGGATGCGGTCTTCGCCCAGGACCGTTGGACGCTCGGCCGTCTGACGACACAGGCTGCCGTACGGTTCGATCGCGCGCGGAGCTGGTTTCCCGCGCAGCAGGAAGGACCATCCAGGTTCCTGCCGACGGCCATCATCATTCCTGAAACCGAGGGCGTGGCGAGTTACAAGGACATCACGCCCAGGTTCGGCGCGTCCTATGACGTGCTCGACGATGGCACCTTGGCGCTCAAGGTGCATTTGGGCCGGTATCTGGACGGGGCAGGGACGTCGGGCACCTACCTGAGTGCCAACCCGTCGTTACGGATGCCGCAGACGACCTCCTGGCTTGGCGCCCCGGGTGTCACGCGCGCCTGGACCGATGCGAACGGCAACTTCGTGCCCGATTGCGACCTGCTCGACCCGAACGCACAGGACCGGCGCGCGAGCGGGGGCGACATGTGCGGCGTCGTCTCGAACACGAACTTCGGACAGAACGTGCTCACCAGCAATTTCGACCCGGCGCTCCTGCACGGGTGGGGCGTGCGGCCGTCGGATTGGACCCTCGATGTCTCGATGCAGCGGCAGATTCTTCCCCGCGCATCGGCGACGCTCGCCTATAGCCGCCGGTGGCTCCGCGGCTTCACCGTGGCCGACAATGTGGCCGTATCGCCGTCCGATTTCACGCCGTTCAGCGTGGTGGCCCCGGTGGATCCCCGCCTGCCGGGCGGGGGTGGCTACGTGGTGTCGAACTTGTTCGACGTCGTGCCCGGCAAAGCCGGCCTGGTGAGCACGCTCATCGCGGATTCGCGCAAGTACGGCCGCTCGTATCAGTACTTCAACGGCATCGATGCCACGGTCAACCTGCGGGCTGGTGGTGCCGAGGTCATGGGAGGGACGAGCACCGGACAAACGGTCGCCGACGACTGCGACGTGCGAGCGCATCTTCCTGAGCTCGACACCACCAGGATGGGCGCGAGTCCGCTTGGGGCAGGACTTGCCAGCTCCGCCGTGAGTCCGGCGAGTCCGTACTGCCACGTGGCCTTCGGCATCCAGACGCAGTTCAGGGCACTGGCGTCCTACGAGCTGCCACGCGTCGGCGTTCAGCTGGCGGCAACGATCCAAAGCAAGCCCGGAGCGATGCTCGTGGCGAACTATGCCGCGCCGAACGCGGCCGTGGTGCCGTCGCTCGGCCGGGACCTGTCCGGCAACGCGCCCAACGTGACCGTGAACCTGCTCCCGCCCGGTACGCGCTACGGCGGCCGCATCAACGAGGTGGACGTGCGGGTCGCCAAGCTCCTGCACTACGGCCACTCGAGGACCATGGTGGCGCTCGACATCTATAACGCGTTGAACTCGAGCGCCGCACTCACCTACAACGGCTCGTTTCTCGCCGGCGGTCCCTGGCCGCAGCCCAACACCATCCTGACGCCGCGGCTCCTCAGGATCACCCTCGAAACAGCGTTCTGACTCTGCTGGGCATGCTGATGTGGTGGCGTTCCATTCGGTGTCAGGCGTTGCTGGGGGCCATTCTCGCGGGTCTCATCACGGGCGATCCCGCGAATGCCTCTCCATCGAAGGACGTGCTCGTGCTGAACTCCACGAGGCACAACGAACAGTTCTACGTCGTTTCGGAGCGCGAGATGCCGAGGCTGCTCGCCGACGGCCTCGGACAGCGCGTGAACGTCTACTCCGAATACCTGGATGCGAACAGGTTCCCGCAGTCTGAGCACCCGACCACGTACGTCGATTTCCTGCGCCGGAAATACGCCGGACAGCACTTCGATCTCGTTCTCCTGATGGGCGACCCCGCGGTGGAGTTCATGGCCAGCCACAGGAGCGAACTGTTTCCCGCTACGCCTGCCGTGTTCTATGCGCTCATCCCGCCGCGTCATCGCATCGCCAACTCGACGGGGTTGATCAACGAGTTTCGCTTCGGCCCGTCGATCGATCTGGCCCTGGCGCTGCAGCCCGATCTGGAGCGTGTGTACGTGGTCAGCGGCGCGGCCCCATCGGATCGGGAGTTCGAGCGCCTCGCCAGGGCCGAGTTCCGCCGATTCGATCGGCGGCTCCAATTCATCTATCTCTCGGGACTCGTGACGAAGGATCTCGAGGAGCGGCTCAGGGCGTTGCCGCCGCATTCGGCGGTGTACTACGTTGTCGCGAGCATGGACGGGGGCGGGGACACCTTTCAGCAGATGTCCTACCTCACCCGCGTCGCATCCGCGGCAACGCCCCGACCTACAGTTGGGCCGATACGAGCGTCAGCGGCTCCGGCATCGTCGGCGGCCGCCGCCGCGATCAGGTGAACCAGATGAAAGCGATATCCGCGATCGCGCTTCGTGTTCTCCGCGGAGAGCGCGCCGACAGCATACCGCTGTCCTCGCCCAATACGGATGTCGATCTGGTGGATTGGCGCCAGGTGACTCGATGGGGACTCGACGAGTCGCGTCTGCCAGCGGGCACGCGCATCGCGTTTCGGCCACCGGGCCTGTGGGATCGATACGGACGCTATATCATCGGATGTGTCCTGCTCATGCTGGCACAAACGGCGCTCATCGCCGGCCTCCTCGTGCAACGGACCAAGCGCCAGCGCGCCGAGCGGCAGCTGCACGCCAGCTACGACCGGATCCGGCAGCTCAGCCGGCGGTTGCTGGGCGAACAGGAAAGCGAACGCGCCCGCATCGCCCGCGAGTTGCACGATGACATCAATCAACAGCTTGCGATCCTGCTCATCGAGCTCGATGGGCTCCGCGCGGATCACCTGCAGGTGCCGCATGCGACGCAGCTCGCTCGGGTCATGGAGACGGCGCAGGGTATTTCGACGAGTGTGCGCGAGCTGTCGCACCGGCTGCACCCGTCGCGGTTGCAGCTGATCGGGCTCGTGGCCTGCCTCGACAGCCTTCGCCGGGACTTGTCGGCGCCGCAGATGTCCGTCGTGTTCCGCCATCGCGACGTTCCGGCGGAGATTGACCCGAACGTCGAGCTCTGCCTGTTCAGGGTCGCCCAAGAGGCGCTGGGCAACGGCGTCAAACACAGCGGCGCGGGCCATGTCTGGATCAACTTGGCGGGCGGCCCGTTCGGACTGCAGCTCACGATCGTCGACGATGGGAAGGGGTTCGACGTCGGTGGTCTGTCGAACAGCTCTGGTTTCGGCCTGATGAGCATGAGGGAGCGTGTGGAATCAGTTGGCGGCGTTCTGGAGATCGATGCGGCGCCTGGGCGGGGAAGCCGCCTGAAGGTCACCGTGTCCGCTGCCCGGTCTCCCACGCCCCGACGCGGCCTTGTGACCTCGACTCGCGAGCGAGCCTTCAGTCAGGTAGCCTTTCGTTGACGTCACCGCACAGGGTGCTCGTTGTCGAAGACCACGAGCCCTTCCGCAGGATTGTGTGTGCGCTGCTGCGACGGCGGCCGGATGTGCTGGTGGTGGGTGAGTCGGCGGACGGGTTGGATGCCATTCGTCAGGCCGAATCGCTTCGGCCGGATGTCGTCCTGCTCGATATCGGCCTGCCGGGTATGAGCGGCATCGACGTGGCGACGCGACTGCGCGTGACACTCCCGGCCACGAAGCTGATCCTGGTGACGGTTGAATCCTCATTCGAAATCGTACAACAGGGGTTTCGTCGCGGTGTCCACGGCTATGTGTACAAGCCACGCGCCCAGCGCGATCTGCTGCTGGTGTTCGAGGCGGTCATTCGAGGGGGACGATTCGTCAGCGGCGGGCTCGAGCGTATCGCGCGTGGAGACGGCCTCGCATCCCACAGTCACCGGCTGTTGTTCTGCTCGAACGATGAGATCCTTCTGGGCGCATGCAGTCGTTTCATTGGCGGCGTGCTCGACGCAGGGAACGCCGTCATCGCGCTGGTGACCGACTCGCACGATCAAGGTCTCAGGCGGAGCATGGAGGCATCCGACGTGGACGTCGCCCTTGCGATTCGACAGCAGCGATACGTGCCGCTGAGCATCGATGACCTTCTCGCGAAGGTGATGGTCAACGGCTGGCCGGATACGACCCGGTTCGTGAACGCCACTCAGGACGTTCTGGGCGAGGCCGAACGGCGTGCGACGGGCGCGCACGCGAAGGTCGCGGCGTGCTGCGAATGTGCGCCGACCGTCTGGGCGCGCGGGCAGGTCGACGCGGCCATTCAGCTCGAACACCTGTGGGACGAGGTCGCCGCGGGCCGCCAGATCAATCTCCTGTGCGCGTATCCGCTGGCGGTCGGCAGGGAACACATGGGATCGGTGAGGAGCCTCTGTGCGGAGCACACGCTCGTCGAGGTGTGCTGACGGTAAGAAACTTGCTCACGGTGGAGTCTCATGGCTAATACGCCGAACAGCACGCCTCATCCACGGCCCGATCCCGAGCCGCTTCCGCCGCCAGACCCACTTCCGGCTCCACGGCCGGAACCGCCGCCGACCAATCCCATTCCCGCACCACCGCCCGAGCTGAGCCTTCGAGGCGACTGCGCTATGCGACAGCGTTTCGGCGGCACGTCACCGCGCGAGCTCGCCGCTCGGCCGCAGCCTTCACCGGGCCGAGCATCAGCCGGCGAATGGCGATGATGCCCGGCGAGAGGAAGGCCCAGTACCAACGGAACTGCCGGCGCGCCTGCTGGTCCGTGGCCACCGCCCGCGTCTCCGATCTGAACATTGACGACGACTCGCCGATGGGATCGGCTCGCAGCGTCCACACGATCTTGACGTAATCAGGCTCCGCGAAAGCGGCAAAGCGCTCCGGCGCGATCGAACGGAACGTGACATTCGATTTCCATGGTTTCGTCACCGCACCCATGACGATTTCGCGGCCGGGACGCTCGTCGAGCACGACCCAACCCAGGCGGCGGGTTGCCTCGACGACGCCCCGCGGCCTTGGCCTGTCGTCGGGATCCGAACCCAGGAGGATCTCCCGTCCTTTGAAGATCGCTCGTACGACGGGCAATTGAAAGAGGTCGATCTCCCTGGCCACCTCCAGCGTCAACGCCGCCGGCGCACTCACGCGGACATGGCGACGCTCGACCACGTCGTAGGCCGGGAGGAAGCGATCGAGCAGCGGATCTGCGTCCTCGTCTGAAGGCGGCGAGGGGCGTCCATACCGGTACCACGTGCTTCCGACATAGGCGACATACGCGGCTGCAGCGAGGGCCGCCCAAGCGGCACTCCACCTGACGGCCGAAGTCACGATCTGGTTCATCGCGCACCTCCTGTGAGGCTCCTCATCGTCGGGATCCTCAAGCCCCTTCGCGCATTCCGACACGGTTCGTTCCTGACCTTCTATCTAGCTCTACTCACCGAGTGGACAACAGGGAAACATCCCGAACGGCGGTGCGACGTCGTTCGAAAGGCGTCAAAGGCCAGAACGGCCGAACCACCTAGCAGAACGCAATCGATCGACACGCCGAGCGCGACGGCACCGATCGCGCCGTACGCGGACCCAATCATCGCCAAGACGGCCGCAAACGGCCTCGAGCCCAAGCTGTCCAGCACGAGCGTGGTGCCGACCACCGCGGCCAGCGTCGGGCATGGCAACACACCGAGCGGCGCCCCGTAGAGATAGGTGATCCAACCGCGGTCCAGGAAGTGCGGGTAGACCCACGCGAAGAGAACCAGCATCGCTCCGCCGGCGACGATGCGGCTATCCTTCGAGACGTGAATCGGCTCAGTCGGGAGTTGTCGCGCAATGGCAGCGGACACCAGCGCGAGAACGCCGAACACCACGCCATTGAAGGGATTGAGGGAAAGCCACGCGATGGCACTGACGGGGAGGAACGCCGCGCTCAGAGCGAAGCCCACAAGACGCTGCGACGGTCGGTCACCCGAGCAGACGGCGAGGACGGCGGTGCCGAACAGGAGATGGAATAGCGTTGCGACAAGGATCCAACGATTGGCCGCTTCAGCGAGTCCGCCGACAATCGCATCGGGTTGCGCCATGACTCATCGCCCACATACGCTCGCCGTTGACAACTGGCGTCACCGCGGGGTTGGCCTCGACCATCGCCCCTGTCAGTGACGGTGGACGCCATGTTCCGCTTCCCACCCCGCTTCCCGGAATCGTCGGGCGCCGCCCTGATCGCGCCGAAGAGCACTCGCGGCGGTCGAAAAGTGTTCGACCGCAGCCACAGAGAGATCCCAGTGCGGCAGGATGCAGACGTCGTACGACCGGGGCTCGATGTCCGTGTCGACAGCACGCCTCGGCGCCGTCCGCCGGTGGTGGAAGATCGAGCACGCGAGCGTGTCGGTCTCGTCGTGCCTGATCGGCCCCCGATGCTTCGGCCTGGTCATGCATGTTCAAAAGGCAACGCACGTGCCAGCGCCGTGTCAGCGGCGGCGCGCGAGTCTTCGCCATGAAACGGCCGGATCCAGACGCCTGTCCAGATACGAGAGAGAGACGGGCGAAAATGTTCCCGTCGATGGGGATTTCCTACGGACGCAATCGAGGGCGACGGATCAGCACTGGTCGTCCCCGGCACTCATGCCGACGGCGTCGCGTGTCGTGGCGGGGTGTGCCGAATCCGGATAGAGCGCCACCTTGAGCACGCCGTCCCGCTGATGGCTGAAGACATCGAAGGCTTCTTCGATGTCGTCGAGCGCGAACCGGTGCGTGACCAGCGGGCCCAGATCGACGCGCCGATGTTCGACCATGGCCATGAGCCGGCGCATCCGTTCTTTCCCGCCCGGACACAAGGTCGTGACGATCTTCTGATCGCCGAGCCCCGCATAGAACGCTTCGTACGGTGCGATGAGCTTGCCGGAGTAGACGCCAAGGCTCGAGAGCGTGCCGCCAGGGCGAATGGAGCGTAACGCGTTCTCGAACGTCTCCTGCCGGCCGAGCGCTTCGATGGCCACGTCGACACCGCGGCCGTCGGTCAGCCGCTTGATTTGGACGACCGGGTCCTCATCATTGAGGTTGATGGTGACGTTCGCGCCCAGACGGCGCGCCATGTCGAGTCGCCGGCTGTTGCTGTCGATGCCGATGATGAGCGACGCCCCTTTGAGCTTGGCGCCCGCCGTCGCACAGAGCCCAATCGGGCCTTGCGCAAACACGGCAACCGCGTCGCCAACTCGAATGTTGCCGCTTTCCGCCCCCGACAGGCCGGTCGAGAAGATGTCCGGGCACAGGACGACGTCCTCGTCGGCGAGGCCTGTCGGGATCGGCGCGAGATTGGCGCGAGCATCCGGAACCAGCAGGTATTCGGCCCACGCGCCGTTGATGGTGTTGCCGAAGCGCCATCCGCCGATGCCGCCGCCGCACTGCGAGTGGACGCCGTTGAGGCAGTAGAAGCACTGCCCGCAGGGCGTGATCGCGCCCACGATGACCCGCTGGCCGGTGCGGTACAGCCCTTCGAGGCCCGCGCCGAGCTGGTCGATGATCCCGACAGGCTCGTGTCCCAGGATCAGGCCCGGCGCGACCGGGTACTCGCCGCGAACGATGTGCACGTCGGTGCCGCAGATGGTCGTGGTCGTGATCTTGATCACCGCCTCGCCGATGCCCGGCGTCGGCCTCGGGACCTCTTCGACGGCTATCCGGTTGGTGCCCTTGAACACCACCGCCTTCATCGTTCGCATGATGGAATGTCCTTTCGGCGCGATCATCGATAGAGCATGTACGTAAAGCGGCCGTGGAGCCAGGCTTCACCGGTTGCCGCGTCGTGCCGCATGTCGATCGATTCGCTCAGCACGTGGGCGTAGCGGCCACCCAGGCGCCTCATCTCTTCGATCAACCGGCGCTGCGTGCCGCGCATCAGGTCTTCCTCGCATCGCCGCCACAGCTCGTCACGATCGAGGACGGTGTCGCGCACTCGCGCGCTCGCCGATTCGACTGTGTGCTCGGCGACGGGCTGCGCGTCGGCCGGCGGCAGTTGCCGGTGCCAGTAGATCGGCGAACCCTCCACGGCAGGTGTTTTCATCGGCGTTCCCACGATGCGTCTCTTCGTCCGATCGCAGGTGCCGCAACGGCCGTACCAGCGAGACTCGCAAACAGAGGTCTGATCGACGGCCATCACATCGGCCTGAGTCCCCGCCGGTGGGGAATATTCGAAGCCGTCGCACTGTTCCCGCGGGTGGTTGCGAGTGTCGGCAACGCTCCAAGAGTTCTGCGCGCTGAGTCCAGTTGGCCGTCTTCCACAACCTCGGCCGTGACGCCGCACGCGCGACTCGATTCTTACCTGCCCGTTACTCGCCGGTCGTACCGCTGTTACCCGTCGACACCATCATCGGCATCTGACCAGTAGTCGCGGATCCAGCGTCAGGCTCGACTTTCACCATGCCGTCCAGACATTCGAACCGTTCTGTCCTGCAACGTCCTACCGTCAATCGTCCCAGGAGGGTCAATGAAGAAGGTGTTCGCGCTCGGCATGCTTGCCGTTGCGCTCGCAATCGGTGCCGCCCGCGTGGCGGCCGGCACGAATCCCAACACAATCACACTCGCGGTGTACGGCGATTCGCCGTATTACGACCCTGCGTTCGACCCGACCCCGCCCTGGACGAAGGTGCCGCCACGATTACCCGGCGCCGAGTTCAACAAGACGTCGGCGTTCATTGACACGATCAACGCCGACCCGAGCGTGCAGGAAGTGGTGTTTGTCGGCGACATCCACTCGGGGAGCGAAGCCTGCACCAAGCCGTTCGATCAGGCGATCTTCGACCTCTGGAAGGCGTTCAGCCGGCCGCTCGTCTACACGCCGGGTGACAACGAGTGGAGCGACTGCAGCAAGGCGAAAGAGCTCGCCGGCAAGGATGTCTTCGGCAACTCACCGGACAATGCCGGCATCGTGGGCGCGCCTGTGGCCAACCCGATCGCGCATCTGAGCCTGGTTCGTTCGCTCTTCTTCGCGAATCCTGGCTGGACCCTCGGCCAGCATCCGATGCCGGTCATGTCACAGCCCGGGTACCCCGAGAACGTCATGTGGGAGCAGTCGAAGACGGTGTTCGTGACGCTCAACATTCCTGGCGGCTCGAACAACGACGCCGACGCGTGGAACGGCACGGGCAACACGAACGACCAGTCCGAGCGCAACGCGCGCACGCCAAAGGACGTCGACTGGCTGAATCAGGCGTTCGCGATGGCGGAGGCCGACAACGCTCACAGCGTCGTCATCATCGGTCAGGCCGACATGTGGGACACGACCGACCTGCCGGCGCATCAGAGCCTCTACGAGCCGATCATCGACGCCATCGCATCGAACACGTCGATCTACGGCAAGCCGGTGCTGTACATCAACGGCGATTCGCATATCTATCGCTCGGACAATCCGCTGCAGCAGAGCTCGACCTGCCACACCGAGAAGGATCCGTGCGCCGGGGATGCCTGGAACCAGCACAATTTCTACAACGTGCCGAACTTCCATCGCATCGTCGTGCACGGCTCGACCTTTCCGATGGAGTGGCTGAAACTGAGCATCGATCCACGCGCGGCCTGGGAGAACAAACCGTCGCCGACCTCCTGGGGTCCGTTCAGCTGGCAGCGCCAGACGCAACCGCAGCTCACGCCGAAGCCGTAGCGGTGTGCGGAGGCCGCCGGGCCCGCCCGACGGCCTCCGCGCTTCCGACGGCGGCTCGGTACTCCGGCGGGCGTCAGAAGCGCATCAACCGGTTGACCTTCATCACCAGCCCGCGATCCAGCAGCGAGGTCGTCGGACGAAGCCCCGTGGTATCGCGGTCGTCGGTGTAGGCGACGATGAGGGAGCTGCCTGGCGTGTACTCCCAGCGGAACCTGATGTTGCTGCCGACCGTCTTCGTGGTGGAGGTGTACTGCACCAGCGCGCTCACGAACATGCGCGGCGTAAACGTGAACGTGCCGCGCGTCCGGTAGACGCTGGCTCGCAGCGACTGCGTGGGGAAGTCGAACCAGTTCACGGCGAAGCTCGGTTCGAGGTAGAGACGCCGGGACACGCCGTAGCGGCCTGCACTGAGAGTGACATTCCGCTGCGTGCCGTTGTAGTACGTGCCGCTCTGTGCGGACACGGTGCCGGACAGCCGCCGCTGGGTGCCGAAGGCGTACGACCCTGAGACGTTGGAGTAGGTATAGCCGCCGACTCCGATGACCGGCCCGCCGGCGAGACGGAACGGGGTGCTGAGCCGGTCGAAGTTGCGCGCGGCGCCGACGGTGACTCGGTCCGAGTTGCGGAAGTCGGACCAGAACGTCACCCCCTCGTTCTCGCTCTCGTGAACGCCACGGATGTTGTCCACGTACTCGAACGTTCCGGTCCATGCCACCTGCCGCACCATTGGAATACGCCTCGGCCGAGGCGAGAAGCGTGCCGCGGCGAACGTCCGCTTCATGTTGTTCCGCTGCACGTATCCGACCTCCGGGTTGAACCTGTCGCCGACGACGTTGTAGTCGAGGACGGCGCTGTAGCGGTCGACGAGATAGTCGATGTGCCCGACGTAGCTCTCCTCGTGTCCCGTTCTTCCAGGCGTCCGGGTTCTGGCGTAGTACCCGTTCATGTTGACGTCGCCGAATGAGAAGGCGCTGTCCGCGCCCATCGCGCCGTTCGAGTTTCCAGACGCCGCCGTGGACGCCGATCGGTTGGTGACCATGACGCCGACGCCGCTCCGGGCGAACACGTTGCGCCGCAGCCGAAGCACGGTGAAGTTGGTCGACGGCGTCCGGGCCACCGAGTCCGCTTCGGTCTGAATGTTCAGCGCTCCCACCTGGACCGGCCCGAACTGGCCCGTCAGCCGGCCGCCGCCCCGGATGGACACCGCGCGGCCATTCTCGAGTCCAATGCGGCGGCTGAAGAACAGCTGCGGCTGCGGGTTCACGGCCGCGAGGCCCGATACGTTGTTGTTGCCGACACCGAAGTCGTACAACCCGCGATTCTCGAGAAAGAAGTCGCGCTTTTCCGGGAAGAGCAGATTGAATCGGGTCAGGTTGATCTGCTGCTCGTCCACCTCCACCTGCGCAAAATCGGTGTTGTAGGTGGCGTCGAGAAGGGCATTCTTGGTGAGGCCGTACTTCACGTCGAAGCCGACGTTGCGGCTCAGATCGTTGATCTGGGCGGGCGATGCCGTGTTGTCGGTGCGCACACCGGCGATGGCGTAGGGAGTCACGTCGAGGTTCCGGTGCGCCGGCGGTGCTTCGAGCCCCACCAAGGTGGCGGCATTCGAGATCCGGGCCCACGCCGACGCACCGGCGGTGGCGGGCACCGCCGTGAGGTACGCCCATTCGTTCTTGTGCTTGATGCCGCGACGGAACTGGATCCCCCAGACCTGCTCGTGCGTCGGCCCGTATCGCAGCGACTTGAACGGAATCTGGATCTCGAGCGTCCATCCCCCTTCGAAGCGCCCGGGCCGCGCGTCCCAGACGGCGTTCCAGTCGCCGTTCAAGCTGGCCTCGTTGGTGATCTGGAAATCGCGAATCGCGCCGATCGGGTTGGCGAAGAACATCGACCCGTTGCGGTGGTCGTAGAACGTGTCGATCATGAACCCGAAGTTCTCGTTGTTGTTCACCTGGAACGAGTCGCGCCGCATCTCGTCGACCACCCACTCCGACGGAGGCGAGCGGTCCCAGAGCCGTGCCGACACGTAGAAGTTCGCGTCGTCGAACAGCACCCAGATCTCGGTGCGCTCGCTGGACGGCTTGCCTTCGTCGGGCACGTTCTGGATCAGGCCAGGAATCGGCTGGACCGTCTCGTATACCTTCTCGTTCAATTCCCCATCCAGGTGGAGCGCCTCGGTGAGGCGGGTCGCGCGGATGGTGACCCGCCCCTTGTCGTCCCGGGCGTACACCTCGGGTGCCTGCGGGGGCGCTGGACCTTCGACCAGGCGCGGCGCGGCCGCGCCGCCGGCTTTCGGGGTCTGCGCCGACGCGATTCCGGCGCCGGCGGCGCAGACGATCAGGGCAACAATCGCAGTTCGCAAAGCCGATTGACTCTCCAGGGGACCCTACGCCGCCGTCCCGGTCGGCCGCAGTCCGCGCCTGGCGGCCGGGGACACCGTCGCTCGCGCGGCCGTGGACGCCGCGAGTCGAGCGGTACGTCCGACGCCAGGGAACTGGACGCGGCTGGCGCCGAGACGAACGTACGCGAAGCCAGTCATAGGAAGAAACGATGATGGTACCACAGTGCCCGGAGCGACCGCCGCGGCTTCCAGCGACTGGTCGGCGACGCTGGAGCTCGCCCTGATCTCGGGACGGCACGCGGGTGTGACTGATTGAACGACTCTTGACGGTGGCTCAGGGCATCCGCTCGCGATGTTGGTCTTCGGCGGCAATGGATGGGCCGCATTCGCGACCCATCCATCCGCCATCAGTTGGTGTTACCCGCGACGATTCTCGGTTCGAACGTGAATACGTTCGGATCACTCGGATCGACGGTCGCGACGACCCAATGTGTGTTCCTCGCGCCGAACGTTTCGACCCGCGTGAAGTTGGTCAGGACGCCTCCGCCGGTCGAGCGATTCAGCGGCTTGTCGACTTTGAAGTAGTGACTGTCGCCGTGGACCAGCACGACCTGACCCGGAAACGCCTCGGTCAGGCTGCGGAGCTTGTCGACGTATGGCGGATAAGCGTCCCACTCATGCGGATTCGTCTGGTGCTGCTCGTTGTTGAAGTTGGGGTCAGCCTGCCAGACGATCATCACGCCTTTGGCCCGAACCTGCGTCGCGTACGCGAATCCTTCGTCGAGCCAGTGAACGTTGGCTGCCTTGCGCGCGGTTTGCTCGTCGCGCTGGCGCTGCCGCTCGACATCACCTCGATCGGGCGCGCCAGGGGTTTCCAGGTCGGTGTCCATGTACGGGTAATTGTCGTTCGATCCCTGAACGTTCAGTCCGAGATAGACGACGTCGCCCACCTTCCATCGCACGTTCTCTGAGTACAGCGCGTACAGTCCACCTTCGTCCGACTGGCGATGCAGCGTCAGTGTCTTGCGACCGAGGCTTTGATCGGTCGCGGTGAACAGCTCGCGCTCGTGGTCGAGCCGCTCGATCGGATCGAAGAACGGCATGCTGGATGCGCCGTAGCGGCCCCAGCAGTCCGTCCAGTCGTTGTCGCCGGGAACCCAGACGAGTGGACGGGCGAGCGTGTTGAAGTTGGCGAGTGCGGTGTCGTAGAGGCTGTCGAGACACGGGCCGTCCCCGCCGGCCTTGAGATCGCCGTCATACACGGAGAACGCCACGTGGTGAGCGTTGATGTCCGCCAGCAGCGCTGGATATTGATTCCGTCCGAGGGCTCCGTACGGCAGATCGCCGAACAGACCAATCGTGTACGACCGACCAGCGCCCTGGTCATTGTCGTCCTGGTCATTGCCTTTCGCTGACCCGCTGATGGCCGTCACGGCCAGGGCCAAGCCGGTCAGCACGAGCAGACATGCCTCCGATCGGGTATACGAGACACTCATGTTGTTCTCCTCTTTTGCAGGTATGGAAGAATCCGGTCGTCGAGCTCCGAGGACCGACGCAATGAATCACCCGATGTCGAGTCGGGGAGCCGCCCCGCGGGACGGCCCCCCGGACGTGCGTCAGCGCAGGATCTCGAACACCTGGTTCAGCCCGTGCTGCATCGTGACGAACCAGCGCGCGGCTTCCGGGGAGACCGGTTTACCGAGCATCTGCTGCGTCGATGTGGCACCGTCAGAGACATGAAGACCCGTTGGTTCGTTGTCGCCTTCGCCACCGGCAACGTCGACCGCGGTCGCCGCCGCGTCGCGGCCCAGCGCCATCAGCCGTCGCGGATTGGTGTCTTTGCCCCGAACATCGAATGCCCAGACCGAATCCAGCAGATTGAGCTGTTCATGGAACGTATCGCCGCGATCCTCGGCGGCCAGGAGTGTCTGGGTATCGCTGAACGCGATGTTGTCGAAGGCCGCGTGCCGGGCATCCCCGAGAACGACGATGGCGATTGTGCCGATTGGGTTCGACCCGTTGAAGTCGACACGGAAGATCGAACCCCATGAGCCGCGCGCGGCGAGCGTTGGCTGGTTGCCGGAGTCGGCGCTCGTGTCACCCGTTGGATCGAAGAAGAAGGTGTTGAAGCCGGAGCCGGGCAGGAACTGGACGTTTTCGGGCCGTTTGAACGGCGTCGCACCGGCCTGCTTCGCTGCAAGGTTCGCGTTGAATGCACCGAAGCCGTCGACAGCGGTGTCATGGATAGCGACCCACGTCGCGGGCCATGACGAACCTGGCGTGTGGAGCTTCAGCTGCGCATCGGAGAAGATGTCCATGTTTGCGTCGGCGACGGTCGGGGCCGTGCCGCCATGGAACGTGATCGGTGTTCCCTCTATCGAGACCTGCAGCGCGTAGAGGATGCCGCCCGTCGACAGATTCGACGCGTCGTACGGCGCGAACTTGTACACGAACGAGTTCGGCTGCCTGGCGGCGACCGCGCTGGCGGGATTCGCCGGGTCAACGGGTACCGTCTTTCCGCCGACGTCCTCGATGAGGATCAGGTTGCCCCGATCGTCCGGGTGAACACCCTCGTAGCCGGCTTTTCCAAGGATCCCGTCGAGCGTCGTGACGGCCGGCGGCCACCCCGGGGTCACTTGGATGACCCCTCCCCATTTCGGAAGGTCAGCCGGCGCGTAGGACGCGCTCGACCGCTCCTGCGTGAAGAGCAGCGTTTTCGTGAACGGATCCCAGGTCGAGCCGTCAATCGAGCCGAAGCCGGTCTGACAGCTCACGACATCCGCGGGCGGGATGAGCGTGATGCGGTGCGCCGGACTCGTCACATCCAGGTTGATGCGCGTGATGTACGCGAATGGCGAACCGTTTTCATGCCCCTGATAGAGAAACCGCCGCCCGTAGTCGTACCCCGGCGTCGGCCCGCCCGGGTTCTTGTCGAAGATCACGTACGTGTTCTCATCGGCCTCCGTCCTGGTGTGCGCCGCGTCGCCCAGGTACCCAAACGTCGTGATGGTCGTTCCGCATGGATTCTCGATCTGGTCGCTGCCCTGCGCGATCAGCGACAGGGAGAACCCTGGCGCGACGACATTTGGATAGGTGGTGAGCGGGCTGTGCGGATTCGCGCTCGCGACTCCCTGATCGATCTTGCCTGCCGCGTTGCCACCCTTGGCCATCACCGCGCATGCACCGGCGATGGTGACCGCACCCACAATCGTCAGGATCGGCCAGAACATCTTGTTCGTACTTTTCATAACACCTCCGAAGAGCAGCCACTGGAACGGTTGGCTGCGGTTCGGAAGGTATCGGACGGGCGTTGCGTCGCTGTGGCACTCGAATCACGATGGCTTCACATCGGTGCAACCGCATCGCGACTCGACAGTTCAATCGTCAGGCGAGGTCCGAAGTACGCACAGGGGATCCGCGCGAGTCTTTCGGGAAAGGGAGGATGTGCGCGGCTAGCTGTGCGGTCGGCACTGCGACGCTATCGAAGGCCCGGAACTCGACGTCGGACACCCAAATCATGGCTGTGGCGTGAGGAGGGCACACCCGCACGATTCCATGCCCGCATGGCTGGAGCGCTGACCGCGTCTGTGCGGGGGTTCGGCGCGCGAGACGAGAGCGGCCTGCCCCGGACGCAGGCAGGCCGCACGGTTCGCGACTTTACTTCTTCTTTGGGGCGACGGCGACCTCGTAGCCCGGGTACGGCTTCATCCCTTGACGAACCTGGATCGGCACGTCGATGCCGCAGTTCTCGCGGATATCGTCGTACCAGAGCTCATCGTCCACCGGCTTGGCCTTCGAGCGCGTCCACGCCATCGCGATCTTCCAGTTCTGCGTGAAGATACGCGGATCGATGAGCGTTTCCTCGAACGACAGCGTGTCGTCGTCCACGAGGGCGATGCGCTCGATGGTCTTCAGGTCCTCGGTCAGGAACGTTCCGATGTGATCCATCCAGGTCATGCCGTTGTAGTTGGTGGTCTCGATCACCAGCGTGTTGCCCTCCCAGTGGCCGCGCGAATCCCCGGTCCACGTCGTGATCTTGTGGTCGAGGTGCGGCCGCCCGTCGAGCGGAATCACCCGGTGCGTGTGATTCCGATCCTTGAAGAAGACCACCTGGTTGGGCTGCTGGATGATGTGTGTCGGGGCCGAGTAGGAGTGCCGCTGCACGCCGAGCTGCAGGCAGACAGACGAGGGCGACATGAAACCGAACTCCTTCCGCTCAGCTTCGTTGATGACCTGCCCGTTGGCTGGTGACGAGAACTGCGCGATCTTCCTCCTGATCTCCATCGCCCACGGCTGATACGGGATCCGGCCGTTCGGCGGATCGACGACCAACGACGGGACCTTGGCGTAGGCCGCCGATTCGCCGTCGCCGTACTGCCCGGTGATCTCCTCGATATCCAACGCGCCGCGCGTGGGGTTCCACACTCCGCTGAAGTCGGGTTTGCCGTCCGGCGTGCGCTTCTTGGGAACGAAGGTCTTCACCTTCTCCTGCGCGCACTTGTAGAACTCCGCCGGGATCGTGACCCGGGGACAGGCCGCCGACTTCGCGTTCTTGAAGCGGGGATCCTCGTTGACCGATCCCTGGGCCGCCAGTCCCGTCGCCGTGAGCGCCCCCACGACGGCGAGCAAGCCCGCCCCGAGTAGTGCGCGCCAGCTGCCTTCAGTCATCTCGCACCTCACATCCATCGTCCAGTCGGATTCCGGTTCGTGGACTTCACACGGTCCCGGGGCTGCTTTCGCGGGCCTGCCAAGATCCGCGTTGCGCTGCTGCGGACGTCACCACGGTCCGGCTGCTTCTGCGGACCGCGCAAGGTCTCCGCTGCGCCATCGCGGAACTGACAAGGTACGCCCCGCGGAACCGCCCCACGGGTGGCGCGATCGTAGCACTCTCGGCGACCGGTCACCAGATGTAGTCCGGTCGCGTCGCGGTGTCGGACCGCCTCGGCCGGAGGCCACTCGAGATCGGCCCTAACCGGCCAGAACGCCCGGCGCGGCCGGTCTGACGCTTGCAACGGCACGGCGTCGTGGCAGCGCCGAAGACGAGGCCCGAACGACGCGCTTCCATACCCGCACATGCCGTTGCCGATCGGCCTCGCGGGAATCATGAGCTGGACGGGAGCTCGGCGCGGGTGGTCTACGCCGCCCTCGGCGGGAATGTTGCGATCGCGGCGGCGAAGCTTGGCGCGTACGCGCTCTCCGGCTCGAGCGCCATGCTCACCGAGGCGGTTCATTCGCTCGTGGACTCCGTCGATCAGGTGCTGCTGCTGATCGGCCAGGCTCGCGGACGGCGCGCGCCCGACACGGGACACCCGCTCGGGCACGGGATGGAGAGCTACTTCTGGTCGTTTGTCGTGGCGGTGATGGTGCTGCTGCTGGGCGGGGTTGCGTCGCTCTATCAAGGCGTGCACCGGCTGTTCGCTCCCGCGGAGGTCGTGTCGCCCGGGCTCAGCTTCGCGGTCCTCGGACTGGCGGCTGTCTTCGAAGGCTCGTCGCTCGCTGTTGGATTTCGGGAGTACAAGCGGCTCGTGCGCGGACGAAAGGTGAAGCTCTGGACCTTCATCCGCGTCTCCAAAGATCCCAGTCTCTATGCGACGTTGCTCGAGGACTCGGCGGCGCTGATCGGCATCGCCGTGGCTGCGCTCGGGGTGCTGGGGACGGGCGTCCTTCACCTCGACTGGGCCGACGGTGCGGCATCGCTGGGCATCGGCGTTCTCCTGACACTGGTCGCCGGCATCCTCGCGAACGAGACGCGCAGCCTCATCGCCGGAGAAGCCGTCGCCCCACGGGTCGCCGCGGAAATCCTCGGCGTTCTGAAAGCGGATACGCGGATTCATTCGGTGGTCGATATTGCCACGCTGCATCTCGGTCCACGGACCATTCTCGTGGCGCTGACGCTCGTCTTCACGCGCAATTTGGGCAGCCGAAGTGTGAGCCGGACGATTCTCGATCTCACCGACGCCCTGCGGCGGCTGGACGCACGGATCGCCTATGTGTACGTGCGTCCGCCGCCTGAAGGAAGTGCGAAGCGCCCGCTGGAGACGGCTGCTCGCCGAAGCGCTGGTCGCCGCCGGCGGGACCATAGCGCGCCGGAACCGCCGCGCCCATCAGCCTAGATCCAGCGAAAATCATCATCCGACCGGTGGACTGCCCAGCGGTGCACGGCTGAGCTGTCCCGCCAGCTCATGCGCCAGCGTTACAATGGCTCGCCTCGAGGAGGACGCTGGGGTGGTGACGAGATCGATCCGAATTGCGGCCGTGGTGTTTGCCCTCTTGGCTTCCCACGCGGCGGCCGCACCGGCACGGCCTGCGCCGGCGCTGCCGGCTCCCACCGGCGCAATCGTCAACGTCTCGACGGAGGCGCAACTGCGCGCCTCCGTGTCCGGCCTCCATTCGAACACCACGATTGTCATGGCGCCGGGCACGTACGTCCTCACCACGACGCTCTACATCAACGGAACCTTCACCAACGTGGGCCTGCGCGGGGCCACGGGCAACGCCGACGATGTGGTGCTGGCGGGGCCTGGCATGACGAACGATTCGCTGCAATTCGGCGTGTGGGTCGGCGGCAACGTGCAGGGCGTCACGATCGCGGATATGACGATCCGTGACATCTCGAACCACCCGATCGTGTTCAACGCGGGCACGCAGTCACCGCTCGTGCACAACGTGCACCTCGTGAATGCCGGACAGCAGTTCGTGAAGTCGAACCCGACCGGCACCGGCGGTGGCGTGGACAACGGCGTCGTCGAGTACTCCGTCATCGAGTTCGAGACCACGTCCAGGGATGACTACACCAACGGCGTGGACGTCCATACGGGTCGCAACTGGATCATCCGGCACAACCTGTTCCGCAACATCCGCGCGCCGGGATCCGGCCCGATGGCAGGTCCCGCCGTCCTGATGTGGAACGGCTCGGCCAATTCGATCGTCGAAGGCAACACCTTCATCAACTGCCAGCGGGAGATCGCGTTTGGTCTGGTGACGCGAACGCCCGATGATCACTCCGGCGGCCTCATCCGGAACAACTTCATCTATCGAGATACCACCCTCGCCGGTGGCGATGTGAGCATCGGCGTATTCGACTCGCCAGGCACACGCGTGCTGCACAATACGGTGATCGCGTCCGGCAGCTATCCCTCGCGTATCGAGTACCGCTTCCCCGACACGACCGGCGTCGTGATCGCCAACAACCTGCTCGACGGCGCGGTGCAGGCGCGCGACGGCGCGAGCGGGGCGGTGAGCAACAACGTCACGACGGCATCGAGGCTTCTTTTCGTCAATGCTCCGCTCGGCGATCTCCACCTCACGGCGGCGGCAGCCCCCGGCATCGCCAAGGTGCCGTTCCTCCCCGACGCATCCACCGACTTCGACGCCGACGCGCGGCCCCAGGGCTCGGTCGCAGACGTCGGTGCGGATGAATACCGGTCGTCGCCGGCCGTCGTTCCGACCATTGCCTTGAGCGCCACGTCGGTCGAATCGGGCGGAGTGGTCACGGTCACTGTCGCCGACGGTCCAGGATTTGCCCTGGACTGGGTTGGTGTTTATGCGACGACCGATGACGACACGACGTTCCAGAGTTGGCGATACCTGAGCGGCACGCAGAGTCCACCAGGTACGGGACTCGCTGAGGCTACGTTTCCGGTGACGATGCCGACAACGGCCGGTGCGTACAACCTGCGGCTGTTCCAGAACAACGGGTTCACACTTCTGGCGGCCAGTGCCACCGTCACCGTTGGGGCGCCTCCGACGCTCGGCGTGAGTACCACCACCGTGGCGTCAGCGGGCATGCTGATGGCCTCCGTTGCCGGCGGTCCCGGATTCGCGCTGGACTGGGTGGGTGTCTACGGGACCGTCGATTCCGATCTGACATATCAGAGCTGGCAGTATCTCAACGGCACCCAGACTCCGCCTGTCGTCGGGCTGACCGATGCGGCCTTCCCGGTGGCCATGCCCGCGACGCCGGGCTTGTACAACTTGCGCTTGTTCAGGAACAACGGCTCGACGCGCCTGGCGACGAGCACCACCGTCACCGTCGGGACGCCCCCAACTGTGAGCGTCACACCCACGACGGTGGCACCTGGCGGCGTGGTCATGGCGGAGATCGAGGGCGCGCCCGGCTTCGTGCTCGACTGGGTCGGAGTGCACGAGGCCAGTGCCTCCGATTCCGAGTACGAGAGCTGGGAATACCTCAGCGGGACGCAGACGCCTCCGGATCACGGGCTTACAAACGCGACCCTGGCGGTGGCGATGCCCGCGACACCCGGCGTCCGCAACCTGCGCCTGTTCCAGAACAATGGTTCGACGAGGCTTGCGACCAGCGCCGCCATCACGGTGGCCGCACCGTCAGTGGCCACCATCGCGGTCAGCACGACGACGGTCTCGCCGGGCGACGTGGTGACGGCGACCATTGGCAACAGCCCGGGGTACGCCCTCGACTGGCTCGGCGTGTATGGGACCGGAGATTCGGATTCGGCGTATCAGAGCTGGCGATATCTCAGCGGCACGCAGACGCCACCGGACAGTCCGGTGACAGCTGCGTCGTTCGCGGTGACAATGCCGACGACGCCCGGGCCCTACGACCTGCGTCTGTTTCAGAACAACGGGTTGATGCGCGTCGCGACGAGCACCACCATCACGGTCGGTCCGCCTCCCTCACTTGGCGTTGGCCCGACCACCGTCGCCGCCGGCGGCGTCGTCACGACAACGGTCACGGGTGGCCCGGGCTACGCACTCGACTGGGTCGGCGTCTATGGGACCGGCGACCCCGATCTGACCTACCAGAGCTGGCGATATCTGAGTGGTACGCAGGTTCCGCCGGCCAGTCCGTTGACGGACGCCTCGTTCACCGTGACGATGCCGGTCATTCCGGGGACGTACAACCTGCGCCTGTTCAGGAATAACGGGTCGACGTGGCTCGCCACCAGCGAGACGGTTACCGTCACACCGTAGCGGACTGCAGGCGGCGCTCGCCGATCTGGCCGCGGTGGTCGACGTCCGCGGCAGCGCAGGCTGGTGGACCGCGATTACCTGGGCTTGACGTCCTTCAGGATGAAGATCTTCTCACCTGGGCGAATCAGTCCCAGATCCCGGCGGGCGATGTCTTCGATTGCCTCCGGATCTTCGCGCAGCCTTCGTGCCTCTTCGCGCAGGCGCGCGTTTTCGTCCCTGGCGCTCGCCAGCCCCGTCTCGAGCCGGCGATAGTCCTCCCGGGCCTTCAGCATGGCGACGAATCCCTTGTCACCAACCAGCGCGTCGACCAGAAGGACGCCGCCGATGAACAACAGTAGGTACTGCACTGCCCGGCTTCGACCGCGGCGCGGTGTGGGGATCGAAACAGGCGTGACGTCAGCCTTCTTCACAATATGCGGTCCACGAGGTCGTGGCAGAATAGCGCGTTTTGACCACGAGTACAACCCCCCACGAGATTTTTCATGCGCGGTGACGTCTCTTGTACCAAACCATCGACCGGAGTACAAGTGGTAAATAGCAGAAGGTCGAGCAAGGTACAAGCAGAACCGTGAGGGGGGGCGTGACGAATGTCGTGCTGGTGCTGACCACGCTGCCGGCTGACCACGCCGACGCTGCTGCCTTCGCCGGTGCGTTGATCGAAGAGCACCTGGCCGCCTGCGTCAACGTGCTGCCGGTGATGACGTCCATCTATCGCTGGAAGGGAACGCTCGAGCAGAACCGCGAGCAGCAGCTCATCATCAAGACGACTGCGGACAGGATCGTCGCACTCGAGGCGAAGATCCGGGCGATGCACCCCTACGACCTGCCCGAGTTGCTCGTCATTCCCGTACGAGCCGGGTCAGCCGAATATCTGGCCTGGGTCCAGGAATCAGTCGCACATCACCCGGAGTGATCCGCGCGCGACCATACAGATGGGCTTTCAGCTGCGGTGGGGTCCGGTTCGCGCGAGCCGCGCGCGCAGCCAGGCGATCGCCGGCGGCAGCAACGATAGCGCGATCACCGCGGCAATCACCAGGTGAATGCGGCTTTCGATATTCGGGATGAGGTTTCCGAGCGAATATCCCACCACGGTCATGCTCGTGATCCAGGCGATCGCGCCGACCACGTTGTACGCGGCGAATCGCCGGTAGCCCATCTGGCCGACCCCGGCCACCACCGGCGCGAACGTCCTCAGGATCGGGATGAACTGCGCCAGGATGATCGTGATTCCCCCGTGCCGCTCGTAATATTCGTGGGTCATCCGCAGATGCTCGCGGCGGAACAGCAGAGAATCGGGGCGGCTGTAGAGCGCCGAGCCGGTCCGCGTGCCGATCCAGTAACCCGTGGCGTTTCCCACGATGGCGGCCACGATCAGCGTCGGCACGAGCATCCTGATGTCGAAGTCGCCGCGCGCCGCGAACAGCCCCGCCGTAATCAACAGGGAATCGCCCGGCAGGAAGAAGCCGATCAGCAGTCCGGTCTCCGCGAACACGATCACCGGGAGCCCGAAGACGCCGACGATGCGAATCAGCTCCGGAACGTTGTAGACGGTCTTGAAGAAGCTGGTGAGGAAATCCACGAGTCAGCGCGCCCGATGAGGCTGTGGTGTCTCAGGCTCGATCCGTCCCGGCCACGGCATCAGAGACGCTCCAACGCTTGAGCCAGATCGTCCTTCAAATCCTCGATGTCCTCGATGCCCACCGACACCCGGATCATGTCGTCTGTGATGCCAATGCGTTGCCGTCGTTCGGCGGGGACCGAGGAGTGCGTCATGGAGGCGGGATGGCTGATGAGCGTCTCGACGCCTCCCAGGCTCTCGGCAAGCGCCATCAGGCGCAGGCCGTTCAGGAAGGTCCTGGCGCGCTCGCGCGATCCCACCTCGAAGGCGATGATCCCGCCGAACCCCCGCATCTGGCGGCGCGCGAGCTCGTGCTGCGGATGCGAGGGCAGGCCCGGGTAGTGCACGCGCGTCACCTTCGGGTGGGCGGCGAGATATTCGGCGAGGGCGAGGGCGTTCGCGTTGTGCCGCTCCATCCGGATCGGCAGCGTCTTGGTGCCGCGCAGTACGAGCCACGCGTCCATGGGGCCGATGATGGCGCCGGCCGCGTTCTGGACGAAGCGCAGGGCCTCCACGTGATCGTCGCGGCGCGCCACCACCACACCGCCGACGCTGTCGCTGTGGCCGTTGAGAAACTTGGTGGTGCTGTGGATGACGAAGTCGGCGCCGAGCTCGAGCGGCCGCTGTACGTAAGGGCTGGCGAACGTGTTGTCGACCGCCACGACCGCCTGTCGCGCGTGTGCCGCGTCGCCGGCGGCCGCGAGGTCGGTGAGCCTCAGCGTGGGGTTGGTCGGGGTTTCGAGGAACAGCATCTTCGTCGCCGGCCGGAAGGCGGCGACGATGTCGTCCACGCGTGAGGTGTCGACGTAGGTGAACTCCAGGCCGAACTTCCGCAGGACCTGCTCGAAGAGGCGATAGGTCCCACCATACGTGTTGTCGGTGACCACGACGTGGTCGCCGGCCTCGAGCAGCGTGAGAACCGCGTTGGTGGCCGCCATCCCCGACGCGAACCCGAACGCCGCCGCGCCGCGCTCCATCGCCGCGATGTTGGCCTCGAACGCGCCTCGCGTCGGGTTCTGCGTACGGGCGTACTCGTAGCCCTTGTGATGGCCGAGCGCTTCCTGCACGTACGTGGACGTCTGGTAAATCGGGGTGATGATCGCGCCCGTGGAGGGATCTGGCGACTGGCCTGCGTGGATGCAGACGGTGCTGAAGCGTGCGTGCGGTCCGAGGATCACTGACGGGTCAGCGTACTCTGTTACTATTCGCCTGCGCAATCGTCCGGCTGATGCCGAGGTGCGCGCCCGGCGCCGCCGTTCGGCGGCGCGACCGCTTCACGCGGTCGTGTCGAGCGGCCCGCCCGCGACCCCGCTATGAGCACTCCCGTAGTCATCTTCTCGACGACGTCGGATATCGAAGCGAGCATCGTGACCGCGTTGCTCGAGAGCCATGGCATCCAGAACTTCCGGATCTCCGGCAATCCTCAAACCATTCTGCCGATGTCGGTCAGCTCACTCGGTCGCATCCGGATCGCCGTGCCCGAGGCGGTTGCCGGAGAGGCACGGGCCATCATCGACAGCCATCGCGAGGACGTCGGCACCAAGGTCGTCCGCTTGCGCGACGAGTTCGACGAGTTGCAGACGCGCATCGAATACCGCTTTCGCGATCGCGGGTTGCTCGAGCACGCGCTGACGCACCGATCGCGCACGGCCGAGGACGCGTCGGGGGGCGTCATGGACAACGAATCGCTGGAGTTCCTCGGCGATGCGGTGCTCGGTCTGGTGGTCGCGGACACGCTCTTCCGTCAGTATCCGGAGTCGAGCGAAGGCCAGAAGTCGAAGATCAAGGCATCGGTCGTCTCGACGCTGTCGCTGGCGCGGCACGCGGAGCGCGTGCGGCTCGGCGAACATCTGATTCTCGGACGCGGCGAGGAGAAGACCGGGGGGCGCTTCAAGCAGGCGCTGCTCGCCGATGCGTACGAGGCGCTGATCGCCGCCATCTACCTCGATGGCGGCCTGGAAGCCGCCGAAGTGTTCCTGCGCCGCGAGCTGAAGGACGCACTCGACGCCGGGTCCACGGCCAATTTCATGGGCGAAGACTACAAGTCGGCGCTGCAGGAGCGCCTGCAGGCGGCCGGCCGGCCGCTGCCGGAGTACCGCATCACCGGCGAGGAGGGCCCAGACCACCGCAAGCAGTTTTCGGTGAGCGTGTGCTCGGACGGCGTGGTGCTCGGCCGCGCGACCGGGAAGGCCAAGAAGGAAGCCGAACAAGAGGCCGCGCGCCAGGCTCTCGCGACGCTGGGGAAGGAGCTGGCGTAAGTCGCAATTCAGAATTCAGAATTCACCATTCAAAACGTACGCGCACACCGAGCGGCTTTTGAATGGTGAATTCTGAGTTCTGAATTGCCAGTTCAATCGATCTCGATGATGCCCCAGCTCTTGCGTTCGTCCGGTGTCGCGTCACCGCCCGCATATGCGAGGGCAGCCGCGGGCTCAGGCTGCGGAATCCGCGTGAGCGCGTACGTCTGCACCTCGCGCGCGACGTCGTCCATCGTGGGCGGCGTTGGATGGCAGTGCAGCCGTACCCAGAGGCGCAGCAGGGGATCGGTGAAGCTGTAGCGCTTCTGGCGTGATGTGACCAGGTCCACGTCTTCGAGCCACGACAGGTAGTCCTTGGTCGAGCCGGGCGTGCGGCGGAGCCGGAGCGAGATCTCGGTCAGCGTCAACGACTCCTCGTCCGCGAGGATGTCCAGGATTGCCTTGAGCGCTCCGTAGCCGCGGGCGCGGTGGAGACGGAGCTCGTAGCAGAACCGGCACCACAGATCGAGCGCACCGTCCTGCGCCAGGAGGGCGGTCAGCGCACTGATCGGATCCGCGACGTGGCCCTGGATGACCCGGGAGCCCTGCATCTGCGCCATCGCCTCGCCGATGCCGCGCACGTAGGTGGCGCGGCCGTCGGCGAGCGCCTGGACGGCGCGGCCGAGGTCGTCGCGGTCGTCCGTGGCCATCTGCTCGTAGCCGTTGAAGATCGGGGCGAGCAGGTCGGTGACGTCGGCCGGCGACAGCGGCGGCACGTGCATCACTTCGAACCGGGATGTCGCATCGCGCAAGATCCGGTGGGCGCGCGCGCTGTACCGGGTCGTCAGAACGAATCGATTCGCGCTTCCCGACAACGCTTCGAGCAGGTCCCGCAGGACGTGGCGGAGTCCCGGAAAACTCTCGAATGTGCGCAGTTCCAGCACCTCGTCGAGGATGAACGTACACGACTCGCCGCCGGGCGCGCGAGCGGTGTCGAAAAAGGCGAGCAGCGCATCGAAGGCGTCGCGCGCCGTCGCCGGCGAGGAGCCGGCAGCGTGCCATGGAAACGGCGAGGCGGCCGTGACGCACTGGAGAAAACGCTCCGGCGTGGTGGCGGAGCGTTCCACGTCGATGTACTGCGCGGCGCCGTCGCCAAGGCGATCTCGCAGCCGCCGCACCAGTGATGTGCGGCCGGTGCCGCACCCTCCGAGGATGACCGGGATCCGTGCGGGAACGGCGTCGAGCGCGCTCTGAACCCGCCGTTCGAATCCTGACTGTGCTCCCACCATCCCCCCTCGTCTTGCCGCATTACGTGGTGGCCCGCGGTATTGCCGTTCCCGGTTCGACCCCTCACGCCCGACGCGTCACACACCGCGCATCACGCCCGGTGTCGTGGCACGCGACACACGCTCGCGGAATTCCCGGAGCCGGCATGCCGCGATGCCGCGCGCGATGTGCACGACTGAGGTCGCACATGTTCCGGCACGACGCGGTGAATGTCAATCGCAAGCCGCGCGGCAGAAGAGCGGACACGATCGAAGCCGCGTGCGTGTCGATCGGAACGATCAGAAATTATGAGCGCCGCGCGGCCTTGTCAAATGGAAAGTCGAAATAACTTTCAGTTGACATTCATCGCGCTCGCGCGATCAGTGCCGGCGCATGCGCGCGTCGCCGCTCGTCCGCGACGATCGCGCCGCGTCGACGCTGCGACGCGCGTCGTGGATTACGATATACGCACGCATGCTTACGAATATCGCGGTCCTCGGCGCGCAATGGGGCGACGAGGGCAAGGGCAAAATTGTCGATCTGCTCACGCCGCACTTTTCCGCCGTCGCGCGGTACCAGGGTGGGCACAACGCGGGGCACACCGTGTACGTGCAGGGCGTGAAGTTCGTGCTGCACCTCATTCCGTCCGGCATCCTTCATCCGGGCGTGACGTGCATCATCGGCAACGGTGTGGTCGTCGATCCGGAAGCGCTCTTCAAGGAAGTCGACGACCTGGCCCGGCTGGGGATCCCGGTCGACGGACGGCTCCTGATCAGCGAGAAGGCCCACGTGATCCTCCCGTACCACCGGGAGCTGGACGTGTTGTCGGAGGCGCGGCGCGGCGAGCGCAAGATCGGGACGACGTCGCGGGGCATCGGGCCCGCGTACGAAGACAAGATCGGCCGGCGGGGCATCCGGATGTGCGATCTGCTCGGCGACCGCGCCGCGCTGGCGGAGGCGGTTCGCGAGAACGTGCACGCGCGCAATCACATCATCAAGGACTCGACCCTCGATTGGAAGCCTGTCTTCGACCGGATGGTGGCGTTCGGCGAGCGGATGCGCCCGTGGGTCGGAGATGTGTCGCTCTACCTGGCGGCGGCGTTGCACGACGGCCGGCGCGTCATGTTCGAGGGCGCCCAGGCCACTCTTCTCGATATCGACCACGGAACGTACCCCTTTGTCACCTCTTCGAACGCGTCGATCGGCGGCGTGTGCACCGGGCTGGGCGTGCCTCCGCGCGCCATCGGCGGAGTATTAGGGGTGGCAAAGGCGTACACGACGCGCGTGGGCGAAGGCCCGTTGCCAACCGAGCTCGACGGAGCCCTCGCCGATCGGCTGCGCGAGAGTGGCCAGGAATACGGCGCCTCGACCGGGCGGCCGAGGCGCTGCGGCTGGTTCGACGCGGTCGTCGTCCGCTATTCGGCCCGGATCAACGGCATCGATGCTCTTGCGCTGACCAAGATCGACGTGCTGGACGGCCTGCCATCGGTCCAGATCTGTGTCGGATACAGGACGCCGGCCGGTGAGATCACCGAGTTCCCCGCGGACCTTCGCGCGCTGATCGGAGCCGAGCCGATCTACGACACGCTGCCGGGATGGCATACGCCCACCAAGGGCATTACGCGCTACGACGCGCTCCCTGCGGGGGCGCAACGGTACATCCGCAGGCTCGAAGAAGTGACAGGCGTGACGTGCGGCATCATCTCGACCGGGTCGGATCGTCTGGAGACGATTGTCGCTCCGGGATCCGCCGTCGAACGCTGGTTCTCGTGATGGGCGCGCGGCAGCGCCGGGGCCGAGGCTACTTCTTCCGGTGCGCGTCACAGAAGCGCATGACGGCCGCCTCATCGACGCCGGAGAGCTCGATTCCGGCGCGATAGCGCGGCAGGCCCTGCGACATTTCGAACGACGCCCAGGCGACGGTCCCAGTCATCCGCGCGGGCCTGGCGGGATCGGCAAGCGCCACCCTCAGACGCTGGTTTGGCTTGAGGACGGACGGCGAAACGACCTGGGCGCCGATCGCCGACAAATCGATGAGCACTGCCGGGTTCCCGTCCAGGAGGATCTCGACGCCCTCGGCCATTTCCACACGTCCCGTGGTTCGCGTCCCCGCCACGTCGAGCGTGGCTGTCTGGTCGATGACCGCAGCCGCAGCCGCGGCGGGCGGAGGCGGCGCAGGAGGCGGCACGGCATCGCGGAGCGTCCTCGCCGGAACGGGCGGCACGTACGGTTGCTCGACGCCGTGTTCGACGATGCGGATTTCACAGGAGGCGAGCGCGGGATCGGCCTTGATGCGATTGATGAGGGCGAGTCCGCGGGTCGTTGCGGCGAACAGCCGCTCCATGGCCACGACCTGTGGCCGCTGGCGCGTAATGAGGTCGAGCGCGCGCAGCGCCTCCGCATCGGTGAAGACGGTGGCCTCCCGCAGATCGTCGCGATGTTTCAGAGCCGACAGCACATCCGGGGCGCCGATGAGCACGATCGCGGGCACGGAGGAGAAGTGTAACCCAATGCTCGAGACGCGATCCTCGACGCCCGAGGCGGAGCGCCCGACGCCGACGCGAGCGTGGCCGTCACCCGCCGTCCGCACGCGCATATGAGCGATCTCGCAGTGCGATGCGATCGCCTCGTCAAACGCTACGGCGACGTCGTCGCCGTCGATGGTTTGTCGCTCGATGTCAGCCGTGGTGAGTGCGTCGGGCTGCTCGGTCCCAACGGCGCGGGCAAGACCACGACGATCGAAATTCTCGAGGGCCTCCTCGCTCCGGACGCGGGCGATGTCGAGGTGCTCGGTCTCTCGTGGCGCACGCAGGAGGCAGAGCTGAGACAGCGCCTCGGTATCCAGCTGCAGGACACGCAGTTCAACGAGAAGCTGACCACCGTCGAGACGCTTCGTCTGTTCCGCTCCTTCTATCATCGAGGCCCGTCGGCGGAAGCGCTGATGGCGCTCGTCGAGCTCGAGGCCAAGAGCGGAAGCCGCGTTGGATCCCTCTCCGGGGGTCAGAAGCAGCGTCTCGCGCTGGCCTGCGCGTTGGCAGGCGATCCCGATCTGCTCTTCCTGGATGAGCCGACGACTGGCCTCGATCCGCAGTCGCGGCGTCAGGCGTGGACGCAGTTGATGCGCTACCGCGATCACGGCGGCACGATCCTCCTCACTACCCACTACATGGACGAGGCGGAAGTGCTGTGCGACCGCGTGGCGATCGTGGACCTCGGCCGGGTGATCGCGCTCGACACGCCCGCCAACCTCATCGCCAGGCTGGGCGTGCCCCGGCCGGCCGCGCACCACGGGACGCTGGAGGACGTGTTCATGGCGCTCACCGGGAAGCAGCTTCGCGATGAATAGAGGAGGGTCGCGGCACCCGCTCATCGAGTTGACGCTCACCCGGGTGCGGGAGTTCGTACGGGAGCCTGAGGCGCTGTTCTGGGCCTTCGTCTTTCCGATCCTCATGTCGGTGGCGCTGGCCATCGCGTTCCCCGGCGGAGGCCGGCCGGCGGTCGTCGGTGTGGAACCGGGTCCGTCGCACGACGCCGCGCGACGCGCCCTCGCCGCGGCGCCCGGCATCACCGTCAAGGACCTCGCGCCGTCCGAGGAGGCGGCTGCGTTGCGAGAAGGGACGGTGCATCTCGCGATCGTGCCCACCGAGCCGCCGGTCTATCGATTCGATCCTTCCCGCGAGGAGAGCCGCGTCGCGCGACTCGTGGTGGACGAGGCGCTGAAGAACGCCGCGGGCCGGGTGGATCCCTGGCGCGCACGCGAAGAGGCGGTGCACACCGCGGGATCGCGCTACGTGGACTGGCTCATCCCCGGTCTCATCGCGATGAACATCATGGGCACGAGCATGTGGGGCCTCGGTTTTTCGATCGTCTACGCGCGCATGCGCCATCTCCTGAAACGGCTGATGGCGAGCCCCATGAAACGCCACGAGTATCTCGGGGCGCAGGTGCTGGCGCGTCTGGCGTTCCTTGCGCCGGAAGTGATCGTCCCGCTCGCGTTTGGCGTGCTCGCGCTCGGCATGCCGGTCAAGGGATCGGTGCCGGCGATCGCGATCGTGTGCGTCGTGGGCGCGCTCGCGTTCGGCAGCGTGGGACTGCTGGCGGCGAGCCGCGCGCGGACGATGGAGGCGATTTCGGGCATCATGAATGTTTCGATGCTCCCGATGTGGATCGTGAGCGGCGTGTTCTTCTCGGCGACGAACTTTCCGGCCGGCATGCAACCGTTCATTCAGGCGTTGCCGCTGACCGCGCTCGTCAACGCGCTTCGAGCCGTCACGCTCGAGGGTGCACCGCTCATCGAGGTGCGCGGTGAGCTGCTCATCCTCGCCGGATGGACGGTGATGCCGTTTCTGGTGGCGTTGCGCGTGTTCCGCTGGAGATGAAGGTGGCGGAGCGCGCTACCGGTCCGTGCGCCTGGGTTCTTCCCGCACGACGTCCCGAGGCGGCTTATCGAAGCGCAGTCCCTGAAACGACGGGTGCCGGATGTTGCCGTCGGTGGTCCACTCCGTGAACGCGACCTCGCACACCAGCGCGGGCGTCACCCAGTGCGCACGCCGCGCCAGCGGTCCCGGCGGGGGCGGATCGAACGGGCACCGTGCCTGCCCGATTCGATCGAGCCGCTGACGCACATCGAGGGCGCCCTTCTGCGTGAAGCCGGTGCCGACCTTTCCCGCGCAGACCAGACGCGTGCCTTCGTAGCAGCCGATGACCAGCGCTCCCAGACCTGCGCGCGTGCCCTGGGGATCCGTGAATCCGCCGATCACGAACTCCTGCCGGCGGATGCATTTGATCTTGAGCCAGGTCCCGCTTCGGCCGGCGCGGTAGGGAAGGTCACGCCGTTTCGAGATGATGCCCTCGAGGCCGGCGCGGCACGCCTCCGCGAAGACAGCCTCTCCGCGTCCATCGACATGCTCGGTGTACCGGATGCGCCCCGTCTTGCGCCGGCCGAACACGCGGCGCAAACGCGCCTTGCGTTCCTCCAGAGGCAGGTCGTCGAGACGCGCACCGTCGAGACGAAGAAGATCGAACACGAAATAGACGATCGTTCCCCGGACACCGCCGGCATTCTGAAGTGCCTGAAAGCTCGTGCGGCCGTCAGGCAGCAGGCTCGTCACTTCGCCATCGAGCAGTGCGTCGCCTGTTCCCACCGTGAGGGCCGCCGCCGCGATCTCCGGAAATGCGTCCGTCCAATCCTTGCCGCTTCTGCTGAACAACGTGACCCGGCCATTCCTGATGCGACACCCGATGCGGTAGCCGTCGAACTTGATCTCGTGCAGCCACTCGCGGCCCGAGGGTGGAACCGAGACAAGCGTGGCGAGTTGAGGCGCGTATTCCGGGTCAGCCATCGGCGAGCTCTGCCAGTCGGGACACGTTCATCCGGTTCGTCCAGGCGAGGTGACGCGCGCGCCGGCCTCGCACGGCACATTCAGCCTACCAGAGGCGTCGCTGCCGAGGCGTGAGGACGAAACCCGATCGGCTACACTGAGGCGTATGTCCAGCACATCTCCCCCCGCCGCGGAAGCCTGGCTGCGCGGTCCGGTCGAAGGTTTCGATCCGTTCGTGATGCCGGTTGTCCATGCACTCGTTCAAGCGCGGGAGGATCTCACGGCGCTTGCGACGACAGTACCGGCGAGCCATGTGTGGGAACGGCCCGGCGGCGCGGCGTCGATTGGCTTCCACGCGCGTCATCTGGCGGGCGCGCTCGATCGACTGTTCACCTACGCGAGGGGAGAAGGCCTCACGGAGGCGCAGAAGTCTGAGATGCGGGCCGAGGGCACGCCCGGCGATCCGCCAGCACCCCTCGCCGAGATCGTCGGCCGCGTCGACCTGGCGATCGCGCGCGCGCTGGACCAGCTTCGGCTGACCTCTCGCCAGGCGCTGCTCGAGCCAAGAACCGTCGGCCGCGCGGCGCTGCCCACGAACACCCTGGGGCTGCTGTTTCATGCGGCCGAGCACTGTACACGCCACGCGGCGCAGGCCATCACCACGGCGAAGATCCTGAGCGAGCGGTCCGCGTGACCCCGTGCCGCGCCTCACGTAAGGCCGCTGCCTGATCTGACCTCAAACGACAACCGTGACGCGCGGGATCCGAAGAAAGTGCGGATGCGTATGAACGACACGCGTGCGTTGCTGCGGCATACGGTGGCGACAGTTGCGTATCGGGGAGGGAAGGCCGTCAGGGGCGCGTCGCCGGCGTTTCCTGCGTTTGCGACGGGTCACGACGCGAAGACGCCGCTGGCGATCCTGGCCCACATCGGCGATCTCTTCGACTGGGCGCTGTCGACGGCGAAGGGCGCCGAGGTGTGGAATCGCGCCACACCGCTCGCGTGGGACGAGGAGGTCGCGCGCTTCTTTTCCACGCTCGCGGCGTTCGACGCCTTTCTCGCGTCGGATGCTCCGCTGGCGGCGGAGCCCGAACGGCTGTTTCAGGGGCCAGTCGCCGACGCACTGACGCACGTCGGTCAGCTGAGCATGCTGCGCCGGCTCGCGGGGTGTCCCATCAGGGCTGAGAACTTCTACAGGGCCGACATCGTCGCGGGCCGCGTCGGCGAGGCGCAGACGGCGCCGAATCGGCAACTCTGACCGGCATTCCCAGCGAGAACCTGTCCGCCGACCTGCGACGAGTCCGCGCCGCTGTTCTCGGGTGATCGGCTACGACGGGAGCCGGAACGCCACGAGCTCTGCGCTGTAGTTTCCTCCACCGATCGCCAGGACCACGTACTGCTTGCCCTTGAGCATGTACGTCATCGGCGATCCCGTTTGGGGCGCCGGCATGTAGACCGACCCGAGCTCCCCGCCGGTGTTTTTGTCATAGGCACGCAGCATCGCGCCGCGCTGGCCAGAGGGCGTTGTGAAGAAGCCCGGTTCGCCGGCGATCAGCAGGGTCTTGGTGACCAGGACGCCGACACGTCCCTGGCGGCCGGTCCGCGGGATGCTGAGCCCCTTGAGCGCGGGATGGTTCTTCACGTTGTCCGGGGTTTCACCGTGGGCAATCTGCCAGAGCCGCTCTCCCTTATTGAGATCGAACGCTGTGATGCGCCCGTAGGGAGGCTTGATCAGCGGGAGACCTCTGACCGTCGGCACGGGAAACGCCGGCTCCGCGCCGGTGGGCGCGGTCGTCGCCTGAACGAACACCTTGCCACCGGGCATCGGCGCGGTCCCGCGGATATAGCGCATGTCCGACTGCTTGCCGTCAGACTCGACCAGGCCGATGTCGGCGACAACCGTCGACGAGTGCACGTACACGCGGTTGGTCTCCGGATCGAACGCGCCTCCAGGCCAGTTGGCTCCTCCTCCAGTCGCGGGGAGCGTCAGCGTTCCGCGCGGTCCTTCCCATTTGCTCACGACCGGAGGCGTGAACAGCGGTCCGATTCGATAGTGAGACGCCAGCTCGACAGCTTCCGCTTTGAGCTCCGGGGTGAAGTCGATCAGATCGTCGAGGGAGACGCCCTGACGGTCGAACGGGGGCGGTTTCGTCACGAACGGTTGCGTCTTGCTGAGGACTTCGCCGGGCACCGTTGACGCTTCGACCGGCCGTTCTTCGATCGGCCACACCGGCTCGCCGTTCGTGCGGTCGAGCACATAGAGCCAGGCCTGCTTGGTGGGCTGCGCCAGGGCGCGGATGCGCCGGCCGCCGACGGTGATATTGGCAAGGATGGGAGCGCAGGGAAGGTCGTAGTCCCACACGCCGTGGTGAACGAGCTGATAGTGCCAGCGGCGCTTGCCGGTCTTCAGCTCGATGGCCACGATGCTCTCGCCGAACAGGCCGTTGCCCGGCCGATGCCCGCCGTAATAGTCGCCCGTGGGCATCTCGACCGGAAGGTAGGCGAGGCCCAGCTCCTCGTCGACGCTGATCTGTCCCCACACGCCTGTATTGCCCGTATAGGAAGCGGAGTCGCCCTCCCACGTGTTGAACCCGAACTCCTTGGGCATCGGGATCGTGTGGAAAATCCAGAGCCGGCGACCCGTACGAGCGTCATAGCCGCGGACGAACCCCTTCTCATTTCTCCGGCTCTTCGGCGAACCGCCCGGGAGATGCGCCGCGCCGACAATGATCACGTCGCCCGCCACGACTGGAGTCGCGTTGAGTCCGACCTCCCCGGTGACGAGATCCATTTCCTGGTCGTCCTCGAGCTTCAGATCGACGATGCCCTGCTTGCCGAAGCCAGGCACCGGCACCCCGGTCTTCGCGTTCAGCGCGACGAGGCGGTATCCCGTCGTCACGTACAGCACGCGAGCCTCGCGACCGTCGGTCCAGTAGGCCAGTCCGCGTCCCGAAAGCTGCCGGGGCGCGGCCGCGCCGCGCGCGCCTTCATTCTCGCTGTGCATCCACAGCAGCTCGCCGGTGCCTGCGTCGAGTGCGACAGCGGCACGACGTGTACCCGCGGTCGTGTAAACGATCCCGTCAGCCATCAGCGGCGTGGCTTCGAGATTGAACTCAGGTCGAGGGCCCAGCGCGTCGGTCTTGAACCGCCACGCCACCTCGAGCGACGAGAAGTTGTCCTTATTGATCTGGTCGAGCGGCGAGTACCTCGTGCTGGCAAGGTCGCTGCTGTAGGTTCGCCATTCCCCGCTGGCCCCGCTGTTCTGCGCGGAGCCTCCGGCCGTCGTCAACGCCAGCGCGGCGACCAGGACCACACTGCCTGCAACTCGGTGAACACTGAACATCGGGGGCCCCCTTCGTCTCGACCGCAATATTAGATTAGAAGACGTTTCAGGAGCGCCGCAAAGATAGTGCGGGCCGCTGTCCTTCCGAAACCCATCGAATCGAGTGCGCCACCGTACGCCGGGAACAAAAATTGCCCGCGTTACGATCCAAGACGCGCGACGTGTCCGGCGGAACGCCCGAATCGGCGCGGATTGCCGATGCCGAGTGGTGGCTCACGCCGGTTCGAGGGTGTCGAAATCCACGGTGTTTCGTGATCGACGTCGCCACCGGCCGAGAGCGCAGGAGAGCGCACACAGGGGGAGCCACATTCGTGGCCGCTCCCGCGTTCCCCGGCTGAGCCCGCTCGCACAGCGACGCGCGAAGGGGTTACGTGATGTCATTCATTCAAAACCGGGCTGTCGCACTTGTGTTGGCTGTCGGACTCAGCCAAGGGATTGCGCTGGGCCAATCGCCGCGATCCCACGCGGAGTCGGCCGGCTCCAGGAATCCCGGCCCGGGACCCGACTGGGCGGATCGTCTGCTGGCCAACGACTCGAAGGTTCGCGTCGCCGCTGAAGCCGCGCTGGTCAAAGAGGCGGGGCGTTCACTCCCCTTGCTGAGACGATTTCTCGCAAGTGACGACGAAGAGCTGCATCAGGAAACGTTTGAAGTGATCCGGCAGATCGGTCCGCCGGCCATTCCGTTGCTGGTCGAGCTGCTCCGCCATGAAGACGTCTCCTTCAGGGGCTTTGCTGCCGATGCGTTGATCGACCTGGCGCCCGATACACAGTCGATTCAGCCGGCGTTGAGACAGGCGCTCAGGGACGAGGATTCGATGGTCGCGGCCGATGCTGCACGTGCGCTGGGCGCTCTGGGCGAGATGGCCAGTCCTTCCGTGCGTGCTCTCGTCGACGCTCTATCGCACAAGGATCCACAGGTCCGCATTTACGCGGAGGAGGCGCTGGCTTCCATCGGTGAGAAGGCGGACGCGGCAACTCCCCACCTGGCTGGAGCCTTGGGCGACGCGATTCCCGGCGTCCGCTGGGCGGCGGGTGAGGCCCTCGCAGGCATCGGTCCGGCTGCGCACTCGGCTGTGCCCCAGTTGATCGACGCATTGAAGGATCACTTTCTCTACGTGCGTATCTGCGCCGCCCGGGCGCTCGGAAGCATCGGGCCGCAGGCACAGACCGCCCGAGAGGCGTTAGTCGAGGCTGCACGTGATCCCGCAGTGCGTGGACAGGCCGAGTGGGCGTTGAATCGCATCGCAGGCATCGAATCAGAACAGCCTGTGATCTCGTCCCGTGCGCCGGGTCCTTCCGTTTCGATCCAGCTCCAGACGAGTGTGAGTCACACGGGCCATCCTCCCGTTGACTGGGATACGACCACGCGGCGCAACGTCGTCTGGAGCGTCGAGCTGGGGAACGAAGTGTACGGCAGCCCCGTGATTGCCGGCGACGTGGTGTATGTGGGCGCTGACAACACACGGCACCTCGACCCCGCCTTCCAGGGCAGTTCAGGAGTGCTCAAAGCCTTTCGAGCGTCGGATGGTGCACTGCTCTGGCAGGACGTGGCGCCGCGGGTGGACCGCGGCTTGAGGGACTGGCTGCTGCCATCGACGACGAGTGCTCCGTATGTTGAAGGAGACCGCGTGTACTACGTCACCGCCGAGTGCCAGCTCCGCAGCCTCGACACGCATGGTGTCGGCGATCGTCAGAACGATGGGCCGGACGAGGTCTTCAAAGACAGCGGTGGACCGCCTGTCGTCTGGCAAGTCGACATTCCCGCCTTGGGTGTCTTTCCACACGAAGCGTGCAACAGCGACGTATTGGCCCTTGGCGACCTGCTCATGGTCGGCACCTCCAACGGCCAGAATGAAGGCCATACGCTCGTGCCGTCGCCGCGCGCGCCAAGTTTGATCTCGGTGAACAAGCACTCGGGAGAGGTGGTCTGGAGCGCGATCGGCGCAGGAGACCGGGTGCTGCACGGCGCGTGGTCCAGCCCTGCGGCCGCCAACGTCAACGGGCGAGTGCAGGTGCTGTTCGGCGGCGGAGACGGGTGGCTGCGTGCCTACGACGCAGCATCGGGCCAGGAGCTCTGGCGATTCGACGGCAATCCGAAAGATGTTCGCCGGCTTCCGCGGCCTGGTGTCCTCTCGCGCGGCGCGATCATCGCGTCGCCGGTTTTCGCCGAGGACCGCGTCTTCATCGCCATGGGTCAGTCTCCGGGGCACGACAACGGACCGTCGTTGATCCATGCGATCAGTCCCAAGGGCGCCGGAGACGTGACTGAGAGCGGCCGCCTGTGGACGTCGCGTGAGGTGGGCCGCGTGGTGGGAACGCCTGTCGTAAAGGATGGACTGTTGTACGTGGGGGACCTGGGCGGAACGGTTCACTGTCTCGACGCGGCGACCGGTGCACACCTCTGGAAGCACGAGACGAACGACGCGATCTGGGGATCGCTCCTGCTGGCCGGCGACCACCTCTATGTTGGCAACGCCGGAGGCCTCATGACCGTTCTTCGTGCAGGGCGGCGAAAGGAATTGGTGGCGCAGATCGAGATGGATGCGCCGCTGTACTCGCGTCCGGCCGCGGTCGGCGATGCACTATACCTGGCCACCGCGAACCGGCTGTACCGCATCGCAACCCCGCATTGATCCTGCACGCGTCGGCGCACGCAGCGCCGCACAGGACGCCTGATGGTGGGCAATCCGCGTAGATCGTTGATAGGCTTACAGGGTCGTCACGATGGCCGGGTAGCTCAGAGGCAGAGCAACGGACTTTTAATCCGTGGGTCGAGGGTTCGATCCCCTCCCCGGTCACCAGCGCATGCGCTCCTTGAAAGGACAGTCGGCGGCGCGGAACGTTGATCAGCCCGCCGTGCTGACCTGAATCGATCCGCGCAGCCGGTTTGTCCGCCCTACTTCGAACCGGAGGTCGCGGCTGCTTCCGCGCCCTGATCGAAGAACGAAGAGGCAGCCTGCCTCAGGCGGCCGTTCGCGAGGGTGATCGACTTGGCGTTCACTTGCTTGGTGCCGTCCTTTGCCATCCATCCCTCGACCGTGATGCGATCCCCGGCCTTCAGGTCAGCCTTGGAGAGGTTGTACTTCTGCAACGCAGCCGGGCTCCCGAGCTCAACCTTCCAGGTCCCGCTCGTCCCAGCCTGGTCTTTCGCGTCGATCGTCATCTCGACATGGGGATTCGCCCAGTTGAGCTGTTGCACTGTGCCCGTCAACGTCACGGGCTTCTTCCAATCGTATTCTGCAGCAAAGGGATGATGCGCAAATGCAGGCGTGGCAACGAGCGTCAACGCTGCTATTGCCGCAAAGAGAGTCTTGGCCATTGCTCACCTCCTCGATGGTAGGAGAAGCAATGTCAATGCCCGGGGCGTACGTCCGCAGCCGAGTTGATCACACCGGCCGCGCGTCCGCCGGTGTTGTACCGCTTGCTACGGACCACGTTATTGGGTTGACGAAACTGAGGCGCGGGGCGGCGCGATCCGCTCAGCGTCACCCTTGTCGGGCAAGCGCAGGTCGCGCAGCACCATCGTGGGTGGAGCACCGGCCGGGCGACGGCCCGGGTTGTCCCAGTACACCATCGAGCCTTGGAATTGGGGCACGATGTGAGCCGTCGGTGGGGCGCCGGTCAGGGTCAGCGTGAAGGTTTCCCTGGTGCCGGCCGCGAGCCTGGCGATCCTCCACACGGCGACGTCGCGCGAGAGGTCCGGCGTCGGCCGCTCCACACGGCCGGTCTCGTCGAGGGCGCGTACCGGAAGCTGCGGCATCGGCTCGAGACCGAGGGTCGCCAATGGCATGACGGTGTCATAGCCCCGTCCCGTCGCCTTCACGACCTTGGCCGCTTCCGGAATCCGGACGAAGATTGTCAGTCCTTCCGCGTCGAGGCCCACGTCTTTCACGCCGTTATTGCTGACCGCGAGGGTGTACGTCGTCTCGTCGCCCTGGCGCTCTCCGGCGGAGAGCGTGCCGGTGATGGACGCGCGCAGTCCGAGATCCTCGACCATCCACTTGTAGATCTCCCGGAGGACGACTTCGGGGGCGCCCTTCGGCCGGTAGTCGGGCATGGTACCCTTCGGCCACTTCTCCCCGTGCCTGTAGATCTGCGTCTTGAAATACTCGAAGTCGACTTGCTTGGCGTGCTCGCCGAGCCACATGCGTCCCAGCTTGTTTTCCGGTTCGTGGCACTGTCCGCAGCCGATGACGTTCATGAACAGCTGCTGGCCCAGGGGCGCTGTCGGCGGCGCGAGGCGGGCGGAGCCGAGCTTGGCGACCTTCGGCAGCGATTGAAGGTACGCATGGATGTCGCGGAGCGCCGTGTCGGACTTGATGCGCGCCGGAAAGCTTGGCATCACGCCCCAAGGTTCCCGTACGGCCTTCATGAACTGCTGGAGCGACAGGCCGCGTCCGGCGAGGTCGGGTCCGAACGCACCCTCTCCCTTGTCGCCGTGGCAGTACGTGCAGCGCTGGAACTCGGCCTCCCCGTTCTTCAGGTCGGGCGCGTCCTGCGCGAACAGCGCAGCCGGCGTGGCGAGCAGGAGCAGCGCGAGGAGTGTCTTCATGGTGTTCGGATCCCTTTCAGCCGGGAGCGCCCACCGGCGCGCACTAAAAGTACTCCGTCCGGTGCTGCGGCGCCATAGGTCGCTCCTCGTGGCAATACCATGTGGAACGCCGTTGACAGATAGATAGCGAGTTCGCGAAAGTGAGGCCCTTGTGAAACCCTCGGTGCTCCCGGCGATGGCGATCGGCGTTGTGCTGTTGGGCTCGTTCAGCGTGGCCCAGGGGCCGGGCCTCGTGCTCCAGGGTGGCACGCTGATCGACGGCACGGGCCGTCCGCCCATCGCGGATGCCGTCGTGGTCGTCGAAGGAAACCGCATCAGAGCGGTCGGTCGACGCGGACAGGTACCGGTGCCCGCCGGCGCGACGGTCATCCAAGCGCAGGGACGCACGATCCTCCCGGGCTTGATCGACATGCATTTGCACCTGCGTGAATGGAAGATCCCGTTGTACCTGGCGTTCGGGGTGACCACGGTCGCCGACATTCACAACGACACGCAGTGGATCCTCGCGCAGCGCGCGCTGCTGAAGAGCGGCGTGATGCTGGGGCCGCGTTTGTTCGTATCGGGCGCGCGCGTGACGGGCCCGAACGGCCCGAAGCTGATCAATCGGGCCGGAGAGACCGTCGAGGATCCGAGCTATGTGCGAGACGCGGCCGAGGCACGCGCGTACGTCCGGTACCTGCACGCACTCGGCGTCGATCACATCAAGGTCGATGACACCATCACCGATGAACAGCTCGCGGCGGTCATCGACGAGGCCTGGAAGCTGAGGCTGCCGGTGCTGGGTCACCTCCAGAACATCGACGTGGCCATGAGCTTCGGGATGAAGGAGATGGAGCATCTCCCGCCATTCTTTCGCGCGCAGATCATTCGCGAGGGCAAGCCGCTGCCGAAGCACGGCCCGGAGGAGGGCGCGCAACTCGCGCGCGCCGTGAACGCCGAGCGGTTTTCGCCCCTCATCAGCAAGATGGTCGAGCAGGGCGTGATTGTCGACGTCGCCCTCTACAACTGGGTGCAGCCGGGCCTGTGGCGGAGCGTCCGCCCCGAGGTGGAACGCCTCGCACGCGACCCGTCGTTGGCGTTCGTCCCGGCCGAGGAAAAGGCGTTGTGGGTGAAGGATCCAGGACCACCGAACGAGGCGTACGACATCGTGGCCTCGTTCTTGCGACAGTACGTGGCGGCTGGCGGCAGGATTCTCGTATCGACCGACGGAAACGAGCGCAGCAACATCGTGCCCGGTTTGGGCCTGCATCTCGTGATGCAAGGCATCACGGCCATGGGCGTTTCTGCGATGACGGCGATCAAGGCTGCCACGCTCTGGCCGGCCGAGGTGCTGGGGATTCAGAAGGACTACGGCACCGTGGAGGCCGGCAAGGTCGCGGACTTCGTCATTGTCGATGGCGATCCTCTCGCCGACATCTCGGCGACGAGGAGCGTCCGGACGGTCATCATGGACGGCAAGGTCGCCAACACGAAGTACGACCCCAAGTGGACAAACCCCCTGCCGCGGCCGAAGGCCGCGATGCAGCCGTAGCGCAGGCGCTTCACGAGAGGACACCATGAGGGGATTTGTGAGCGTGACGCTGCTGCTGGGCGCGCTGGCCGCCGTCGCGGACGCACAAACCAACGCGGGTGGTCTCATGCCGCAACCGGACCTCCCGTTCACGATGACGCACGTGGCGACGTTCAATCGCCCGTGGCGAATCGCCTTTCTGCCCGACGGACGAATGCTGATCACCGAAAAGGTTGGTCCGGTGTGGCTGGTCACGCCGCAGGGCGTGAAGACGCCGGTGGCACACGCGCCGGAGGTCTTGTTTCAGGGCCAGGGTGGAATGCTGGGAGTCTTCCTGTCGCCACATTACGCGGCGGATCACCACGTGTACCTCACGTATTCGGAGCCGGGCGACGGTGGTTCGAGCCTCGCGCTCGCACGCGCGACGCTGTCGATTGGCGAGGGCGCGGCGAGCCTCGATGGGCTCCAGGTGCTGTGGCGCGAGATGCCCAAGGGTAAGGGCGGACAGTTCGGTGCCCAGATTGCGTTTTCACCAGACGGTCAGTACTTGTTCCTGACCGTGGGCGATCGGCAGCGGATGACACCGGCACAGGATCCCAATCAGGAGCTCGGCAAGATCCTGCGGCTCACGCTCGATGGCAAGCCTGCACCGGGCAACCCCAAAGCCGGCCAGACGGGGGCGCCCACGAGGACCCCCATCGACCCACCTCGCGACACCGAAGCAGCCAAGACGGCCCCGGTGATCGCCACCTACACCCTTCCTTCCCCGAACCTCGCGCCAGCGGAAACGTGGACCTCTGGTCACCGGACGCCCTATGGCCTGGCGTTCGCACCCGACGGGCGCCTCTGGGAGGTCGAGCACGGGCCGCGGGGCGGCGACGAATTGAACCTGATCGAGCCGGGCAGGAATTACGGCTGGCCGCTGGTGTCGTATGCCACCAACTATGATGGCGTCCCGATTCCGAGCCCGGATACACGGCCCGATCTGGCCAGGCCCGTCATCTACTGGACGCCCGTGATCGCGCCGGGCAATCTCGTCTTCTACACGGGCGCGATGTTCCCGCGGTGGCAGGGCTCGGCGCTGATCAGCGGCATTGCGAGCCAGACGTTGAGTCGAGTGACCTTCGATGGCAAGGGCGGCGCGACGCCTGCGGAACGATGGAGTGTCGGTCTCCGCCTTCGTGACGTCGAAGTCGCCGCCGACGGCGCACTCTGGATGCTGGAGGATTCCGCGACGGGCGGACTGTTTCGCGTCACGCCGAAGTAGACCGCGGTCGGGCGTATGTGTCGCCGGCCTGCGGTGCCACGGTCGAGTCAAACGCAACGCGCCAGCGTTCTACTATTGACTCATGATGCCGGCACGTCGTGTTGTGACAATCTCCCTCGCGCTGATGCTCGTGGCCATTCCCGCGGCTGCGCAAGCGCCCGCCCCGGCATTGCTCGCCGGCGTTCACATCGCCATCAGCGATTCGGATCAATTCCACACCCGCGACACTGGTCTGGGCGGCCACGTTTCATGGCACCCGACGCCGCTCGTCGGCGTTGAAGGGGAGCTCACGTTCTTTTCCGATTGGTTCAGCGATGGCGTCGCGTTCAGCCGGGGACGCGTCGAGGGGCTGTTCGGGGCCACCATCGGGCCGCGGCTCGGCGCGGTGCGCCCGTTTGCCCGGGCACGACCAGGATTCCTGCGCTATCGCTCCGCAGGTCACCCGATCCCGTGCCTGGCGATCTTCCCGCCACTACTGTCATGCACGCTGGCCGGCGGCCGGACGCTGCCCGCGTTCGACATCGGTGGTGGTCTCGAGATCTTTCTCTCACGCCGGGCGTTCGCCCGATTCGACGCCGGCGATCGCATCGTGCGGTTTCCGTCCCCCTTCATCGACACGAGTGGCCACGTTCGAACTGATGACTTCACAGGGCACGACGTCCGAGTCGCTCTGGGAGTTGGACTCGGCTTCTGACTGGGATCTCTCGGACCAGCCAGGCTCCACATCACGGATTCGCACGCAGAGCCCCTGGTGAATTGAACGGTCGACCGCACGGGCAGCCAAGAAGGTCCGCAGCGATTATGTGCGGCTGGCCGGCGCCGCTTCCAGCACCTTGATCAGCGCGTGCAGCGCGCGGTTTACGGGCGTCGGCACCCCGAGCGCCTCGCCACGCTGCACGACGAAGCCGTTCAGGTGATCGATCTCGGTGGGTTTGCCACGCGCGAGATCCTGGCCGGTCGACGACACCTGCGTAGGCATCGTGCTCGCGATGCGGCGAACGGCATCGTGAGCGTCTCCCGGTACGGCGATCCCTGCGGCGCGCGCCACCGCGAGGCACTCGTCCACGACGTCGCGCATGACCGCCCTGATGCCAACGTCCTGTACCAGGCGGCCATATGGCTGCTGCGCGATCGCGGACAACGCGTTGTACGCGCAATTGACGAGCAGCTTCATCCAGAGCTCGCCGGCGATGTTGTCCGACCGTAGCAATGGAACGCCCGCGGCGCCGAACGCCTGCACGAGATCGTCGCGCGCCACATCCCGTGCCGCCAGGAGCTCGCCGCGTCCGTGATGCCTCACGTGACCCGCCCCGGCCATTTCGGCCGCCACATACACGACGGCCGGCGCCACATGCGCGCCGACAGCCGCCTGAAGGCGGTCGGCATTGTCGAAGCCGTTCTGGAGGCTCAGGACGAGGGCGCTGGCGTCGAGATGGGGCGCCATGTCGGCGCCCGCGCGCTCGGTATCGGTCGACTTCACGCAGAAGAGCACGAGCGGAGCGCCCCGCACGGCATCGGCACGCGTCGTTGCCTGGACGGCGACGCGCGTCCGGAATGCCGCCGTCTCGAGGACGAGACCACCGCCGAGGATCGCGTCGACGTGGGGCCGGCGTCCGACGAGGGTGACGTCGTGACCGGCTCTCCCCAGCATTCCGCCGAAATAACAGCCCACGGCGCCCGCGCCCATGACCGCGATCTTCATACGGCCGCACCATACCACCGAGCGTCTGGCGGCTCGTGCCGCTGTACCAGTGCCGCGACCACGGTGCAATGATCGACGAAAGCCCCCCAGGACCGTCTGTCGCTCCGCGAAACCGATCTTGATTCACTCACCGGAGCATTGGCCGCCGACCGACTGGCTATGCCAATACACCCCCCACGGCTTCGCTCCGGACAGACGATCCCGCGGGGCACACGCCGCGGAGCACCGCGCCCCGGTCAGAGTAAGAGGCTGGGCTATCGGGGACCTGACAGGTCAGCGCCGCCGGATTCGGACCTCCGGTGCCCCGGGTCGTTCTCGTCCTACCAGCAGAGCCCGTCGTAGGTCGCCTGCACCCGGCTGAAGTCGAGCGGCAGGCGCACGAGATCGATCACCGTCTGGTCGGGACGGCACCGGCATATCGCTTCGCGGAATTCCGGCGCGCCGTTTCCGATGACGATGACATCGCAGCCCGCGATCAGCTCGTCAACCGAGGTGCACAGGTGCCTGGACAGGTGGGGAATCTGTTCCTCGATGTACTGCTTGTTGGCTCCCACGAGCCGTGCCAGGGAGACATTGCGATCGAAGATGCAGAGGTCGTAGCCCTTGCCGAGCAGCGCTTCGGCGAGCACGACCATCGGTGACTCGCGCAGATCGTCGGTACCCGCCTTGAAGCTGAAGCCCAGGAGGCCGATCCGCTTCCGTCCCGTGTCCACGACCCGATCGATCGCGTGCTGCACCTGAAGCCGATTGCTGTCGAGGAGTGAATCGATCAGCGGCGTCTCCAGGTCCACCTCTCTGGCGCGATGCTGCAGGGCGCGCACGTCCTTGGGCAGACACGATCCTCCGAACGCGAACCCTGGCTTCAGGTAGTACGAGGAGAGGTTGAGCTTGTCGTCGCGGCAGAAGATCTCCATCACTTCATGGCTGTCGACGCCGACTCGTTTGCAGAGGTTGCCGATCTCGTTGGCGAAGACCACCTTGACCGCGTGCCAGGTGTTGCTCGTGTACTTGATCATTTCCGCCACGCGGATGCTGGTGCTCGCGAGAGGCGCGTCGAGCGTCTGATAGAGCGCCGTGGTCGACATCGCGTCGGCCGCGTGGTTGTGGCCAACGAGCGTCATGGGAGGATGGCGGAAGTCCGCGAGCGCGGTTCCCTCACGCAGGAACTCCGGATTGACCGACACGCCGAAGCCGACGCCGTACTCCTTGCCCGACCGCTCCGTCAGCGCGGGGATCACGTGGTCATGCGTGGTGCCAGGCAGGACGGTGCTGCGCACGACGACCACGTGGTACCCCGGCGTTGTCTTCAACGCGTCTCCAATCTGCTCGCAGACCCGAACCAGGTACGTCAGATCGAGGCTGCCGTTGCGCCGGCTCGGCGTCCCCACGCAGATCAGCGACACATCCGTTCGGTGGACCGCATCGGCGGTGTCCATCGTGGCGCTGAGGCGCCCGCTCGCCACGTCCTCTCTCAGGAGCGCTTCGAGGCCGGGCTCGACAATAGGGCTGTGTCCCTGGTTGATGGCGTCCACCTTCGCCGGATTGACGTCCACGCCGATGACGTCGTGACCGTCGGCCGCAAGTGACGCCGCCGAGACGCTGCCGACGTACCCGAGCCCGAATACCGAGACCCGCATGGCGTGTGTCCTCCGGCCTCCGGGTGTGTATGGACAGACCGGTCGAAGCCGTTGAACCGGTCTGCATGCCTCGCGCGTCGGGCGCCCGACGTGCTCTCGCGCGATCTCATGCCGGCCCCGCGGCACGGGCGGGCCATGCGTGACCGCACGGCGACGCCCGATCCGGGGCTGGCAGCGTCTGAATCCCGTCGCCGTCAACGAACGTCCGGTACCACAGTTCGAGATTGAGCAGGGCCCAGATGGCATCGCCACCCGAACGTGTGTCGCGGTGATCGGCAAGCAGCTGTGCGATGGCCGCGGGATTGGTGAGTCCGCGCTCGCGCGTGCGGCGGTCGAGCAGGACGTCACGCGCGGCGCTGTGCCAGCGGCCAGCGACCCACCCGGCAAAGGGGACGGGAAAGCCCATCTTCTTCCTCGTCAGGATGGCGGCGGGCAGCAGTCCGCCGACGGCTTTTCGAAGCACGTGCTTTGTGCTCAAGCCATTCAGCTTGAGGCGATCGGGCAGCATGGCCGCAAACTCCACGAGCACGTGATCGAGGAACGGGACGCGGCTCTCGATCGAGGCGGACATGCTCATCTGGTCCTGTTTCATGAGCAGCTCGACGAGGTATGTCTTGGCGTCCACGTACAACAGCCGGCCCAGCAGGCTGTTGTTGATGCCGCGGTCGAAGTACTCGAGCGACGGCGCGTATGGATCCGTGGTGGCCGGCACGGAAGGGTGCAGGAGCGTGTCCTGGACGTGCACGGGCATGCCCGCAAAGTTGTCGAAGAACATGGCCGCGGGCTGTCGGGGCATTCGCAGAAAGGACCGTCGGGCATATCGTCCGAGACGGCCCGGCACGCGCGGCACGAGGTGCGACGCCACGGCACCGCGAATGGCGGCGGGCACGATGCGCTCGTAGATGCCGCCGGCATGCCAGTTGAGCAGCGCGCGAGGATACTTGCCGTATCCGCCCAGGAGCTCGTCGCTGCCTTCTCCGGTCAACACCACCTTCACGTGACGCTGCGCCAGCGCCGACACGAAGTGAAGCGGGACGCTCGACGGGTGCGCGATCGGTTCGTCTTCGTGCCACACGAGACGAGGCAGCGCACCGAAGAAGTCCGCATCGTCGATGACGACTTCGTGGTGATGCGCGCCCACGGCCCCGGCCACCTGACGGGCGTACTCCAGCTCGCTGAATCCGCGTTCGGCAAACGCGACAGAGAACGTGTCGATCGGCCGTCCGGCCTCGCGCGCCATCAGGGCCGCGATGGCGCTGCTGTCGAGACCGCCGGAGAGGAACATGCCGAGCGGCACGTCGGCCATCAATCGAAGACGAACCGATTCGCGAAGCAGCTCTCGAAAGCGCTCGACGAGCGCCGGTTCGCCCAGAGCCTCGAGGTGAGGATCGGGACCGTCCAGCGGGAGGTCCCAGTACCGCTCGATCTGCACGGCGCCGTCCTGATACACGAGGCGGTGCCCGGGCAGCAGCTTGTAGATGCCTTCGAACAGGGTCTCGGAGCCTGAGATGGATCGGGTCGCGAGCATCTCACGCAGAACGGCGCGGTTCGGCGTCGCCTTCACGAGACCGCTGTGAAGAAGACCTTTGATTTCCGACGCGAAGAGCAGTCGCTCACCCGCGAGCGTCCAATACAACGGCTTGACGCCCAGCCGATCGCGTACGAGCAGCAGCCGGCGCCGGCCGGCATCCCAGATGCCGAACGCGAACATGCCGCGGAAACGCAGCACGCAGTCGTTGCCCCACTGCTCGTAGGCATGGACGATGGTTTCGGTATCGGTGCGGGTTCGATAGCAATGGCCCTTTGTCTCGAGCTGAGCACGAAGGGTCGCGTGGTTGTAGATCTCGCCGTTGAAGGTGACCCACACCTTGGCGTTCTCGTTCGAGATTGGCTGATGCCCGCCGCCGACGTCCACAATGCTGAGGCGGCGATGAGCCAGTGCGGCGTGCCCGTCGAAGTAGAGGCCCGCGTCGTCAGGGCCGCGGTGTGTCATCACGTCGCGCATGCGCGTCGCGCGAGTGTGATCGTCGGGGTGCAGATGATCGACGGCGACGATTCCGGCGATTCCACACATGGGGCATGGCTGAGCAAGAGGGGTGCCACCACGACGTTGACGGCCACCTTGCGTGAACCTCAGCGATCACACGCAGAAGCCGCGGGTCGCCGTCACCCCGCGGCATGGGGATCGGCGCACGGTGACGCGGTGCTGGGCGACTGTGATCCCATCCGGTCGTCATCGCTCTGCAGTGGCGCATCGCTTCATGGCTGGCCGAATAGTTGCACCTCATTCGTGAGTCGTTGTCACAGCGCGGTTTCATCGTGCCGGCGGCGGTAACTCCGGATGACGTGGAACCGCCATGTCCTGTCTGGGTAGCGGGTTGCTCACCCTGCAGCCAGAGCCCGCAAGAGACGTCGAACAGAAGCTCGAATCGTCGAACAGAAGATTGAATGACGGAGGACGCACATGAACGGGGATGCGGAGCGCCGAGACTATATGTTCGCGGCGGGCGTGCTCACCGGGACACTCATCGGCATGGGGCTGGCGCTGTGGCTGGCACCACGTTCAGCCGAAGAACTGCGACGACGCGTCAGCGAGTCCGCGAAGCGCGCGGGCCGGCTGGCATCCGAACGGTATCAGGACGTCAGCTCGCGGATGAGCGAAACGATGGACGAATTCGCACAGAAGGGGCAGGACCTCCGCAACAGCATGGCTGATGCGGTGGCGCGTGGTGCCCGCGAAGTGGAACGCCGTGCCTCCGCCGCGAAAGCCGTGCGCGACACGGACGGTCCGATACCGTTTTCCGGCGATCGCCCGGCGTCGGCGCATCCGCTCTAGGTGCCACGGCGGGGACTGGTTCTCGCACCGGCATCGACGTGGCCGTTCGGCGTTGACGTGCGTGGGTCGTTCTCACACGGGAGCGCAGCCACGATATCGCAAGCCTGCCGGCGAGCCGCTCGAACCCGCGAAAGCAGCAGTGGCCTGCGGATTGCTATTGCCTTGGTCGCGATGTGTCCAAGGACGGTGCGTCTCGAACGGTACCCTGACAACGGCGTCTCAGAGTGCGGTGTCTCTGGGATCGGTACTTCAGCGACGGTGGCTGTGCCGTTGATGTCTTCACCGATGACGCGTTCGCCGTTGACAGTCGCATCGAGGGGCCGTGTCGTCTTGCTGGCCCAGTCGCGTGACGATGGCTTGGACGTGTATCGGGAGTGCCTCAGTCACGACGGGTTCGGAGTGATCGATGTGTCTGACCACTGGCGAGTGCTCGCCGGCGCACGCCATGCCGATGTCATTGTCATGGACACGCTGCTTCCAGGGAGCATCAACGGTCTCGAGGTCATCGAGCGGCTGCGACAGCACGAGCAGACCTGTCGCACGCCAATCATCGTCGTGACCCACTGCGGATGGCAGTCCGAACGCAGCCGCGCGAGGCAGGCCGGCTGCACGGCCTTTCTGCCGAAGCCCTGCGCGCCGGCGACGCTGCTGCGGCAGGTCCGGCTCGAGCTTGCAACGTCCCGCTTCTGGCGTGCGTGACGCCGGACGCGGACGCCCCACGATCACCAATCACGCCAGGAGGATCATCATGCGACTGGGTAAGCTCGTAGTGCTCGCGGCGTCGTTCGTTGTGCTCGCCTCGGGCACGGCGCGGGCCGAGGGTTTCATCAGCCCGTTGATCGGGTACGACTTCAGCGGCGACTCGGGATGTCCTTCCATCAACGATTGCCACGACAAGAAGGTGAACTACGGCGTGGCCTTCGGCGGAATGGGCACCGTGCTGGGCGTCGAAGAGGAGCTCGCATATGCCAAAGACTTCTTTGGCGACGCTCCCGGACTGACCTCGAGCGTGTTCACCGCGATGACGAATCTGATGATTGCTCCGAAGATTGGCCCGGTTCGCCCGTACGTGCTGGGCGGGCTTGGACTGATGAAGAGCAAGGTGGACTTCACATCCTCGAGCCTCTTCTCGAGCAGCAACAACAACCTGGGATGGGATCTCGGCGGCGGTGTGATGATCATGTTCGATCACGTCGGTGTCCGTGGAGACATCCGGTACCTGCACTCGTTTCAGGATCTCGAGGCGCTCGGGTTTACGCTCGGCAACTCGAAACTCGACTTCGCCCGCGCGAGTGCAGCCCTGGTTCTGGCGTTCTGATTCTCCTGACGTTTCGAACACCGGCCGTGTGGCGCCGGTCAACGCGCTGAGCGACGTGGCGGACATCCGCCGCGGGCCGCTCGGCGCGTCGGCTGCAGGGCCCTCCTGCGGCCTCGACACTGTCTCGATCCGCCTCGAGGGCGTCGTTCACTCACACCTTCAGCATGTGCGTGTGGCGGACCGTTCCATGGCCCGGATCGCACGCGCGATTACGGCTTCAGTTCGACGACGGGTCCGACGACGGTGAACGCGCGATTATTGTTGTCGACTCCGCTGAACGTGGTTTGCGCCGTGTGGTTGCCGGTCTGGTATGTCCTGGAGGCGCTGCACCACCGTGAGGAGATCGTGGTCTTGCTGCCCGCGGGAATCGAAATGTTCAGGTCGTTTCTGTTGACGACCACCGCATTGTCGAACTTGTCGACTCTGCCCTTGATGTTGACGCTCACCGTTCCGCTCGATTCTTCGAGGATCTGGTCGTAAAACCAGGTGTTCGGGAGGCTCGCGCAGCTCGACACGTCATTGATGGGCTGCCCGCTGAACGGCACCGGATTCGGGCTGATGCGGACCTCGACCTTCGCGGTCGATTGAGGGCCGGACGGCGCGGGCGCCGGCGCGGGAGCCGGTGCAGGTGCGGGGGCCGGAGCGGGCGCGGGCGCTGGAGCAGGTGCGGGAGCGGGAGCCGGGGCAGGCGCGGGCGCGGGCGCCGGAGACGAAGTGGCCGCCGTCGTTGCGGATGACGTCGGCGCGGTCGGTGACGTCGTGTCGCTGCACATGGTCGCGGTAAGCGCCACGCCGATGGTGAACGCGAGACCCCAGACAGGAAGGGAGTTGCGCAACGTCATGACTGATCTCCTTGAGAGTTGGATTCCAATTGGCACGTCGTTCGGCGGTCGGTCACCAGGCAGGAGCCGACGGGCAGAGGGCGCTCGGCCCAATCACTTGCATGAATCAGCCACGCGCCTGAAGGCGCGCCGGATGGACGAGGCATCTCGCGTCCGTTGAGACGGACCAGGTCCACGCGTGTGAGCTCGCCATGGATGCGAAGCTCCGAGGGCGGGACCGATGCGCTGAGAGCGAGCGCAGTGCCATCGACCGAGATACGGAGATCCGCGACCATCGAGGCACACGCCACATTGATCGGGTGGCCGCGCCGCGCGACCACGCCGGTGCCATCGACGAGATCCAGCGCGACGAGTCGATCGCCGCGCGTGACGTAGTGGAGGACCCGCGCGTCTGTTTCGTAGTCGAGCACGGCACACATCGGCGCGCGCTGTTGCGCTGGACGTCCGGGCTGCATCACGCAGACCGAGGCCAGATCGCCGGCGACGAGGCGCGTGGCGATCGTGGCGGGTGCTGAATCGGAGGTGGCATCGAGGCGCTGCAGGAACGGCGGCGTATCGGCATCGCGTCCTGCCGGGCCAATCCACGTGATGAGGGCGAACGGAGCGGCCTGACGATGCGTCACACGGGCGGTCCAGGCCGGAACGAGGGTCCCGTAAACGGGTGCGTGCCAGCCGAGACCGTGTGTCGAATCACCGCGTACCAGCGTCGCGGTGCCCACGTCGAAGAGCATCCATGCGGCCTGGCCGTTGACATGCGTGGCCCGGAGCTGCGACGGCGCGGCCTGTCGTACTGTCCATGAGGGATCGAAGTGCCAGTGACTGTCGGCTGAATGAAGGCCGTCCCCCAGGATCTCGTCCACCACCAGCCATCCCGATTCGCGGGATCGGAACAGCGCGCGCCGATGACGCATGGGCGCGTACCCATCGTGCGAGGATTCGACCCAGTCGAACGCCGGGTTGTGGCGCGACGCGTGCAGCCGGGCGTCCGCTCGTGTGTGCCACGTGAAGGGTCCTGCGGGGATGGCGGATGACCGCTCGTCGAGCGTGACGGTGTTGTGGCTCATGCTGCTCCGCATGCGGTCGCGCAGCGCCGGCGACATGGTGTAGGTGGAGGTGCCCGGGTCGACGAGCAGCGGCTGATGGGCGAGGCTGAGCGTGATCGCCAGGGCGTCGGCATGTGCGTGCCCGCCGTTCAGGTAGCCATGCGCGCCTGTGTTGAGCACCGCGTGCCCGCCAGCGCCGTCGCGTGCCACGACGTAGCCCGTGTCGCCGAAGGCTCTCGAGGGCGGCGCGGGCGCGGCGTCCCGGCGGCCTGTGATCGCCTCGAGTGCGTTCGCCGATTCGCCGGCGATCCACCACACCTCCTCGGGCACGTCCCAGGGCGCCAGCTCCGGACGCGCGAGGACCGCCGCGGCCAGCGCGAGCGAGTCCCGTACGTCGTTGCACTCCCGTCCGGTCATCGGCCACAGCACGCCGCCGTCGTCGTCGCCGATGAGGGGCAGCCGGCCCCGGTCATCCGCGATGACACGAGTAAAGTCGGCCAGCCTCGACGCGGCGTCGGTGAACCGCGCGATCGCCTCCGTGTCGCCAGCCAGCCGGGCCGTCAGCAGCGCGCACAGGTAGAAATCAAGCGTGTAGCGCTGGTAATGCGTCGACCGCTCGGCATGTCCACCGTCCGCGTGGATCTGGCGATCGATTTCCGCGATGAGGATTCGCCGGCCGGTGTGGACCCACCGGCCGCTTCCGGCCAATTCCGGCAGCGCGACGCCAACCACGTACAACGCCAGCGCCTCGCCTGTCAGGTGAGTGTTCGGACTGAAATAGTGCGAGAGGTTCTGCTCGAGGTGCGCGAGCTGGCGATGAAGAGCCACGAGCATGTCCACGAGCCAGGGCCCCCTGGACGCGGAGCCCTGCGGGCTGGAGCCATGCGCGAGGAGAAAGTGAAGGGCCCACGCCCATGACATCGCGCGGAATCCGATTTCCAGCATGCTCGCCCAGTTGATGCCGATGAGGGGCGGGTTGTCGGCGAGCCAGCTCCCCAATCGTTCGACCAATCCGTCGGCGTAGCGAGCGTTCCCGGTCAGCCAGAGCGCGCGGCCCAGCTGAAGCCAGTGCTGGTGCCTGTTGATCTCCCAGATGACCTTGTGATCACCGATCGCGGGATCGAGGTAGGGCACGTCCGCCCAGAAGAGGCGCGGCGCGCACCGGTCGTGAACAGGATCCCGGTGCCACTCTCCGTTGCCCGCCGGAGCGATCAGCGATCGATACCCGAGAATGTCGTAGCGTCCCGCAAGCACGTCGTCCGCGCGCGTGGCGGCTCGTGAGGGTGCGTCCGGCCATCTGGTGATGACGGCGTCACGCACCCGATCGAACGACCCCGGGTCGAGAAGGAAGCGGTTCTTCCGCCGGCCGATCGCGGCCACGAGGGACGCGTGCGCCTGCTCCCAGTCCTGCCTCGCGATCGCGACACGCATCGTGCCGTCGAGCACATCGCTGCTGAGCACCCGTCGCAGCCGGCTGCGATCCCATCGGGGGCGTCTCAGGCTGACGCCGACGCGCTGTGCGGTGGTCCGCAACGCCACCGTGGCGCGCCACCGCAGTTCCTGTGGCGGCATCCGCCGGATGCGGTCGAAGGACCGGGCCGTCATGCCGCGCCCGGGGGACCGAGCGGGTCGGCCCGCCGCATCTTGTCGACCACCCGAACGGGGAGCGACGGATCGATCGTCCGGCCGATCAATCCATCAGTGCGAGCGCGTCGAGAGGGCACCGCAACCCGGTTCGTCCCCGCAAGCAGACTGACGCCCTTCCGCTCCGGCAGCACCGCACGGTACGCGGATATCCATGCGTCACGCACTGCGGGCCATTCATACGCCGCGCACGCCTGACGCGCCTGCGCCGCGAGCCTGCGCGCAAACGCCGGGTCGTCGAGAAGCGCCATGATGTGAGCCGCCAGGGCGGCACTGTCGCCCGCAGGGGCGAGGAGCCCGTGCTCGCCGTCGATCAGCATCGACGGCACGCCGCCGACTCCGGTCGAGACCACCGGCAGACCGCTCGCGAATGCCTCGAGCACCGACAACGGCATGTTGTCGATCGACGGCGCCTGAACGTAGATGTCGGCATCATCGTACCAGCGATGGATCTCGTCGGGCGGCACGCGGCCAGCGAACATCACGCGATGGAGTCCCAGCGTGCTGCAGAGTGCGCGCAGCGCATCCGCCTGCGAGCCATCCCCGACGATGGTGAGCGACGCGTCAGGATGTCGTGCCTGGACGAGTGCGAACGCCCGGAGGACGTCGGCGACGTTGTAGATCGGCTCGAGATTGCGCGTAGACAGCAACCGTGGCCGGAGGGCGGTCCTGACGCGATAGCCAAACTCGCCGGGGTCGATCGTGTTGGGCGCGACGACGGCGGAGATACCGAACGAGGCCAGGACGTCGCGGAGGAACGGCGACGGCACGACGTTCATATCGACCCAGCGTTTCAGCACCAGCCGGGCGAATGGAGACCGGCGCAGGTGATCGGGTGCTTCTCCGCTGTGATAGTTCAGCACCACCGCACGGCCCAGGAGCTTCGCGACGACGATCGCGGGGGTGGGTGCCAGCAGGAAGGACGTGTACGACGCGGAGAACACGTGCACGATGTCCGCGCGCCGTAGTTCGCGCAGCAGCAGCGGCCAGTACACCAACTGCGTGACGATCGTCCGCAGGTACTTCACGCGGAGCAGCCAACGCAACGGCCACGGCGGTATCGGGTTGATCGGTACCAGCCATGCGTCGACCGCTGGATCGCGCGTCCACTTCTCGACGAGGCGACGCGCTTGTACCGCCTGCCCACCAAGAATCCTCAGCGATGCCGCGACGATCGCGATCCGCATCGGCGACGTGAGTGGTGGCAGGCGGTTGCGCATCTCGTGCCCGTTCGGGCTGTCGGGGGAGGCGAAGCAAGGGACGCGCCGACCAAGAATGCTCGTGTGACTCGGCGCTTCATCGTTTTCCGACGACGTCGCGTGGCCGCCTACGGATGTGCTCGCACGTTCATTGATGAGGTGTTCCGAGTGGAAAATGATTTCCACTCGAAACCGATCTCCGTTGCCTTCGATTCTTTTTCCACATTTGCGAACGAACAGAACCAAATGTGGGTTCTCGAAGTCCAAGCTCGCGTAAGATATTTCTCGACGCGCTCAGTCGCACCCGCACGGCGAACGCGAGCCGCTCTCTCGTGACTCGCTGAGCCACTACTCGCAACGAACTGTCAGTCATCGAGCGACCTCACCGGCGGTCGCAGTGTGTCCATGCCGGTTCCACTTGGGGGCCCCGACAGCAGTCCGCGCCGGATACGGGCTGAGCCCGATCCCGGTGCGTGTCCCCCTTTACGCGCCCGTCCCGCTTTCGTGAGCACGGCGCCGATCGCCGCGGGTCACGAGTGGTTTGTCCAGGAGGAGTGTCATGTTGTTCGAGCGCCCTCGTTTCCGCGCCCTGTGGTCGTTCGTGGTCTGTGTCGCGAGCCTCTTGGCGACGGCCACGTCGATCCAGGCACAGACCGGCAGCGCCCCCGGCGGTTTCGTCGCGTCGGCCACGGATTCCGGATTGCGCCCGCGTCTCTCCACCGGGGAGATCCAGGCGCTCCTGCCGCAGCGCGGCGCATTCACGTTTCCGGCGCCGTACGGCACCACCGGCGTCCGGCTGACCAACGGGAGCGATTGCGGAGGCACCGACTGCGTGCTGCCCGTCGGCTATTCGTACTGGAACAACATCAACAACCACGTGGGGAGCGACACCATGCTCGTGTTCCTGGGTCTCGACAGGAACAAAGGCGGCGGCGGGCCCACGCTATTCAGCTACAACAAGAAGACCGGCGAGACGCGCAACGCGGGCGCGCTGTTCACCCCCGATAGCCCCTATAGCTGGAGTACAGGAGAAGGGTGGTACTTCAGCGCCACGCGGCCAACGTCGTTGTACATGAACGACGGTCCACGGATGCTTCGGTACGACGTCGTCGCGCATACATTCGAGACCGTTTACGACGTGCGGGATCAGCTCGGGAGCGACAAATACATCTGGCAGATGCATTCGAGCAACGACGATCGCGTGCACTCGGCAACCGTGCGCCAGTCCAGCACCTACGAGATGCTCGGCTGCATGGCGTACCAGGAAAACATCGGGAAGACCACCTACATACCCGCCAAGGGCGACTACGACGAGTGCCAGATCGACAAGAGCGGACGCTGGCTGCTGATAAAGGAGAACGTCGACGGGCGCAACGGCGAGGACAACGTGATCATCGATCTGCAGACCGGAACACAGGAGATCTTCCTCGATGAGGACGGTGCCGCCGGGCATTCGGACATGGGGTTCGGCTATCTCGTGGCCGAAGACAATTTCGCCGCCCAGCCCGGCGCGGTTCGCGTGTGGCAGCTCGGCGTCGACCCGAAGGCCCAATCCCAGGGCACGCTCATCTACGAGATCACGTCGTGGGCGTCCGGCGTCGGGCACATCACGTACGGAGATGCGAGACCTGGAGTCCCTGTCGGGCAGCAGATGGCCTGCAGCAGCGATGCGAGCCGTGACAACCTTCCGCGCGTGAACGAGATCGTGTGCTATCGGCTCGACGGGTCGTTGAACGTGCTGGTGGTGGCGCCCAACATGACCGATCTGAACGCGTCGGGAGGCGGCTCAGACGACTACTGGAAGATGCCGAAGGGGAACCTCGATGTCACCGGCGAGTATTTCATCTGGACCGCCAACGGCGGAACGAACCGCAACGACGCCTTCATCGTGAGGATCCCGACCCAGAAGCTTCCGGTCGGCGCGACGAGCTCCGCTCCTCAGCCGATTCAGCCACCCAGCGCGGGTACAACACCGGGCACGAGCCCGGCCCCCGCTCCCGCACCTTCGCCGGCGCCGCCGGTTGCAGCGACCCCGCCGCCCTCGGGCAGCACATCGGGCGGGGGCACCGCCAACGCCGTCCAATGGATGAGCCTGATCAACATCACCGCGTCGGGAAGCAGCGTGCAGAAAACCGGCGGCTGCGGAGGCTGTCCTGATGCCATCGCGACGTCCGAGCAGCAGGTCGGTGCCGACGGAAGCGGGCTCCGATTTACGGTGCCGGACGTCGCAGCCCTCCGGTATGTCGGTCTCGGGACGGGGAGCCTGACCGGCGCGCCGACGGATCTGCCCTTTGCTCTTCGTCTGCAGGGCGGCACGGCGGAAGTGAGAGAGGGCGGCACCTACCGATCCGAGACCTCGTTCGCCGCCGGGGACACTCTGTCGATTGCCGTCGGCGGCACGACGGTCACGTACGCGAAGAATGGCGACGTGTTCTATACCAGCGCGAATCCTGTCTCCGGCGCCTTGCGCGTGCAGGCGTTCCTGTACGACCTTCAGGCGACGGTGAGCAATGTGATGGTGACGACCGGCACCGCCGCGAAGGTAGCATCGACAGCCGCCGCTGCCACGTCAATCGCCGACGCCGGCACCGCAGGCCCGGCGGCCGCGACGTCACGATATGCGGTGCCGCGCACTACGCCGCTCGTCCGACGTGTCCGGAACGCTCGATTCTGACGTGCGGCACACGCTCCCACGTCACTCGCTGACGATCGGTCGCGAACCGGATGAATCCGACCACGGTCGCTGAGCCCAGCAGGCACATCGCGTACGGCACCGTCACGAGCATGGAACGCCGGCGCGCGTGTCTCTGGGTCCAGCCGGCCACAGCGGCCACGTAGAAGGCGAGCTGAGCTGCCAGCGCCACCTGGGACACGGGCATGTCGAGGAGAGCGATGTTCGCCGCGAGCAGGCCCACATGCAGCAGCGGTATGGCGAGCCGCAGGACCTTGTGTGACATCGTTTCGAACCACACGGGGTTCTTGCGCGGATTGAAGAGCCACGTCTCGCGCGCAAACAGCTGAAAGCTCCCGGCAATCGTCCGAACCTTTCGCGCGAATTCTCCAGTGGCCGTTTCGGCTGCGGCGTCGTAGGCGCGTGCCCCTGACTCGAAGATCACCTGGAATCCCTGGCGGACGATGCGGAGGGGTATGAGGACGTCGTCCAGGATCGTGTCGTCGGGAATGGGTTCGAACAGCTCGCGACGGATCGCGTAGATTGCGCCGGTGGCCCCCACCATCGATCCCGCGCGGCTTTCGGCGGCCCTGATGAACTTCTCGTACCGCCAGTAGAACGCGGTTCCACGCCCGGCCACCACGGTATCGCGGGTCGTGGTGAGGATGAGCTCGCCGCTCACCGCACCGACGGTGGGGTCCGCGAAATTCGCAACCAGCGCGCTGATGGCGTTGGCATCGAAGCGCTGGCGTGCATCGGCGAACACGACGATCTCGCCCCGGGCGGTCGGCACGAGCCTGTTGAGCACCGCGGTCTTGCCGCGGCGTTCGTTGAAGGCACGGACGACAACGCCCAGCGAGCTATAGCGGCGGGCGACGGCGACGGTGTCGTCGCTGGACCCGTCCGACCCCACGATGATCTGGAGTCGATCGCGGGGGTACTCCATCGCGAGCAGGTTGTCGAGCCGCGGGCCGATCCGATCCGCCTCGTTGTGCGCGACGACCACGACGGTGACGGTGGGAGTGAGGGCGCCGTTCCGTGCGGCGTGTCGCGTGCGTCGCGAGCGCAACCGTGCCACGAGCGGGTAGCCGACGTAGATATATCCGAGCAGCAGTGCACAGATCGCGAACGCGCCCAACGCGCGCCGATGTGAAGGCGGCTCACGAGGTGGTGTCTCGTCGGCACCTCCGCCGGCCTGCGGTGGATCGCTGTCATCCAGCCATCCCGGCGGCGTGATCTCGCTCAGCGCGGTCGCGATCTGAGTCGTATCGGCTCCGGGGTCCCGGCCGTCCGTTCCGGCCCCGGCGTACGGGCGAGCCATGGACAGCCGTTCGATGCCCGACTTCGTCTGCCGTATTCCGATCTCCGCGAGCGAACGAGGGAAGAAGTTGTCGGGCGGATACTGCTCGGCAGGCCCACCGACGATGATGTTTCGCCGGAAGACGGCGAGCGGAAAGTACCGCGCGAGCGTGGCGGCCCCTGGGCCGGTGCCGGAGCCCACCACTCCGTACGTGTTGTTCAGTGCGATGTTGTTCTGATAGACAAAGCCCGTGTGCGGATCGTGGTCCCCGCCGAACAGGATGTTCCCGCTCTGCAATGCCGTGTTGTGGTCGATGTGGACGTCGGCTGTTCCATCGAGCAGTTGGACCAGCCGTCCGGTGCCCGGGTGGTCGCCCACGTCCAGAAAGAGATTGTTGCGGATGTCAACCCGGCTGAGCCGCTGACTGGGGTGATTGTCGTCGCGTGCGAGCATGTTGATGCCGGCCGCGACGTGCCGGACCAGGTTGTTCGTGAACGTCACGTCCTCGACCGTGGACCACGGCGCGCCGCCGTCCTGATTTCGGACGGTGAACAGAATCGCGAAGCCGTTCTGGGCGCCAGGCCAGTTGCCCTCGAAGAGGTTGCCGTCGATGCGGACGCGGCGGGCGTTCTTCAGCTCGAAGAGATTCTTCACCGCCCACGTCACGCCTTCGAACTCCGGGTGACCGGGCATCCAGCGATGCGGCTTCGCGACGTGGTTGTGCAGCACCTCGATATCGGCCGGGACGAGACCGGGGATGCGCGGATCGGCGCCGCCGAACATGATGTTCTCGCCGGCCGCCTCGAGATAGTTGCCGGCGATCTTGAAGGGCCCCGGACCGTTCCACCCGGCAATGGCCTGTGAATCGTTGCCGACTTCCTTGAAGTCGGACAGGTAGGAATCCACGACGGCGGTGTCCCGTGAGTTCATGGCGACGCCTCGCCGCGCGCCAATCGTCGCGTTGCCGTGCAGGTAGCAGCGGTCGAGGATGATGTGGTGGGGCAGCGCATCCGGCGTCCGCTCATCAGCGCCGATCTGAACGAGAGCGGTGACGAACGCGTGCTCGGCGGGTGCGATCTCCACGCCGATGAAGCGGTAGTGATGAGCCCCTGGATCGGCGGACACCACCGTGTCGCCGGCAGAGACGAGCTTCGGCATCAGCGCTGCGTGGGACGGATTGACGCGATGCCCGGCCTTGGGGAGCTCGCCCGCCGCTGCCGACGCCACGACGATCCAGCCGTCGCCGTTCTTCCGCGGCAGGCGGAACGGACCACGATAGGTCACTCCCGGCTGGAGGACAAGGCGGTCGCCGGGCTTCGCGGCGTCGAGCGCCGACTGCAGGTCCCCACTCGCGCCGATAACCGTTATTCGGTCAGGCGTCTCGTCAATTGCCTCGACATCGACCGTCGCGCGCGGGCGCTCGAGTTGCCCGTGGGCTCCCTCAGTGTCGACAGGCACGCTGGCGCTGCGAGCGGGGCTGCTCGCGAGGCTGGATGGGACGCGGCTGACCGCTCCAATCAGCAGGGCCGCACAGCCGGTCGCGGCGATCCATTTTGGAAGGGCAGCCATCGCTCAGGACCACCGCCCCGGAGTGTCGTCGGCGAGCAGCCAGTCGGCGAACCGCGCGTAGCCGGATCCCATCAACGGTTTGACCAGGCCCTTGGTGTTCCAGCTCGCCCATGCACACACGCGCGCCCAGGGCGACGGCCCAGCCAGCTTGCCGGCAAGAGCCGACGGCGAGCTTCGCCGGATCGTGTACCTCCCGACGATCGCGCACTCGTGTATGCACCCCACTCTTCTCGTGGGCTCCGACGTAAACAGCACGCGAAGGCCCTGTTCGGCGGCGGATTCGGCTACTGCCCGGGAGTAGTAGCCGCCCGGCACCGACGCCGACGTGACCGCATGCCCCAGCACGTCTTCCAGGACCTGGCGGCTTTGCGACCACTCGTGACGCATCTGCTCGGCGCTGCAGGCGCTGAACGGCGAGGGATGCGAGGCCGAGTGGGTGCCAATGACGTGGCCGCGCGCGTGTAACTCGCGAATCTGGGCCGCGCTGAGGAATCCGGGGTGCCCGATGAAATCAGTGGAAACGAAACAGTGCCCGCGCCATCCGAGCTCCTCGAGCCGTTCGGCTACGACCGTGTAGTAGGACACGCCGCCATCGTCGACCGTGATCAGGAACGGACATCCCTGAGACCGGCGGGACTTCGCCAGATCGCGGGCGAGGATTGGCGCATCCGCTCGAGCGGTGGCGAGGCCGACCAGTTGCGCGTCGAAGTCGGCAAGGGGCAGCTTGTAACGATCCGCGGCAGCGGACCAGAAGCCGCTTTCGCTCGTGTCGCGAAGGAAGACGTCATGAAACAGCAGGGACACGGCGCGCATGGCGGCTCCTCCTGGCGCTCCACTTCCAGGACAGGTACGTGGACAAACGGGGCTGGCCCCACGTGGCGGACCGGCGAGCGGCGGTTGGCACCGGGCGGACGTCGTCGCCGCGACAGAGAGCGAGCAGGGTCGCCGCGATGGGATCGAGGTTCTCGAGCACGGCCCGGTACTGGATGACCGTGTGCGATTCGTGCACCTCGTCCACGTCGCACGTCGCGTGCAGGTAGACGGGACCGGTGTCGACACCCGCATCCACCCGCAAGAGCGTCATTCCGACCCGGGTGAGATCGCGGTTCGCAAGCGCCCAGAAGCACCCGTGGGCGTTCCGATACTCCGGGCAGATGCCGGGATGCAGCACGAACGTTCCGATCCTCGGACACTCGAAGATCGCGCGCGTGAGAATCACTTTGCAGCGGGCGATGGCGAGATCAGGCCGCAGCGCGGCGAGAAACTCCCGCGCCTCGTCGGAATTCGGCGTCGACACGACGATCCGCGGGACGGACCGCAGATCCGAGGGGTAGCGCTGCCGCAGGCCTTCCAGTGCCTGCTCCTTCCAGCGATTGTCCCTGGCACTCAGGCCGAGATGCGCGTACATCCGGAACGCGACGACGTCGAGGAACCGCCAGGGGCCGACCCGCCGAAGCTCACGCCGGCCGGCTCGCCACAGGCGGCCGGGCGTATCACGGATGATGATGAGACCAGCCAACTGCATGACGTTCGCCAGCCACGAGGCGAGGCCTTCGCTGTCGAGCTGGTCGTTCTCGTGGCAGATGAGCACGACGGTCGGCAAGCGCCCTTGTGTCTGCATGGTCAGCCACCGCTTCCTCACACTGGTGTTCGAACTCGCGCGCCACCGTCGGCCATGAGAAATACGTCTCTACGAGCTGCCTGCCCGCATCCCCGAGTTGCGCCCGCTGGACGGGGTTGCGCAGGAGAGAGACAACCGCTCGCGAGAACGCGTCCGGCTCGTCAGCGGCCACATAGTGCCGGCCCGCCTCGAGGCCGAGGCCCTCGGCTCCGACCGTTGTCGAGACCACGGCTTTTCCCATGGCCAGCGCCTCGAAAATCTTCAGACGTGTTCCGCCGCCAGCCCGGAGCGGCACCACGTACACCGCGGCCGCGGCGATCGAAGGCCTGACGTCCTCGAGAGTGCCCGTGACGGTCGCGCCCGCACGCTCGGCATGCTCGCGGAGGCGCGCAGAAGGGTTCCGCCCCACCACCGCGAAGGAGACCTGTGGAACCTTGGCGCGGATGCGCGGCAGGATGACGTCGACAAAATGGAAGACCGCATCCTCGTTGGGATGCCAGTCCATCGAACCGCTGAACACCAGGTGCGCCGGCTCTTCCGCGTCCGCGCGAGGGGTGAAGTACGCGGTATCGACGCCGGTCGGAATCGACGAGATGCGGGCGCCCGGCGCGATCGCTTCCAGGCGCCTCCGATCGTCTTCGGACACGGCGATCGTCAGAGTGGCCCGGCGGCAGGCGGCGGCCTCGCGGGCACGCAGCTTGCGCCACTCGACTTCGAACAGGACCCGGTGCAGCGGACGCGACTCGAGGGCCGCCAGCCGGCGCCAGATCAGATACTCGACGTTGTGCTCGAAGAGCACCACGGGTGCGTGACAGCGCTGCGGAACGTTGGCGGCGGCGAACAGGAAATCAGAGACGCAGACGTCGATCGCTCCAGAGTCGAGGAGACGTTGAACCGTCGCACGAACGTCCGGTACGCGCCACTTCCACAGATCCACCGGATAGGAGGACAGCCACGAACGTGCGAGCGCGATTGGAAATCCGCCGCTGCCGCGTTTGGGCGCGACGTACGGCAGCGAGATCACATGACATCGCTCGAGTTGCCGGGCGAGTCCGTCTGGATCGTCGTCGACTCCATGTGTCGTGACGATGGTGACCTCGTGGAGCCGCGAAAGCCCCGAGACGATCTGCAGACTTCGAACCCTGCCGCCGGAGGTGGCCGGCCACATTCCGCCCATCTTGATCCATAGAAGTCGCACGCGAGTTCGTAGATCAACATCGGTGCCGGGTAATCGAGGCGCCCTTGGGGTCGCACGAGGGAGCGGGAAGACATCGAATGGGACACGAATATTCACAAATGGGCGACGGCTTTTCCTTCATTGGGACAAATCAGGGATAACCCTGATAGATCCGCTGAAAGGTCGAGATTTGCGGGAGTTGTGGGCGAGATGAAAAGCTTACACGTAGTGACGGGCGGTTGACATCAGAGGCATCGCCGGTGCGAGGGTGTGGAGATCCGTTACACACATCGACGAACTAGACGCGCGAGGCGGCACCGGACGATCGAGGAAACGCCGGCACCAGAGCTCGAAGGACAACACCGTCCACAGCTGGAGGTCGAGATCGCGCCCTTGCCGGTTCAGTTGAAGCATGCGCTCGATGTAGCGCAGATCGAAGATGCCACGCTGCCGGCAGGAGGGCGAGAGGAGCACGTCGTGCGCGAACTCCGCCAGCGGTCCGCGGAACCATCGCGCCAGCGGCACCGCGAATCCGTGCTTCGGCCGATCGATGATGCTGTCGGGAAGGACCCCTCGCAGCGCACGCTTGAACAGGTACTTCGTGGCGCCGTCGCGGACGCGGAAACGCGCCGGGATCGTGGCGGCAAATTCGACGAGCTGGTGATCGAGCAGCGGAGGCCGTGCTTCGATCGAATGGGCCATGGTCATCCGGTCGACCTTGGTCAGCACATCGAGCGGCAGATACCCGTGGAGATCGTTGTATTGCAGGGTTGCGAGCCAGTCGTCACCCCCGCGCGCCAGCCGGCTGCGGTCGTCAGCCCAGGCGTCGTGTGCTGACACGCACCGGAACGCATCGTCCAGGAAGAGCATCCGCATCTGATCGCCATGGAACATCGTCTGGGCGTCCAGATAGCGATCGGGGCCGTCGAGCGCGAGGTGCCGCAGGAACCGGCGACCGCGCATGCCGTCGGGCATCTGCTGTCCGATGAGCCCCGCCACACTCCTCAGCCGCGATGACAGGCGGTCGTACGGACGCTCGCGTCCTTCGACGAGGTACTTGTCGTATCCCGCGAAGATCTCGTCGCCGCCGTCCCCGGTGAGCACGACCTTCACATGCGCCGACGCGAGCTTCGAGACGAGGTACGTGGGAATGGCGGACGTGTCGCCAAACGGCTCGTCCAGGTAGCCCGTCAGGTCTTCGACGAGCGGGATGACCTCGGAACCGGTGAGGATCATCTCGTGATGGTCGGTGCCGAACGCCGCGGCGACCTGACGTGCATAGTGGAGCTCGTCGAAGCCGGATTCCTCGAAGCCGATCGAGAATGTCTTCAGCCGTCCGGCCGCGGGCGCGGCCATCAGCGCCACGACCGCACTGGAATCGACGCCCCCGCTCAGGAAGGCGCCGACTGGAACGTCGCTGACCTGATGCAGCACGACGGCGTCGGCGAGATGCTGCCGGAGCCGCTCGACGAGCTCGTGTTCGGTGGCCGCCTCGTCCGGGCGGAATTCGACGTCCCAATACCGCTCCGTTCGAAGAGCGGTGGCGGGTTGCAGGACGGCGACGTGGCCGGGCTCCAGCTTCGAAATTCCCCGGACGATGCTCCTGGACGAAGGCGTCGAGAGTGACGTGAACAGATGACGTGCCGAGTGCCAGTCGATCTGGCGATCCACCTCGGGCCGCTGGAGGATCGGCGTCAGCTCCGAGGCGAACAGCAGCTCGTTCTCGCGCTCCGCGTAATACAGGGGTTTGATGCCGAGACGATCTCGTGCGAGGAGCAGGCGGCGTTGACGCACGTCCCAGATCGCAAACGCGAACATTCCCCTGAGCGGTTCGACGCATCGCGGGCCGAGATCTTCGTACAGGTGCACGATGGTCTCTGTGTCGCCGCTCGTCTTGAACGTGTGTCCCCGGCGCTCCAGTTGCCGGCGAAGCTCACGATAGTTGTAGATCTCGCCGTTGAAGACGATCCACACCGACCCGTCCTCGTTGGCGATCGGCTGCTCGCCGCCGTCCACATCGATGATGCTGAGCCGGCGCATGCCGAGTGCCACGCCGTCACCGACGTAGACGCCTTCGTGATCGGGTCCCCGATGCACGATGGCTGCACACATCCCGCGGATGTCGTGTTCGAGGATGGGCTCGCCATCCCAACGGATGATCCCGGCGATGCCGCACATGACTATCGGCCTCCAGCCACGCGCCTAGTCGTCCTGGGTGAACCGGAACGAGAACCGTCGCCCGAGCGGAATCGGCAGCGGAGCGAACATCCGCTCCACGACCCAGGACCCGTATGACAGCATCAGGTACCCGAGCACGTACGTGACGCTGCCAGCGGCAAGGGCGACCACGGGGGCCGCGATGGCGTGCGTCACGTAGAGCGCCGGCGCGGCCGAGACTCCCGCGCGGATGACCACACACCGCAGCCGGGCCCATGGGAGGACCGCCGACACGGGCACCTCCAGCACCCGCGCGATCCGGACGAGGCCGAGCGCTTTCACCAGCGTCGTCGTCAGCAGCGTGATGAGCACCGCCCCACTCAGGCCGAATGCCGAGAGGAACGGGACGATCAGCATCGCCACCAGCGCCAGTCGCAGCAGGTTTGTCAGCAGCAGGAACCTCGTCTGGGCGTAGGCGCGCAGCACCGCGTCGACGGCGAACACCGACAGCAGCATGGTGAGGTTCCACACCATGAAGATCGGCACGCTGGCGCTGTATCTGGTGGTGAAGAGCGCGACGATGAGCTGCGGGGCGACGACGAGGAGCAGCACCACGAGCGGCACGATGAGAAACGCGAGATGGAAGACGGTTTCGTGAAACAGGGCAAGCGCCGCGCGGCCGTCGCGCGAGTCCTCGGCGAGCTTCACCATCAGCACGTTGACGGTCGAGCTGGCGATCAGGTCGACCAGCGGGATCTGGAGGCAGCCGACGGCGTAAATCGCGAACGTGGCGGCGTCGAACCGCGAGGCCACGACGTACTGGTGAAAATTGATCTGCACCACTTCGACACCGACCGCGAGCGCGAACGGCAGCGCGTAAGCGAGCTGATGCCGCCACAGGACGGCGTCGATTCGGAGCTGGCCGCCGAACTCGCGCCACAAGATGCCGAACAGGAAGGCGAGCCGCACCGCCGCATAGACGACGGCGCCCACGAAGACTGCGTGCAGACCGCCAAGCACCAGGGCGGGGAGAATGAGGCACGCGGTCCGCCCGATATCGGACGCCGCGTACGTCACGGCCGCAGTGATATGCCGTTTGCGCGACACCAGCACAATTTCCAGCACCGCTGACATCAGCATGAACGTGAGGAACAGTCCGAGGAGGACCATCTCATCGGCAAGCTGGAGGTTGTTCAAATGTGCCGAAATCCCGTGGCGCCAGACGACCAGCACGGCGGCAGATCCGGCACCAGCGAACGCCAGCGTCACAAGGGCGTTGCCCACGTACCGGGCGGTCTCCGCGGGGCGTCTCGGAATGAAGTAATAGAGACTCTCGGCCACGCCCAGTTGTGCGAGACCGTAAAGGGTGCTGAAGACGAGAAAGAACTCCTTGTACGCGCCAAAATCGGCCTGATCGAGCACGCGGGCGAGCACGATGCCGATCGAAAAGGACGCGGCGAACCCGATTACGCGACCGACCACGAGCACCAGGGCTGAACGCGACACGGTGTCCGAAGGGTTCGCGATCCTCATACGCGCTCGCCTGCGACAGACGGCGATCGCGACGCGGCCGCCTGTGCCGATTCGGGTTTCCAGGCCGGCGTGAGGTGCACGCGCGAGCGCCGCCGCACCGGCGGCCACAGGTCGTGTGTCTGGCATTCGAGAAGGGCGGGCGAGAAGCGGCCGTCGCCGTCGACCGACGACCCTTCCCACAGCAGCAGCCGATCCAGCGTGAGGGGCGCGCGGGGCGATGCGGCGTGCGAGCACGCGGTGTACGCGCACCGATAGCCGGCGCGCGCCAGCGCGTGGACGTCTCGCGACGAGTACCGCCCGCCGGGGTAGGCAAAGTGAGACACCGTCGTCCCGAGCTCGCACTCCAGAGCCCGCTTCGAGCCTTCCAGCTCCTCGTCGACCGTTGCGTCAGACTCCGTGGGGAGCGAGATATGCCGGCAGGTGTGCGACCCGATCGTCATGCCTGCCTGTTGCATCTCCGAGAGCATCGGCCACGTGAGGGTCTGCGGCACGTCGTCGCCAGCGTCGGCGCCGTGCGCTTCGAGAGCCGCCATCAGTCGATCGACCTCGGCGCGCGAGAGCTGCGGAAGCAGGATCGAGACGGACTCGGCCGGGCTGCTGGCGGCGGATCGCGCCGATAACAGCGCCTCCGCTGGAAGACCGGCTCGTGTGAGCAGATCGCACAGCCCGCGGCGCCGGTGTGCCCACGAGTCGAACGCGTCGACGAGAAGGCGATGCAGCTTGTCGTGCACGAGCCAGTCCGTCCGTCCGACGAGATCCGTCACCACGAACAGCGCCGCCGGGATGCCTTTCCGCAGGAGCACGGGAAGAGCCTGCTCGTACACATCACGGTAGCCATCGTCGAACGTCACGGCCGCGACCGGCTCGGTGAACGGCATGCCGCTTTCGAAATGCGCCTCGATCTCCGCGACGCTCACGAAGCGGAAGTGCCGTCCGACGAAGTCGAGATGTTTCTCGAGCATCGTCCGGCTCGTGAGCATGCCCGGCATCTGGGTTCGTACCGCGGCTTCGAAGTCGTCGACCACGCGGTGATAGCCAAGGATCAAGGGCTGACGCGATCCGCGTGCGCACGTCGCCGCAGGCCGAAGACGGCGTGAGAGGCTGATGGCCCCCGCCAGGGCCGTCTTGACGTTCCAGCGCCAACGGTCGAGACCCTTATGTTCCACAGGCGATCCTTCGCGGTCGCACATGGCGTGCCAGCATCGCGAGGCGCCGCCTGGCTGCGTCCGCGCCCTGGTGGATGCGTCCCGCGACGCCCGACGGAAACAGGTCAATCCTGTGCAGGGGGCGCCGCTCGGAGGTCCAGAGAAACTTGTACGGTTCGACGCCCCAGAGCATGTCGAACTCGCGCAGGCCCTCGTCGAGGGCCGCGCGAATCGTGAGGCTCATCAGGACGAGGCCGACGCTGTGCTGCTGGTAGCCGGCGTCGAATCCGTGCTGGTAAAAGTAGAAGCGCCCGCCGTGCGCAAAGCCGTACATGATCGCCACTGGAAGCCCATTCAGTCGCAGCACGTACATCCGCAACCAGCCGCTGTGGAGGGCCCGCGACGTCGCGTCGTCCTGGAACGCGCGGACGTCCGTGGTCCGAAAGGCGCTGGAACCCCCGTGTTCCCGCCAGCGCTGTACGTGGAATGCCATGAGACACTCCAGCGCCGTGTGGCGCTCGTCCTCGCTGGCGACGCGATCGAAGCGCATCTCAAAATGCTGAGAGATCGCTCTCAAACGACGCCGGACATTGGCCCGGTGCGACGGCCCGAGCGTCGCGAGGTAGGAGTCCCACGAATGACCTGACAGCCGCACGACGGGACACTCTCCATCGGCCGAGACGGAGGCGGTCCAGTCCTGGCGGGTCAGGGGAGCCGACAACCGTGCGATTGCCGACTCGGCGGCCAGATGCCGCAAACGCACAGGCACGCTGCGCGAGCGCAGGCAGCGACCGACGGCATCCAGGCTCTCGGCTTCGTGTCCGTGGCGGACGATCAAATCCAGGTAGTCGGAACCCGCCGAGCCGGTTCCCAGGAACTCCAGTCGCGACAGCCAGGGGAGGCCGCGGTGCGACATCCGTAACGGAGCGATGGCGACGAGGAGGCCGCCTTCGCGCACGGCGAGCACGTGCAAATGGCTCATCCCCCGGAGATGGGTCCACCACGAGTGAAGCCATTCCCACGTGAGGAAGGGGTTGCTCGCTGCGCTCGAGTGAAGCAGTTCGGTCCATTCCGTCCGCATCGATGTGAATCGCTGGACATCCTCGATCAGTTCGACCGTGATGCCGGCAGCGCCGGGCGTCCGGCGAACGGCCGCCGCGGTGGCTGGGGCCGTCAGCATCATGCCGCCTTCCGGAGCGACAGGGCCGAGACCTGCCGCGCGACGTGGTCGAGGTGTCGTGGCGTCAGATCCTGATGAATCGGGATCTCCAGCACGTGCCGGCGCAGGAAGCGCGCGTCGTCGGACATTTCCTGTCCTCCCGGCTCGACGCTGTCGTTCCACAACTCGATCGCGTCGATGCCGCGCCGCTGAAGGGCGCGGGCCGCCGCCTGCTTGTCTGCAACGACCACCGGCAGGAACAGCGGGCACACCCCGTCTCTCAACTCCGGCCATATGCACGTGACCTTCGGGTGCAACTGCTGCGCCAGGAGGCGGTAGTTGTGGATGCGACGGCGCCGGATGCGATCGAAGTCCATGCGGGCCATCAGGTGCGCGCACACGGGAGACATTCCAAGTTGCATCTCCTCGGGGCTGAAGCCGATGTTCCCGACGTTGACACGTTGAACGTCCAAGGCACCGGCCGCGCGGCCCATGCCGCGCTTCGCGGATTGCAGCACCGCGCCGACTCCGCTGGCGTTGCTGCGCACTCGCTGCACCATCAATTCGGCGGTGCGGCCCAGCACCGACGCGGCACCAGCGTCACGCAGGCGCAGCCGATCGAGCGCGTCGAGCCGTACGCCGTTCTCGACGAGGAGCGCGCCGTTGGGCAACGGCAGTGTCTTGTAGAGGCAAAAGACCGCCCAGTCTGCGAAGGTGCCGAGCGGCCGGCCCTCGAGCTCGCTGAACAACGCGAGCGCGCAGTCCTCCACCAGCAGCATCTCCCTGCGCCGGCACAGATCCGCAAGCGCTGGCATCGGCTGCGGCCACCCTGCATAGTGGATGACGTAGAGCAGGTCCGGTTGATGAATCCGGCACAAGCGCTCGACGTCGTGCGGGTCGAGCTGCATCTCGCGGTTCACCGGGCAGTACCGGATCGTCGCGCCCGCGGCTCGCATCGCGAGAATCTCGTTGCCGCTGTTGTAGTCGGGCGCGAGCACGGTCAGCCGTGGACGATCGGCCAGGAGTGCGCGGAACAAGTGGTAGATGGCACCGCTTGCGCGGTAGAACGCGCGGCACGCCGGAGCGTTGAATGGATAGCGGTCCTTCGGCGTACGGGCTGGCCGGATGAAATCCACCGGCGAGAGACCCTGATAGGTCGGTACGCAGGGCTCCATCAGGCTCTCCATTGCTTGACCGCCGGCGCGACGCGGAACTTGAGTGAATGGAGCAGACGGCCACGGCGCGCGTTCGAGAAGACATACAGCCAGTCGTGTGGCCGGGCCGTGTCCGTCCACTCCTGTTTCCACGGTTCCGAGTTGCCGAGGAAGTCGACTTCGCTGAGCCGGTCCGCGAACGCATCGCGGATCGCGAAATGCGTCAGCAGCTTGAATGGCGCGCAGGTGGCAAACTCAGGGTCGTACCCCGTTTTCACCAGCAAGAGCCGGTTTGCATACCTCGCGCTGTACGCCGAGGCGATCCGTCGCCCACCGACGGTAAGGAACAGCAGACGCAGCCACCCCTCCTCGCCCGCGTCCTTGCTGAGGCGCGTGTAGAAACGTTCGATCGCCGCATCTGCGCTGATGGCCGTACCCTCGGAGTGCTTCCATCCGGAGGCCTCGAGCCGGACTGCGTCGGCGCACGCCTGCTGGATCGCGCCCGCGTCGCGAAGCACTTCGACGCCGGCCTCTCCGATGCGTGCCAGGCGCGTCAGCCGGTTGCGAATGTTCGACCGGAACTTCGCGCTCAGTCCGCTCGTGTACTCGCTCCAGGTACCCGTCAGCGCAAGATACGGAGACTCATCGCCGTGCCACAGCCCCGTGGCGCAGCCATCGGCTTCCGCGAGGGTGCGGAACGCAGCGATCGTGGTGGACGCGCGGAGCAGCCGGCCGAGTCGAAGCACATCCCATTGCGCCTGCTCGTCTCGCAGGGCATGCCATATCGCGAGATAGGCGTCCGCCGCCCGTTCCGCGACGATGACGTCGGCCCTGGGCGTGTGATCGTTGTGCAGGAAGTCGAGCTGACGGACCGGCACGCCGTACATGTGCGTGACCTCTGCCATCAGCGGTGCAATCGCGATAATGCTGTTCTGCGCTCTGACAACCAGAATGTGCAAACGGCGTGATTCTCCGAAGCACTCCCACCAGACCCGCAGCCACTCGTGCCGCAGAAAAGGGTGAGGTACGGCAGCACGTTCCACCGTCTCGTTCCATTCCGCTGCCATGCCGAGAAACGTCTCCACGTCGCTGACGACGTCGACCGAGCAGCGCGAGCCGTGAGTCGCCGGGCCCGCGTCCGTCGCCGGAGACACGCGCTCCATCGGCGGACGAGCGTCGAGGGTGGCGACTCGCTGCGAGGCGTCCGGGACCTCCCGGCGATCCCCGTGTGCGGCGGCCGGGATCATGCGGCCAACGCCCTGCGCGATGCGCGCGCGAGAAGGTCCTCGTAGAGCTGCTCTGTCGAGCGCACCATGCGATCCATCGAAAATCGATCCGCGATGCGTGCGCGCGCGGCGCGACCGAGACGTGCCGCGAGCGCGGGATCGCTCAGCAGGCGCGCAATGGACGAGGCCAGCGCTCCGGAATCACCAGGGGGCACCAGCAGGCCCGTGACACCATCGACGAGTGCCTCCGGCGTGCCGCCCACGCGGGTCGCGACCACGGGAGCGGCCGCGGCCATCGACTCCAGCAGCACGTTGGAGAGTGCTTCATTGAGCGAGGGCATCACCGACACGGTCACCGCCGACAGAAGCGCCGGAACATCCGATCGCAGCCCGGCGAAGATGACCTTGTCGGCGATGCGGAGGTGGTCGGCCAGATTGACCAGTGCGTGCAGGTACGGACGGCCGTCGGGGCTCGGTTCGCCGACGATTAGAAATCGAACATCGGGAAAGCGGGCCCCGAGGCTGGCCGCCGCTTCGAGGAACTGTTCGAGGCCCTTGAGCGGCGACAACCGCCCCACGACCGCGACGAGGGGCGTCCCGGCAGGCAGTCCCAGCTCATGACGGAGCCGATCGGGCTCCGGCGCCGAGTCGAATCGTCCGAGGTCCACGCCGTTTCTGATCACCACGATCTTCGCCGGGTCATACCCTTCACTGACGAGCCACGACTGCACGGCGTCGGCGTTGACGAGGATGCAGTCGGCAAACTGGCACGCGTAGCGCTGGACGCGCTTCTGCATCGAGGTCAGGTAGGGTGCGCAGTCGCGCACCGACGCAATGACCACCGGTGCGACCAGGCGGGCGGGCGGAACGGCGAAGACGTTGCCGTAGAAGTTGTACGCGTGGACGATCTGAACGCGGCGTCGCACGATGTTCCTCGCGAGCCTCGCCTGCTGTGCCAGCGCCCGAACGCTGCGAAACGTGTCCACGCGGTATTCCGACAGAGGAATCTGTCGATCCACGAGCTCGTCCACGAACGCACCCCAGCGGCGCAGGCAGGCGAACTCCAGGACGAAACGGCCCGGGTCGAGGAGCCGTCCGAGGGCCATGAACTGGTTCTCGGTGCCGCCGCACATCAGCGTCGGCACCACCTTCATGACTCTCACGCGGCTCATGAGGACGCCTCCGCGACGAGAGGTGCCGCCCCACTATGGGCCCGGCACGTATTGACGAGGGCCACGGCAATGCCGGCGACCGTGAAGAAGTAGAACTGGTACGCGATCGGATGAAACATGGCGGCCACGGCGAACGCGACGAGTGAGCCCTGCACGCCGGCTGCGAGCGGCACGAGGCGCACGAGCGACGGGTCGGCCATGGCCCGCCGCTCGACGGCGCGGACTCCGCGGAAACACCGCCAGTGAAGCCACGCGAAGAGCAGCACCCCTGGGAGGCCGAGGTCCACGGCGTACTGCAGGTACACGTTGTGGACCGATCGCCACGTTGCCGCCCCGCGCTGTTCGTTCAGCGCGAGGACGTCCTGTCCGATCCCGACGCCGATCATCGGATTTCTCGCCACCACGTTTGCAGCGACCGTGAAGTCGTTCCAGCGGCCCTGCGCGGAGCCGGTGGCATCGGTCGAGATATTGGTAATGGTGCCGAGACGATCGAGATATCCGTCCGGCAACAGCGGCGGAGCGCACAGGGCGCACAGGATCAGCGCTGTGGCCGCGAGAGGCGAGCGCCGCCTGACGATTCCCGCGCTCAGGACGACCACCACCGCGGCGAGCGTCAGGAACCCCGCGCGGGAGAAGGTCACGATCACCGCCGCGACGCTCAGCAGCAGCGTGAGGCCGGCAACGCACCGCGCGGCCACCGTGCGCGAGTCCAACATCAGCGCCACGGCGATCGGGATGATCAGGTTCAACATGAGCGCGAGATCGTTCGGGTTGCCCACCAGTCCCGACCCGCCGACGTATCCGGCGATGCGCACGAGTCCGGGCACTCCCGTCGAGAGGACGTCACCGAAGATGAAGTGCTTCAGTCCGGTGACGGAAAGCGGGATCGCGCACAGCACGAGCGTCCAGGCGAACGCACGCAGGCGATCGAACGTGGTCGCGAGGGTGCCGATGAGCCAGAAGAACGCGACGGCTTTCAAGTAGTGATCCGAAAGGACCTCCGCGCTGCCCGCGGGCCAGTACGAGACTGGCAACGTGATGATGGCCCACGCCACGAGCGCGAAGGCGATGCCGCACTCGAGGTTGAAAGGTCTCGCGGGCGTGCGTCCGACAATGCGGTCGAGAAGGTGCGCTCCGATCGCCACCCCCGCCGCGAGGAATGCGACGCGCAGGGTGCCGAGAATGGGCAGCCAGGTCTGGGGCGCCAGCAGCAGGATCCCGGTGAAGACGATGAGTGCGCCGAAGGCGACGCGGTCGCCGCCCGCCGCGTCGACGGACGCCCCGTGAGGCGTCCGGATCGGAGGCTGCCACCAGCCGGCCGTGAGCGCGGACGCCGCCGCGGTATCGCCGGTCGCGGCGTTCATGGTCGGGCCACCTTGACCGAGGCGCTCGCGCGGCCGTCGAGCCAGCGGAGCGGCGTCAGGCCACGGGCACGGTCGCGAGCGGGCCGGGCCGCAGCGTCCGCCTCGGCAGCGGTCTGGACCGCCGCGGAGCCGCGGCCGGTCAAAATGCACGCGACCGTCGCCACGACGATGCGGAGGTCGAGCCACAGCGTACGGTTCTTGATGTAGTACAGGTCGTACCGCATCTTTTCCGTTTCCTCCGCGAGGTTGTTCGCGTAGCCGTAGCGGACCTGCGCCCAGCCCGTGACTCCCGGATGAACCGTCGACCGCAGACTGTAGTAAGCGATGTGTTCCATGAAGATCGCGTGATTGGACGTCGGGTGCGGCCGCGGACCGATCAGGTTCATGTCGCCCTTCAGGACGTTCACGAACTGCGGCAGTTCGTCGATCCGGAAGCGTCGCAGCCACTTGCCGACGCGCGTGATCCGATCGGTGTTGTCCATGACCCATTCCGAGCGGTGCTGATCGGAGGGATGCATCGTCCGGAGCTTCAGCAGCCCGAACGGCCGGCCGTTCCGCCCCGCGCGGGCGGTGACGAAGAGGACAGGACCCGGGGAGTCCAGCACGATTGCGATGGCCGACACGATCAGGAGCGGCAGCGCCAGCAGCAGGCCGATCGCCGCGCCGACGACACTGACCCCCCGTGCGATCGCGTCAGCCGCGCCGTGGTTCCTGAATCCGGCTCCGAGAATGAGCATGCTCGGCCGGATCGCTTCGATGGCCATCTGTCCCGTCAGGTGCTCCCAGAAGTCCAGCGCGTCGTCCACGACGACGCCCCGGACCCTGGATTCGAGCAAGGCCTGCACCGGCAGATGGTCGCGGCGATCGGCGATGGCGATGACGATGCGCGCCGGTTGCACGTGCCTCACGATCGTGACGAGTTGATCGCACGGGCCAAGCCAGAGGGCGCCGGACGTCGACGCCTCGGTGGGCCCCTCGTCGTTCACCACACCCGCGACGACGTACCAGTGACTGCGTGAGGATTCGATCGCGCGGATCACCTTCGACGCCATGGGTCCCGACCCGAGAATCAGCACGCGTCTCGGCTTGAGCCGGAGTGCCGAGATCACTCCCCAGCCCATCATCGCGACGCCGGCAAGGAACATTGCTGCTCGAATGACGGGCCACTGTGACGCTGGAACCTCGAACGACCAGCCGGCCACGAGCATGACTGCGATGCCGCCGGGGATGCACAGTCTCGTAGGCATAGGTCCGCTCTCGTCTGCGTTCCGCCGTTACGCCTCGCTCGCGAGCCGTGAGGTCGATGACAGCGATTGCCGGTAGTACGCGTCGTAATAGCCGGAGAGAGGCCGCTCGTCACGGTTGAACACGATGCCCATGACCTTCGACGCGTCCAGCAGGTTCAGCGCTTCGCCGAGCGCTTTCCGCGGTGTTCGGCCCGATGCCACGACGACGATGACGCCATCAGCGAGCCTGGACAGCATGGCCGCGTCGAAGACGGGGAGAAGCGGCGGCGTATCGACCACCACGAAGTCGTAGCGCTGCCGCGCGTCCTGCAGGAACTGTTCGAGGCGCGGCGATCGCAGGATCTGGTGGATGGGGACCCGCGGCGAGCCGGCCGGCACGACGGACAGGCCGTAGCGGTCCAGTGTCCGGACGCTTTCGTCGAGCCCGGGACAGGTGCCTGAGACGATGTCCGCGAGGCCGTTCACGTCTCCATCCTCGAGGCCGAGGCTCGTGGCAACCGAGGGTCGCCGGAGGTCGGCATCGACAAGCAGGACGCGGGTTTCCGCGGCGAGCGCGCCGGCGAGGTTGATCGCGGTCAAGGTCTTGCCGTCACCGGTGCCGGGGCTGGTCAGGGCGATGACCTTCGTCTTCTGCGCGTTCCCAAGGCGTTCCACGGTCAGGCGGAGGCCCTGATACTGCTCCGCGGGATAGGACCCTGGAGCCGTCAGGCTGACGAGGTGTGCGTCCATTCGATGTGTGGCCATGTGGGTGTGCTTTCGGCTTAGCCGGCTCGTGCGAGCAGGCGAACGACTGGTTCGTTGCCGCTCGCGAGGTACGCCGACAGGGTGGCAATGAGGACAATGGCGGCCACGGCGGAGACCGTTCCGATGGCCACGAGCACGCGGCGACGCGTTGGCGTCGGTCCGATGCGCGGGATCACGGCGAGCACGGGCAGGGTCGTGAACTCCCGCAAGGCGTCGATGGAATGGAACGAGGTGTCCAGCTGCTCGGCAGCGAGCACGGCACCCGCGGCCGCCGCGAGCGCCAGCAGGACGCCCATGATGATGAGGCGCATCCGGTTTGGCGCCTCGGGGCCTTCGGGCGGAAGGGCCGGCTCCAGCACGCGGAACCGTTCGCCCTGGCGACCCATTTCCACGTGCTCTGACAGGCGCGCTTCTTCGAGCTTCCTGAGAATCTGATCGTAGTTGTCCTTGGCCGCCTGCGCTTCCCGCTGGACGAGCGCATACTCCTGCTGCGTCCCGGGGACGTTGTCCAGACGATGTTCCGTCGCCGCGATGGCCTGTCGAAGCTCTCCATCCTCCTGTTTGAGCTTCGCGAGCTCCGCATTCACGTTCTCGATGCTCCGGCGGCGTGCGACTGGCGCCGGCCCGGCGGCGTCGGATGGCGCCGCCGCACGAGCTGCCGCTTCCTGCGCCCGTTGCGCTTCGGCGTCACGAGCCTGCCGGTCAGCGGCTTCCCGCTCGAGCGAGGCGATCTGCTCCTTCAGGCGCAGCACATCGGGGTACCTCGCGGAGTACTTGGCTTCTGCTTGAACCAGCTCACCCTTCAACCCTTCAATCCGCCGCATCTGCTCGAGCCAGTCGCGTGACGGCCCGCTTGACGGCACGGCGCTTCCGGCCGCCGAGCTGACGGGTTTGTCCGGCTCCTGAAGCCCGTCGAGCAGCTTCTCTCGCTGTTCGAGCGTCTTGAGCTGCTGCTCCCCGTTCAACCGCAGCTGCGTGTTGAGGCGTTCGAGCGTTGCGAGGTTCAGGCCGACGGACTGCGGCAGCTCGCTCGCGTGCGCGGCGGTGTAGGAACGCATCGTGCCTTCCTGCCGCTCGAGCTGGGCCTTCGCCGCATCGGCCTGCGCCTGCAGAAACTGCGTGGTCCGGACCGCCTCGTCGGATCGCATCTGGTCGTTCTCGGCCACATAGAACGCGGCGATGGCATTGGTGACCTGGGAGACCGTGTCTCGATTGTTGCCGGTGTAGCTGAGCGTGAAGGAGACGGTCTTGGTGCGCCCCGTGACCTGCTCCGGTCCGTTCGCCTCGATCGCGATGTCGTGTCGCGTCTGGTTGAGCACGTCTTCGAACGACGTCTTCTTGCGCAGCTCGGGATACAGCTCGAAGCGGTGGACGAGTGCCGTGAGCCGGTCGCGGCTCAGGATCTCCTGCTTGATCACGTGCAGCCGCGTTTCGAGGTCACCGACCGGCGCGGGCTTGACGAATCCCTCGGCGAGAGGCCGTTCGACCAGCACGATGGCGCTCGCCTTGTACAGGTCGGGAAGATACAGCGCGAACGTGACCGTGACGGCCACCACCGTGGTGAAGGCCGCGGCGGCGAGGACACGACGCCGGCGGACGACGTCGTACGCGCGGTGGACGATCGATTCCTCCGTGGCAGAGAGCAGGTCTCTTCGCATCGGACTCCTCACGGAACGACGATGATGTCGCCAGGCAGCACCGGGAAGTTGTCCTGTTCGGCGCCTTCGGCGACCTTGCGGTAGTTGAAGGGGACGCGCGTCGTCGCGCCGCCGACCTGACGCAGCACCACGATGCGGGCCCGGTCGGCGAACTCGGTCAGACCCTGCGCGCGCGCAATCAGGTCGAGCACCGTGGAAGGACTCTTCACCTCGTAGTGTCCTGGCATCCTGACCGCCCCGAGCACCGAGACCTTGACGCTGTGGACTTCTTTCACGATGACCGACACTTCGGGGGCCGAGACGTACTCCGTCAGCCGGTCGGTCAGCCGCGTGCGCAGCTCGGTCGGCGTCAGGCCGGCCGCCTGGATGTCGTTGACGAGCGGCAGCGACACCTTGCCGTCAGGTCTGACCGGCACGGTTCGGCTGAGGTTCTCCTGCTTCCACACGAGGATGTCGAGCACGTCTTCTGGACCGATGCGGTAGTCCTTCGTCGTGTCGACGAGTTGTGGCACCACGGTGGTCGAGGCGAGGAGCGGCACCGACGCCGTCGCGGCGCTGCGGCGTTCGGGCGTTCGGGACGCGAGCTCGGCCACGGCGGGTGCGGGCGACGATGCGTCGCTCACGGTCTTGGGCTGCTCTTGTGCCGACGCCGGGGGCGCGATGGTCAACGCCATGCTCAGACAGGCCGCTGGTGCGGCGAACCATTGAATGCTCATCGCATGAATGCTCATCGCAGAACTCCCTTCGCACGGGCCGCTTCATCGGGTGGGAGCGTGGATCGTGTGAGACGAGGTGCAACCGTCATGGTGACCCTCACCACATGCCGGAGCACATGTTGATCGGCGAACAGGGTGCGCCTGATGTCGCCCAGCTGGTAATCGACGCCGTACGACCCCGCGAGCGTGAGCATGTGCCTGGGCGTCCACGACCCGATCACCGTCGCGTGATAGACGGTGGCGTCGCTCCGCTGGAGCGACGTGATGTCCGACATGCCCGCCAGCGCACCGACTTCCGTGGTTCGGGTGACGGGAACGATCATGCGCGCCGTGGCGCTGCTGACGGCCACCGGACCCCGGATGCCGAGCACGATCGTCTCGCCGCGCCAGTAGTCGAGCGCGAGCGCCGCGCGATGCGTGGTCCGCGTCAGCGTCGCGAGCACCTCGGCGGCAACTCCCTCATAGGACGTGAGCCTCGGACCCGCCTGCGCTTCGACACGTGTGGCTGGCGAGAAGGCGTGCGTCCAGCCGGCCATCAGGGCATTCGACATCTGCAGGCCGGGACCGTCCTCGAAGTAGCGTGCGACGTAGCCAGCCGTCAGGCTCGTGCGTGTGGACATCTGGTGCGAGAATCCCGCGCGAAGGGTATCGAGCACGTTCCGCTGATCGCCCACGAGGTCTTCGGATGTCCGGTCGTACGCGCCCGTCACCGCCGTCAGGGAGCTGACGCGATGGGTGACCGACGGCGTGAACTGCCACCGCTGTGCCTCCGTCCGGTCGGACAGCACTCCGCTTTCGAGATTGATCTCGCCGGGCGTCTCGGTGCGGTCGTAGCGCGTGGTCATGGCGAACGTGGTCTCGGGAGTCGTCCGGACCTGCGCGTCGACCAGCGCGTGCCTGCGGGCGTCGAGGCTCGTGAGCGCGTCCTGGTTCGAGTGGATCATGTCGGAGGAGTACAGGCTCAAGACGGCGAACCGCGGCGACTCGATGCGGGTCTCGAGGCTGGGACGCAACTGCGTCATCTGTCCCGCGCTCCCATGAGCGCGCGCGAAGATGTTGCCGTCGTACACCGCTCCGAGCGATACGGAGGGCACCAGCGTCACGTTCGTCTGTGCGCTCGCGGTTCCTGCGAGGAGCACGGCGGCAGGCATCAGGCAGACGCTGGCGAGGCGCATGGCGCTATGAGGCCTTTCCGAGGCCGTTCTCCTTGATCTTGTAGAGGAGGGCCTTGTAGCAGATGCCCAGCCGGGCGGCGGCTTCCTTCCGGTTCCATCGCGTTTGCGTGAGGGTCCGCAGAATCAGCTCGCGCTCCGCTTCCCGCGCGGCCGAGCGCGCGATGGCCTTGAGCGACACGCGGCCTGAGGGAGACGGCGCGGGCGTGTCGACGTCGACCTCCGCTGGTGATGAAACCCCGGCCGGTGCCTCGGGCTCATCCGGCTCCGTCCACGCAGCGGCTCGCGTTCGCGAGGACGCCGGCTCATCGGGTTCCTGGCGATACGCCCGTCGGGACCGCAGCGTGAATCGCGGCGACGCCGGACGCAGCTCGTTCAGGATCGGCGCGTCCGATCCGAGTGCGACCCGCCGCTTGATCAGGTTCTCGAGCTGTCGCACGTTGCCGGGCCAGTCATATTGCATGAACTGGCGCGCGAGGTCCGCGCTCAGAGGCACCACGCGCTTGTGATACGCCTCCGAGTACTTCTTCAGAAAGTAGTCGATGAGATAGGGGATCTGCTCGCGGCGCTCCCGTAACGGCGGAAGCGAGATCGTCACGACGTTCAGGCGGCAGTACAAGTCTTCGCGAAACTCGCCGTCGGCGACGGCGGCCTCGATGTCGCGGGTGGTCGCGGCGATGACCCGAACGTCCACGCGGACCTCGTCGCTGCCGCCGAGGCGCGAGAACTCGCCCCGCTGCACCACCTGCAGGAGCTTCGCCTGCAGTGAGGGGCTCATGTCGCCGATTTCGTCGAAGAAGATCGTGCCGTGATTCGCGGACTCGAGTTTGCCCGGCTTGCGCTGGATCGCGCCGGCAAAGGCACCCTGTTCAAACCCGAAGAGCTCCGATTCGAACAACTCCGTCGGCAGGGATGCGCAGTGGACCTTGACGAACGGCTTGTCCGCACGCAGCGACCGCTCGTGGAGGACACGCGCGACGAGCTCCTTGCCCGTGCCGCTCTCGCCATGAATCAGGATGGTGACGTCGGTATCCGCCAGGCGGTCCACCAACCGACCGACTTCCTCCATGCCCGCACTGTGCTCGAAGAGCAGCGGGTAGTGCGCGTGCGATGCTGACGACTCCGCGGCAGCGAGATCGATCTCCTCCAGGTGCCGCTGCTTCAGCGCGTGTCCAAGCCGCGCTTCGAGCTCAGCGTCTTCGAACGGCTTGCACACGAAGTCGGCCGCGCCGAGCTTCATCGCCTCGACGGCGGTGCGGGTTCCGCTTTGACCGGAGACCACAATCACCGGAACGTCTTTGTCGATCTTCTTGAAGGCCGCGAGCGCCGCGAGGCCATCCATGTTGCCCGCCATGACGATGTCGAGGAGAACGGCCGCCGGACGATCGGTGAAGAACCGGCGGACCGCATCGTTTCCGTTCGTGACAGTCAGCGCACTGTATCCGCGCGTGCCGAGGAACGTGCTGAGGAACCCGCACATCGCGAGGTCGTCATCGACGACCATCACGCGGGGTTTCTCTTCCATCACACGGGCTTTGTCTTCCATCAATGCGGCCTTTCGTTCCTGAATCCCGGCCGACCCGGAGTCCCGGCAGTGCATGCCGTTTGAGCAATTGGGGTGCCAAGCAGAAGCTGAGTAACTGAGGATCCGTTCCACGGAGTAGGCAGGCCTGTGGATATTGTGAGCAAGGCACGTCCACACGGACCGCTTTCTGCCCAAATAGACGGCTGCGCTACCTATGGCCGCTCGATGCCGGTGGCTTTGATCTTGTTGAGGAGGGTCTTGTAGCTGACGCCGAGCATCTGCGCGGCCTTGCGACGGTTCCAGTGCACCTGTCTCAATGTTTCGCCGATCAACCGACGCTCGGCGTCCAACGCGGCTTCACGCGCGACGTCTGGCAGCGAGCGCCCGCTGTCGGGTGCAGCCTCGGCTGTTGCGGGTTCCGCGCCGAGCTCGTCGCCTTCGTCGCCGACGTCGGCCGTTGGAACGTCCGGTGCAGATGCCGGAGACACATAGGGAGGCGGCGCCGATTCGCGCTCCTGTTCCGGATCGATGGCGGGCACGCGATGCGGCGCGCTGAGCTCGCGTGCGACGACGCGCTCGTCCTGAAGGATGATGAAGCGCTTGACGAGGTTCTCGAGCTCGCGGACGTTGCCGGGCCAGTCGTACTGGAGGAAGCGCTCCCGCAACTCATCGGAGAACGGCCGAACCGGCCGGTTGTAGCGCCGGCAGTACTTCGTCATGAAGAAATCGGTGAGGCCTGGGATCTCGTCGCGGCGTTCGCGCAGCGGCGGCACGGTTGCCTCGATCACTTTCAAGCGGTAATAGAGATCTTCCCGGAAGTTCCCTCGAACCATCATGGCTTCGAGATCGCGATTGGTGGCCGCCACCACGCGAACATCGACCTGTATCCGCTTGTTGCTGCCGATCTTCGTGAAGTCCGAGTCCTGCAGTACGTGCAGAAGCTTGGCCTGCAGCGACGGCTTGAGCTCCGCGATCTCATCGAGAAAGATCGTGCCGAGATGCGCCTGTTCGAATTTGCCGATGCGCGCGGCGGAGGCGCCGGTGAACGCACCCCGCTCATGGCCGAACAGCTCGCTTTCGAGCAGTTCCGTCGGCAGCGCGGCGCAATTCACCTTGACGAACGGTTTCTGGTGGCGCGTGGAACGCTGATGGATGGCCCGCGCGACCAATTCCTTGCCCACGCCGCTCTCGCCGCGGATGAGCACCGTGACATCGCTGTCGGCGACCTGATCGATGAGCCGGGCGACCGGTTGCATCGCCAGGCTCGTGGCGATGAATGCCGTGCTCTGATCGTCGTTCATCTGGCGTCGAAGATCGGTCAGCTCGCGAACGAGCCGGTTTCGATCGACGGCGTGCGCGATGGCGGCTTCGAGCGCGATCTCGCCCAGGCCGTCCGGATCCCCGGGCTTGATGACATAGTCCGCCGCACCCAGGCGGATCGCATCCACGATCGTCTTGGCGTGTTCGCGCCCCGACAGCATGATGACCTGCAGATCGGGACGCGCCGTCTTGAGCGCCTGCAGCGTCTGGATGCCGTCCATGCCGGGCATCGCCACGTCGAGCAGCACGATGTCCGGAGGCTCTCCGTGACGAATGGCGGCGAGGAGCTCGTCCCCCCGCAGGTACCCGTGCACGTCGAAGCCGCGCGCGGCGAGAAATGCCCGCAGAAACCCGGCGAACTCGGAATCGTCGTCCACGACGGCAATCGAGGGACGCCGGGCGTCCGCGCCCGCGCCCGCCGAAGGACTCGATCCGCCGTTGAGGTCAAGCGTCATGGGCTTCCCGATCCAACAGAGGGAGCCGCAGGGCCGAGCCGCGGGGACGATCCCCCGCGGCCGACCACAACCGGCCCCCGAGCGCCTCGATCGCGCGCCGGCCGATCGGGACCGCGAGACCGTGGCCGCTTCCCCATTCGTCGAACGCCCGAGGCGGGTCCGATGCCGCGTCGAGAAGCGACCGGACCGTCGCCTCATCTCCGACCGCGAACACCGCCCATGGCACGGCGTCGTCGAGAAGGACGTCGCAGAACACCACGATGGCGCCCGGGCCCTCCCGCTCGTGCACGGCGGAACGGATGAGTGCTTCGAGCAGCCTGGTGGTGCGACGCCGATGTGCGATCACGCGAATGGGCCGGTCCGAGATGCGGGGTTCGACGATCACTCCACGGTCGCGGCCCTCGGCGAACGTCGAGACGAGGTCACGGACCAGCGCCGTGAGGCTCAACTCCTGGCCGTCGGCAGCGCCCGTGTTCGAGACGACGCCGCTCAACTCGTTCATCTCGGCCACCAGCGCGCTGATACGCGCACATGCGAACGAGGCCTTTTCGAGCATCCCGCGCTGCTGATCCGTGAGTGGATCGCCATCGGCCCGGAGGAGCAGGCGGAGATAGCCTGACGCGATGCTGAGCGGAGTGCGTACCTCGTGAACGGCCAGCGTCAACGCCTGAGGAAGGGCATCGGGGGTCGTCATGGCGAAGGTCCTAGTGCGCCTCAGCTTACGCGCAATGCCGCCGTACGATCGTCAGAAGCGCATCGAAGTCGATAGGCTTGGTGATGCTCGCGACCGCCCCGAGCGCCGCCGCGTGATCCTGGATGTCGGCCACGCCGGACATGACCACCACGGGTACGCTCGAGAGGTCGGCGTCCGCGAGCTGGACGTCGCGGAACTGGCTTCCGGACAGGCGCGGCATGTTCAAGTCGAGGAGTACCAGGCTCGGCACTCCTGGCGCCCGTCGCCGGACGGCCCGGAGCAGGTGCAGCGCTTCGAGGCCATCTTCGGCCGACACCGAGTGAAATCCCTCCGTGGCCAGCATGGAGGCCAGCATCTCCAGGAGCGCTGGGTCGTCTTCGACGATCAGGACATTGCCGATTGGCATCTTCACCGGCTCCGCCTGCCGAGATCATGCGCCGGCTCGCCGCCGATCGCCGCGGCGTGCCTCGAGGCGGCCCAGCGGCGAATGTCATCGGCCGACCCCGGGTCGGCAAACAGGCTGCCCTGCGCGGCGTCACACTTCAGCGCCACCAGACGTTCGAGAATCGGCGCCGACTCCACGCCCTCGGCCACCACGGTGAGTCCGAGGCGATGGGCGAGCTCGATGGTGGATCCGACGATCGCGTCATCACCGATGGCCAGCGCGGCGACGAACGAGCGGTCGATCTTCAGTTGGCTGACCGGCAGACGCTGGAGATGCCGGAGGGACGAGTACCCGACGCCGAAGTCGTCGATCGCGAGCGTCACACCCATCTCGCGCAATCTGGAGAGGGACGCCGTCGAGAGCGCCGCGTCGGTGATGATGAAGTTCTCGGTGATCTCCAGGGTCAGCAGCGACGGTGAGGCCCCGTGCGCCTGTAACAGTTCGGCCACGCGATCGGGCAGATCCGGATCCTGCAGGCTGCGCGGGGACAGATTCAATGCGATGCGGATCGGTGTGTGCGGGTCCGGGTCGGCCCATTCGGTCAGTGCCCTGTCGAGCAGACGCAGTGTCAGCGGCTCGATCAGGCCGGTCTGCTCGGACAGGTCGATGAATTCGCTGGGCAAGAGCCGCCCGCGTTCGGGATGGTCCCAGCGGGCCAGGGCTTCGACACAGGTGACAATACCGGTCGGCAGTTCGACGATGGGCTGGTAATCGAAGGAGAACTGATTCCGTTCGATCGCGTCTCGAAGCTCCGTGGTCAGGGTCAGCCGGCGATGCGCGTGGCGGTCGCGGTCGGCCGTGTACGCGGCCCAGCCAAGGCCTCCGCTCTTCGCGACGTACATGGCGATGTCCGCCTTCTGCAGCAGGGTGTCGGCCTCCAGTCCGTGCTCGGGAAACCACGCGATCCCGAGGCTGCCGCCAAGGGTCAACGGGTGGCCGTTCAGCGCGAACGGGCGCCTCAGTTCCTGAAGGATGCCGCGGGCGGCGGTGACCGCGCCGTCGATTCCGGTTCGCGGCAGCATCAAGGCGAATTCGTCGCCGCCCAGCCGGGCCACCGTGTCCACTTCCCGCAGAAGGGATCGGAGCCGCGACGCGACCTCCTTGAGGATGCGATCCCCGACGTGGTGCCCCAGCGAATCGTTGATCGTCTTGAAGCCGTCGAGATCGAGTATGACGAGCGCATGGGGCTCGCCCGTCCGTTGCGCCCCCAGGATGGCCTGCTGGAGTCGATCGTGGAGCAGGATGCGGTTTGGAAGACCGGTCAACGGGTCGTGATAGGCCAGATGCGCGAGTCGCGCTTCCGCCCGTTTGCGAGACAGGCGCGCCGTGGTCTCGCGCAGCTCGCGCTCGACGGCCGGCAGCAGCCGCGCGAGCTTGTCTTTCATGACGTAATCCTGCGCGCCGGCCTTGATCGCGGCCACGGCCACGTCTTCGCCGCCGATGCTCGACACGAAGATGAACGGCATGTCGGCGTCGTACTCGCGAAGCAGTCTGAGCGCCGCCGTTCCGCTGAAATGGGTCATCGCGATGTCGGCAATCGCGACATCCCACCGTTGGCGCTCGAGCGCGGCCATGAGGGCCTCGGGTGTGTCCACGCGCTCCGGCGACACCGCACGACCCGCGCGCGCCAACTCCTGTGTGACGGCCATCGCGTCACTCTCGGAGTCATGAATCAGAAGCAGTCGCAGCGGCGTCATGCACTCCTCGGATGGCTGCTCGTCGACGAGGTCCTGCGCCCCGAGAGCAAGAGCTAGACCACATTGGCTGCGCTGTACCGCGAGCGCGGATTGCAGCGAAAACCCCTTGGGTTTATGCCCGCCACAAAAATTGATGAGCTGGCCCTTCTCTTGCTAGCGGGTCATCGCTCTTTCGGACGAACGACGGAAACTTGCAGCGTTTCAAGACTATTTGTAGCAAAACACGTCACAGTTGGGCATCTGCAGGGAGCAGACGCCAGGGGGCAATGTAATGGATTACCCAGGTGGAGTAACGTTTGAGCACATTCCTCACGGGGCGTTGCCGTCCGGTGCCCTCCCGATTCCTCCTGATGAGTTTCCGCGACAGCTGCTCACCGCGATGCTCGCGTTCCGCGACGGAGACTTCGCCGCGCGGCTCCCGGCCGATCTGGTCGGCATCAACGGAAAGATCGCCGACGCCTTCAACGAGCTGGTCGCGGTCAGCGGACGCCGTGCCCAGGAGACGGCAAGAGTGTCCCGCGCCGTCGGGCGGGAAGGCAAGCTCAAGCAGCGCATGACCGTGGCGGGCGTTACCGGGGGCTGGGCGAGCGAGGTCGCCGCCATCAACATGCTCATCGACGACCTGGTCTGGCCGACGACCGAGGTCACGCGCGCGGTGGGTGCCGTCGCCAAGGGCGACCTCGGGCAGGCAATCGCACTAGAGGTTGACGGGCGTCCCCTCGAGGGGGAGTTCCTCCGATCGGCAAAGCTGGTCAACAAGATGATCGACCAGCTCTCGGTGTTCACCTCCGAGGTGACGCGCGTGGCGAGGGAGGTCGGCACCGAAGGCAAGCTGGGCGGCCAGGCCCAGGTGCGGGGCGTGTCAGGCGTCTGGAAAGAGCTGACCGAGTCCGTGAACCAGATGGCCGGCAACCTCACGGCTCAGGTGAGGAACATCGCGGACGTGACGATCGCCGTGGCCAGCGGCGACCTCTCCAAGAAGATCACCGTCGACGTTCGCGGAGAGATTCTGCAGCTCAAGGAAGCCATCAACACGATGGTCGATCAGCTCCGGTCCTTCGGCGCCGAGGTCACCCGCGTGGCACGCGAGGTCGGCACCGAAGGCAAGCTCGGCGGCCAGGCGGTCGTGCCCGGTGTGGCGGGCACCTGGAAAGACCTGACCGATTCAGTGAACGCGATGGCCTCGAACCTGACGGCCCAGGTCAGGAACATCGCCGGTGTGACCACCGCCGTCGCCCGCGGCGACCTGTCCCGGAAGATCACCGTCGACGTGAAAGGCGAGATCCTCGAGCTGAAGAACACGATCAACACGATGGTGGATCAGCTCAACGCGTTTGCGTCCGAGGTGAGCCGCGTGGCGCGCGAGGTCGGCACCGAAGGCAAGCTCGGGGGCCGCGCCGAAGTGCCGGACGTGGCGGGCACGTGGAAGGACCTGACGGACTCCGTGAACGCGATGGGCGCGAACCTGACCGCGCAGGTCCGCAACATCGCCGAGGTGACGACCGCCGTGGCCCGCGGCGACCTGTCGCGCAAGATCACGGTGGACGTGAAGGGCGAAATCCTGGAGCTGAAAGACACCATCAACACCATGGTGGATCAGCTCAACGGCTTCGCGTCGGAAGTCACCCGCGTGGCGCGCGAAGTCGGGACCGAAGGGAAGCTGGGTGGTCAGGCCGCGGTGCCAGGCGTGGCAGGGACGTGGAAGAGCCTGACGGACTCCGTCAACTCGATGGCGTCGAACCTCACGGGCCAGGTGCGGAACATCGCGGACGTGGCGACGGCCATCGCGCGCGGCGACCTGTCCCGCAAGATCACGGTGGACGTGAAGGGCGAGATTCTCGAGCTCAAGAACACCGTCAACACGATGGTGGATCAGTTGAACGGGTTCGCCTCGGAAGTCAGCCGCGTGGCGCGTGAGGTCGGCACCGAAGGCAAGCTCGGAGGCCAGGCCGCGGTGCCCGGCGTGGCGGGCACGTGGAAGGACCTCACCGACAACGTCAACTCGATGGCCTCGAATCTGACCGGGCAGGTGCGCAACATCGCCGACGTCGCGACGGCGATCGCCAACGGCGACCTGTCGCGCAAGATCACGGTCGACGTCAAAGGCGAGATTCTCGAGCTGAAGAACACCGTGAACACGATGGTGGACCAGCTGAATGCGTTCGCGTCGGAAGTCAGCCGCGTGGCGCGCGAGGTGGGCACCGAGGGCAAGCTCGGCGGACAGGCGGTCGTCACCGGCGTGGCCGGCACCTGGAAAGATCTGACGGACAACGTCAACTCGATGGCCTCGAACCTCACCGGGCAGGTGCGCAACATCGCCGACGTGGCCACCGCGATCGCCAACGGCGACCTGTCTCGCAAGATCACCGTGGACGTCAAAGGCGAAATCCTCGAGCTGAAGAACACGATCAACACGATGGTCGATCAGCTCAACGCGTTCGCCTCGGAGGTGACCCGCGTGGCGCGCGAGGTGGGATCGGAAGGCAAGCTCGGAGGTCAGGCGGTCGTCACCGGCGTGGCGGGCACGTGGAAGGACCTCACCGACAACGTCAACTTCATGGCGTCGAACCTGACGGGGCAGGTGCGGAACATCGCCGACGTGGCCACCGCCATCGCGCGCGGCGACCTGTCCCGCAAGATTACGGTGGACGTGACTTTCCAGCACAGTGGGATCCGAAGCTTGGAATTCACGTGACTTGAAGTCGCGGC
>JADMIO011246838.1_pt1 | contig 93345 bp, 72 predicted proteins | sample 8958161 | NCBI WGS metagenome assembly JADMIO01 (sample SAMN16585339, study PRJNA669376) | soil metagenome | isolation source: Crop rotation soil | place: USA: Cullars Rotation, Alabama | collected 2011
CCGCGACAACTTGTCCACGTGGAATTCTAAGCTTAGGATCCCAATGTGCTGGAAAGTGCCTGATCTCGTCCATTGAGTGTTGTTCTTGTCGTAGCGTAAACGGAGTTATCCCAATTTAAGACTTCAGTTTTGTAAGCTCTGCCGAGGATGTCTTCATAAATTTTTTGTCTGCGCCGGCCTTCAGTTAGCAGTTCACCGCTGAGGGTTGTTACCTGACCACCGGCACAGCCGCATCCGTCATAGCTCATTAGTTTATCCGTTCCATCTGTATTAACAATTCTAGTCGTTCTACCTTTCCAATCATATTCATTGGTTGTCCAAATCCAACCACGCGAGGCATCATCTCCGCTAGGAGTCCAGCTGGAATTGACTTCAGTTGGCACGGTTGAGCGTTTGACTCTACCCATAATGTCGTATTCCGTGATGGTTCCCGAATATCCGCCTGTGCTGCCGGGATGCTCGGTTCGCGCCATTCTTGTTCTTCCTGCTCCATCCGTGTAGCTTTCCGTCAAAACTTCATCATTTGAATCGGCGCCGTTGCTGTTGACATCCGTAATTGTTGAGTACACTTTTGATTGAATACCGTTGGTCGGATATTCATAGCGGGTGTAAGCACCGGTATTGACAACCGTTTCCTGTTGTAATCTGCCAACCGAATCGTAGGTTCGGGCAGTGGTTTTTCCGGCACTGTTGTTGGCTGGTGCCGGGCTGACAGCATACACATTTGCACCAATATCGTAACGGAATTTGGCGGTTGAGCTATATCCGGCCGGATCGGTCAAGGTCGTTGGAAAGGCAAAGGTATTGTGATTGGTATTATCATCATAATTATCCGTATAGCTAATTGAAACCGTTCGATTGAGTGGATCGATCTGGGCAACCGGATTCCCGGTCACGTTGTATTTAACTGAACTGGTAACAGCTAATGACCCGTTGGTCGGGGCAGTAACATCCCATCTGGTCGTTGAAGTTAAGTTTCCGCGCCCGGCAATAAAACCTGTGCCGTAATTAGTTAGATCATGCTGGACGGCGGAAATGCTTTGTCCGGTGCCTGAAAAGTTGCCTTCATCATATTGGTAAGTCACTTTTGCCATTAATGCGTTGTTATTGTCATAAAGCGTGCTTTCGGCAGGCAGCCCAATAATTCTTCTCGCCGTGTAAGCCGAATCCAGATTATATTCGGAATGACTGCGTTTCAATTGACTGGTGCCATTCGTGTCATACTGAACGACATCCTTGACCAATCCATAAACCGCTACCGCCGAGTTGCCCGATTGAGTGTGATATTCAATCGTTGTCCGTTTTACATTACTGGTATCACCAATCTTTGATTCAACGGCCCGTGGATTCAAAATATAGCCAAGACTGGTATTGTCCTGCGTGTAAGCCGTATAGCTCCAGCGTTTTCTTGTCCAGCCGCTTTCATTGACCCAATCTTCGGTCATCACCGGCATCGCTTCCATCCACCCTGAATTACCAACATAAGTTTTTGAAACAACTCCATCCGGTGCCGTCACTTGCAGCAAAGTTCCCGTTACAGACGAGCTATCAGGCAAAGTAAATGATTGATTTTCCTGGTAGCTGACCGGAATGACTACTTCCTGAGCCGTCCCGCTGCCATCAAGATTGAAGTTTTCCGTCCAAGTTTTAATTTCTGAAAAACGGGGCACATCAGATTGTGCAGATGAAAAAGAATCCAGATTAACGGCAGTATGCGATAGTTTATGAGTATCCGCCGCATAGTTCGATACTTTCCAGACCTGCCCGTAAGTATTGTAGTCAAACGTAACATAACTTGAATCAGCAAAAGTGATCTTTTGGAGAACTTTGACTGATGTGTTATTGGTTAAGCCGACCTGAGTCAAACCTGAAAAGTTAGTGTTAACGGTGGTGGTGGTATAAGTAAAAGTCGCATAGGTGTGAGTCCCCGCTGCCCAGGCTTGGGTGACGGCAGTTGGCTGACCGCCCGAATCATAGGTGACATCAAACTCCCTACCAAGCGTGTCAATTACTGATTGCAGTAAGCCGTTTGTATCGTGGTTAACGGTAATATAATTGCCGTTGCTGTCTTTAATGGAGGCACAGCGAAAAGCTCCGGCTTTTAAAGTATATACCGATTGCGTGCCGTCGGTCGTTGCTACGGCAATAGTATTGCTGTCAATGACTTTGAGCTGGGTATAAGAAGAATCCGCCGTTTCAAAAGTATCCGATGAACCATCAACCAGGCGAAATTCAATTCGACCGCCTGAAGGAGTAACCATCAGGTAAGTCGTTTTACTGGTCAATGGATCGGAATAGCTGGGTTCAATGACCGGGAATCCGAATCTAAATCCGGGAGTGACATTATCATTATTGGGATTAAAAACAATATCGCTGCCTGATTTTGTCCAGATCAAAGAATTGTAGGAAATGCCGAACCCGACATCGAGCCCGCGCCCGGAAAGCCCGACCAATCCTGTTCCCCAACCAAAGTTACGGGAATAAAGACTGGTGCCACCTGTCGCATTTATCGGAGAAAGCCGCGCCCGTGATAGATCTGCTGTAGAAGGTGGCGGGGTTAAGGGAGTGACATTTTTAAATGATGGTTCATTATTGATTTCGTTAGCATTGTTATTAACATTTTTAGAAGAACCGAACAGTGAATAAAGATCATCCCAGACGCCGAAAAGTGCGAAAGCGGAATTTGAAGAGATAGCGGAAAAAGACGAGTTAGTTGAAAACTTTCCAACGGGTGCGACAAATGGTTCAGGCGGAGCAAATGAAATCTTAGGAACCGGGATGTTTGAAGATAACGGTAATGGATTTGCCGAGATTTTTTGTGGTTCGCCGAGAAAAGCTATTGGCACTAACAGATTCATTATCAGCGAAAGTGCTATTGCCTGTTTCCTGAAGCCGGCAAACTTAAAATCAACTAAATAGTTAAGTACTGAATGCGTAGCATGCTTAAGCGCCTTGCTTATCATTAAGTAAAAAGATCCCGTCATCACACTAAATTTCATTTTATTAAAATCTCCTCAAAATACACTTTTCCGCACTATTTTTGTTAACCTGCCTTCCACCTCTTCCCCTGTTTGGAGAACGTCAAGACCTGAATTTAAACAAGCTTCCGCCCTTCGGAGCTAATTATTTTTTTTGCAGTTTTAACTCCGTATTAATTTTAAAAAGCGATGCTTTTTGCCTGTCTGACTTCTTGACTTAGGAAGAGTTTTTAGCGAAACTAACGACTTTGATTATCAAAATCAGAATAATAAGTTTGTTTTTGACTCTCTAATATTGTTTAACCCCCTACCCTCGTCAACCTTGCCGGGGTAATTAAATTTTTTTCAATTATTTTTTTTGGATTAAATTTTTAGTTAGTAAAGAGTCTTCACAAATTCTATTGGTTGAACTGTGTTTTCTTTAGAAAATAATTCCCTGTTTTATTTTGAATGTTCATATGAATAAAGAAGTAAAAAATGTTTCTCCGGCGCAGGAAAACCATATCCTGCAAACATTTGGTTACGTTCACCGAATCGTTTCCCGTCAACTGGGTCCCAAATATCGTGACTCGGTCGAGGATCTGAAACAAAGAGTTTTTCTCAAGCTCTGGCATTGGAAAACGGTACGAAGCGAAAAAGACCTGTCCGGTGAAGAGTGGCAGAAAATAGCTAATGTTGCCGTTCATAATGAAGTGGCAAAATTTTTCGGAGAAAAATATAACCGCACCATTCTTTTCTCACAGATGGATGATAAAGGGCAGGAAGAAATCTTTTCCATTCCCTCCGCTGATCGGCTGATTGAAGGTAATTCCGCCGCCGAGAAACGCTCCCTGATTTTACTGATCTGGAAGGCGGTTCAAATTCTGACCCTCAGACAAAAGTATGCTTTCATTTTACAAAATGAAGATTTTGTTATTGAATTTATAACGGCTGAATGCTGCTCGATGGGAGAATTAGCCGCTTATTTTGAGTTAGCAGAAGTGGAATTTTCTGATATAGTGGAATTAATGCCGCTTAACGACGAAAAAATAAGCGAGCTACTTGAGACCAAAATAAAAGAAAAAATCTCCCCGAATAAAATCTGGGAAGCAAGATCCAAAGCCAAAGCCAAGCTGGCAAAAAAATTAGCTGATCCCGTATCCAATGAACTATTGTCTTTCCCCCGAAGAAATAGAATTATTGTCGGTTCGCCGACTGCGTGGTAAAGGTCTGTTCAAAGCTTTAAAACATCTGGAAAGCTGTCCTGAATGCCGCTTACAGGTTAGACTTCCAAGTAAGGAAGAGATCATGAAAAGATGTGAGGAAGATAACCATCTTCTCTTCTTAAACTGAAGAGATATCAAAATAAATCTGCTCAATAGATTGATTGAAAAATCACTTTGATTGCCGTTTTTGATAGTTTATAAGTTTGTATTGCACCTAATAGCTTTAAAGAAAATCTACCTTATATAAGAAATTATTCAATTCCCTCTCATATTTGATTTTTAACTTTTCAGAATTCCCCCAATAAAAACTTCCTGTCTTTATATATTTTTAACTTTTTTTTCTTAATTCCGGCAAGGTTCAGCTTGATACGGGGTTAAACAATATAGAGGTCTGTCTGGCAGCATCCCTAAACCATCCGGCAGCAGTAATTATTGGAGGCGAAAAAGATAGTGGAAGTCTTTAGCAGTAAAGTTAACAATAAGGCTGGAAAAGTATTTTCTACCCGTGCTGAGCTTAAGGGAGCAAAATGCAATTCCTTTGGAAACTCTGTGCTTTCATTATCGAAAAAGCATATTTTCCAATTAATTATTCTATGTTTAATAACAAGCTTCTTTTCCGCAGCTGCCTTTTCGCAAACTTATTTCTCTCCCGGAAATTCGTCACCTAACTACATCAAGTCAAATGTTTTTCGCCAGGAGATTGCCCGCTTTGAGATCAATGTTGTGCGGGCCGGCAAAGCTCCCCTTCCGATTACGCAGGTTCCCAGAGTTCAGCAGGGCGATGTTCTAAAAGTAAAACTCCTTGATGAATCTATTAACGGTATTAAACTTGACCAATCAATGTGGGATTGGACGCTGCTCGTTACTTTTATTAATCCGCTTAGGCGCGTAACGGAGGCAGGAGATGGAAAAGCTCTCAAGGATACTTCAGGCACGGTTTCCAACGAAATTCAATTCCGCAAAAGCGGCTGGTATAAAGAATATTCCTTTACCGTGCCTTATGACAGCCAGCCTGTTTTCTTTCTGTATCCGAGACCCAAATACCGCAATCAGTTGATGAAGGTGGTTAACAGCAAGTATGAAGAGATCAGAAAACTTGGTGAAAAAACGATTGAGATCGCCGGAGCCTATGCCCAGATCAGCCAATTCTTAAATGAAATGCAGATGGTCTTAAACCGTAATGCGCAGCTTTATGGGTTTACTTACAATCCTAATAATTCGACGACAACTCCCTATAATCCATACAATCCTTATAACCCATACAATCCCTCGAATAATCAATTAAATAATCAGCCGTTCGGGCTGGCTACGATACCGATGATGAATCAGATCGTCGAAGGATTAGCCAGAAGTTTTAATATCAGCTTGCCATCGTGTTGGGGAAATACATCGAATCTTAATAATTACGGGAATTACACCAGCGGTGGATACAATTCGGGATACAATTCAGGTTATAGCGGAAGTTACGGCAGCAATAGTAATTCGACAGCTGATTTTGTTAACCGCGCCCAGTGCGTCGCTAAAAATGTTAACCTGGAAGATTTTGACATCTCAATAACCAAGATGTGGCAGCAGGGCGGAGTATTTTTAGCCGCCGAGCTGCAAAAGAAATATCCGCAGATCGCTTACTGGATCAATATTGCGGCCGTCGCGATAGATTTTATTGTCAAAGCCTTTCAGAAATCCCCCTTGCGGATCGTACCTTCTATTATTCAATCGAGTGATAATCAAACAAATGGTTATCAGAATAATTATAATTCTTATTCATCATATTCAAGCTCCCCCAATAACGGTAATCAGGCAGGACAACCGCCTGTCAAAATCTCCCTCTTTGCCGATAGTCAACCAAGTGAAGGTCAATTTGTGACGGCTTATCCGATTGTCGTGCATAAATGGCAGGCCAATCCCGACCCGGAAGTCATTTCACTTTATCCCCCAGTGCTTTCAGAACCCTGCCTCCATTCCGGGCAGAACATATTGAAAAATACGGATCTTTCACAAGCCTGGAGTGAAGATACTTATTCTAAAGATTTCAAATTGGTGATGAGTTCATCAAATGGCTTTAGAAAGGAATTTCCCTTGCGAAAAAACATTGGTTTAGGGGGTTGGGAGCTGAATATCACGCCTGAGGATATGAATCAGATTCCCAAGATCAATATGACTCTGGAGTCTGAACTGGTGGGAACGAGGGGCTTTAATGACATCAAAAGCCCAAAGTTCGACCTACCGATTTCGATGGGCGGTAGCTATGAAATTACTCCGGAATCACAGAAAAACTTTTCAGTTGGCGGCAAACGCAAAGTAACGCTCAGAAACACGCTTGGAAGCTGCCGCTGTCTGCAAAAAGTCATCTATAAACCTAATTTTGGCGGACAATTTGTCTTTGAAGCCGGTAATCCGAATAGTCCAAACTCACTGCAATTTTCCAGTGATGGAAGAGAAGTTTCCTTTGAAGTGGATACAGGTAGTTTCCAACCCGGAGCCGGAACACTGGAAGTCAAAACCTATGGGGGTGATTCACAAGCAACGCAGTACAATCAACCACAGGGAACGGGAAATAATCTGACATTAAAGCTCTACTCGGCGCCTCCCGTTATTTCCGAAATTAAAGTAAAACGCGGAGACCGCGAAGTTCTTTTAACAGGTGAAAGACTGGAACAGATTCAATCCCTTAATATCAACGGCAAAAGAGCAATTATCAGAGGAAATGCGAGTGCAGGACAATCGGGCTACGGCAATACCGGAGCCTCTAGTTATGGAAATAGTTACCAGACAAACAATCAATCTCAGAACCAGTCCTCAACAACCGTCAGCCCAAACACTCAAAATCCGTCTAATCAATTGCCAAGTCAATATCAAAACATTGGTGCCAACCAGCGAATCGCCGTGTTTGAAGACCCAATGACCAGGATCAATGCCGATTCGATTTCACCCGAATTAAACTTAGATGACAACCGTTATTACCAGTATCCCAATAGATTTCCGGTCGGTGCTTCACGACCGTCAATTAAAGCCAACGAACAAAATGAAATTGATGGCATTTTCTTAAATCAATCAGTAAACATTCAAAATGATCAGGTGATGGTGACGCCAATGCCTGTCAGGACAAAGGACAAAGGACAAAGGACGAATGACCAGGAAGGGCAATTAGAATTAAGCAATTATCCAGTGGTTTCGATAGATAAAACCGCCATGACAATCGCCGTCCAGAATGTGTTGACGGATTACAATTTTAGATTGGAGAATCTGTCGATCGAAACGAGGATCGAAAATGCAACGACGAATCCGAATGAATTGCCATCGGTCAGGTTCGATGTGCTTGATACTAATAACTTACGGTTAAACTTTGCTTTTAACCAGGCAACTAACAAAAACCTGAGCGGCAGACGCCTGCAGTTTCGAATTCGTGACCGTGAACGCGGCGATTCCGATTGGTATTCAGTCAAACAAACATTTGTCAGAATTCCAAATATTGAGTCAGTCAAATGCACAACTGAAATGAACAACCAATGTGAGCTAAAAGGCGAAGGATTGGATTACATAGCCCAGGTTTCGACCGATGGCGGACGCAACTGGTTTCCAGGCACGCCCAACACCCCGCTCCAAGTGCAGCCAACGTCGGAAGGGAAATTAATGATGCTAATCCCAAACTTGATCAATCAAAAACTCCTCCAAATCAAGCTCCGTGATTATCCGAAAACAGAAGGGTTAACGGTTTCCAATTTTAATTTTTCTAATAATGTAAAAGTAATAACTCCAAAATCTTCTCCATCAAATAATCCGAATAAACCAGTAACTCAACCAAATCAACCTCAAAAAATAAGCCCTGCACCACCAGCTATCGATAAATTTAAACCAGTGACGCCAAAGAAATCAAAATCTTAGTTGTTGGGGCAATATTATAATAACTACCATTTAAGCAAAAAATTTCAGCCAAATAGAAAGGTCGGAAACTTTATCCTATGAATTACTTCCCCAAAAAGAAATTCAATTCTGACAATTTTCACCCTGGAACTCATGATTACCAGTCCGTTGACAATTCGTTATTAAAACATTTGAATAGTTGGATTTTATTAATTAAATCAATAGTTTACGCCGTGTGTGAAGTAGTTCAACTATTCAATTCTATCTTCTTTTATTCAACTCTTGGTAACGTATTGGTAACGAAATATTTGCAAGATTTTGATTAATCTATCAAAAAGGCCAGCCGAAAACGGTAATTGTCTGGTCCTATTTTATGGAAGGGTCACAATAATTTGTGTAAAAAGTCCGGCGTAATAGCGCAACCTTGTATGGCTTGGGTTCGGATTTGCTCGGACAAAAAGGTCCCTTGATAATTTCTATTAATGGCGTCACTGCGTCTTTCGCCGTCACGGAGTTTATGGTGTCAGTCACAGGGTTGTGTCAACCTCTTCGTTTGTTTCCCTTTACAGACATACTGGGAAAGTAGTAGGTTCAACAGATGAGCCAAAATCAGACTGCTATTACTGTCGAGGAATCGGAGGACAGGGTGATGCTTCCAGTATTAATAAATATGTTAGGAATGGGGTTGGAAATTTTCTTCGGTAAATAGCAACCTATGTCATCCGACTCGAAGCTTGATTCCTTCCAGCATAATCAATCTTAACTAACCGTAAATCCTACCTAGAATCTATTGTTCTTTCCATGACAAAATTAATATTTTCATCCTAATGGTTGGAATTCATCACATTCAACCATTCTTTGACTTTAGATAAAGTTGCATACTCAGATTTGAAGGCAATAGCGGTTCCGCCAACAGAATGAAATTTAGCACATGTTTTTTCATTATCATCTATTAACAACGCCTGCTTAAAATCAAGCCCATGATCTTTTAACCATGAGTTGAAAAAGTCATAGACAGAATCAGTTTTCAAAACTCCAATTCGAGAAGAAGACAATACATCATCAACTAAATTTTTTAACTGAGGAATAGATTGAACTTGGTCAGCAAAACAATCCATATTATCTGTAGCAATGACAACAGAGGTAAATTCAGACATTTCCCGGATAGCCTGCAACATCTCAATTTTAAAACTTAATTTCCGACAATCATTATATAACCTTCGTAACAGAAAATCATCCTTGGCCCTTTTGTCCAATTCTATTGGAACATGAGCTAAAACTTCCGAGGCAGACATTTCGCCTCTCATCCATTGCTGAACCTTTTGAGAATTATTTAAGAATAGTTTTTCACTCGTATTTTTGATGGCTTGATAATAAGGATGTTTTTGATTATTTAAAATGGAATGCCAAAAAAGATCGTGACTCAGCACACCAAACCAGTCAACAAAAATAACTCTTTTCCAAAGGGGTAAAAACAGTTTATACGGTAACTCCTGACGAAGTTTTTTCATAGAAAAATAATTAAAAGATTAATTTTAAATTACACTTTACCGGAAGATAAAATTTTCTCAATTTTGGGCAAAACGGGAGGCGCGAGTTCTTTTAGTTGACTATTGAAAAAGTCTGAAATTTTCTTTCTACTGAGCCGTTTCTCAACATCTATCACCAGTAAATTCGGGACCTTCAAACTTTCAAGCCCCTGCATTTTACGGCGATAATATTCACCTTCAAATAAAGCGATACATTTTATATTTTCACTGGTCGCGAAAATAGCTCCATGATAACGGGTTGTTATTAAAATGTCCATGCTTGAAGTAAGGGATTTAACTTCCTGATCAAACCTTTCACCTGTCAGTTTAAAATAAGAATAATCATAAGCAATGCCTGGAAAATGGCGTTTCATAAAATCAACATCGAAACTGTTCTGACTGTCTATTATATGAGGGATCAGGTGAAGTTGAAGGTTTAAGCCAAGCCAAGCCATGATGGTCCTTGTTTTTTTTACCGTAAGGGATGAATCCCAATCGCGTGACGAAATACCTACATGCAGTTTATCACAAAATTTTCTTTTTTTACATGGCAAAAGCGTGGCATCATCATGGCTGACCGCATATCTAAGTCCTAAATCTTTTAATTCATCAGCTGAATCTAATTGATCTCGGATAGATAGGTAATTTACTTCTTTCGCTCCCAGATAAAATATTTCACGGTCACCTTCATTAAAAGGTCCGATGGTTTGACTGGTAGCCACAATAAATTTTCCTAAACTTTTGGCCGCTAGGATTAATGCCACTCGGTGGTATAAATATTCTGGAAATAAACTATTCAGGTTGCCCCCTCCAACTAGCCAGAGGATATTTGACTTGCTGACAATTTGAGCTAGTTCCGCTGGAACGCGTTTAGTATTGGTTATCTGTTTTATCCAAACCAGAGATTGTTCTTTTGCCGGGACTGGACCTGAATATTTTGAAATAGAAATATCAGGAATTTCATTTTGCAGGCGACGAACCACTTCATTCAAAGCGGCTTCATCCCCAACATGATAAAGGTCGGAGTGATTTAACTCAATATCACCAATTAAAAGCACTTTATTCATGTGATGTCTTAAACCTATGACTGGCTAATGGTCTGGTAAAATAATTAATGAGCGCAATATTTGCTGGTAAACTGTGAAATAACCCACTCACCATGATGCAAATCGGAGATAGTAAAAGGTCTAATAATCTTATTTGTCCTTGCCAATAGAAAAATACGCAGCATTGAAAATATTCAAAAAGGTACAACAAAATAAAAGCCATAGCTAATGCGGAATCGGAATAAAAAGATTGAAAGATGTAAAATATCAACAACCAACTAACCGTGGCCCAATTAAGGTAAGAAATTAACCCTTGGACCATCAGAGCGAAAGCTCTGATTTTATAATCTTTCCATTTCAAAGGAAACTTTTTCCGAAAACTCCAAAAATAACGTGGATACAGCATTGGACCAAATGACCAAGTATATTTTTGTCTAAGAGTTTCCTTTAAACTAACGGGGCTGTCGGCGGACTCCAAGACCCACAATGGTTTGGCATGCTCACCACCGGCGGCTAAATAATAGCCAAAATGTAAATCTTCGGTTGGGGTATCTTCGGGTAACATTTTGTATTCAATAAATTTATCCAATAGAATGCATAATCCGTGACCAACCACGTGCATCAGATAAAAACTATTTATATTGTTAATTACCAATCGTTTAATCTCATGCGTCAAAGTCCATCGTGATTGCCATAAGGCAAACCCCTTTTGAAGCCAGTTGATTTTACCGAAATTGCTCAAAAAAACAGCATTTTGAAGCATAATCGGAACATCATTTTTTATATTCTTGATGACTAAATTTAACCCCTGTTTGGAAAACCGACTATCAATGTTGATCAAAAACATCCAAGATTTGCTTGTATCATTTCCTTCTTTAAGAATGGTCTCAACTGCAAAATTTACTTGCTGGGCCATCCAGCCCGTAGACCTCTTATCTTCGATAACTTTAACCTTTTCAAATTTATCACTAACGGATTTAGCCAGTTTTAACGTCGGATTCTCCAAAGACTCATTTCTTTCCCGGGCTGTTCCAACCACATATAAATAAACTTCATCCAGTTCACTAATGCATCCATACACATATTTTATAGTGTCCTCGATTAGTTCTACTTCTTTAAAAACCGGAAGAATTAAAAATAATCTCTTTCCATTATTTAAAGTATGGCTTTCATTTTTTCTCAAAGTTCGAAATAACTTGACGATGATAATGGCCGTCCAGATATTATGAACTACTGAGCGAATTATTAGATAGATCAGGAGTATATCCATTATTGGATTGGTAAACATAAATCCGTTTTCCTTGTGTAAAAATTACTGATAAGTTGATGCTTTTTCAGTAGCTTATCGATTTTAGAAACTATCGCAGTCATGGTTAAATTAGTGGTATCAATAAAATAAATCGAAATTTGTTTAGAAATTTTCAAATAAAATTTGAGAAGCAGCTTGTTATATTCATCACTTAGAAATAAATCAGGCATCTTAGTTTTTCTGATTGAACACCTTTGACGACGGGTAAATTCATTAGTGGTGAGAAAAAAGAGCACGTTCGGAATCAACAGTTCATTTTGTTTTAACAAAACCAACATTTTATTTAGGTTATAATTAGCTTCTAACTTAGCCTTGGCATATTCGTGGGCCATTAAGCACAGAACACATCGATCTATCAGAACTACTTGATTTTTAGTTTTCTTCGAGATGATCTTCTTTCTTTCGCTCTCAATATTGAGTAATACACGCAGCCGGGTTTCGGCGTCATTTTCATAGAAGGAGTCCAAGTTATCCAGCATTTGCATATATTCCTCAATAAAGCAAAAGTTATTTTCTAAGGATAATTGTGCGGCGGCCGTTGTTTTACCAGATCCAACTCCTCCAGCTAAAGCAAAAACATTCCCATTAACTCTGGCTTTGACGGTAATCTCCGATTGGTCGATCTTGTTCGGTTTGACATCTGAGATTAAAGTATTCTGAAGTCCTCTTGATTTTAATTTTGTTTGCTCTAACTTCATTACCTACCTCTGAAAATTCCTTTTAACCGGAAAACAGCAAGAAATATGCCGAATAATGAAGATCAGTCAAAACTAATTTAATTCTTGAATTCCATACATATACAACAGTGCTTTGAAATTCAACTTTGAAAATGTCATTGTTTTACGGGATAAAAATAAGACTTGACTTATTGATCATATGGTTGTAAACGTATAAAAAAATACTTCAAGCTCTGAGATAAGATTGAGATGAAAATTTGATTTTTCTATAGTCTCCAAAAATTTGGATTTACATCTATAGTTTTAACAATTTGGGTGTTCGTTATTAATAAATCAGAAAAAGGATGACCGAAATGCAAAGAAAGGCTAAAATTACTGACTGGGAAAAATTTATCCACGACTTTAATCAGGTCAGTTCATTTTATCGGCGAGGTTTACTAGAAATAGTTATCGATACCAAATCACCAAAAGGATATAAAGAACTAGGACAAAATCCACTTCAAGTTAATAATAGTTTATTAAATTTTGCGAACCGTCTTTACAAAACAGCCTTTAATGCTTGGCAAAATAAAACAATTCCTCAAGAATATTTTTCGCAAGTCATCAAAATGATGGTTTGTAGCTTTGAAATTGATGAATATTTTCAAATTTCTTCGGACAAACATCATTTCTTTCAAAATTTCGTAGATTACTTTCTCCAATCTTCAGACTCCGTCCAAAAAAATCTTCAAAATAAATGTGAAGAAATTTGTCAGCGAATTTCACCCTCTCCACCGATTCAACAGACAGAAATTTTTATTGAAGTAGCCGAAGGAGCTCTTTTAATCAGTCTTTGTGGGATTAACACTTACTATAGCGTATCCGACTTCGCCAGCCCCCGGGAGGGACTGCGACAAATTGAGAAATTAATGGAATACATTGAACATCTAGCGAGTCTCAAAAAGGTGGAAGCGCCTCATTCGACCGTCAATCGGGGATTAGGTTTATTAGGTTTGGCGAACTATTTTAAAGGTAGATTCCTTTTTAGTATGGGAAGATATAATGAGGCGGAAATAGCCTTTAATAAGTCTAAAGATAAATATTTAGAGAAAATGTTTTGGAAAACATCCTCAATCGGTGAAATAGAGGCCGAAAGTCGTAGTCTTTCTTTACGGAGAGCTAATTTGGCACAAATCCTAGGAAATACAAGAATTTATCTTAGACAGAGTCGGATTAAAGAAGCTTTAGAAAGCTTGGAGAAAATCCGTCCCTTCCTACCCTCTGCCACGGGTAAAGTTATGCGACGAATTGCCGACTTAATTTATGTTAGCGCAAAACGTATTAAATTCAGTTCTGATTTTACCGCTTTAACTGAATGCAAAAAGTTAGCCGAAGAATGTTATAAAGATTTTGAATGTTATATCCCAAATTCATATTATCTTCATCGCTGCAGCATTGAAATCAGTTTAATAGATTTCTTTCTCAAAAATTTCGGTGACTCGGTTGACTTAAAACTTAAACTCATCAATGAAAGTTTAAGAAGATTAGACATGGTGGTTGACTATTACCTACAAACTACAAAACCTATCTTACCGAAAAGTCGGCGACTCTTAGTAGAAGCTTTAACTGACCGGAGCCATATTAGACGAGAGTTTCCAAATAGTAATCAAGCCGATTATATTAACAATATTACTTTGGCATTAACTGATGCGCAACGCGCCGTTCATCTGGCTGTCGGAACTAAACAATTAGAAAGTAGCGCTTATATTGCTTATGGATTAGCCCATAGAGAAAAATTATTATACTTGTTAATGCCGGAAAAAAGGTACAAATCGGATACTTCTAAAGTAAATGAAGAATTTTATATAAATAAACAAAGGGCTGCAGATCATTTTTTTGAAGCAATATCTCTCAATAATGATAAGAACCCTCGGATTATGGCTATTAGTTACTTACGTTTGGCAGAACTTGAGCTTTTGCTTCATCCCAATTATTTAATGGCTACCTTCTATTTTGAAAAATTTGAAAAATATCAAAATCAAATAGAACATCAATACGTTTTAGAATTTGCTTCAAAAATAAAAAAAATGCTTTTAGAAAAACAAGTGCCGGATTTTTATGTTGATACCTCAAAATCGTTAAACTTTAAAGAATGGGCAGAAAGTTTAAAAGAATGTCTTATAAAACATACTATTTATCAAAAAGCGGTTGAGATAAAAGGAATTATGCCGGCTAAAAGACGTAGGGGTGAAAAAGGAAATATCTCTCAAAGTCGTTCTTTTGACCAAAATACACGCCAAACACGTCAATCTATTCTGGCCGATGCTTTTAAGGATAAAATGGGTTTAGCTCAAAATGATGCTTTTTATTTAGCTAATAAACATTTAAAAGAATTTGAAAATTTTTGCAGTATTATTTCTGGAACAAAAAATGACATCATGGGTGGACTTGATTTTGAATTTGATAAATCAAAACTTTAAAGCTCAGTTGATTATATTTTCCCCCAAAGTTTGAAGTGGAAGATAGTAGGTAACTGATTGTAAATCAGTTACCTACTATCCTTTTTAAAATTACACCTACTCTTGGTAATGTAATTTAATTCCGTGTAGCTTTGATTAAAGAAAATAACTCAAAATACAATCTTGTAAAAAGTGGTTAAAAATTGGGTAATATAATCATAGGATGAAGCAATTTTCAAAATTTCGTATCTAATCCTGAAAACGTTAGCCATCGTAAAGCAATTATTACGATAATTTACTATTTTAAAATCCACTTTTAATTGAGATACTAGTAACCATATGGAAGCGTTAAAGGCTAAAAGTATCCGCAAAATTCTCATCAAGTGGGGTCGTGAACATTATAAAAATTTCCCTTGGAGGTCCACAGACAATAAATGGCATGCTTTACTTGCAGAAGTGCTTTTACAACGAACCAAAGTAAAAGCAGTTGTACCGGTTTATTGTGAAATAATAAAAAAATATCCTGCTCCAGCAAATCTTGCAAATGCAAATTTGATAGAAATAGAGAAAGTTGTATACTCGTTAGGACTTCCTGCAAGGGCTCAAACTATTAAAAACCTTGCTACAAAAGTAACAATATTAAATGAACAAATTCCGTCGGATTTAGAAAGTCTTAAAAAGCTTCCTGGCATTGGTTCATATATTGCCGCAGCATGGTTAAGTTTTCATGCAAAAAAAAGGGAAGTAATAATTGATGCCAATGTAGTTCGCTGGATTTGCAGACTGATAGACCGTCAATGTGATGGTGAAACAAGAAGAAAAAAGTGGCTTATAGATTTAGCAGATGAACTTACGCCGGATCGCCAGGTTAAAGACTACAATTATGCTGTGTTAGATTTTACAATGGAGATTTGTATTAAAAATCCTCTTTGTGAGATTTGCCCGCTCGGTGAAAAATACTGTGAATATGGTAGAAAGAAAATTCATCAAATGAAAGTCTCTAAATAATTTCCCCCGAATATCAATTTTATAATCGTTTTTATTTATGAGTAAAAATACCCAAATTCCCGTTATCGATTTGTTTGCCGGTCCCGGTGGATTGGGCGAAGGTTTTGAAAGCTTTAACGGGAAGGAGGGTAAAAGTGCATTTAAAATTGGGCTTTCAATAGAAAAAGACACTATAGCTCACCAAACTTTACTTACTAGGTCATTTTACAGACAGTTTTCACACGGAAATACTCCCGATGAATATTATAAATACCTAAGAGGTGAAATAAGTCGTAATGAACTTTTCGATAATTATCGAGAGCAGTTTGAAAAAGCTGAATCCATTGCCTGGAAAGCCGAACTGGGTAAAACTCCTCATGCAGAGGTGACAAAAAAAATTAATAAAGCTCTAGGCAACTCTAATTTATGGGTATTAATCGGAGGCCCGCCATGCCAGGCGTATTCCATTGTCGGGCGTTCTGTAATGAAAAGTGCCAATAGAGAAAAGTATGAAACTGATCCGCGCCATTATTTATACAGGGAATACGTTCAGATAATTGCTGAGCATCTCCCACCTGTATTCATAATGGAAAATGTAAAAGGACTTTTATCATCTACGCTAGATGGGAGTAAAGTATTTGATTTAATAATTTCAGATTTGCGCGATCCTATTTCTGCCGCTAATTCTTACGGGAAAACGAAAAAAAATGACAATAACGTTATATATGACATACATCCACTAACCCGCTCGGAAAGTTTGTTTGCTACAGACCCACGCGATTTTCTTATCGAATGTGAAAATTTTGGATTGCCTCAAAAAAGACATAGAGTTTTTTTACTGGGTATCAGAAGAGATTTAGGAATTTCACCTATCGAAATTCAATCTGTAAGAAGTGGAATAACTACAGTTGAAGATGTAATTTTTAAGTTGCCAGCTTTAAGAAGCGGATTATCTAAAATTGACGACACAACGGAAAATTGGATTAATGCGATAAAGCAAATTAAACACCAACCCTGGTTTGGTAAGGGAGCTGACGAAATTTCCAAAAAAATCTGGAAGGAAGTGAGATTAGCAGTTAAAGTCATCGCCAACAATAATTTAATGAGAGGTAAAGAATTTTTGTCTACAAATGACAACAAACCTCAAGTTTTTACAGAATGGTTCTGTGATGAAAGACTGGGGGGCGTAATCAATCATACAACCCGTTCACACATTGTTGAAGATTTATACAGGTATTTATTTGCCGCCTGTTTTGCAAAAGTAACAGGAAAATCGCCGCTTTTGAAAGATTTCCCCGAAGAACTTTTGCCTGTTCATAAAAGCGCGAGAAAGGGTGTGGAAGGCGAATTATTTTCTGACCGCTTTCACGTTCAGGTACAAGATAAGCCTTCATCAACAATCACTTCCCACATTTCTAAAGATGGTCATTTTTTTATTCATCCAAATCCCGCTCAATGCCGCAGCATGACCGTCAGAGAGGCTGCCAGATTGCAGACTTTTCCTGATAACTACTTTTTTGAAGGTGGAAGAACGAGCCAGTATCAACAGGTCGGTAATGCCGTGCCCCCATTACTTGCAAGGCAAATTGCTGAAGTTGTACATGATATTTTGACCAAAGCAAAACCTGTTAAAAAGTCTGTGCAGATGAGCTAATTTGACTGTTCCCGAACTTCTTCATTTTGAGTAAGCACATACGGACGTAAAATAAATTTCTATCTGTTAATGGCGTTTCCCCTGTTTCTAGTCCGATCATTAACTTACGTTCGTGGAATGTAAGCTGTTTATGGCTTTTATCCCATAGAAGAACTTCTCTGATTACGTCAATCGTAATTTCCGATTGTTCAGACCTTTGATTTACCTGTTCATTTTGTTCATCAATTTCGTCAAGTAACCCAGGTGCTTTTCCAACCACACAGTCAAGAATTAAAATTGCTGTCTGCCTTTCACTTTCGGAAATTGTTCGTGTGAGGTTTCTAACTTTGTCTGCAAGATTAAATGCAACAGTTTTTTGTTGTTCGGTTAACAGTCCAGTTTCTCTGCCCCATTGTTCAATTTTATGCCAGATATTTGCCGGAAGAGACCTAATAGTTGAAAGCTCATCTTGAATCTGCGTCAATGCAATTTCTGCATCCGTTATTCTTCTTCGTTTTGAAGGGTTACGATCATCTTCCATATCCTGCATGAGTAAACCTGAATAATCAATTCTAAAATTTTGCTCCTTTAATTCGTTCCAGCAATCTTCTTTTTTTGCCCATTCACCGTACAATTTTCCAGCCGCAGTTTCTTTGATAAAGTTTTCTACCTTGACCATCAATTCATAAAGTAGTTCTTTTAATTCTATGGAAATACTTTGATTTTTCCAGATTTTATAGAGGTCTATTCTATTTTTCGTGACATAAGTCAATAAAGCAATTGAATATGGAACCGTAAGATAACGCATTTCACCGATTGCATTTGGATTTTTGCCATAAATCTTTTCGGCTGACCTGAACAGAATTGCCTTCGCAACTAAATCCTCAAAATAAATGTTATCGGGTTTCTCAAATAAATTATGATTTATGAAAACTTCATAATTTTTTTCGTTTCCTCTGGCAACTATGTGCGGTCCGATGACAATTCTCTTTCCTGAATAAATTTCCTCATAGGTGTTTAGATATTTGGCTAAATCTACCTTTGTAATAATTTGTTTCCTCGGGTTTCTTAATTCAAAAGCTTTCTGTTTTACTGGTGAACCTTCCTTCAACCGGGCATTTTTATACTGCGCCTTTGCTCTTTCATAGAACCATTTTGTCTGATGATTTTGACCATTTACATGGGGAGCAAAAATATTTCGTGATAACTTTTCAACTTCAACGTGAAATGGATTATTGGAAGTTAGATCTGAAAGGGAGACTTTGGTTTGCGTGTTTGCAAACTTGGCAATGTCTGACACAATTCCGCTGAAATCTTCTCTATTTTTTACGACCGTTAATTTTACCTGGACAAAGATCTCTGAAATATCTGCTTTATCCTTTTTCATTGTATGATATATCGAAGCAGTTGTTTGTCCGCCATTTACAATCTGAAAATCTTTAACCTTCGAGATTATTAAACCACTTCCATTTTGTGATTTATCAATTATTAACTCTTCTGCAGTTGCAGCAATACCATTATTGTAAGCCAAAAACATATACGGTTTTTCCCTGATTGTTTTTCTTATACCTTTATTTGTTTTTCCGGCACCTTGGAGAAAGGATCGAACATTTTGTTCAAGCAATCTTGAACCATATCTTTCATAAATTGTCGCCAATGCAATTCCTGGAATAATCGCAAGGTAGGATTGGTATAATTCGTTTTCAGAAGGAGAAACAATACATGGAATATCAAATCCCTCCTTCTTAAAATCTATTTCTATAGGAACATGAGTTTTTTGACTAATATTGAAAAGATAGTTGATATCAACAACCCTGTAATAGATGGGATAACCGGAAACCTCTTGATTGGCGGGAATAGCTAATGGATACCATCCATCGGTGAGGATAATTGCATTTATTCTTACTAGATTTTCATCTAGTAACTCTGATTTTGAAAGTGTACGTGCAAAATCAAAAATCGGTGAAGATTCTTCGATATCATTCACATAATGTCTGGATTTTGCTTTGTTATAAAAATTTTTAATTCTTATAGCAGCTCTATCTATTTCCTCCTTCGCAACTCTCGTTGGCTCCTCTGTTCCATTGAAAATGGTTATAAATAAATCCACTGTTTCATAGTTATCCGGCTCAGCATAAGCATTTATTTTATGTTGGTTTGGTCTTCCTAACTGTCCTTCATCGTAAGCAACTCTTACATTTTCGGTTTCGCCAGCATCAACAAGCAGATCAACAGCCGCCTGTGTAAAAATCTGTTCAAGATTCCCGCCTTCTTCTTCAGAAATCTGGGTTGACTTTAAATCCTGAAATAAAGATTGATGAAATCTTTTCAATTCAATATTTTCGATTGATTCACTCATGAGAAATTTATAATTTGAAATACTTCGTGTTCTGGCACGATAGAATCGGAACAACCAGATATAATAATGGAATATTTAACATCACCGACTCCACTGCGAACATCTTTTTCTTCAATTCTCGGAAAATCTTTTTCAACGCGATAGAATGCTGTCTCGCGGATAAAATATCCCGGGTTTTCATAAAGCTGTCTGTGATGGTCAAAATATCCTCCTACAATTAATTTGTTTTTAAAACAGCTAAGTGCGGAAAAATCAGAACTGACTAATTCTAAAATAGAATCTACAATATGATTTAAGGTTTCGCCGGATTGTTGGCTCACTTCCAGAGAAAGATGATAAAGAAAAAGGTGGTCGAGATTGGATATATCAAGCTGTCTTTCACTGCTGATATGAATCTTTTGATGATTATTTCCCGAGGTAGTTTTGACTTCAACACTCCACCCCCCTGACTGAAAATCTCTAACCTGTTTTTCCGGTCCTATCCATGAATTAATAATATTTAAATAGTCAGGATCGCCTAGGAGAAATTTCCTGATAAAAAACAATTCCCCGAATAAACCTCTCTGACTTTCTGAAGAAAGCCCTTGTTCATTGAATTTTTCAAATAAACTCTGCCATTTTAAGAGTCGACTAGTGTAGTTCCGTAATATAATTTTGATGTCATTTTCATTGATTATATCCTTCAAGACATCAAGTAATAGGGAATCGAAAACACCTGTAAAGGTCTTATCAATCAAAACTAAATTCAGTAGAAGAAAATTGGAATTATCCGGATCATAAACTTTCTCAAATTTTAATCCCCTGAATTCATATTTGAAATTAAAATCCTTTCCAATATTAAAAGGCGCTCTAAGTATCAACATACGGCAGTTCTCAGGATACTTTAGCCCAAGATACGCATCACACTTACTTGTATCCGAATACCGTTGTCTGAACAATCCGGCTACAGTTGATGTTTTGCCTTCAAGTTGATTCCATATTTCTTTAATCCGTTCCATCATTTATATCATCTTCATCTAATTCTTCCGGGTACTCATATTCTCTTCTGAACTGCTCATTAACTGCATAAATTATTTTTTCGTCATTTTCAATTTCAGGAAAACTTATTGCAATCCCTATAATTGGAACATCAGATATAAGTTTTCTTGGTTTTTCCTTACTGTTTGGGATTTTATATTGACAATCTTGATTTAAGGGATAAATGATTAACAAACCGTTTTTGCCTTCTCTGCTTTCCTTAATACGATAAGTGCTTGGTCTTACCGGTTTTTTGTCTTTATTAGACTTTATCCAGTCTTTCTCTGTTTCTCTCAAGGCACTCTCTATTTGTGTATCTGAAAGGTCAATCATTTCATGCTCTCCGGAAAGAATATTCGCCTTTGAAATTTCATAATCCTTATTATTTCCACTCACATTAGTTCGATCTGTTAGCCCTACTGGTCTATCTATTCCGTTTATTTTGAAATTGAAGTGATGAGATTTAGAAGCGGTGGAATTGTGAATTAACACAATTGTCCAATCAACGAGATTACTGTGTTTAATTTGTGTATTTATGTAATCAACAATTTTATCTGTATCAATAATTTCTTTTCCAATTCTATACTTACTTAGAAAGTTGGTAATAAAAGTATGGTTGTTTTTCCCCTGCCATACATATTCCTGATTTGTAACTTCATTATTGATTGTATTGAGAACAGGTTGACCAAGATTCTCGATTAATTCCCCAGTTACTTTATAATTATTTTGAAAAAGGCTTGTGTTGATTTTAAGTTTCCAAGTTTGTTCAAGTTCTCCTGAATAACTCAAAGGCATAAGATGTTTATAGCGGAATTTGTTTACAGCAGTAATTTTTAAAACTCCTGGATGTGTTCTGACTTTTAATCCAAATTGTTTCGGAGTTTTATTCAAAAGAAACATATAGTCAAACTCTTTACGCATTTCCTCTGATGCAATAGTGATGTGCTTATACCAATCAATTAATTCACTACTGGTAAAAATTCTACATAAATCAACATATCCGGGTCTGTAGCCGAACCACCTACCCATTTGCATTAATGTGTCGTACATTTTAGCAGCGCGTAAATAATAACTAACTGTTAGTCCCTCAAGGGTAAGACCCCTGGATAATTTATCACCCCCGACAGCAATTACTGAAAGATAAACTCCTTTCTGCTCACTTTCAAAATAGTTTAAGGGAGAAATATTTTTATGATTTAGCTGATCTACTCTTTTGTCACCATGAACTGCTCGAACTTCTATTTTTGAGATTGCGGGGAAAATTTCTTTTTCTACTTCGTTCCAAGTTATAAAAGTTATCTCAGGGTCTGTATAGATGTGATCATCATGAATCACCTGTCTGGTAGTTGGAATAAACTCTTTTTCCCACATTTCTTCCAATTCATTCAGTAAATTACCTGAGTTCATTTCAATTTGTTTTTGATAAAATTTCAACTCGGAATCGACAAGAGTTGCAATCCTGTCCTGCCAAATAATATACCGTGATACATGAATCAACATTGAATTATGAACATCAATTTGTTTTCGTACCCGCCTCGCAGCTGCAGAAAGAATAAAACACTTGATTGCAATTTTTAGACTGTCGGGTAATTCTTCCGGCAATGGGTCATTTTTTTTATGTTTATCAGGAATGAATGATTTCGTGCTTATAAAAGTATCATCAACTCCAGCTATTAAATTTTGAATTTGTTCCTGTAGATTTGATGCATTAACTACTTCATAATCATCTACCACCCGAATTACTGGTAATGGTTCCTCTGTTAAATCAGAAGAAGTGAATGCTGGCAATCCGAAAATCTTTGCGGGTCCAATGTAATTTGATGGAGCAGGAATATTAATAATAAAATCTTTTGGAAATAAATCCTGTCCGACCACATATTCATAGTCCTTAATTGTTAGATCTAATCCGGCAACCTTTTCCTGCTCAAGAATCGGAATGAAAATGTTTGCAAAGGGGGTTGCTGTATAACCTACATATGCACTTTGTTCAAATAGTGAGAGTAACGCTCTTATGCAGCCGTTAATTGCAGAAACTTTTTCTTTGCTAACATTAATTGATGCGTTGTCTGCTTCATCGTCAATCAACAGAAATGGAATATTGCGAATAAGGATTTTCCCGTCAGGTTGTTTATCTCCCCAAACAGCCAACCATGAAATTAAGTTCTTTAAGATTGATCCGTGTTTTTTAACAACTGCAATTATCGGATCAGTACTCCTTAAACTAATTCGATTAGTTTCAGCTCCCTTTTTGAAATCACCGTTTAACTCGCTTCTTGTCAGCGCATTTGCTGGAATATCGATTGGCTCATTTGTTTTTACATCAATTGGATTGTAATAACCAACCCCTATTTTATTTGTATTTGAGTATTTTAATGAATGTTGCGTGTTAAATCCTAAGAAGCCTTCGTCAATTCTTATTTGTGTCTGGCTTCTCAAAGAATCATGCAGCCCCGCCAAAACAACAATTAATTTATAGCCTGCATCAGCGGCTTTGTTGATTAAACCTATATAGTTACTTGTTTTCCCTGACTGAACCTGTCCAACTACCATTCCTCTTTTATCCCATGCACCAGATTTTGAGGGGTTTGAAATGCGGTCTAAAATATCATCGGTCAAATTATCAAGTTTGTTTATGGAGTCAGGCGCGATTTTCTTTTGCAAGGAATTAATATACCGGTTCCAGAATCGCCATTGAATATCCTTTTTGCTGTCTTTAAGCCATGGAGTATATCCATCGTCCGTATCAAGAATTCGGTATTCCTCGGAGAATACAGAAAATGTTGCCGAAAGATTATTAAACAAAATCTCTCTTTCAGAAACTAGGTGCGGGAAAATTTTTAGAACATCATCAATGGATTTATTAATGTCCTGGGAGGAAGGATTTTTTACTTTCCTTAAAAGTTCAATGCAGATATTTTTTGCCTGTTCAATCATTTAGTTTAAGGTTAGCTATATATTCAGGGTAATAATTAAAAGGTTCTAGATAATAAATAATTGACTTGGCTTCTTCATCATTCTTGTCTTCTGCAATTAATGTGTCATAAACCTGTTGCATCAATGTTCTTATCTCGTCATGCTTGACTCCTTCGAAAGGCTTGCCAAGATTTTCTGGTTCTTCCGCTTCTTTAATGTAAATTGATTTCGTAGGAATAGTTTCTTCGATAAAACGAATTAAAGTTTCAATCGCTTTTTTCGGTTCGCTCCCTGCTTGCATTTTTATTTTTTCAATCACCGGATGTTCCCGATTGATTTTATAAAACCATTTATCACCCCGCTTATGGTCAATCCAAAACGGCACGAATTTTTGTCCTGGCAATTGTTTTACATTTTTCCCTTTATGCCGGTAAACTGCGACTGCCTGAATACGGACTTGCCCGGCATATGCTTTCAATTGATCTCGAAGCACAAGTGGCGGACGAGCAACAGATTTTTTAATATCAATTTGCCATTCTGCATCCAAACTGTTTGGCAAATCAATCTGAATCCTCGCAAGTTTGTAATGTTCTTCCTTGCGAAACATTCCCAGCCAGTCACCAGCAAGCAGTAATCTTTCATTCCGGTAGATATAAAATCCCTGTTGTTCGTTCCACCCTTTCGGTCCTTCCGCACTTTTGAAAACTTCATCGGTAATCTTTGATTTATGCGGTAGAACAAAACCTTTAACAATCACTTTTCCATTTTGCAAAGGTTCGGCAGGAAATCCTTGCGTGGCTATTTCATTTGCTAAAAAAGGATTCCATGCTTCGACAGATCTGTCCTGAAAATAAATTTTTATTTTTCCGGTTTCAATAAAGCGATGAAAAACCATTGCCAGGTGTTTTTTCACCTGATCCATTATGGAAAGAAATTTATCAAGAGCTTTGTTGTCGTCAGGTTGAAAATTTTTAACCACGCGATCAATATCATTCCAAACAACGATTGTACCTGATTTCATTTCACCAGTTTCTGCTTCAAATTTTTCTCTATCAGGGAAATAATTTATTAAATTCCAGTTTCCGGTTTGACTAACGAAATCTAAATCCCACGTCCAGAAAACCGACTCATTGTTTTTTCGTTTGCTTATTACAGAAAGTTTTCTACATTGTGAAAAGGAGGCTGTCTTTAATCCTAATCCAAATCTACCCAGATCCTTTAAGTCTCTAATTTCAAGTGGATTCTTACTTCCGGGACGCATTGCTAGAATTAATTCATCATTATTCATCCCTTTTCCGTCATCTTTAATTGAAAGCCATGTACCCGAACCCTGCCATTCAAAATTTACCCAAACATTTTTCGCTGCTGCTGAAATTGAATTGTCAATTATGTCTGCAATTGCGGATTCAATGCTATAACCAATAGCCCGAAAGGTTTCAATCATTGAACAGGCTTCCGGGATTGCTGGAGTAGTTAAATATTTTGAATAATCAACCATTTCTTAAGATTTAGTCAGTAATACAGAGAATGAGAGCAATTTTTAAAGAATGGGTTTGTGTTTCCTTGATTTGAATATTTATCAAGGACAGAGTTATTACAAAAATGATTATTGATGAATATCTTCTACCACGTCAAGATAAATTTTAAAATTCGATGATTTTAACTATGTATCTGAGTAATTTGTCTCTATCCCCTAAATAACATTTGGGGGATAAAAAAGACCGCTTGAATCTTATAAGTATCAAGCGGTTTATTAGCTGAAGACTGATTATTTTCAGCACCAGTTAATTCTGATTTACTTCCGCAACCAGTCTGAATCTTGCAAAGTGATTCTGAACTTTGACGGAAAGTTCTTCTAATGCAATCATCAAATCCGGGTCTTCAATGCCGAGATAACCCGCGACCGGAATTATTTCATTATCAAGTTTGTCTTTCACAGCTTTTAAATCCGACCAAAGTTCAGCCAGTTTTATTGAATTGTTTGTTGTCATTTGCTTTCCTCCTTTTTTATCGGTTTATTTGATTCGATAAAGTTCTGTGTTTTCTCTATGAAAAAGAGTGAGCGTGCCGGAAGTTCATTTTTGCCATATTGAACTCCTAATCACGCCCACCTCCAGCTTTTGACAGGTGCTGCTCAAGCTGCTTTTCGGATAACTCCAGTAAGCTGTTCAGTATCCGCTTCATCATATTCATCAATAACTTCCTGTTCCTCATATTCGACCAATTCCCTGAAGTCATCATCTTCAAAGTTGGTATCGTATTCATCAGGATCATAAGTTTCTACATCATCCGTATCTTGGGGCTTAGGATTTGATGCAATTGGTAAAAGCACCAAGTTCTGGCGTTCCTGAACTTTGGTCAGATAGGCACCGAGCCGGGCTGTCAGTTCAAAATGCTTTAAGGGATTGAGTTCCTTAAAGGCTGAAGTGAAAGCGTTTGAGAGTGACCATAAAGTTCTCGGTTCAAACTCCTCATACTTTGGTTCAAAGTAATGCTCGTGAACCAAATTCAACAGATGTCTGGGAACACCCCGCAGTTTCCGATCCACAAACGCCTCGTAGATAATGAGTTTGACCGTTTCATCCGATAGATTCAAGACTTTCATTTCACTGACCTGCGCTTGCAGCGGCAGAAAGTTTCGATGAATCCGGTCAACGGCAATGGTGATCGAATCACGGAGTTCCAGATTCCGTGTGTGCTTATGAAACAACGGGTTAAAATCTCCTGAAAATGCCATGTTGTCGCAGACAAAAATCCGGACTCCAGCAGTTAATGCAAGGCGCATAGTTTTATCATTAGAATTACGGAGTCCGATAGAAAACCGGCAGCCGTCAAATTCCGAATTTAAATCCATAACACCAAACATTTTCATTCCGTCAGGCGAGACAGCATATTCATCTCTGACGACCGAAAGAAGTCTGAAAGCCATAGATTCCGTTAAAGCCTCGACGACTTCATAATGCGATAAGGGTTGATGAGTCCTAGTTCCAGCAGGAACGGGAATTTCCTTTAACTCTTCACGCGTAATTTTTCTTGCGCCGCAATGGGCGATTAATGTCGAATTACTGGATATAGCATCCATATTATATTTATCCTCCAATATTTAATTGTTAATGTGCTGCCGCAAACTTACCGGCAGATTTCTACGGAAAACTTTCAAAGAAATGGGTTTTCAGTAGAGATCTGCCGGCAAGAATTTCAAAATTAAGCTGAATTGGAACCAGGATTGAGTGTGACCGCACTAAAGGGTTGCGAGATTTTGCCGTCAATCATTAGTTTCAGGTAAATGTGATAATTCGGTAGATTGGTAAAGTCATTGGCTTTGAATTCCGGTGTAAATTCAGGTTCTAAAAATTCGGCATCCATCGCACCAATCCGAAAAATAATGAGTGTTCCGACGTTACCTAAGATGGCATCTCTGATTGTTGGTTCCAGCTGTGTCAGATACTGATGAGCTAAGACCAATGACAACCGGTATTTTCTGAGTTCTGATAGCATCAGAACCAGACTATTCGTCGTAAAGTTATGAAACTCATCCAAATAAAGGGTGTAATCCCGCCGTTCCGATTCGGGTGTATTGGCGCGGCTGAGTGCGGCTAAATCAAAACGTGAAATGAGAAGAGAACCTAAGAGATTGGCGGTATCTTCACCGATGCTGCCTTTTGCCAGATTTACCAGCAGAATCTTTCCTTCATCCATAATTTTTCGCAATGATAGAGGTTTCTCAGGATTAATCAGAATCTTTTGCAAAGTCGGATGAGAAAGAAATGCGCCGACTTTGTTTTGAATTGGGGAAATTGCTTCTGCCCTTAATCTTTCTGGATACTTTTCAAATTCTTTCAGCCAGAATTCTTTTATTTGTTCGTTGCTGATGTGGGGAATTACTTTCTTTTTAAAATCTTTATCTGACAGCAGTTTTAAAATATCCGCTAAGTTTGCCGTTGGATAATCCAGCAGTGACAGCAGACAGTTCCGCAAAATATGTTCTAATCTTGGTCCCCAGGAATCACTCCACAGATGCTTAAAGACTTGGATCAGTCCTGAGCAAGCTAAAGGACGTTTTTCAATCGGAACATTCGCCAGCGGATTAAAGCCGAATAGTTGGTTGTTGTCAGCGGCATCAAAATCTATCACATCATCTTTGCGTGACCAAGGAATTCCGGATTTTACCTTTTTGACCAGATCGCCATGTGGATCAAGTAGAGCCAATCCTCTGCCGGCAGCAATATCTGACCGCATCAAAGTTTCCATTAAAGTAGATTTTCCGGTTCCGGTCTTTCCGATCAGGTAAAGATGCGCCCGGCGGTCAGCCTGCTTGATTCCGAAGGGAATCAATTTATCCCGGAAGTTGGTTTGGGCAAATACGGTGATCTCAGAGTTTGGAGAGCTTATAGATGATGAATTTTCTAATGAGGACATTAATTTTAGTAAGGTTAATTGAGATTTTTAAGTCGGGTTTTGGCAAGTTTGACATATTCAGGTTTGAGTTCAATGCCAATGTAATTCCGGTTAAGCTTTTTGGCAACAATGGCAGTTGTTCCGCTTCCAATAAATGGATCAAGCACAATTCCGTTTTCGGGACAACCTGCCAAAATTGGGGTTTCAATTAGTTTTTCAGGGTAAACTGCAAAATGTTTATCCCTGCCTGAAGCTGTGCCAATTGTCCAGACACACCGTTTGTTTCTGCCTTTTTGTAGAATTTCTTGCTGACTTCGTTTCATTGTCGCTAAGTCTTTATGGGATTTTCTATTAAGTTTCCAGTATTTATTTTTTTCAAAAGGATTAGAAAACTTTCGCTTCAGTTCATTCGGATTTTTGAGCGGTTCAAACTGCTGCTCGTAATAGTAATGACGGCTTTTAACGAAAAAGAATAGCTTTTCAAAATCAACCGTGAATCTATCTTTGACACTTTGCGGCATGGTATTCGGTTTATGCCAGATGATCTCATTTCTGAGAATCCATCCACGCTCAATCATCTTGATAGCAAATCGCAGCGGAATCAGACAAAGAGATTTCGGTGGAATGTTCAGATTGGCTTTCAGTTTTGGGATAGCTGCCCGGTGGGTAATAGAATCAAAAATATTATTTTGCGGTTTATTCTTTTGACCGCCTTTCGATGTATTGGCATAGGTATCACCAAAATTAACCCAACATGTTCCACTTGGTCTCAATACCCGTTTAATTTCATCAAAGACGGCAATTATCTTTTCCAGATATTCCTCAATATTTGATTCAAGTCCGATTTGACCTCTTACACCATAATCACGTAACGCCCAATATGGAGGGCTTGTGACCACACAATCAATACTTGCATCCGGAATAGTCTTTAGAACTTTTAAACTATCGCCGCAGGTAATTTTGTTGGTAAATAATTCAATTGGTGTGGTTTGTGGAGGAATATTGTTCATTTGTTTTGTGATCCCGGAATGTTTTCCAGTTAGTGATATGGATTTTGAGGGAATTACCTGTTTTTTCAGTTGAGATATAATTTGCTTTTTTGAGTCTGGCAAAATGCTTCTGCACAGCACGGATTGAAAAGCCGGTCTCTTTGGCAATTACCGATTGCTGGCGGAAAACAAGTCCTGAGCTGCGCTTCATATACATCAGCAAATAGAGATAGACCCAAATGGCTGAACCCATTATTTTGCGGTGTTTGCTTTCGGTGTCGGCAACTAATCCGCGCCACAACGGCGACCACCAGGAATTTCGTTTTTGCTTTGGTAAACTTTTTGAATAACGGTTTTCAATCGAAGTCTTTATTGGCTCAAGCGAGGAAAATAAAGTAGAGGTTTGAGCTTGAAATTTGTTTGACCCATTTGATTTGAACATTAAGACTTGAGGAAAATTTAGTTGACCAAACAACTATAACAAAGCCGTATTTATTTCGTCAGGGTAATAATTTAGACGGTTAATGCTTCTGTTATTAACCATCTAAATTAGTTGCCAATTACTTTATTTATACTTTTATAAAATAGTTACTTTATAGGTAGAAAATAAAAACGCAGGCTACCTTTTAATTATTGGACAATCTGCATTGTTGAAAATCAAACTAGACGAACAAATACTGACAAAATATACGAACAGATGATTACACCGACACGAACTTTAAGGAAACGTTATTTAAAATTTACATATGGTGGATAAAGAAACAAAAATGATCTGAGATTAGAGGGAAATCTAATGGTTTTTACCAAAAAACGACCCAAATATTTAAGTGACAACCTAGTGTAAAATTTAAATCTGAAGGCGATAGAATCAAATGTAAACTATCATTCATTTGAGCCAATAAAGTTTAATGATCATCAGACTTTAGAAACTGGCTCTAAAAATACGAATTAAAATTATCGAAATTTTGGTCGTGGCATCTTCAAGAGGGGACGGCGGAAAACTAAAGCCCAATTTTCAAAAGCATTTGACCGAACTGGAACAAGGTAATTGGGAGGTAAATCCATTTTTACATTTTCTATTAAACTTGCGGTATAACCTTGAGCTTTGAGCATCTCAATTGCTTTTTGGGCAGACGCCAAAGGATCTTCAACTGGTATTGAAATGCCGCTAGATGGAACATCCAAAGGACAATTGTCGATATAGTGTATGCTCGTATGACCATCAGCAAGAATAGTTTGATGAATATCTCCCGAATCAAAGGTAAATTGTGAGCGTTTGCCGCTCAGAGTTTCAATAACTCTAACAACATCAGCACGAGTTTGCTCATTAGCAACGCCAAATATTCGATGCCCCCGGTCGGGGAAAGGAAGTGGATTGCGAAAAATCAGTATCGTTGCCACTACTGCCCAAACGGTAGTCAGTATTGCCCAAATAAGAAATACAGTTTCCATAAATTTTCATCCTTTTGCAACAAATTAGTGAATTCTCAAAATAAGCTTATTAAACCGTGAGTCAGTTTTTAGACTATCGAAAGCTGGATCAACGAATAAACTGACAAGCCATGGACTGCGTTCTTCGTAAGCCTTTTCTAGCTCTTCAAAGCATGTATCTACCTTTTTCAGTCCTACATAAATTCTAGCGTCATTATAGTGAGAAGCATAATTTCCTTGACTGCGAATTTTATTCAAATGAGCAAGCATTTTTTCTGCCTCCTCATTTTTTCCTGCTAGAGCAAAAGTATAACCAAGTTCTCCTATAATTGCAGAGTTCTGAAAAAGCAAACTTGCCTTTTTTACATGTTCAAGTGCAGTTTCAATATCTCCAATCTCACGGGCAGCTAACCCCCAAAAAAGATGCCCAAGCCTTAAATTTGGAGTTAGTTCTAAAATCTCTTTTGCCTTTGATACTGCTTCCTCATATTTTCGCGCGAAATATAGTGTTTGTATATAAGCTGTATTGGTGACAGAATTAGTGTATCCACTTAATATCCACGCTTTTTCGATTTCTGCTACAGCTTCCGTCACATTACTCTTTCTGATTAAGCACTGAGCATACCAAGTCCGTGCCATATAATTTTGGGGAACTTTTTGCAAAGATTTTTTAAACGAGGTAAATGATTTTTCAGCATTCCATTCATAAATAAAATAAATTAAGCCCTTAACCGCTTCAATATCGGATAGTTGCTGATTCGACAATAAATGTTTTTTTTCAGGCTTTTCAATTTTATCTAATGCTTTAATGGCAAAGGGTATTGCATTTTTTGGATAAAGTTTTTCGCTTCCTTGAAGACACAAAATTACATATGACTTTGCAATTCCAATCCAAGCTGATAAGTATTCGGAGTCAGCAGCCACCGCTTTTTTAAAATATTCTAATCCGTGCTCAACATTTTCCTGATCACGTTTTTCCCAACAAAGTTCTCCTTGCAAAAAATATCTTTTTGCTTCGGTGTTCTCTGTTTCCAAATAGTCGGAATCAGAATTATAGTTTTTGGAGATTATTGTCTTTTGATTCTTAATTGATTCGGGAAATAGTTCCCTGAGGGTTTGAACAATCTGAATTTTGGCTTTCTTAGCAACTTGAAATTCTTCGCTACCTTTGATTTCAATAAATCTACTATCATTTTCCCCCGTATGTCGGGAAACAATTAATGCCAATCGAAAAATGCCTCTCTCATACATACTTTTTACTTTAATAGAACAAGGAAATTTTCCCGCTGGATCTTTCAATTTTTCAGTTTCAGAAGATTCAAAATTTAATTCTTTTTCAATCGCACTCGGAATTTGGAACATCAGTAAAGTTCTTAAAAAAAGCTCTTTTTTATCACTATCATTGCTAACTTCAACTGGGTATAACAAAAATGAAAACTTTCCGTAAGAGCGAACATCTAGGTAAATCCATTTGCATCCTTCACCGTGAACCGTTTGAATATATTTGCACCGCGAAGTTTTTTTATCATAGTTACTCCCCAAAGCAAAACGAATTGCTTCAATAATTTTTCTTGCACTGGCAGCTCTGCTTTCGATGTCTCGCCAAGGAACTGTATTATGTTTCTTTTGTATAAGTTTCGCTAAAATATTAGTATAACTTGGTGATAGGCTTTTTTTTTCGCCGTGCAGTCGCCAAAGATTTCCTTCCTTTTCCAATGTAAATTCATCAAATTCGTATTTTTCAACCTCGAATTTCATTTTCTATACTCCATTAGTTTTAACAATAACCACTTTTTTAGATATTTCACAAGTTTTCACAACTCAGGACATAAAAAGGTTTTGTGTTCATAAACTCTATAAATAATAGAAAACAGCGGGAAAACTTCCGCCAATAAAACATTTTAGTTGAGGAAAATTTATGAACGATAATTTATCAATGAAGTCCAAAGAGTTATCAATGAACGATTTAAGAACGATTGCAAGCTCAATGGAAAGTTACATCGAAACAGATAATGACGAAACAATCGGGCAGGTTGCCGAAGTCATTAAAAAGAATTCCGGCTTCTGGTCTTCGTTGTTTCCAAATGAGATTGAGGTAGAACAAAATCGAGCGGCTAGTGAGCGGCTTCGCTCACTTTACAAATCGAAGGAGAAGTTTTTCAAACTTTACACCGATATAAAACTCGAAATTGTTAGAAAACAGGGCGATGCTTTGATTGCTTCTGTTGGAATGGATTTGAAAACAAAACTAGCTGCATTTGCCGCCGCAAAAATTGATGAGCTGACACAAACGATTGACGAAAGCCGCTCAAGGTTTATGAAACGGATGCGTCCTCAACTTGAAGAGTTAGACTCTTATCAAGATTTGGCAGTTCTTTATCAGCCAGCTAAAGAATCTATCAATCAAGAAATTAAAACTTATTTTCGGAGCATTGATGAACTTTTAAATGGGTTTGTAGATGCTTTAAAGAGCAAAGTTTCTGCTTAAAATATATGAAGAACTTTCTACTTAGAATGTCCGGCGCGGATTTGGACATCATTGAAAAATGCGGTAAGACTAAGAAAACTGAACGCATTAAATTTGCGTGTTTTGGAATTTTACTTTTTATTCCAGCAATAGTTGGGATGTTTTCAATGATGTATATTGTTTCAATGTTTACAAACAATCCTTGGTTTTTTATTCCCGCCGGGATTGTTTGGTTTTTCATCGTCCTTTTTATTGATAGGTCTATAATTGCTACTTCTTTCAAATCGAAGGTTGAGAATAATAGTGTATGGTCTTATCTGGTTCGCGGCATTTTTTCCGTGTTTGTCGGCATTGCTGTTTCTCATCCAATGTCTTTATTGTGGTTTAATGAGAGCATTTTACAAAGAATTCAAGAAAACACAAACAAAGCAGTTGTAGAGCGCAGAAAACAAATGCAAACGGATATAAAAGAAGCCCCCCTAGGATCAATTTCTCAAATGGTTAAGGAAAAAACAGATTTGAGAGATTGTAAAACTAAATTATTAACAGCAGAGCAGAGCGGAGTAAAAGTAGAGTTGCCGTGTGGTTATTCTGTTGGAAAAGTAGGATGCGGAGAAAGATGTGAAAACCTTAGAAAACAAATTGATCAATTAACAAAAGAAATTGCCAAGACAGACGTTTTAGCAGGAGGCGAGATTTCAAGGCAAGCAAATAATATCAATACCCTTCAAACCGTTACTGATAATGATATAGAAGAGATAAAAAGCGGATTTGCAAAAGATTACCTAGCAAGAATGAGTGCCTTAAAGGAAATCGAAAAGGAGAATCCTCAGATCGCAATAGTTGAATGGTTTATATTATTATTTTTCTTATTTCTCGACTTGCTGATCGTCCTAATAAAAGCAGTAACACCAAGGAGCGAGTATGAGTATGTCAGAGACACTCTTCTTTACGATGCTAAAAAAACCCAAAAGGCTGAGAGATTAGCTATTAAAAAGCACGCGAAGGAGACACTGCCGAAAACATTAGAAGCAACGCGCAAATATGATTCAAAGCAAAATGAATTAACTCGTTTAACAGATGTAACCCGTCAATTTTTAATAGAACAGGAAAATATCAGAGTAAAATTTGATGACGAATTTCGCTTAATGAATCAGCGAATCGTAAAAATTACAGATGATCAATTAAAAGGTTATTACGCAAGCTATTTAAGCAATGTAAGAAAAACTTTTAATTCGGCGTGGTCAAAAGCTTCCGACCAGTTTAATGAATTTATTAGAGGGTTATGAAGGGTCAGAAAAAATATATAAAAATTCTTAACTCTCTTCATACATATATAGAAGAGCAGAAAAAGTTGCTTGATTTAGAGAGTAAGAAACTACTGGAAGAGAATAAATCACAGGTTTATAAATCATTATCTGAGAAAGATCAGGATGAAACTCAAAACAAAATTTTGCCTATCAGAAAGTATTTCAGAACTTGGTTAGTCACAAGATTCAAATCTCTTAAAACCATTCAAGGTTTTGCTAAAATAATTAATTTTTTCAAAAGAAAAAAGACTAGTTGTAAGGACTAGTCTTTTAGAAAAAGTTATCTTGCGACAATTGTAAGGCAAGAATTTGAATAAGGATTAGTTGATCCGGTTATTTTCAGACTTTGATTTATTAATAATCTTCCTGATGCTTTCGTTTGCTTTTTGACAATTCTTAAAATGGTTGAGAACGTCAACTTTATTCATTTCTGCAAAAAGAAACCAATCATCAACAGCGTCTGTTATTTTAATTACGCTTTTATTAGCAAATTCTTTATTAACACCATCAAGAAAAAAAAGAGGGAAAACTGCCCATAAAAAATAAAAAATTCTCAAGCGAGATAAAAACCTCTTGAGGTATGTTGGGAAAATGTTTACGGCGGATTTTTTCACCTATTTCTATGTTTTGTTGGCTTATTTGTAATAAATCTAATTCTTGTTCAGTAATCATTTTTGTCTCCTTTATATTTTATACTAAGTTTTACTTAGCTCGTAACTATATCATAACAAAGAACTTAAGTCAAATTTGTATTTTTAGCTACAGTGAGTAAAATAGCACTAAAAATCCCTCCGCTTATTTGTTATTAATACATTATCTAATTACATCCGTAATAATGAGCAAACGACTGATTGTTGTTTAAGTTTGGTGAAGAATACGTTATAAATAAAAACGGAAATCCCGAAATTTGAGCTGCTAGAAGTAGTTTATCAACAGTTCGTTGGTTCATCACAACTTATTGAAAACTATATAAATATGCCTACATCCTAAATTCGCGGATTGCATTAAATACGCTAGAGTATAAATTAGGGTCTTGTGCCTAATACCTCAAGTTGGACAAATCGAAAAAGTTTTGACAAAATCTAACTTTCGAAATAGCGAAACGAAATCTGTAATTTGTCCAAGTACTTATGCCAAGCATTTTTCTCCATTTTTCTTCAGTTTCCAGTTAACCGTTTTGCGATTAAAATCCTTGTACTGCGTTAATGCTCGACGAGAGGGGCAAACCAAAGCAGACCCCTAAAAAAAACAAAAGTATGGATATATCAGACATTTTTGACAATTCTATTAGCGACACAGAATACTCTAAATGGATAAATCAGTTCGAGAGAGCAGATATTCCATTTATTGAAATACTCGTAAGTCAAATAAAGTATTTAAGCATTAGACGAACTGAGAACCATATTCGAAATCTTTACAGCCTACTGTTAACTGAAATAGAAAGCATTGATCATGTTCTTTTCATACCTGTTGGCTATGTGGTTAAAAGTGGGTCAGTTGTTGCCTATTCATTTAGGAAGTTAAACCAAATCCCCGAAAACAGATTTATCCCATATTCAGACCTAGACAGTAAGACATTAAGCGGAATAAAGTATTTGATTCTTATTGATGATTTAGTTGGTACAGGAAATCAATGTAGTGAAGTTTGGAGAGATCTCACCACAAAACTAAATCAATTCAACGCTGACCCTCAATTAATTTATGCAACCTTAGTTGCAACTGAACATGGAAAAAAGGAAACAGAAGATAAAACTACTTTTAAAGTAATTTCCTCTCTCATAATTAATAATAGTGAAATTCCCTTTCGGGAAGAATCAAAAATATTTGAGAACGAAAACATAAAGGGGAAAACTAAAGAATTAGTAGCAAAGTATGGAAAAGACCTGTATCCAAAATATCCGTTAGGCTATAAAGATAATTCATTACTTATTGGTTTTTATTATAGTACCCCCAATAACACCCTTCCAATATTTTGGTCGTCACATAACAATTGGCAACCCTTACTAACACAAGGAGATGATTTTCGAGACCCTCAATTTTTAGTCGGACCAGAAATTAATATACCGCAAAACCTAATATTTAAAGGTTTTGAAAACACTTTTGTTGATGATAATTTACTTGACAATTTTGACGTAGATGCCAATATTTTAATAAAACTCACACAAGAGCTTAAGAACACGCAACTTCTATTAATTGTAGTTCCATTAATTCAAAGACTAAATTTAAATGAAAAATTTGTTACTGATTTAATAAAACTAATAGCGGAATTAAAGTCGGAGGTTCATGAGCATCGGAATGTTAGTTCCGCAATATTTATATGTTCAGAAAAGGAAATAGAAGATTTATCTTTCTATATAAAAAGCGAAAAGGTAAATATAAGTGATACCGAATCTATTATTGATTTGGCTAATCAAAGTAGCGGTTTTGAAGATTGCATTTTGATTGACACGAACGGGGTCGTTCATGGTAATTTTACATATTACCCCGAGAAATCTTTTATCAATTATATTCCAACAAAATTACAACAGGCAACTCAATTTTCAAAAAACAAAGAAGGCTTACTAATTCTTTTTGAAGGTGAAAACAGAATTAATTTTATTTGGAATGGGGAACGATTAATTTCACATCGAAAATCTAGTTGGTATCTAACACCATCAAATTTCGATAAACTTACGACACATTTGGCTCAACTTCACGGAGTTAGAAAAGAAACCATCGAAAGGCTTTTAACTTTAGCAATAGAAATGACCCACATTGGCGAAGGCGGATTAATTACAATTGGAGATGCTGATGAGGTCATAAAACTCTCGGTCAAAAAACCAAACCAAAAAGTTAAATTAGTTGCTCACAATATTTCGGAGCTTGGAATAAGACAATGGATTAATATTCTATCACAAGATGGAGCTAACATTTTTGATAATGATGGTATTTTGGTCGAATATATGACAACATTAAGACCACCTAATGACGTTGTACTTGATCTTGAAACAGGAAAAGGGACTAAACACCAAACTGCACAGATTATTTCATTTATCACTAAAACAATTGCGATAGCTATTAGCGTTGACTCCAATTTTACAATTTATTCAAAAGGGAAAAAAGTTTATCGAATGAGTGGATAAAGGCTGAAATTGATGCTGTCCTTGTTTGGAAACTTGACCAGTTCGGGCGTTCAATGGCTAATTTGGACATGACTTTGAACGAGCTTCGGGAAATTGGAGTTGTGTTTGTATCCTTAACAGAATCTTTAGACTTTTCTACTCCATCGGGACGAGCGATGGCAGGGATGCTCTCTACATTTGCCGAGTTTGAAAGAGATATTATTCGCGAGCGCGTGAAAGCCAGAATTGCCAACGCGAGGGGGAAAAGCAAGCCGCACGGGCAACCAAAGACCGCTGCTACTAAAAAAGATGAAATAAAGAAACTTTATAAAGATTGTAAAGGTTTGAATAAATCTCAGATTGCAAAGAAATTAAAAATCTCGAGAGCATTGGTAATTGGATTATTGAAATGAAAAATTCCCAAAAGAGTTATTTGGGGAGCCTCTATAAATTGGATAAATCATGATTTGACCGTTCAGCAGGGGATTTTAGTAAGAGCTTAGCTGACATTGATTTTTGTAAGATTATATTCTAGCTTTTACGCGGATTTGACTTATTGTCCCAATAACTCATTAACCTAAACTTGTTTCCATATGTAAACTTGCTCTATTTTCTCTACATATGGTTTTTATATGTAAAGTTCATTTCGCTAGACTACTCAGTCTAAATTATTACCCTATTCAAACTGATGGTTGGGATTTAGAATTATTATAGGATTTGAATTTACTTACTGCTTTGTTCTTTGAAAAGTTATAGGGAGGTGATGAAACTTTTTTCATCAAAGGAGTTTTAAAGAAAACTCTATCGGGATCGTTTTGTAATTCTTGGTCGTCGATGTTTTTAAAATTGATTAGATTTTTGAAATGCGTAAATATTTTCTTCCAAAGTTTCTTCAAAGTTCGAGATTTTGCTAGTTGCGGGCTACCAGCCCTTATGGGCTTTTTTGTTTTGGCTAATTTTTTGTGAAAAGTTGGCTTAAATAAGCGAAAAGGAGTTTACTCCAAAAAGTTTGATAAATCTAATGATTAAAGTAAAAATAAAAGGGTAATTGTTTACCCTTTTATTTAAGCCAAATTTAGTTCGATTCCCCGTCGGGGTGAAAAATTTAAGAATTAGTAAAACAAATAAAAGTTTAATTGATTAGTTTAAAAATAGGTTTTAATTCTGATTTAATGTCTTGCAAGAGTAGCGAACCTGTCCGCTTGCTTGGCTTAATAAACGAATTTGGTATAACTCCTATGACTACCTGCCTCCGGATACTTTCTGATGGATGGATCATTTTTGAAACTGATGGGTATTTCTTTGCTGTTCGCTCCATTGCTTCAACAAATGCGGTTGGATCATAGCCTAAATGAGCAAGCGTAATTGCTGAAAAGGCATCGCATTGCAGTTCAAGGAGCGCTAAGACATCACTTAACCGTCTTTCCAAGGCAAGTTCTTTTCCGCCATTCTTGACGAGCCTAATGATATGTTTAGTAAAGATGGTGTAATCGGTATAGTATTCGTGTCCAACCTCATGAGCAATATATCCCAGGATTTCATCATCACTTTCAGATTGGTCTAAGATGGCGGTTGAAATAACCAGCAAGACACCGGAATCAAGCATGACATACGGAATATCATATTTAACAATAATTAACACATATGAGTTCTCCCGATTGTATAAAGCTAAGACAGGTTTGATTAAACTTCTGACTTTAGCTTCCAAAAGATAGTCGTGAATCTGAATGTCGTAGAGTTGTTTGGGCTGAGAGTTCAAAATTGCCTCCCGTCTTTTTTTATCCGTCACGGCAGCCGGCATTTTCTGCCTGAACAATTCCACCGTTTTACCGGGGTTATCGGTTTTTAAAGATGCAATCGTATCCGCAATATCCTGATTGGATAAATTTACTGCTTGATTCGGTTCCTGAGCAGAAATATTTAAACACCACAAGATGAGCATCAGGAGCAGCCTGTGCCTGCCGTGACGAAATAGGTAGTCTTTTGCTATCCTAGCAATATTCTTAGGTAAAGAATTCTCTGATAGTAATATTTTGATACTACTCATAACACAAGGAGCACATAACTGCTCGTGATGCAGAGAGCCGATAATTTCTTCCTTTTTTCGGCTCAATGTTTTTCTAAAAACACGAATTTACTAAATAGTAAATTTATAAAAGCAAGAATATTACTAAATAGTAAATTTTGCAAATATAACTGTGCGCTTCATCAGGAGGGTAGAAACGATGGGGCGTGCTAAACGGGTAATACCGCAAAAGCTCGGAAAAAAACTGTCAGCAATCCGAGAAGGTTCCGGATTAACCCTTGAAGAATTTATTGAGCGGCTTAATTGTCCTGAAATTCCGCTTTATCCCGCTAGCATTTCGCTTTATGAAGACGGAAAACGTGAACCGCCTTTAATTGTTCTGCTTCGATATGCACGATTAGCCAAGACTTCGATTGATGTCTTAGTAGATGACGAATTAGAGTTTCCTGAAAAGACTATAAATAGAAATTAACTTTCATGAAAAACTCTTTTACTGGTCATAGTAAAAATTTAGTGAACTTTTTACCTCATTTCGTGTTACAAGTGATTCTAATGACTGATCGGACTTATTTGGAAAAAATACAGGATGAAATCTCGGAAAGTCTCTATAGTAGTGCCAATGGTTATTTCCATCTTGCGCGTGTAAATTTTCATTTGGCTCGCGAAATGAAAGCTCAGTTTCAGCCAGTTATTGGTAATTTCTCTATTTCAATCGAGCTTTTTCTGAAAGGTTACATTACACAACACGCTTTTCGCTTTTTGTATACAGATATACCTCTTGAACTTCAGGTAATGTTGAGTTATCCAGAACATGCAAATGAACTGATGCTAACACGATTATCGGTTGAGCTAAAAACGTTTAATTTTAAGACGATTGATTTGGGACAGAGCATCGCACTTTTTTTTATTCTTGAGCCGGATGCAAAGCCAATATTCACCCCATATTTCAAATATTTAAATACCATTCGCAATCCTTGTGTGCATGGAACATTGCCCAATTTTCACCGGTTTGATTTGGAACGAGTTGCTTATGCATCGTTTAAGTTATTTCAATATTTAACTGAAAATAATGAATTAAAAAATTTAACTTTTCATCTTAGGGAAGAGGATGAATCGTTTCTTAAGCGCTACGATGATGAACGAACCGAACGTGTCAAAAAAGCAATAGAAGCAGCCAAGCAAAATGTTAAAAAGCTGAACCACTCTGTTTCTATCCTAGGCACGTTGTCCGAAGACTGGGATAATATAATTGTCCTTTGCCCTGTCTGTAACTCCAATGGAGAGGCAGGCGGTTACAGCGAAGCTGACCTGGCTTATATTGATGACGATCTAGGTGGTGAGTCTCCTGTAGGGCTAACTTTTTATGCGAGCTCATTTAAATGCTCGAATTGCAGTCTCGAACTGGCTGACGAGGATGAATTGGAGCTAGCAGGTATGCCCAAAAAATATGATAGGAGTGTAGAACTATCAGAATGGCTTAATGACAACTGGTAACCGGGGATATAAGAATAAATTTATTTTCCCAAAACTTATAATCAAATATATCTTGGCCTGTTTTTATTTTAGCTAAGTTTCAGAAAAAGTTTGGCTTAGATAAACGAAAATGACTAACTGAAAATGTTCGAGTCGCACAATAAATAATTCCAATCTAGGGCTGCAAAATGCAGCCTTTTTATTTAAGCCAAATTTAGTTCGATTCCCCATCGGGATTGTTTCAGCAAAACGAATTCAAAGCTGTAGCCCTTTTCTATGAATTTCACGCTCTGTAATGCAGTTGACCCCGACGATTTTATAATTATTCACTGAACGGATGCTGGATCGTTTCAAAACTTGCATTGGAATACACGGTACCATTTTTCACATTAGTTCATATCCAACGGGCTAAAACTTGCCTAGAATTACACAAAAGTCACCCTACTTGATCGACTTTACAAGCAGGACTGGATGTTGATATGGTTGGTGAATTCCCCAATACACGTGATATTTCTCATACTAAATTGTATAATTTTGTCACGATTTAGTATAAACTAACAGAAAACATCAATCTGTTAACTGAATCCAAATCGCTAAAGTCCGTTTTTATAGCATTTAGCAAAATCTTATTTCCAGTTTGGATTTTGGCACCAATATTGCGTTTAAAAAGTTGGGGCGCAATTTATTTTTCCCTTGTGCGTAATATCTAATATTAAGAAGGGATAATGACAACTATGGATGTTTTTTTAAAGAAAATTTTATTTATACTAATTTTTATTATTGGCAGCTCATTGATATGCTTTGCTCAAAATGATAATAGGAATACTCCGCCAAAGGAAAAGCCTCCAATCATCCCAGCAAAGCCGAAGGATACGCAAAAGCCGCCTAATGATAATAGTAATAAAGATAATAATAGTAACAAGCCTAAAAAACCGTCTGCGGAATTTTTGGAGAACTCACTTATTCCTATTTATAATTAAAGGGGTATATAATCCATTATTATTAGGGAAAATATATCTTGGCTCGCATTGTTTATTTAAAAGTAAATATAGAACTAGCTTTAGTTTAATAAGATATAGAAGCCATTCAGTAAATTACTATAAATTAATATGTAATGAATATATACACATAAAAAATTGAGAATAGGAGCTATTTGAAAAATCAAAGTGTTTTACTCAACGAACTTTTATTCGTATCATAGATAAATAATGACTTCGCGGATTTTTGTAAATCGTTTCAAATCTTTTGATAATCAATAGATTTTAGTCTAGCTATGCGAACATTTGCTTGACTATCCTATGCTTGGGCAAATTGACAAAGCCTTTTATATCATCGACCGCAAAATTAATTCCAGCATATATTGGAATTTGCACTTTGCATGCTCAAATACTCAATGCAGTAAACGTCGCCAATCCATATATTGGATTTTTTTGCGCCTAAATACGCATCAGGTTTTTAATCAGTCACCATTTTTCACGCCAGCCATTATCACCAAGGTCATAACCGAGCGTATCAACTTGAAAGTGCTGATTGCGGACCATTACCTATTGTGGCCCCATTTGTAGATATTACAACTTTGAAGGTTTGTCAGAATAGTTAAAAAGGCACCAAAGATTTTTGGCAAATTGTTTTAGCGATAAGGGTTATAATTCAATGGTGTTGAGGAACTGTTTGCAATTGGAACAAGTTTAACTAGTGACCGACATCAAAAAGATGATGAAAAATAAGTTGATAAATCTGTATGACATCCTTTTGTTACACAAACGGGTAATCATAGAAACTATTAACGATTAATTGAAGAACATTTCGCAAATTGAGCATTCGTGCCATACAAGTTTATAGAACTTTCAGGGAAATGTGGCAGCCGGATTTACTGCCTAGATTTTCAGAGAAAGAAACTATCCTTAAGATTAGACAAGATATTGTCCTTAGGGCCAATTGCTGTTTAATTCGTATATCGAATTTAGGTTATTTAGGTTAAAATAGAAATCAGATGAGTTTTTTTTATACCCTTCGTGCTAAACTGCTAGTTATTCTGGCCATTCTTCTTGTTGCAACCCTTACCGTACAATACTATCTAAACTTAAAAACTGAAATTCAAAACAAGCAATTGCGCGAAAACCAGACGCAAGCCCTCGTTGCAGGATTTGCACTTGGTTTTGGAGGGACAACGTCCGACTATAGAATGCAGGAATTGATAGAAAATGAAGGTCAAGATTCATTTAATAAACGTACAAATAATCTAATTCAAGACATTATCATTATTAATAAGGAATGGTATATTGTTGATAGTTTGAACCCAGCTTATCTGCCGGATTATGATGAAAATAATCATTCACGTCAAAAATCCTTGAGCAGTATTAAGGATTTACCACCGTTGATAGAATCTAATCGTCTAGGAATCGACCGGCAAAAATTTCCCAATATTGCAGAAAATTCTAATATCGAAAACCACAATGGTGAGGCTCACGCCATCCCAATTGAAACTGATCAAGGTCGTTGGTACGTAATGGTTCTTCTCAAAACAGATAAAAATGAATCATTTCAGCGAGCCCTAAAACCTTTGATTTACACTTTAAGCATTTTGTTAATTTCTATATTGGTTACAATTTGGTTTGTTTGGCGTTTTACGCAACCTATAGTTGATCTAGCAGATGCGGCTCGACGCTTTGCTGAAGGCGATTTGCAAGTACATGTTAATTATGCTAATCGGATGGATGAAGTAGGACAGCTCGCTTCGCAATTCAATGAAATGACAGTTAAAATCGTAAAGTCCCGCGAACTCGAAATAAAATTACAGGAAGCCGAAAAGTCAGCAGTTATAGGTAGGTTAGGTTCAGCAGTCGCCCACGAGATTCGTAATCCCCTTAATTATATTAATCTGACGCTTGACCATTTAAGAGCAAAATTTATGCCAGAAATTAATAAGGAAAAAGCTAAAATCTTTGATAAATTAACAACACAGTTAAAGTTAGAAGTTTCCCGTATTAATCAGCAAATTTCAGACTTTCTAAGTTACTCTCGCCCGCAAAAGGCGAATTTGCAACCAATAGATATAGGACAGATTATCGAAGATTCAATGCAAATTATTGAAGCACAAGCTGAAGAACAAAATGTCAAAATTAATGTGACTAAATGCGAAAATATTCCGCTAATCTCTGGAGATCCTGAATTCCTACGCTCGGTCTTTAACAACCTTTTTATCAATAGCTTACAATCTTTAGAAAATTTCGGTGGCAACTTGGATGTGAAGATTTTGCCCTATGTGGAGTTTGTTAGAATTGAAATAACTGATAATGGAGGTGGAATTTCAGAAGAAAATTTACCGAAAATTTTTGAGCCCTATTTTTCTACGAAAGAAACTGGAACTGGATTAGGATTAGCGATAGTTAAAAAAATCATTGATGCTCATCATGGAACAATTCAGGTGGACTCAAAACTGAATGAAGGGACAAAATTTACGATAGATTTACTAATTTAAAAAGTTGCCAGAATTCTCGTCTGACAACTTTAATCTGAAAGTAATTTTCTAACAAATTTAATATTCCTTTGTTTCCTCTTCTGTTAATAAAAAGTCTAAATTAAATATGGAAATTTTACTTTGGTATTTGTTAATTTATTCAAGACAGAGTTTAAAATATCTTGTAAGATCAACTGACTGGACAAGTTTTTAGCGGAAGGTCTCCTCCATTGTCGCAGTTACGAACGCAAGCATCTAGAGTAGATTTACAACTCGCGTAACAATAATTCAAAACTATAAACCAACATGCCTCGTCACAACAATCTGCGTTATCACCGCATATAGCCCAACAATTTCCCGTACTTGTTGCTTTCGCTGTTTGTAAACTTATCGATTTTCCTGCCACCGAGTCAATATTAAATAAACCCGCTATTAAAATCAGAAGGATAATCAACTTTCTAATTTTCATTGTAATGTACTCCTTTTTAAGTGATAGTATTGTTTATCAGCAAGCCCGAAATTGATGAAAATTTTCAATCTCCGCTTGATGCAACAACCACCAATCCTTTATGAATTGATTTGGTTAATGACTTCCGTCTCATTATCTGCCGAGAGCTTGCCGATCCAGAAGTTAGTTACCTCTCCTTTTTGGTTGGTGAGGATTAAAGTTGGCGTCCCGCTCGCATCGAGTGTGGAAATTGGTGCTTGTTTAACTTCTATGCCTGTCATTCCGAGTTGTTTTAAATGTGCTGTGCTTTCTTCAATTGATTGAGGAAAAACCGCTACAATCTTAATATTTTTATCTTTCACACTTTCAACTAAACGTTTATAAAAAGGTACACTTTCATTACAGAAATGACAGGTCGTCTGCAAAGCTAAAATAACTGTTTTGGGCTGGGCGACAAAGTCTTCATCCGGTAGATTGACGAGTTTGCCTATGGTTGGAGAAACGCGTGCTTGCTGTCCCCCATTTTCCTTAGCGAAGAAATACTTTTGCCCGATAATACCAATTAAAAGTAGAGCAACAACAACGATTAGCACATTGGCTAAAACATCGAGCTTCTGAGAAATTTTACTCATTATATATAGTTCTCCTTAATACGATACAGAAAATAGCTAAAACCAACGCACAATTCAACTTGTACTGCTATCAAGTTTAAATTGATGACAGTAATAAACTTAGAAAGCTAAAACTTTTAAATTAACAGGTTGAATTTTTACTTCGATTAATGAAAATTAAACTTATATGCATTAGGAACTCTTTTTCTTTCCTTGTCAATGGTTGTATGACAAAATAAAACTAAATATTTTTTTTGGGCAGAACAGCCAACTTCAATTTATAGTCTTGGGCGAGTATGAGCCCTTTAGTTCACTATCTAAAACTCACCCCCGATGCCGCTGATCTTAACAAAGCAGATTTAGCCTATCAAAGTAATCAACTATTTCAATTTTTGAGAACTCTTATTTATATTCACAATAACAAATGCATTAATTAGTCTAAATTATCATCCTATTCAAACTGATGGTTGGGATTTAGAATTATAGTGAGAGTTGAATTTACTTATTACTTTGTTCTTTGAAAAGTTATACGGAGGTGATGAAACTTTTTTCATCAAAGGAGATCTGAACAAGACTCCTTCACGGTCATCTTCTGATTTCTGATCAGCGGGGGTTTTAGAATTGGCTGGTTCTTTAAAATAACTAAACAATTTCTTCCAGACTTTCTTCAAAGTTCGAGATGTTGCTAGTTGCGGGCTACCAACCGGGAGTCTCTCCCTTTCAGCAATCATTTCAAACGGTTTTTTCAGCTTAATTAAGACATATTTCTGTTCGGCAATTAAGTTCGAGGTGGTGATTTTGACCATCTCCCGTTTTTCAGTCGGCTCTCCTAATTCATAGCTTAAATAAGCCTTATTTGAGAGTTCGAGAAATTCTTCTACCTGTTTAATAATTTCATCTGCACCCTGTTTAATTCGTTCTAAATTTTGTTTTATTTGCTGCTGCTCAATAATAATCAGATTCTTTTTTTCAAAATAGGTTTCTTTATCAAAAACCGCATCCATATAGGCATCCGCGAGTCTGTTGAGTCTCGTTTGGGTCTGCTCTAACTGCATTAATAACTGATTCTTTGTCTCTTCAAGCCGCTGCGGCTCGTTTTTTTTGTATTCAGCAAGTTCGTCTCTGAAATATTCATACTCCTCTTCATTAAGCTTCAATTTTTCATAGGTTTCCATTAACTCTTTTTCAATAAGTTCTTCGCGTAACGTTTTTTGCGGACAGGATTTAGTATGACAGCGGTAATACACATTGCCTTTCTGACGTTCGGGAATCAGCCGGTTTTGACAAGTCCGGCAGTAAATATGGCGGCGGAAGATAAAGAAATGCCTGACATTCTTTTTGGTTCGTTTTCCGGCAAAAACATCCTGCACATCATCAAATAACTCTTTGGAAATGATTGGTTGATGCTGTCCGGCAAATAATTCGCCGGTTGCGTCAATTTTAATCAATCCCATATAAAATGGGTTCTTGAGAATACAGACCAGCCCATTACGTGATATTTTCCGGTTATTTTTGTTTCTAATCCCTAGATCAAACATCTTTTCGACTAACGCATCAAGTCCGATGTTCCCCGCCCCATAAAGTTCAAAAGCTTGCTTGACGAGCGGTGCCTGAATCTGGTCAATTTGTTTAGGTTTACCTTTACCTGGGTCTAAATATCCAACCCGTGCCGGAAATGGATACAACCCTTGTTTTAATCTGCCGTAAATACCCTTTTTAGTCTCTTCTCTGAGATTCCTGATATAGTCGGATGCTACAACCGCCTGAATATCAGCAGAAAGTCTGCCGCCCCGGGAATTCAGATCAAGGCTTTCATTGGCAAAATGAACTTCAATACCGTTATCAATTAAAGTTCCAAGTTCCGCCCAATCTTTCAGGTTTCGTGCACTCCGGTCAATTTTATGAACGATAATGCCGCTGGCTGCTCCTTGTTTTAACGCTTTAAGCATCTCTAAAAAGACAGGTCTCCCGGTTTTAGCGGCAGTTTCCCGCTCTTCGTATTGTTTAACTATATTGAGATTCCATTGACGGGCGTAACGCTCAATGGCTGAAAGCTGCTCGGTTAAAGATGTGCCGTGCTGCCCTTGGCGCTGGGTAGAAACCCGCACGTATGAAAAATATCGCTTGGCTGACATATAATCAAAAATTAAGGGAACTTTATAAAGTTTAAATACGGGAAATTATAAGATTATCAGAGATTTCAACAGTTCAATCAGGTACGTTTAAATTAGCTTTTTTCAAAGTTTCCGTCAATTTTTCGGGGTTTTCCCGTTTGACCCGCTGATATATCCGCCACACCAAACTTAAGTATTGCCTAAGATTATGTTCAGCTTCGGCTTGTTCTTCGAGAGTAAGGTCCGGATATAAATCGGCAATCGTAATTCGTTTTTTGGCACATTTTTCAAACATTTCTACTGTTTTTTGATTTTTTCAATTCTTCAGCACAAATTATTCCGGTCGCAATGGCGGTAAAAACATAATCGTAATACTTACGTTCCCACTCACTGGTTCGATTATAATATCTGTTTAATTCCGCATAACGCGCGGTCAAAGTTTTGGTGGTATTGGCTTTGGTAGATTTTTCGTCCCTGCAAAACTGCTGTCGAATATACATCGGACTATATTCGTGAACAGAAACATTCTGCTTATTAGCAATAGTTTTAATTTGGGCGGTAATTAAAACTAATAGGGTCGATAATTCCTGCTGTTTAATCAGTTTTTGGATAGCTAAATGACTTATCCGGTATTTTGTAAAAATACGCTTCAAAAACTTTTCGACTGCGATGAGAACCGATTCTTTTGTTTTATATCTACTGAGTAAGGTTCCGCCGTAATAAAATAATTTGTTCTCACTAAAAACAGCATAACCCATCCGGTTTCGCCCCGGTGAGATGGCAAGAATTGTGTTTGTATTCATATTGTTAAGGCTTAAAAATGGACATGGGCTTTGGCAAGTTTGGTGATATGGTCTCTTACTATATCCAAATCATCTTTGGTCGGCGGTAATTTTTCCAACAGCTTTTCATACGTGCAATAGTGAATATTTTCACTCAAAATTTGTTGCGTTGTTCGTGAAATAAGTGCTTTGGGAATTTGGCTCAGCTTGCTTTCAAGTTCAGCCCGATAGCATTGAAAATGTTTGGGAAAGAGTTGCTCCAGCGAAGTCTGATAGATAATTATCAATTTGATAACGTTTCCTACGCCCGGCAAACATATTCCGCGCTCATAGCGTGAAATAGCATCGGTTGAATGGTGTCCAAGTAATTTGGCAACCTGTTTTCGCTCAAGTCCTATCGTGTGACGGATTCGCCACAAACCATTTATGAGAATGGTTTCTTTTTGTTTCCTCATTTTTGTTTGATTAATGATTGAAAGAGAGAATTTACTTATCTTCATCGTAACAATCATCACTAATCAAAAACAGGCGTAACATTTAGACTAAAGTGTCTGAATTGGAATATCTTATCAACAGGTAATTTACCTATAAGCCGATAGTTTTAGGTATCTTGGGATTCTAATTCCATTCTATTTGTTTTGAGAGGCACGAATATTTCTTCGCGGTGTTGAAGTTTTTGGTTTTTCATAAATATTTTCTTTAACCAGCCACTTGTTATTTTTCCAAATCAAATAATAGCTCTGACGATTCATTTCTTTATACGTGTGAACATACTTTTCTTCTTTGATTGACCACCACATTAAAAGCCAATACTCGGAAGTTCTTACATCCGCACTGTTTTCAGATAGATTTTTTATCCTGACATCGATCAGTCTTTTGGTGGAAGGATTCATCTCATTTTGAATTGTCCAGCCTCTTTTTTTATGCTTTTTAGCAAGATTGACAATTTCTTTGTAACGCGAACCCTCTATATCGAAAACTTCTTCAAGTTTAGAAAAATCCAGCTCCGGTAATTTTTCATATACCCCAAACTCGGCATCCACTGCTTCAGCTACAGTTTTTTCCAGCAATAGCTTTTTTTGCTGAATCGAATCGGGATGGTCTTTGTTGTAAGAAACCCGCAGATAATACCCGTTGCAGGACGGATAGCTTGCTTCTTCATAATCATTAAATCTGTCCTTTTTTGCGCTGACCAGAGAAAAAACAAATTTAATCGGTTTACCGAAAGATAGGTAATAACGCTGCAGCCGATCGTTTGCTTCATACTTGTAATTTATTGCCTGCTTTTCGGTACAGGGAAAATCTTCCGCACTCTCCCCTAACAAAACACCAAAGCAATGCTCCAGAAAATGCCACTGTTTGGAATCTTTCCGTCCCGAAAACCAGGGATGCTTCATCAGCGCCCGAAACTCTTCTTCTATTTCGTGTTTATAAAATTCAATTTCCTTCAGGGTCAGATAAATACTCATATGTAATTCCAATCACAATTCCAATCGGAGTATAACTTCTTACGTTACAACAACTTTTAGAATTTGTCGAGCATCAGAATTAGCGAAACGAAGAGTTTCAATAATTTAAATTTAAGGAGATTAAACAAATGAAACAAATAATTATTTCGGTGGCAGGTGCCGAAGGAAAACGTGAATTCAAAGATGTCCAGATTTTGCCCGGAACAAAACCGCGTGATGTTCTGGCACAGCTTAATTTAACCGGCTTTCAGCTTTCCAAACCCGAAGGCGGCGCGTTCGGGTTTAACGACGACCTTTACCAAGCCGTGGCTGACGGTCAAAAGGTCTTCGCCACCAAAGCCGATGTGGAAGCAGGTGATTGGCATATCAAAAGTCCGGTTTCCATGCCGGATCTTCAACGCTTTGGTTTTATTTATTGCAGTTAGCAATTCAGATGAACCGATCTTGCAGGAGGTTTCCGAAGCCTCCTGCTTTTTTTAAGAGTGAAAGATTTAGCGAGGTAAAGGAATGAACAATGAATTACCGGAAAAACAGATAGTTGTAATTAAGCCGGGTCAGCCGGTTGTGATCAAGCCGTCAGCAGAAACGATAACGATTCGACCAACCGCCAATCCGATTGTAATCAAGCCAACGCAGTCAGTCGTTATTCAGCCGAAAACGACTGAAATAATTTCCGTTCAGCCGTCGGCAAGTGTGACGGTTAAACCGCCTCAGCGCGGTGCGTGGGATGAACGCGGATGGACCAGACGAACTGAACGCGGACACGAAATTTATGAAGGGGTTTATCAAGTTATTCACAAAAGACGCGGTGAAACCCGGAGATTTCGCGGTCGCGTTCAGGTTGGCGGGTGGGGCAAAAATATATCTATTTATATCTATGACCCGCCGCCGGAAGTTAAACGTCACAAACATGGTCCCTGTTTTCAATTGATGCGCGACGGCTGGTTTCACCTGCACTGGTCGCGTCCGGCAAGAAATGTTGATGATGCAATTCTTTATATGGAACGCGTTTTGGATGAATCATTAAATCAATAAGCCGCATAACTTATTGAAATCTAAAAAGATTAAGGAGTTTAAGATGTTAAAGAAATTTGTAAAAATACCGGATTTTATCAAGCGGAACGGTAATCATAACGGAAGTTCGGAATTAGAGAATCTTTCAGTAATGCTTGGCAAAAAAGCGAAAACTGAACTTTCCGACTTAATTAAAGCGACGGATTCGCTGCCGGTGACAGAGGCTCTGCATCTGGTCATTGATAATCAAACGAATGCAAAAGCATTGATTGAAAAAACACTCCGGCAAAAAGAACTTATTAACCCGGAAATTGTATTACTGCTGCTTGATGAACAAATCGAACAAACTAAAGAGATTTTTCAGGTTGTCACTCATTCAAGTCAGGCTTCGGAAATCAATTTGATTACCTGGAATCTATTATTTCGGGCTAAACAGCAAGTCAAACAAAAATATGCAGTGGAAACGCCGTTGATCTTGCCCACCGTAAAGCCGGTTCAGACTAATGCGGCTAACTTATCAGAAAATAAATTACTGCCTGCGGTCACATCCCCTCAATCAATTTCGCAACTAATTATTTCTTCAACGATGGTTCATCAAATGCACCATTCACTTTTTCCGGCGGAAGAGATGATGATCGGAGCGGGTCACCGGGTAGGGTCGGATGTCGTGATTGATGCTGTTTTTGAAGTTACCGGGGAAGCATCTGCCGGACACGTCCGGGCGGATGCTTCCAAACTCGGTCGAGCCTTAATTTCGATGTCGGAAACCGATACCTACTTTGCTCTGTGGGTTCATTCGCATCCGGGAAATGGGGTTGAAATGACTTTCCCGAGCGGTACGGATCTGAAACAGGAAATTGACTGGCTGCGCGATTATTCGTCGAATCTGGTAAGCGCCATTATGGTCAAAGACGGCTTTTTCCGCTTTTGGGGCAAAGCCATTGAAAGCAGAAAGATTACTGTTTCGGTTGAAGGATCGGGAGTTAAAAGATTGGCTGAACATGAATATATTTACCGGCTTGAAAGCTAAGGAGATTAAGGAGATGAAAAAAGAAACCAAAATTAATACGACGAATGAAACAACGGCTCTTTTAGATGAAGAAACTATTGAAACTGAACAGATGGCCGAATTTCCGGTGGAATTGGTAATGCCGGAAAATCCGTTTGAAACTTTTATAACTGAAGAATTAAAAGCCAGTCATGAGACCGAAACAGATTTATTTGCCCGGCATGAAGGCATCCCGGCTCATAATCAGGAAATACTGCAAAAAGCCCGGATTACCCAAATCGGAAGCGGCGGCTTAGGCAGTTATATTAGTCTTGGCTTAATCAAAAGCGGAACCGGATTAATGACCCTTATTGACGGCGATACCGTTGAGCGGCACAACCTTTCCCGGCAATTTTTTTATAAAGAAGATTTGGGAAAACCGAAAGGAATTCGTCTGGCGAAGAATTTAATTCACCACGCAGCTGGCGGAGCGACAATTACCGGCATTGGACTTCGCTTTGAAGAAGCAATTGAAAAAGTGCCGCTGCCTGCTGAAATTTTTGTGATTGGTGTGGACAATAACGCCTGCCGTTTAAAAGCTGTTCAAGAAGCCCGCCGCCGCCGGATTCCCGCCGTTTTTACGATGCTCTCGGGTGATGGGATGCGCTGTCAGGTCTTTTTGCAGGGTGCATCGCCGCTTGATCCGTGTCTGTGGTGTGCATTGCCTAATCTTAATCCCGAAAAAATCCTGCCCTGTGCTTCGGCAATCATTTCAAGCTGTTTTCTGGCATCTGCATTTACTATTTTCTTTGTTCATCGGGCGTTAATGGGTTGGGGCAAAATTGAACCCTTTAATTGGCGTGAAGCCGATCTTTCAGGCATGACACCCGATCATAAAGGAACCATCCGAAAGCGGGAAACATGCAGCGTTTGCGGAGATTTATAAAACGAAAACAAATTGAAACTTTCAATTAAAGGAGACAGAAAAGCAATGGGACTCTTATTAGATTTAATCACTACATTTGCCGATGCGGCACGAGAACCGCGTAATTGGCGGAAAGAAGTAACGGAAAATTCTACCGTTTTTACGGGTTATTTTCTGGTCTTTGATCGGGCGGGAAAAATCAAAACTAGAGTCCAGGGGCGGATTGTCGAATGGCAGGGACTTCCAACACAAGTCTTTCTCTATGATCCGCCCCCTTTTATCAAACGGCATCGTCACAGTTCCTGCCTGCAGCTCCTCAATCCCGATCAAAAGTGGTTCAAATTACATTTTGAAAAACCTGCCCGGGATTTTGCCTCAGCTTACAGCTACGTTGAGCATTTTCTGACCGAAGCCTACAACCTTAAATAGATAGGAGGTTTACTAAATATTGTTATGTCATCAGCATTAATCGCATCATTACAAATTCTTTTTGCGGTGGAGATTTTAATTTTCGGCGTTTCTTTTGCCGCCAAATTAGTATTTCCAAACAGTAATCTGCACCGGCGCATCTGGCGGCTGATTTTAAACTATGCGTTTGTAAAACCGCTTAAATTTACTTTCAGAGGCTCGAAGTGGCTACTTATGCGCCTGTTTACAACGCAGCCCGAATATCGCCTCCAGCAAACTTTTCTGGAAAACTATCCGCTGACCCCGCTTGCCTTTTATCAAAGCTTTGAAGAAGCATTTGCCCGCAGACAAATTATCGGTGTGGAAATTACCCGAATAAATAGGCTTGAATGGCATCTTCTTTCGGGAAGCAGAATTTATTTACTGCTCCGTTTTCGCGGCGCGGTTTGTATTCTGAGCGGGGTTACTTTAGGAACGGGTTTTCTTGCCAGTTGGCGGTATTCTACCAATGCCAGCCGCACTTTATTGATTCTGTTCCAAGTGCCGTTTGTCGGTGCCGCAGCCCAAAAGATGCTGACTCCCCCGACCTTCTACCGAACTGATTTGTATTATGCATTTGAACAGATTGTTCGTTCCAGCATCCTCGAAACAACCAATTTATTAACTGCACAGGAAGGCATTCGTCCCTTAACCGAAAACGAAACGCGACCGCTGCTGCGGGAATTTTACGGAAATTAACCATGCCCGATTATCCCAATAATAAGAATGAAAAAAATCTTTCAGCTTTAGCGGAAGCTTTTTCAATTTGGGAAAAGCGCGGACGCGGCTGGCAAATTTGGGATTATGCAGCCACGTTAGAACCGCCGTTTAGTCCCATTAGACCGCAAACTGCTCAAATAATTATTACCCCGCTTCAGGATGATGCTAGAGTGCAGGGCGGTTTCAGAAGATTATTCAGTCGAAACCAAACTGCTCATCCTCCGATTACAGCTATTAATCAAAGCCCAGCTTTAGGTAATCAAGCTGATTTGACGGCAATTAAACCTGTTTCTTTTTACCGCACGGAAAATCTGGCTGAATTAAATATTCAGCTGCCGGAAGATCTGGACGTATCGCCCGCTTTAAGCGAACAATTTCTTTTAAGTTTGAGTAGCTCTCAAACGCCGATCAGCCTAGAATTTCTGTCAGATAATCAAACAATTAAACTTCAAATCTCCTGTGATGAAAATTTTGCCCCGCACCTGAAATCACAGACTGCAACATTTTTTCCGGGCTGCTATATAACCGGGGCAAGCAATAATCTGACTTCCCATTTAAACAATCAGGCAAATACGGTGATAGCTGATTTCGGATTAGCGCGTAACTTCCTGTTGCCTTTAAACACCTTTCGCACTTTCAATCCCGATCCGCTTACGGGGTTCATTAGTTCTTTAGGGGGTTTGCAGGGCGGCGAGAAAGCCTTATTTCAGGTAATGTTTCAGAAGACGCGATTTAATTGGGAAGAAGAAATCCAAAGACTGCTGATAAATGCGGATTTCAAAACTCTCTCAGCCAATCAGATACAGGCATTTCGGGAAAAACTATCCGCGCCGTTGTTTGCGGTTAGCATCCGGCTTGGCGTGAGCAACAGTGAGAATAAGCAAAGAAGTTGGGAAATTCTGCGCCGCATTGGAGCTAATCTTAATCAATTTGCTGCTCCTAGCGGCAATGAACTGATTGCTTTAAGCAGTGATGGGTTATCTGATAATAATCATTTTCTTTCGCTTTTAAACCGGACCAGCTATCGAAGCGGAATGCTTTTAAACGTTTCGGAACTTGCTTCGATGGCTCATTTTCCCTCAAATTCGGTGCGAGTTGAAAAATTTAAACGAAATCAGGCAAATACCAAACCTGTGCCTGAAACCTCTCTCCATCATCCGTTCAAGCTGGGAATAAATGAACATCAGGGCATTATCCGCGAGGTGACTTTATCAACTGAACAGCGCACCAAGCATACGCATTTAATCGGGTCATCAGGATCGGGCAAATCAACTTTACTCGTCCAGAAAATTTCCCAGGATTTAAACTTAGGCAACGGCTTGTGCGTGTTTGACCCGCACAGTGATTTAATTGACAAAGTAATTGAGCGCATTCCTGAATCCCGCCTTAAAGACGTTATCCTTTTTGACCCGGCAGATGAAGATTTCCCGATTGGTTTTAATATTCTGACGGCTCATTCCGAGCTTGAAAAAACTCTAATGGCTTCGGATCTAGTCTCAATTTTCCGCCGGTTCTCGACCAGTTGGGGCGATGTCATGAATTCAATATTAGCCAATGCAGTGCTGGCTTTTCTGGAAAGCAGCTGGGGCGGAAACTTGCTTGATCTGAAACGCTTTTTGCTGGATAAAACTTTCCGGGAAGAATTCTTACCAACCATCCAAGATGAAGAAATCCGTTATTACTGGCAGCATGAATTTCCGCAGATAAAAGGCAAGCCTTTTGCTCCGCTTATAACCAGACTCGACACATTCCTGCGGTCAAAACTGATTCGCCGGATTGTCGCCCAAAAGGAAAACCGGCTGGATTTCCGCCGGATCATGGATGAACGAAAAATTCTGTTGGTTCGTCTCTCTCTGGGTGCCATCGGCGAAGAAAACACCTATCTTTTGGGCAGCCTCCTTGTTTCCAAGCTCCATCAGGCGACCTTAAGCCGCCAGAATATCGCGGAAGAAAACCGTGCACCGTTTTTTCTTTATCTCGATGAAGCTCATCATTTTGTCACCGAAAGCATGAATCATATTCTGAGTGGCGTCCGTAAGTATAAGTTGGGACTTATTTTAGCCCATCAGCAACTCAGACAATTTCAAGCCCATGACGGTGATATTTTAAGCAGCGTTCTATCAAATTGTTTTACGCGAATTTGTTTTCGCCTCGATGACACGGATGCCGAAAGATTAGCCAAAGGCTTTTCGTTTTTTACCGCCGACCATCTTAAAAACCTGGGAGTCGGTGAAGCTATCGCGCGTCTGGAACAAAGCCGTTATGACTTTAATCTCAAAACTCTTCCGCTAGTCCCGGTCAATGCTGAAATTGCCGAAGCACGAAGAAAAGCGGTCATTGAACATAGCCGGAAGACTTACGCTAAAACTAAAGAGGAAGTCGAAATTGAAAATCAAAGCGGCAGACAGATTCCAGCCATTAGTGCAGCTTCATTAGAGCTTCATCCGGCAAACGATAATTCAAATACAGAAGGTAGTTCAACAAGTCAAAAACTTACTGAACCGGGAATCTTGGAGAGTACGGCTGATGAAAAACCTATTCAACCACATCAGGGACGCGGCGGAGCACACCATCAAGAGCTTCAGGCAGTCATTAAACGGATGGCGGAAAGCTATGGCTTTCAGGTTCAAATTGAAAAAAGCGTTCTGGACGGCGCCGGCAGTGTGGATGTTTCGATGGAAAAAGAAACGCTGAAAATCGCAGCGGAAGTTTCGGTGACATCTTCAGCTGATTACGAAACCAAAAACGTGTTGAAATGTCTTTCCGCTGGCTACAATTATGCGTGTGTGGTTGTTTCAAATCAAAAGAAAATCCCGGCTCTAAAAACAAAACTTCTATCGGAAATCCCCATTGAATATCACGAGAGAATTAAAGCGTTGAGTTTGACGGGGTTACTTGGTTTCCTGCGTGAATTAACGGCTCCCAAAGCAAACAAAGAAAGTAATAAAAGCAAAACTGAAAAACCCGAAGGACAGCGGCTGAATTTTACCGAGGCTTGCGAATTCTTAAATGTAAGTTCTTCGGCTCTCTACAGTTGGGTTCGGGAAGGCAAAGTGCCGTTTTACCGCGTTGGGCGTGAATACCGTTTTGACCGTGACGAGCTTGTTTTAATCGGTAAACAAGATCTGTCGGGAAAGCGGAAAGCGTCCGTTAAACTGGAGCCGCTCAAGATCGGAAAAGCCGCTCAGAAAAGCAAAAAAGAGCAGGATTTACGGTATCGAAAACTCTTGAAATTAGATTAAAATAAATACGCCACTTTCACACACGGCGTGAGAAGGAGGTCACGTTGACAATTAGAAAACGCAAAGACACAGGCAAATGGGTCTGTGATTTTTACTATAACGGCGAGCGGATCATCAGAACTTTGAAATTCGCCCGCACCAAAAAGGAAGCCGAGCAAGCCGAAGCCGTGATTATGAATCAGGTATTTCAGCAAGCCTACGGTTTTGAAGCAAAACCCGATAAACGGTTTGAGGATTTTGTGATCGAAACATTTTTACCGTATTCGGAAACCAACAAGAAATCGTTTTACTGCGATGTGCTGATTTGCCGGGTATTGGTGAATTATTTTAAAGGGAAAACTTTGAGACAAATTACCTCGCCAATGGTTGAATCATTCAAACAGGAGTTTTTAGCCACGCCAACCAAACATGAGGGTAAACGCAGTTTGGCAACGGTTAATTACCACTTGAGTATTTTGTCAAAGATTTTTTCACTGGCAGTGGACGCCGAACTTGTTGATATCAATCCGTGCGCACGGGTCAAGAAGTTTCGGCTTAATAACGGGAGAACAAGAGTTCTTTCGGCGGCAGAAGAAGCCCGGCTTTTTTCCGCATTAGAGGACAATGATTTAGTTAAACAAATTATTGTGACGGCGTTAAATACAGGTATGAGACGGGGCGAAATCTTTAATCTTAAATGGTTTGATATTGATTTCAATCGCGGACTTATTCATATTCGTGAAAGTAAGTCAGGCAAAAAACGGTTTGTGCCGATGAATAAAATCATTAAAAAGTTGTTAGGTGATAGAAAAAAAGCCAGCGAATATGTTTTTCCCAGTCCGAAAACAAACGGGAAACTGAACAACATCAAGCGAAGTTTTCACCGTGCTTTACAAACAGCCGAAATCAAGGATTTTTGCTTTCACGATCTTCGTCATACAGCGGCAACGCGGATGGCAGATAAGGGAACTGACGGGTTTACACTGATGAAGATCCTAGGTCACTCTGATATTCGGATGACGGCTCGTTATACCCACGCAACGGATGCCGCGATAAAGCGGGCAGTAGCAAATTTGGATGTAAAAAAGGATTTTGGTAACGTATTGGTAACGAAACAAAAACGGCAGCTTCGTAAGCTGCCGTAAGTTGTTGATTTTATTGGTGGAGTCGAGGGGGATCGAACCCCTGACCTCATGACTGCCAGTCATGCGCTCTCCCAGCTGAGCTACGACCCCAAATTTTCAATCGGTTAGCTATGTTATGGACACTTTTAGGTGTAAGTCGCTAACAAGCCAAAAAGAGAATATACCAAAGGCACTCTCTAAAAACAACTAGAGGAAACAATGTATACCGAATTTAAAGCTTTTTCCAGAAAAAATATTGACCAATGCTAATCTAACAAAAACTCTGAAACCCTTTGTTATGACTGAAAAGTCTCTATTAATTCTAAAAACTCCGGTTTCAACTTTTGTTTATCAATAATTATTTGATACCTAATTTACCGGCTACTACTCTTATATTGTGATGGAGGGTGGCAGCAATTTCCTGAATTTTTAAAAATTGCTCTTCAATTGACTTCGTTATTAATTCGGAGTTTGACTCATTCATCAAACCGATAACTGTTCCACAAGATGCGCATTGAACAAATGACAAAAACGCATCGGAATTTTGTGGTTTATTTTTTACAACCTCAAAATATTCAAATCCACAGTTTGCACATTTTGACTCAGCCATAAATCACCCTTTAAGTGAAGATTAATCAAGGCAAAAGTAAAAAGGTATCAAGTAAACCTAATTTATCAATTAATTACCGTGCTCAAAATATCACCGAACTTCTTACCCTTTTACTATGCTTAAATTTTAGTTAACAATTATTTGCCTTTGAAAATAGGTTTACGTTTTTCCAAAAATGCGGAAACGCCCTCCTGTTTGTCTTCAGTCGAAAAACAAATGGCGAAAAGATCAACTTCACGGCGTAAGCCCTCGTCCAAATTAGAGCGCGAAGCAAATTTAACGGCTTCTTTCGAAAGCTGCAGAGCAATCGGCGCTTTTTCAGCAATTTTATTGGCTAATTCCATTGTTTTGGTTTCAAGCTCCTCTAATGTCCAAACGTAATTAACTAAGCCAAAATGCAGAGCCTTTCCGGCATCGATCATATCGCCCGACAAAATCATTTCCATGGCTCGGCCTTCGCCGATCAGCCGCGTAAGGCGTTGCGTGCCGCCGCCGCCGCACATAATTCCCAGATTTATTTCAGGCTGCGCAAATCTGGCGTTTTCACTGCAGACCCGGATGTCGCAAGCTAGAGCCAATTCGTTACCGCCACCGAGACAAAAACCATTGATCATGGCAATGACCGGCTTTGGAAAACTATCGATCGTATTAAAGAGCGTGCGTTCCTGAAATCCGTTGCGCTGGGTAATGGGTGTTTTATCAACAAATTCGCTAATGTCGGCACCGGCGACAAAAGCCTTCTGACCGGCGCCGGTGATCACCACGACCCGAATTTCACTGTCGGATTTTAATTCGTCAAGCGCCCGGACCCCTTCGATATGAACTTGCGACTTTAAAGCGTTAAGTTTATCTGCACGATTAATTGTTATAACGGCAACGCTTTCGCGCTTTTCGACGATAATAGTTTCGTAAGTTGGCATAGATGATTGATATTGACAATTAATGGCTAACCGTCTTTGTCAAAACAATCAACGATTAACCATTAACCATTTTCAAAATACTTTATTCTTCTTTATTTTCAGTGGAATGGTCGTCTGCCACCCACGCCACAAAAAGTCTGAGCCAATTTTCCAACGGTTCAGTAACGGCGACGCCAATTCTTAAAGTGCCGTGAATAGAAGGAGCAACCCGCACAACACGGCCTTTGACCTCGACAGGCATTCCGTCCGGGCGATGTGAACGAATATAAAGGTTTTCATCGATCGCTACTTTCTGATTCAGATGAAAAAGAACTCCAGTTGTTGAAATATCGTCGGTTTCAGTTGGCTCGCTCCAGGCCGCGCCGTCATCTGCGCGTCCCGAAACGACGATCGGCAGACGCAGAGCCATTCTCAATGCAAAACGTTTTTCCTCAAATTGAGTCTGTATAATAGTTGACATGATTCGGTCAGACAGTAAAAAAAGTATAGTAAAACAAAAGCTTAGCTTATCACAAATCAAGTCTGCAGAAATAATATTTAACTATAGTTTTGACTGTGTGAATAAAATGTCCGATTTTCGGAATATAAGTAACACCCTGGTCGCCATAATTCGACTAAATTGTGTTGCGATAGTTATACTATATCTTTGCAAAAACTTTAAACTTTTTAGAAGGGAGCAATTGGACATATTATGTCGCAAACAGAAATACATCGCAAGGTTGTTATATTAGGTTCCGGTCCGGCGGGACTGACCGCCGCAATTTACGCCTCGAGAGCGCAGCTCGCGCCCCTGGTTATCGAAGGACCGCAGCCGGGTGGACAACTGACCATTACAACCGATGTAGAAAATTATCCGGGTTTTGCCAAAGGGATTATGGGTCCCATCTTGATGGATGAATTTCGCAGTCAAGCCGAAAGATTCGGAACGGAAATTTTAAACGTTTGGATCGATAAAGTTGATCTCGCCGAAAGACCTTTCACGCTTTACGGAAAGTCGAGCCCGGAGGCTGAAGAAATTTCGACGGTCATTAAAGCCGAGACTTTGATTATCTCAACCGGCGCTTCGGCTAAATGGATCGGTGTGCCGGGCGAAGAGCCCGTGCCGGTCGGTTTAGGCGGAAACGGAGTTTCGGCGTGTGCTACCTGCGATGGGTTTTTCTTTCGCGGAAGACCGATTGTCGTCGTTGGCGGCGGCGACACAGCCGTCGAAGAGGCGACCTTTTTAACCCGCTTTGCTTCAAAAGTTGTTTTGATTCACCGGCGCGACGAGCTCAGGGCATCAAAAATTATGCAGGAGCGGGCCTTTGCCAACGAAAAGATCGAATTTATGTGGAATACCGAAATAAAAGAAATCCTGGGCACCAAAGAAACGGGCGTGACGGGTGTCAGAATCTACAACAATCAAACGCAGGAAGAAAGTATTTTTCCAACCGAAGGCGTGTTTGTCGCCATCGGACATCAACCGAATACGCAGCTTTTTAACGGCGTTTTAGAAATGGATGAGGTCGGCTATTTAAAAACCGAAGGACGCACCATGAAAACCAATGTCGAAGGCGTTTTTGCCTGCGGCGATGCGCAGGATTCCTATTATCGCCAGGCAATTACGGCCGCCGGTTCGGGTTGTATGGCGGCGATCGATGCCGAACGCTTTCTGGCCGAACATGGCGAAGCTCAAAAAAATACGGCCAATAATTGGTAAAAATAAAAAGGTCAAAATAAAAAGGCAAGGGGGGTAGAAACTGTTGTTATTAATTTCCGTCTTCCTGCCTTTTACCTTTTATCGATATTGTTTAATTTTCTAAGGGATTCTATAATTTGGTAATAATAAAGTTATTTTAGAGGTTATAAATTTAAATGCCGATTTACGAGTATAAATGTTTGGAATGTGGTTCAAGCATCGAGAAAATTCAGAAGAGCTCTGATGAACCGCTGACGGTTTGTGAAAAGTGCGGCGGGAAACTTGAAAAACAAATCTCGCTTTCGGGTTTTCAGTTCAAAGGCGCGGGCTGGTATGTGACGGATTATGCCGGGAAAAAACCCGGGGCTAAACCTGAAACAAAAACTGAAACCAAATCCGAAACAAAAACCGAAAAAACTTCCGCCGGTGAATCAACCACAACGCCCGAAACTGCATCAAACCCTACAAAAAGCACCGAATCAAACTCCAAAAAAGATTGAGGTTAAAAGAGATGTTTTCAACAAAGAAATTTTTGCTTTTGGGTTATTGCCTTTTGTTTTGTCTGACCGTTTCCGCCCAATCCAGGCGGAACGTGAGAATGACGGACACCGGCGGTATGATTATAAGTGTTGTCGCTTCACGCGCTAACGGTTCGACAGACCCCATCAAATTGCAGAATTTATACTTGTATGAAAACGGACTTGAGCAAAAAATAAAGAACTTCAGTTTTGACCCATCCCCGGCCCGGATGGTTATATTGGTCGATAATTCGCAAACCTTACGCGCCGAAGTCGAAAAAATGCAAAAGGCGGTCATGGAATTTGCTTACGAAATCTTTGACGGCGACCAGCTTTATGTCATCGCTTATGACGAAAAGCCCGAAATTATTCAGGAATGGACCGACGATGCCAAGAAACTGGAAGCCTCGCTGGCTACCTTCCGCAAAAAAGGAAATCCTTATTTATTTGACGCGCTTGACGCTTCCGTCAACCAAATCCTGCTCCCCTTAATGCCCGGAACGCGCAAAACCGCCATCATCGTCATCGGTGACGGACTCGATCGCGGCAGCACCATGTCGTTTGAAAATACTCTGTCCGAACTGCAAAACGCCGATATAACCGTTTATGCTTTGCAGCTTCCCGATCGCACAGGCGGCGCATATCGTCGTAATCAACCCAAAGCGAATGAGGTTATCAATCAATTAACCGAAGGAACCGGCGGGAAAATTTTTCCGTTTGAGGAGGCCCAGACCGCCGCCAAAACTATCTGCGACGAGCTGCGCAAGAATCGCTATTTGCTTTCGTATTCGCCGCTTGATGCTTCTGCCTACGATGCCAAACGGGTGTTTCTAATAGCTGATGAAGGAATTACGATTCGGACTAAAAGCGCCCAACCGCCGAATGTTAAACCCTAATCGGAAAGTAAAAAGACTCCTAATAAATAAAAAAGTGCTGCAAATTGCAACACTTTCCAGACATTTATCTATTGTAAAAAGATCAAAGAATGAAGCAAAGTTACCAAACGTCACATTCCTCTCTGCATAAATGATTAGAGATAATTTTCGCTTAATCCTTGATTAATAAAATACCAATAAATTTTCAGATTGTTTGTCTTCTTCAATACAGAGTACAAATTAAGTTAAATTTGATTCTGACCGTCTTTCTCCTCTTCTTCTCCGCTGATAGTTTTTTTAACTTCACCCGCAAACTGTTGAACTTTTTCGGTCACCTGGCGGGTTACATCTTCAGCTTTCAACATCAGATTTTCATGAGCCTCGCCCAGCAGCTCGCTTTCGTATTGAGTGGACGGAATTGCCAGTCCAACCGCCGCGCCCACGGCCAGTGCTACCGCTCCAATTGCGAGAGGGTTTTCCGCTATATAATAGTCATATTTTTCACGGGCCTGGGAAGTTAATTCACCGGCTTTTCCGTAAGTATCATGTACCGTGCTGCCGACGCCCTTGTAGGCTGAAGTCGCCGCGTGACTGACGGTTTCATAAGCCGAATTAGCCGCACTGCTCACGTTTTCATACGTTTGGCTGGCCGCCTCCGTAACTTTACTTTGCGCCGATTTTAAGAGCGAAGATTTTTCTGACTTTCCGTTAGAACTTTTGCTTTTATCGTATGAAGGGCGTTTGTTATAAGTCTTGAACAACAAAAGTCCGGCTCCGAGTCCAATTAAAACAAATGGTAAAGGGTTTTCACCGGCTGTTTTAACGATATTTGATTTTTTCAGTTCTTTACCAACATTTTGCATAAATTCCCCTGCTTTTCTGATAGTTACGTCATAAACAGCATCTTTGGCTGTTTCGACCGCATTGTTAATTTGTTCCGAAACCTGCTCTTTAACCTGTTCCGAAATATTTGAAATACTTAATTTCTCTTGAATAGCATCAATTGTTTCGCCCATTCCGCGACGAGTTTCCTCAATTTGCCCGCGAATGTGCTCAGTATCTCCGGAGTCATCGATTGAAATCGTATCGTTCGATGTGTCGTCTTCTTCCGGCTTGCTGCTCAAGCCGGAAGTGTCTATTCCATTTTCCATATCAGAGTCAATATCACTTTGATTTGTTATACTTAACTCACTTGATTTTTCAGCCATTTAGCATCCTCCTTCAATGTCGCAACGGTTTGACGCGGTTTTAGATCCGTGTTTTTCAAAGCCTTCAAAGCTGAAGAGATCAGCAGAAAAGCCACAATTCCAACAATTATCCCAACTATTAGAGCAGCGAGCCACAAGGGAATAAAATAGGCTAACCCAACGATTACCGCCGTAATAACGGACAGCAATGCGGCGTAGCCAATCGCTCCGCCAACCGCCAAAAATCCGACATTTTTGCCCACATCGGCGGCTTTTTGCGCTAATTCAACTTGAGCCAGAGCTACTTCCTGCCTGACAAGTGTTCCGGTGCCTTCCGCCAGTTCGGAAAATAAATCCCCTAGCGAGCGTTCTTCTTTAACAGTTTGCTGTTGAGCCATAATTTACCTCTACTATTTGTCGTTCTAATACAACGACTTGCCTTCTGTTGTCGAAGAATTATCCGTCTTCGGATTATTTACTTTGGCCGAATAATTTTCCTTTTCTTCAGAATTAGTCGAGCTTTCCCGGTAACTTTCTCCATTACTCGCGGCTTCGCGCAGCATCAGTTTCTGTTTGGGGTTTGAAGTTTTTAAAAATCTGGCGGCTAAAAATCCGAGGCCAAACGCCGCTCCGACAAAAACAGCCGGATTCCGACGCGCATAATCCTCAACATCTCGGACAAGTTCCCGGACATCTTTACGGTCAAGATAATTTGAAAATTTTTCAATTTGTCCGGCCAGGCTTTCGCCGTATTTGGCGGTTATTTCGACAAAATCATTTTTTTCATCGGAATCACGCAGATTACTGCCGACTTGCCGAATGCCATCAGCTATGTTGCCAAGCCCTGAGGCCAGATCTGTTTTTCGTTCATCAAGCGCAGACGAAGCTTTTTCTTTGGCCTGCCCGATTGCCTGACCGGCAATTTGACCACCGGATTCTTTGGCCGTAGCGTAAATGTTTTTTATGGCCCCGGTATCCCCGCGAAGAATGCTGCCGACTTGTGAAACAATATCGTTGCCGGTTGATGCAGATGGATTTTTAGTATTGTCAGAAGCCGAGTTTTCGTCTCTTGTCTGTCCGGTCGGAACGGAATTTGCGCCGCTCGAAGTGGTATTTTGCGTATTTGAAGTTTGTTCAGTTGCCATATTTCCCTACCCTTTTTCGATTTTTTTTAAAAGCCAATGTTATCAAGGCCTTTGTAAATTTACCGTATCTTAGAAGACATAAGAATCAGAATTTCAAAACATAAAAAGTGCCGGATATATATTCGGCACTTTTATTGAAACCTGGAAATCAGGTTCCGGGGTCGCAAACCTGAAGATACTCGTTCTATTTTTGGGACGCGTTCGATTAACAAATTCACTTTTTACTTTACAAAATTCTTATGGTGATTTAGCTTTGAAGGGTAAGCAAAATGATTGGTGTTCTTCGTCAGTTATTGTATTGTATTAATTATAGTTTTAGACCAAAAAGGAGATTAAGCCGTGAACGACTCCAAAAATAATCCAAAGCCACTTCCCCCTGATGATTTTTCATCGACAACTCCAAATATCAGATTACCTAAAAATGATCAAAGCGATGCGGTAAATGACTGGGAAAAGACTAATTACAATTATTCGCCAAAGGATTTGCAGCAAGACGACAAATGGAAAAAAACTGCCTATAATGTTCCGATTCCGCAAAATCCGCAACAGGATTACGGGAAAAATCCGTTACCCAATCAACCAAACCCTCATTCAAGAGGTGACGAATGGGCATTGACCCAGGCTAATATAAAATTGCCCGATAATCCGAATCAATACGATCAGCCTTCATCTAACCGCGAAAACTATGGCTCGAACAAATCCGATTATGGCTCAACGACGCCTTTTATTAATTTACCTAAACAGGATCAGCAAAAATTTGAAGAACCGCCGCCCCCAATTGAAGACATAAAAGAAGAAAAACCGAAAAGCGGCGTCCCAAGCTGGACCTGGGCCTTCGGCGGAATACTGGCTATGTTTTTCTTTTCCATGGCGGTTTTTCTTGGCGTTTACCTCTTTTTCCTTAATAAAAAAGGATTTAATGTCACCGTCAAAGGCGTTCCTGCCCGCAGCAGCGTCTTTGTTAATGACTCGATGTGGGGAGTTTCGACACCTGTCGACGGAGCTATCCGATTGGAGGGGTTGAAAGCCGGAGAAACTAAAAAAATCGAAATCAAACTGCCGAACGGAAGTATTTGCGGCACCGTTCCGCCGACTATAACCGGTGTAGACGGTAAGGATATGGAAGATGTTTTGTCAGATTGTAAAAACCTGCCGACCCCGACACCCACTCAACAAGGTCAAGGTCAGACAGATCCGCCCAACAATCCGCCCAGTGAATGCCTAAATATTAAAGCAGGTGATTTTGCGATGGGTGCTAAATGTGCCAATGCCGCTCTTGATGCCATTGATAAACGCGGTGAAACTTTCACGGCCGATCAATTGCTTGCGGCGATGAACCTTTATATCGTTAATTTTGCCAGCAAAGACGATAAAATCAAGCAATCCGATTTAGCATTTCTGCAGAGAGCCTCCGGTTATCTGAAAAGACTTGAAAAACTGGAACCTAATACAAAAGTTGAAGTTGGCGGGCACACTGATAATGTTGGTCAAGATAAAGACAATCAACCGCTCTCGGAACGCCGTGCCAAATCCGTCTATGATTCGCTGATCGGATTTGGAGTTAATGGTAATATGTTGACAACAAAAGGATATGGCGCAAAAATGCCGAAAGATACCAACAACACGCCGGATGGCAAATTCCATAACCGCCGGATCGAATATAAGAAAGTATAAACAACAGGTTTATAACTCAAAAAAAATAAAGCGACGGGAACGAAAACCGTCGCTTTATTGCTTTACCAAATTAACTCTAACAAAATAAGGAGAACTGAAAAAAGATTACCTCAATATCCTTTTTAACACAAGCTTTTTTGTAAAGTTTTTAATTTCTTCCGGTTAGGAAATCTCCTTTTCACTAATTCCGACCGACCGCGCAATCAACCATTGAGCCGTAAAATAGGTAACTAAAATAAAAATCTTGGCCAGAAAAAACTGGTATGAGAATCTGTTAAAGGCGATTATTGAATCAGAAGTAACAAAAAGTGTTGCCCCGACAACCGCCAATAATGATCTGGTCGAGCGCCGCGTCAGCCAAAAGTTAAAGGCCCCGCAAAGCATGGTTGAAATTGCCAAAGTATAGAAAATAACCGGAATTTTTAAATCTTCGGGAACACCGCCTGAAACCGACAAAAAGATTATAAATCCAATCGCAAAGGCAAAAAGTGAAACCGGGTTAAACCGGTTACCTGATTTAAAAAAAGCAAAAATATACCACAAATGAGCGACAAAAAAACTGGCTAAACCATAAATAAAATAGCTCTGCGGATCAATTAAAAAAATATCTCCAATGAGTGAAAAGACCAATCCCGCTAAAATCGTCCAACGGTAAAAACCTTGTCTTTCGCCATAAGCTTGCGCCACCGCCATAATCAAAATAACCGTCATAGGCTTAACCAGCCAGAGAAAACGGCGGTCATTATACTCAAAAAAAATCGTGATAATGGCCAAGACTAAAGCTGAAAGCGAAAGTATTTTCATAGAATCAAATCTTCTCTAAGAAAACAAACCCTTATAACTGTTTGTATGAGGTCGGGAATCGGAGCAGCGAGAACGCCTCTAATCCTTTTATTTAAAAAGATAAACAGACATATACACTCCATTTATCCGGCTAATATCACTAACCGCTTCAAATAAATAGATCATAAGCTAGTTAGACAACAATGTTTGCACTACTGTTGACAACTTCCAGTAAGGATTGTTTCATTTTGCTCTCTATATCTAATAAGAAGAGCATCATTTCGCGGTTTTCCTGAATGTTGTATTTATAAGACATTGCTGTAAACATCTTTTCTACTTCTAACAAAACCAATACTTTAATGTCATTTTCTTCCATTTCTGAAAGTGCCATAATTTCTCCTTTTTCAAAAAGATTATCATCGGAATTTTTCAAAAAGATTATCATAGAAATAAGAAAAAACGATAAATTTTTACAAAAAAGAATCGTCCAAACCGGAAAATACCTTCATAAGATCAAACGTTTATCACCAGCACGGCGCGTGATCTTTTCGCGGTCAAAATATTCAAGCAAAGGAATCGCATATTTACGCGAAATCCGGGCCAGATCTTTAAATTCGGGCACATCGATCAAACGCCCGGACGTTTTGGCGGCAAATTCCTTTAAATTGTTGATCAAATTACTAATAACGTCTTTTGCAAAATAAAACTCTTCTGAGATCTTAACAATTTCGCCTGAATTTATAAAAAGCTGAAAAATTTTCCGGGCTGATTCCCGGTTTAATTTCGTACCACTCGCGGCTTCTGTCAAAGCGTCTTCAAGTTTTGGAACTTGCAACCGGGCGATTTGATAAATTTTCAAAAGCCTTTCAGCAACATATTTCTCTTCAGTCGACAGCTCCGTATTGTGCGAAGTCGCTCGCACATAATCTTTTTCGACCGCAATCTCACCCTCTCTTTCAAGATATAAAATCGTTGTTTTAAAAATGTCCGTCGAAACTTGCGAAAACACTTTTTCACGCAAAGTTTCACGAAAGATCCCGCGCTCAAGCGGACTGCGCCGATGATAATTGTTGATTTCCGAAACGGTTCTGGCTCGCAAACCATCAAATGCAGCTCTGGCTACATAAAACGCTTCAGCTTTAATAATCGCTTTTTTATCAACATTTTCGGCAATTGTTTTTTGTAATATTTCACTTCGCCAGCCTGTCCGCGCCTGTAAATCGTTAAACGTTAAACCGTGTTCATGAGCCGTTTCAACATATAGTTTTAATCGTTTCGCTCGATCGTTTTCTTTTCCGGAAAAGGTTAGATCTTGCAAATATTTTTGGACGCTTTCCATGTTTTTGGGCCGGTGCCTGATGGGCATATTATCCAAAACCTGGCCGCCGGCAATCGTAATTTGCGGCGAATATGAGCGCAAAATAAATCGTTCATTCGGAAGTGTAACAATTGGAACTTCAAGCCGCAGCTGCACAAAATCTTTTGCGCCCTGGGCAATTTCGCGTTCTTCATTCAAAACCTGCACCCGCGCCAGAGCTTCCGTGGTGCCGATATGAACCCGCACCCGCGCCCTTGATCTCAAACTTTTTTTGGCATCTTTTAAAACCTCTATTTCCGCGTCGAAAATCTGCGTTGGCCGCAAAATATTCTTTTCGGATAAAATCATTCCCCGCTCGATCTCACCATATTCGATGCCGCTTAAATTGACGGCTGTCCGTTGCCCGGCATGAGCCGTTTTGGTTGGTTTGCCGTAGGTCTGAACTCCGCGAACACGAATATTTCGCCCGACCGGAAGCAACTGCATTTCATCGGTTTCGCTGATTTCACCCGAAATCAAAGTTCCCGTCACGACCGCCCCGAAACCTTTAATGCTGAAACTTCTGTCGACCGGCAGACGCGTCACTGTTTCATTTTTTCGATGCGAAATTTTCTGAACGGTTTCCAGCAAAAGCCGTTTAAAATTTTCAATCCCCTCACCTGTTTTTGCGCTGACTTCGATCATCGGCGCATTTTCCAAAAATGAATTTTCAACCAGCTCCTGAGCATCAAGTTTAACGAGTTCGAGCAGTTCTTCATCAACCAGATCCCGTTTTGTCAGCACAATTAAGCCTGTTTGAATTTCGAGCAGACGGCAAATTTCAAAGTGTTCGCGGGTTTGCGGCATAACCCCCTCATCCGCCGCAATGATGAGCAAAACAACGTCAATTCCGCTGGCCCCCGCCAACATATTTTTGACGAATTTTTCGTGTCCGGGAACATCAACAAGTCCGATGCGAACATCGCCCAGATCAAGCTCGGCAAATCCCAGATCGATCGTAATTCCGCGCCGCTTTTCTTCCGGCAAGCGGTCGGCATCGACCCCTGTCAGAGCTTTGACAAGTGCAGTTTTTCCGTGATCGATATGTCCGGCGGTGCCGACGATGATGTCCAAATGTTTAGAGTTACTCGACTACCTCAAAATCAACCCACTGCGACGTAATTTGATTACTAAGCGTATCTTTAACTATGATTTGCAGCGCATACTCACCCGTCAGGACGTCTGAATTTATTCGCAAACGGGCAAAATTACGAATTCGCGTCATATCAGTTTGTGAGGAGATTTGCGCCGGTTGAAGTTTTCCCTCAGAAAGGATTTTCCCGTCGCGGTATAATTTAGTTTGTATCAAAAGTTTCGGCTGATTGTCCGTTTTATCGAGTTTGGCATTATAAATAGTGTAAACGTATGCGAGCACGGAGTTTCGCTGAAATTGTCGAATCGCCGGAATTGATTTTGAAACTACGGATGTAAATTCATTATCACCTTTTCCGACTTCAGATATGAGCATGTTCCCATTGGCATCGACACCGCTCAAAGTTAGCCCCGAAACCAGTAATTTATTCTTTTTCAAATCAGGCACTTCAATCGTCTGGCTCGAAGAACCGATTCTTTTCGCGGTTGCTTCGCGGAGCGCTGTTCGAAAAGTGTAAATTCCTTCTTTTTTAACCGGCACATCAACTGTATAAATTAATCCGTTGCGCTGTATTTCTTCAATTTTATCCGATGGAATATGAACTGTTTGGGTGTGATTGGAATCATCAATGACCTTATTTTTGTCATCAATCGTCACGGCCACAATATCAAAAATTACTTTTTTAGTTCCGCCCGGTTCATCAATAAAGGCAATATCTTTGCCGTCAATATAAACGACCGCGTGGATAAAATTACCCTTGGCCGGTGTATTGACAAAATAAGCCGACAGGCGAATATTCATATCCGCATTTGGAAGCGGCTGCGTCAGCACATCATACAGTTCCGTATCACCTGTGCGCGGTTTCGGACGCATCTCGGCATCGGTTATGGCGTAAAACCCGGCACGCGAACTGGTAACTAAATCGGGATTTTTCAATTTGATCTCGATCTTGTGGAATTCTTTGCCTTTAAATACTTCTTCCTCGGGCTGATAACCGATCAAATAATAGCCTTTTTCCGATTTCAAGGCTTTTTGAATCGGCACATCCAGGTTGTTCATGTTTTTATAAAACTTTCCGCCCGTTTCGCCGGCCACATATGCCAATCCGCTCTGCCGGTTATCGTCAGAGGTCGTGCGTTCAGCTAAGATCGTGCTTGTTGCCTGGACGTTTGTCTTGATTCCGCCGGGATCATCCTGGGCAGACAGCATCGCCACATTGAGCCCGCGAACATCAATCGAATTAATAACGACTGACGCCCGATTTGCCAAATTTGTTAAATCACGCACCTGATCAAGCGAGTCGGAAACTCGCTGTTTGTTCGGTCCGCCGATCGTCAGCGGCAATGAATCGGCCATCAAAAAAATCACTTTCCGCCCCCCAACCGGATATAAACCTTTGATGGCATATCGCAAAACGCCAATCAATCCTCCGACCTGTCTTTCTCTCGTAAAATCCGAATTTTTCTCACGGGCTTCTTTATCTCTGTCACTCTCAAATGTTCCGCCATCCGGTTTTCCGGTGTCATTATTGCGCGCCGGTTCATAATCATCACCGGTAATTGAATTACAAAGCCCCAAAGGCGGATACCAGCGTATTTTTCGGATAGTGTTTAAAAGCCGCGTCTTGTCTGAAGTATATTGCTGAAGCAGCGCGCTTCCGGCGCGAGTCTGGTAGATGGCAACCGAATCATCGGGCAGCATCTGTTCGTTAACAAATTTTTCCAGCCCGTCCCGGGCGGCCAATATGCCGCCGCGCGTCGCATCACAGCTGCCGTCGTCAACCACAAATGTCAAAATCCGCCCAAATTCTTTTGAACGGGTCACAGTCGGCGGCGTTAGAGGTGTATTTTTGTCCGGTTTCTTGCTGACAGGAGTTTGATTTTGAGTGGAAGCTTCTCTATTTGCTTCTCTGTTTATATACGAAAGATTAGTTATCGCCTGCGGTTTCCCATCTTGCCATAGCTCAAAATCATTGATCGTCAAATTTGTCACCGGATTACCGCTTTTATCCGTCACTATGGCATCAACCTGCACCAGACTGGTTGATACTTTCACGACCTCATCGTCTTTTGGCGGTGTCGGTTGTTGAGAATAACCGGCGCTAGCTAATACGGACATCAATAAAATTTGTAGTAAAATAGCTCTCTTCATGGCCTTTCTCCGTCACTAAAAACTTAATTTACAATTTCAAAATCAATGGATTGCGCAGCAATTTGCTTATTTCCTTTAGCCAGACTGTCCGTCACAATTATTTGCAAAACATAATCTCCGGCTTGCCAATTCCTTTCCAGAGAAACAGCCCCTGATGCGCCAATGCGTTGCATATCTTTTTGCTCACCGAGTCCGAGTGGGATCGGATTAGTCTGAAAAATCATTTTTCCGGCACGAAAAAGTCGTTTTTGAACCTGGAGCTGTGTTTTTTGTGCCTTATTTTTAGCATTGTAAATCATGTATGAGTAAGTAAGTATGGTGCCGGCTTTAAATTGACGCAAGGTCGTATCCATAAACGCGTTGGTATCTTGAGCATCGGTGTTTTGCCCAGTGGAGATTTTCTTCCAATCATCGGACGAATAGTTCTTGATAATCAGATTGGAAAGAGCAAGTTCTTTTTTATCAATATTAGGCACTTCGATAAATTGCGAAGCCGAACCGATTTTGTCCGAGCTGACATCGCGTAGAGCGATTCGAAATTGATAAGCTCCCGCTTTTTTAACCATCAATGGAAAATCATAAATCAACCCTTTTTGCATAATCCTTTGATAAGTTTTTTCATCAAATTGAAAAGTGAATTCCGTGGCTGTTTGATCAACTGAAGTACCATTATCACCAAAAGTCATCGCGACGATTTGAACGGTCGCCTTATGTTTGCCGTCGGCTTCCTCGGTAAACTTCAAATCTTTGGCATCGATCCGAACCAGTGAGCGAATAAAATTTTTGTTCTTTTCATCGTTGTAGAAAATTGAATAGATATCCAAATTTACGCCTGTTGCTCCGAACGGGGAAACTAAGGCCGCATTTATTTTTTGACCGGGCGTCATTTTTGCCTCTTTAAGCTTTTCATCAGTAATACCAAAGAATCCGCTTCGATAACGAACTTTCAAATCAGGCCGGTTAAGTTTGACCGTCAGCTTATTGATTTTGCTTTTCTTGGCATCAAAGGTATCTTCATCAGGCTGATAACCAATTAAATAATAACCGCTTTGGTCATCAATGACTTTCTGAATTCCGTTACTCAAATCGTTAACGACGTAGGCCAGACCGCCTGTTTCCTCGGCCAGATATTTCAGACTGTCTTTAGTATCTCGGAGTATCAATTCGCGCATATTAAAATCATCAGGATTAAATGCGCCTGTCGGACCGGTTGTCCCGGTTCTTGGATTGGTCTGATCCTGCGCTTCTTTCATCGGCACGGTGACGCCTCTCGGATCAAACGTATAAAATATTATTGAGGCGCGGTTTGCCTGCTCGATAATTAATCTTAGAGTACTAAAGGTATCGGATGTTCTTGGGATCTTCTGACTATAGTCCATAGTTTGGAAACCTTCCGAAAAGAACAGGACAGATTTACGTCCCGGCAGCTCACTCATTCCGCGAATAATGTAGTTTAGGGCGCCAAGCGTTCCTACGGCAATTGATGCCTGACGATAGGATTCTCTATCCAGGGCGGCCGCATTATCTCTTTGAATAGTTTCGGAATTTGGGTCCTCACCTCTAATAATGGCCAATTCTTTGCCGAAACTAGGCTGAATCGCTTCGTATGAATTAACACCGGTTCTGGAATTCAAATTCCAGTTAATCTTATTAACGGCTGCCAGTAATTGCCGTTTATCTGAGGTAAAAGACTGTAAGGCACCAAGTCCGGCCCCAACTCGCAGGATGGCTACCAGATCACCTTCCTGCATCTGTTCATTAACAAATTTCTTTAACGTATCTTTGACGTAGGATGTATTAGTAAATGATAAGCCCAGATCATCGACCACCAGTGCGTAGGTATGACGAACCTGTTCGGGTCTTAATCTTACGGGCGGAATTGGAATCGCCGTTTTATCATTTGATTTCGGTAATTTATTTGCTTCAGCCGATGTATTTTCAGAAACCGTTGAGATAAAGGAAAAATTGGTAATGTCCTGTTTTTTACCATTTTCGTAAATTTCAAAATCTCCGGGTTTTAAATCTTTGACGGAATTGCCTTTTTTATCGGTAACCGTCGCATCGACCTGAATTAAGGTCGTTGAAATTTTTACCACTTCTTTATCATCTGATTGGGGCGACGTCGGCTTAGCGGTTTGGGGAAAGGCGTTTGGAGAAAAGCCTGTCAAAACGATAACCAGCAATAGAGTCGGGAAAGTTTTCATAGTTTTATCCTTCTTAAGACGTAAGAAATATCTAATAAATTTCAAAAAAACAAAAATTGAAATTTAAGCCGTTAAAGATTTGTTCATTTTAATTCCAGCCAGTAGGTTTGTCCACAATTTTATAGTTTATTCAATAATTTGGAAGATATTTTTAATGAGGATTCTGCAGTTATTTTTCATAAATCGTTTTACTAACTGTGATGGATGACACCCGGTTTTTAATTAAAACATTGTTTTTATCTTGATCCGTTATTATTTCTCAATCGTCTGATATTGCTCCAGTTTTCGATAGAGAGTTTTCCGGCCGATGTTCAGTAATTTTGAAGCGCGTGATTTGTCGCCGTTGGTATAATCCAAAGCCATTTCAATCGCCTTTTTTTCGATTTCTTCCATTGAAGCGGGAAATTCGATTTCCAGGTTTACCGCGCGCCCTTCACCAGCGGCAATGGCGCGTTCGTGACGCGCCTCGGCTTGATTTTCAAAGGCTTTTTTGCTGATGGCTTCCGGCAGATCATCATGTTCGATTTGACGTCCCGACGCAATAATGACGGCACGTTCAATGGCGTTTTCGAGCTCGCGCACATTTCCGAGCCAATTGTAATTGACCATGGCACGCAGGGCCTCTTTGGAAATGCCCGAAACAAAACGTCCGGTTTTTTGTTTATAGAGTTCGAGAAAATGAAAAACCAGAATGTGTATGTCTTCCGGACGTTCACGAAGCGGCGGGAGATTTATCGGGAAAACTGAAAGACGATAAAATAGATCCTTGCGAAATTTTCCGTCTTCGATCGCTTTTTCCAGATCGACATTGGTGGCGGCAACCACGCGAACATCCGTTTTGACAATTTCGTTTCCGCCGACCCGCGTAAATTCGCCGTCCTGCAAAACACGGAGCAGGCGAACCTGGGCCGAAAGCGGCATTTCGCCGATCTCATCCAGAAAAAGCGTTCCGCCATTCGCTTCCTCAAAACGACCTTTACGCAGCGAGCGAGCATCGGTGAACGCCCCTTTTTCGTGTCCAAAAAGCTCTGATTCCAGTAAAGTTTCAGGAATTGCCCCACAATTTAATTTGATATACGGCTGATTTTCGCGCCCCGAATTGTAATGGATCAAATTAGCGAGCAGCTCTTTTCCGGTTCCGCTTTCGCCTTGCACCAGAACGGTCGTGTTCGTATCGGCGACGTTGAGCGCCAGTTCGATGGCGCGGCGGATAGCCGGGGCTTGTCCGATAATTTCGCTTTGATGTTTTTGATGCAGCTCGCTTTTGAGGCGCATTACTTCGGCACTTAACTGGTCGCGTTCCAAAGCCGTCCCGATCTGGTCGGTAATCCCTTCGACCAGGGCCACTTCATGAGGTTCAAAGCCGTTTTCCTTTTCTTCGCTCCAAACAAAACCGAGTAGTCCGAAAGATTGGCCGCCCACCTGCACGGGTGCCACCAGGGCCGCTTTTCCCCCGAGCTGCGAATTGAAGATCAAGCGGACGGCAAAAGGTAATTTTTTATCGATCAACTGCATTGTTTTACCTTCGCGCATAATTTCGCTTAAAGCCGGAAACGGCTCAATATCAAGCGATTGTCCGTGTTCCTGGATCATTCCCAAAACCGTGTTCGGCTCAACATTCGGAGCGGATTTAAAAGCCACCAGCGAGATTTTTTTGCCCGTCTGGTCAAGCACGCCCAAAGCGCCGTAATCGGCACCGACAAGTTCGATAGCCCGTTCCAAAACCTTTGATGAAACTTCTCTGAAATCCGAATGCGAATTGAGTGTGTTGGCAATTTCGAGTAAGGCGTTAGTGCTTTTTGTTTCCTGCTGCTGGGTGACATAAAGCCGCGTGTATTGATAACCGACCGCGATCTGTTGAGCAATTGATTCAAGAAAATCGACTTCGTCGTCAAGCCATTCACGCGGTGCGGTAACATCATGCAAACCCAGCAAGCCTAATACCTTGCCGCTTAATATAATCGGAACAACGAGCAAGGAGCGGGTTTCTAAAGCCTGTGAATAAAGTCTGACGGTCGCATCTTTGGCTTTGGAAGTATCATTGACACGAATCGGTTTGGTTAAATCAAAATGTTCGGCAAGTTTTTCGGCATTGATCGGAATCGTGGTTCCGGCGCTCGAAGGAATATCGTCACTGGCCCGCCATTCGTGGCTGATGCGAAGTTCATTGCCTTCTGTCAGTTGAAGCAGATCGCACCGGTCAGCCTCCATCATGCGTCCGATTTCCGACACAATGACATTCAAGAATCGTTCAATGTCTATGTTTGTCGGCAGATCACGCGCCAGACGATTAATGATCCCCTCGCGCGCCTCCTGCATTTTTATTTTTCTTTCAATTGGAAATGACGGCGAACTTTCGATTTCAATTTTCATATAGTTTTAATAACAACTAAGAAATTGATACCTGATTAGCGACAAGGGTGTCAAGTTGACACACAAACTATATGAAATGTGTTTTTTGGACGCAAAAGTAATAGCCGTTGAAATAAGTTTCAACGGCTATTAGTAAATTATGGTTTGGGTTTGGGCGTATTTGCCGGCTTAATTTTTACGTCGTTAGTTTCAACCTTGGGCGGCGGTTCGCGTTTGTCTCGCGGCGCGGAATTATCTTCGGTGGTTTTTCCACTATTTTTTGTTCCGGCTGTGTTACCTAATTTATCGGCTTCATTTTGAGATTTGCCGAAATCTACGCGCTTTTTCCCGGCTTCGGCTTTTTCAAGTAAATCTTCGATTTGTGAATTATCAGGCTCAAGTGACTGGGCCTTTTTCAAAGCTTTTATGGCTTCATCATATTTAGCCAGTTTGTTTAATGTCGCGCCGAGCTCCTTCTGGTATTCGCTATCGTCCGGTTTTAATTTGACCGCTTCGCGCAGGGCTTTGACAGACTCCTCATCTTCATTAAGTTTGCTATACGAACGCCCGAGATTATATTGGGCCAAGTCATCTTTCGGATCTTTTGCCAAAATCTTTTTGTAGGCTTTAACAGCTTCTTGAAAAGCCTTGACCGAATCGGTCTGTTTAAGTTCTATTTTTGTTTTGCCGCCCTTTTTTGTCGGCTTTGCCGGTTCCGTGGTTTCGCCCGGAATGGTTGGCTTAGCATCCTCAAGCAGAGCATAAGCAATTCCAAGTTTAAAATAGGCTTCGGCGAAATCCGGATTTAGTTTGATGGCTTGTTTATAAGCTTCGATAGATTTTTCCGTTTCGTTAGCGTCAAAATATTTATCGCCTTCGGCAAAAGCCGTCTGAGCATCCGTAAAAGTCGGAACAGGAATGTCTTCCTGTTTGACGTTAGCGTTGGCAACATTAGTATTTTGGCTAACTGCCGTCGGAGTTACGGACGGCGTTTGCGCGTTAGAGCTATTATTTGCCGGTGTATTTCCCCCGCAACCAAATTGCGAAAACGCAAATGCAGTCGAAAATATCATCAGAAAAAAACCTTTCATTTTACTTTCCCTTAAAAAAACTTCCTAAACTACTATCCGAATACAAACAGTTTTCTTAGAAGCGAAATATCTGCAAACCGTTTGTTGAAAAATTTATCCCGGGGGAAAGATAAATTGACGTCCGCCTAAGAGATGCAGGTGCAGGTGAAAAACCGTCTGACCGCCATCGGAATTGGTATTGATGACAACTCGGTAACCGTCTTCGGCAAAACCCTTTTGGCGGGCAATCGTGGCGGCCGTCAAAAGCAAATGCCCAAGCGTTTCTTTATGCCCTGTTTCGGCTTTCTCCAGCGAATCAAAATGTTCTCGCGGAATAATGAGAATATGCGTCGGAGCTTGCGGACTAATATCGTTAAACGCCACACAGACATCATCTTCGTAAACGCGGGCAGACGGAATGTCGCCTGCAATGATTTTGCAAAACAAACAATTTTCGCTCATATTCGGAAAGTGATATTAAAACATAATTGTTTAAGTGTGAAAAGGGTGACACTAAAAAAATCAATTTTCAAAGGTTTCAGGAACTGGCGGGGCGCGACTTGGTTCAAGCTGACAGTTAGCCTTACAACCACCATAAACTAAAAATATGAAGATGCCTTGATCTGGAAATTCCGGAAATAAAACTTTGTTGAAAAGCGGCGATAATTAAAGTATTATCAGCCACAAAGGAACGAAATTATGTGCTGTTCAGTTTCCCCAAATATTGAGGTCCGCTTTTCCGATACGATTCTATATGCGGCTGAAGCAGTTAATTTACAAGGCAAAACAGTTCACGTTCTCGGCTACCAAAATCAGGCGCAAAATAATGTTAAGGGCTTTAATTCGGTAAATTATCAGCCTTTTCAGCCAACCGGCTTCTGGGACAAATTAAGAAAGCTCTTTGCTTCGGATTCTCCAAAAGGTATTTCGGCAAAGGTTGAAGAATCGACGGGAAATGCCATGATTCTGCCTTTTCCCTGTGCGGCCGCGACAATGTCAAAAGATAATGTTCTGGATACGAAAAATTGTCCCGACATTTTAAAAGATATCGCCAAAGCAGTAAAACCGCCACCGAGACAGATGGTAGGTTTTGCCGCGCAGTCTTATCGTCCTCTGGCAGCGGCAGTTCAAATTTTTGAGGCCGCCGGAATTTATACCGTCGTTCTGGCGCAAGATGCACGAGATATTCCGGCAGCTCTCAATCAGGTTCCGAAAGAGAAACGCCCGAAACTTAACCCCGAATTATTCAAGGCTTATGCAAAATGGTATCCCGGTTGGACGGTTGCCCTCTGTTGTTTTAATAATGAAGAATTAAAAGAAGCTTTGCCGCTGCTCTGGTGGTATGAGCCGATGAATCCTGAAAAATTGTTCTTGCCCGCACTCGATTGCCATACGGGAAACGTTCCCAAACTTGATTCTCAGGTCATAGTTGACCATACGGTAGCAGTCGGTTCTTGTTTTACCGAAAAAGGTTGCGAACCTTTTGAGCAATCGGCATTTATAAGATGCGGTCAATGCAAAAATCAAAATCCTCCGGACATGATTTTTTGTCTGTCCTGCGGCAATTCCATTTCGCCCGGAAAAGTAATTGCGCTAAATGAATATAAGCCGGTTTTTTATAGTCATAAGAATATTATTCCGGCGCAAATGAAACCTTATCTATTGGAACAGGTGATGGGCGGAGTTTATGACAAGATCATGCCGAACGGCGATTTCGTCTGCTACATTGATGAAGTACGAAAAGGAATCTGGAATCCTGTCCGGAGTCTTCCGCCAAACGCCGTATAAATTTAACCGGCAGATAAACGAGTATTAAACGGAATGTCTTTCTAAAACTTAATTTTATGGACAGTTGACTTCCGGAAATTTTGCCAGTTCATCTTGGGCTTCCCGGTTAAACTTATCCAGTTTGAGAGCCGCGCAGTAATCCGTGAACGGTTGGGCGAAATAGTTAGTTAATAAATATCTCGCCCGCCCGCGCCCCAATCGCCTGATAAGCGTGTAACTCCCGATTTGTCGCCCTTCCTGAAACATTCCGGCCTGGATTATAAACAACCAAAATCGGCTGATCAATAAATCTAAATATTTTCTTCCGCCGTCATCGCGAGATTATCAGTGATACGCTGAATATCGGCACCGACTGAGCTGAGTTTTTTAACAATATTTTCATAACCTCGATCAATGTGATAAACGCGGTCTATCAAAGTTTCCCCCTCAGCAGAAAGCGCCGCCAAAACGAGCGAAGCGGAAGCCCGCAAATCCGAAGCCTGTACGGGCGCACCCGAAAGAGGTGTTTTGCCGTGCACAACCGCCGTATTACCGGAAACCTGTATATTAGCCCCCATTCGAAAAAGCTCCGAAACGTGCATAAAACGATTTTCAAAAATTGTTTCAGTGACGATGGATTGCCCTGTGGCTTGCGTCATCAGAGCCATATATTGGGCCTGCATATCGGTTGGAAAATGCGGATGCGGTTCGGTGGTCACATCTTTTCCATTTAAACCTTTGGCGCAGCATTTAACTAATAGAGAGCTTTGACTAATCTCTTCGATCTCAACTCCGGTTTCGCGTAATTTTTCAATTACGGCGCGCAGATGATTAGGCTGGCAGTGCGTAATTTCCAGTTCACCGCCCGTAATCGCCGCCGCGACGATAAAAGTTCCCGTCTCGATCCTATCAGGAATAATCGTATGTTCGGCACTGTATAAACCTTCAACACCTTCGATTTCAATGGTCGGAGTTCCCGCGCCTTTTAACCTGGCCCCCATTTTGTTTAAAAGTTCGGCTAAATCTTCAATTTCTGGCTCACAGGCTGCATTATGAATAGTAGTTTTTCCTTTCGCCAACACCGCCGCCATCATCACGTTTTCGGTTCCCGTGACGGTAACTTTTTCAAAATTCACATCAGAACCAATCAGCCGCCCTTTTGGCGCTCGAGCCACGACATCGCCTGATTCAAGCGAAACCACCGCCCCGAGCTGTTCAAATGCTTTAAGATGCAAATCAATCGGACGGGTTCCGATCGCGCAGCCGCCGGGAAGCGAAACTTTTGCTTTTCCGAAACGCGCCAGCAGTGGGCCGAGCGCCAGAACACTGGCCCGCATCGTTTTAACCAATTCATAGGGAGCTTCAAAAGTCTCAATATTTTTTGCTGTAACCTTGTGTGTTTGCAGTTCGGGTGTGAGAACCGTGGCCCCCAGATCTTCGAGCAGACGGCGCTGCGTAATTAAATCTTTGACATACGGAACATTATGCAACGTAACGGTTTCCGGGGTTAAAAGAGTTGCGGCCAAGCACGGCAAGGCCGAGTTTTTAGCGCCGCTGATGACGACTTTCCCGCGTAATTGTTTTCCGCCGCGAATTAAGAATTTATCCATTATTGATACAACATTTCCTTATAAATGTGTAAAAAAAATCTTATCACGAGTTATTTCGGAAGGAAAATTTATAAGCAAATAAATTTTAGCCATGAGGTGTTTTTGTAATAACTATTTAATGCACCCGTAAAACCGGCGTAACAATAATGACATAGACTTCTCCTTTTCAAATTCCAAATATTTCTAGCAAACCTTTTAAAAGGAAAACTTTATGTTAAAAAAAATTTTTGATAAAAATTTTTATCAATTTTGCGGCAGCTTACTATTTATCTACCTATTGTCTGTCAGCGCTTTTTCCCAATCCGAAGCAGGAAGCGCATCAATCGAAGGAACCGTTAAAGATTCAAATAGTGCGGTAGTTCAAGGCGCCACTATTCTGGTTAAAAATACCGAAACCGGTCTGGAAAGAACGGTTTCAACTAATTCAAACGGCGGCTTTACCGTTTCGGTGCTGCCGGTCGGAACTTATAAAATAACGGCCAAGCAACCAGGGTTTGCCGAATCTTCTTTAATAGTCACGTTGTCGGTTGGGGAAACAACTCCCGTCGAACTTGCTTTAAATCCAAAAACTACCGACGCCGTAGTCAATATTGTTGCCGATGACGAAATTCTTGACACCGAAAGCTCTTCGACAGGAACTTCGATTCCCAAAAGAGCGATTGCCGATTTACCGATTCGGGGACGAAATTTTACGGATTTTGTCCAATTGACGCCAGCCGTTGTGCAGGAATCCGACCGCAACGGATTGGTAATAGCCGGACAACGTTCGATTAATTCAAATGTGGCAATTGACGGAGCGGATTTTAACGATGCGCTGCAGGGCAATCAGCGCGGCGGTAATGAACAGGTTTTCTTTTTCCCGCAAACTGCGATCCGTGAATTTCAAGTCGTTCGTTCCGGGGCCAATGCTGAAGTGGGCCGAACAAATGCCGGATTCGTGAATGTCGTCACTAAAAGCGGGACAAATAATCTTCGGGGCGAAGTTTTTTACTTTAATCGAAATGAACATTTAACTTCCGCCGACGCTTTCGGACAAAACCTGAGTAATGCCCAAAATCAATTCGGCGGCTCAATCGGCGGCGCGATCAAGCGGGATAGAGCCTTTTTCTTTTTAGCTCTTGAACAAAATTTCCTGCGTGTTCCCTTTGTCGTCCAGTTTCAAAATGTCCCCGGTGTCGCGTTGCCGAGTAGTCTCGCCGCCCTGCAGGGTGAACAACACGGAACAAATAATCCGACCGCCATTTTTGGACGCACCGATTTTATTTTGAATCAGGAAAACACGCTTAATATTCAATACACTTATACCCGCTTTCGCGGTGAAAATTTCAGCTTTGAGAATCCCCGTCAGGATATTGCCGTCGAAGATAACTACACCCGCAAAAATTCAAGCAACGGCTTAAAAGCTTCATTGGTAACAATCTTCTCACCTAAGATCGTCAATGAAATACGCGGTCAAATAGGCACCGACAATCGGCTCGAAGAACCCAATACGACCGCCGGACAAGCCGTTGTGGCTAATTTTGGCACACTCGGCGGAGACCGCGGTCGTCCGCGCCTGTTTGAGACAACCCGTTTTCAATTCAGCGATAATATCAGCTACGATCTGGGCAAAAATAATTTACGTTTCGGCGTTGATGCCAATATTAATAATGTTCGTCAGCAGCGCGAATCAAATACGACTCCGCGTTTCGATTTTGAAAGTCGCAGTAATGGCAGCATAAATGTGACGGCGCTTGAGAATTTTATCAATCTGCGTCCAAGACGTTTCCGCCAATCATTTCCGATCACCAACAATCTTGGCGATTTAATCTATGAAGCACAGCAAAAAGAACTTGCTTTCTTTGTGCAGGACAAAATCAAAGTTTCGAGCCGGCTTTCGATCAACGCCGGACTGCGCTGGGAAGGTCAATATAATCCGCAGCCGAAAAATCCGAATCCGCTGTTTCCCCAAACAGCCTTGATTCCGAATGATGTCAAACAATTTCAGCCGCGTGTCGGACTGGCCTATGACGTCGCCGGAAACAGCAATACGGTGATCAGGCTTTCGGCCGGGATCCTGACGGCTCGCACGCCGGCCAATCTTTTCCAACGTGTGACGACCGACAACGGTTTGAACGTCGTTGAAACCGAAATCGGCGAAACCACTGCCTGTCGAAATTCATCGGCCGTTAATCTGGCCAATTGCCTTCTTCGCGGTCCAAACGCAATTGTTACCTATCCGAATTATTTAACGGCACTTCCGGCGGCCGGATTTATTCTGAAGCAGCGCATCTTTGGCTTTGATGCCAACTTTAAAAACCCGCGTTCATTCCAAACGTCGGGAACCCTCGAACAAAAAATCGGCAAAGATCTGGTGCTGACGGTCGGATACATTCACAATTCTACCTGGCATCTCCAGCGCCGGCTCGACCGAAATCTATTTCCGCCAACGCTGCAGACAAGCGGTTTCCCGATTTTTTCGGCGACACGTCCGAATAACACGATTGCCCAGCTCGAAATTAACGAATCATCCGCTCATTCGCATTATGACGGTTTGACGGTTTCCCTGACCCGCCGTTTTGCTAACCGGTATTTATTCGCCGCCAATTACACGCTTGCCACTAGTCGTGACGATGACTCCAACGAGCGTAACTTTTCGCGCGAGCCGACACTTAATCCCTTTAACCTGAAAGCCGAAGAAGGACCTTCAAAACAGGATGTCCGCCATAATCTGAATCTGAGCGGACTGGTTGATCTGGGTTACGGTTTTACATTGAGCGGAATTATCGTGACCCGCAGCGGTTTTCCCTATACGGCAATAATTGAAGACGGCACGGATACCAATAATGACCTCAATGATGCGAATGAACGCGCCGTTGTAGGCGGTGTTGTCTCTCAGCGCTTTGGTTTTCGGCAGCCTTATTTTTTCAATCTCGATGTTCGATTATTGAAAGGATTTAAATTTGGCGAAACGAAAAGACTGGATTTATCAGCGGAAGTTTTTAACGTCACCCGCAATACCAATAAAGGTTTTGGAGTAGATGGAATTTCAAATTTTTGTACTTCCACTTCATCTTTAGCAGACACGGTTAATCCTTTGGCCATCTCCTGCCCAAATGGGTTTTTCCCGAATAGACGCGCTCAGGAACCAACTGCTGCGCCTTCAACAGCCCGTTTCGGGGGACCACGCCAGATGCAATTAGGTGTGCGATTTACTTTCTAAACATCATCCATTTATAAATTTTGATTTAAATAAAAGACCGTCTCGATATTTACTATTGGGTCGGTCTTATAATTTAGCGCCGCAATCATTTTTCTACCAATAAATGACTTCAAAATCCAAACCCGACATTCTCGTTGGAAAATCCGCTCCAAATTCCGGAAATTGCTGAGTATAATTCCGTATTAATCTTCTATTCATACATTACGTTTTATGCTACCTGTTAGATAATAATTTTCTTCACGATTAAGCGGCTAATTAACTTTTTAATAAGCCCAAAACAAAACATAATTTAAACGGAACGGGAGATTTAAAATGCTGGAAACCGCCATCTTTTCGCAATCAAAAAACTTGATAAAACTAAGTATCTATATTTTGTTTGTATCATTTCTGCCGAACATTGCTATCAACGCCCAACAACCGGCGAATGGAACATTTCGCGGTAAAGTCTTGGATTCATTAGGCGCTTTGATTAGCGGAGCAACCATTACTGTGGTTGATATAAGCGGGAAAGAGCGCATGACGCAAACTAACAAGGAAGGAGTGTTTGTAATCAATGATCTTGCTGTCGGAAAATATCTCGTGCGGGCATCGGCAAATGGATTCACATCGTATCAAAATCCGGAGATTGAAGTTTTAGGCGGTAAAACGATCTCGCTTGATATTACATTAACCGTGACGATTACCGAGCAAGTAACGATCGGGGCAGCGCCGCCGATTAACACTGACCCCGATTCAAATGCCAGCGCCGTTGTTTTAAAAGATAAAGATATCCAATCCCTGCCGGATGATCCGGCCGAACTGAATGCTGCTTTACAAGCTCTGGCCGGCCCCGGTGCCGGGCCAAACGGCGGCGAATTTTTTGTCGATGGTTTTTCAGGCGGAAAACTTCCGCGGCGCGATACGATCAGAGAAGTTCGTATTAACCAGAACCCATTTTCATCCGAATATGACCGGTTGGGATTGGGCCGAATTGAGATTTTTACTAAACCCGGCACGGAAGAATGGGCCGGCGAAATTGGAGGCGAATTTGAAGACGAATCTTTTAACTCGCGCAATCCGTTTGCCTCAAACCGCCCCCCGTTTCAATTGCGCAATATTCAGGGTGAACTATCGGGTCCGATCATCAAAAAACGGGCCTCATTTTTCGTTGATTTTGAAGTGGAAAATATCGATAACAACGCGATTATTAATACTTTGATTCTTAACTCCAATTTAAACCCTCTACCGTTTCAACTGGCAGTATTGACACCAAATAAAAATTTCGATTTCGGCTCGCGTTTCGATGTTCAGATCAACGACCATAACACGCTTGTCACACGTTATGATTTTTCGAATTCAAGCCTAAAGAATGCCGGGCTTGGCGGTTTTGACCTGGTTTCACGCGCCTACAATACACGCGACAGCGATCAGACGTTCCGGCTGACCGAAACCGCCGTCATAAATCCTTCAATTATCAACGAAGCGCGTTTTCAATATATCCGCCGCCGCGCCCGACAAGATAGTATGAGCAATTCGCCGACCATCCGCGTGCTTGACGCTTTCACATCAGGCGGTGCCAATATCGGTTCAGCTTTTACTAATGAAGACCGTCTCGAATTGCAGGATTTTACATCGTTTATACTAGACAAACATTCGCTCAAAATTGGTATGCGTTTAAGACACGTCAATATTACCGACGCTTCGCCGGGTAATTTTGCCGGAAGTTTTACTTTTACATCCCTCGACCAATATAGAAATACAATTCTCAATCTGGCAGGAGCTTTCCCGACCCAATTTTCCATCGCCGGCGGTGATCCGCAATCGGCTGTCCGGCAAACTGACCTCGGCATTTTCGCGCAGGATGATTGGCGTGTAAATGCAAAACTTACGCTCTCTTTTGGATTACGCTACGAAACTCAAACCAATATTTCCGACCATCTGAATATTGCCCCGCGTTTCGGGTTTGCATACGCTCCGGACACAAGCAGCAATAAAAAACTGAAAACGGTTTTTCGCGGCGGGTTCGGTGTTTTTTACGACCGGTTCAGCGAAAATTTGACGCTTCAAACCCACCGGTTTAATGGTGTCAATCAACAACAATTCGTCGTCACTGACCCGGCAATTTTGGATCCGGTTATTTTTACCAATAACGGAGTTTCAAATGTGCCGACCATTCAAACTTTAACGGCATTTGCCCAACAGCAAACAACTCGCGTTGTTTCATCAAATTTGCAAACTCCTTACACACTGCAAACCGTTATGAGTATCGAGCAGCAGCTTCCTTTTAAAACTACTCTAAGTGTAAGTTATGTTAATGCTCAAACCCGGCGGCTTTTGCGCTCACGTAATGTTAACGCCCCTGTCAACGGCATCCGGCCAAATCCAAATACGGGAAATATTTTTCAATATGAGTCAACCGGACGTTTTAACCAAAATCAATTGATATTTAACTTTCGTTCAAACTTTAGCGAACGCGTTTCAATCTTTGCTAATTACTCGCTTGGACAGGCCAAAAGCAGTTCGGACGGAGCCGGGACATTTCCGGCCAATTCTTATGATTTGAGTGGTGAATATGGCAGAGCGGCCCTCGATGTCCGGCATCGTTTTACTATCGGCGGAAATTTGACCGCACCGCTTAGGTTTCGTTTCAGTCCTTTTATCACATTTCGGTCAGGCGTTCCGTTTAATATTACAACCGGAACGGATATTAATGGCGATACGCTTTTCACCGACCGTCCCGCGTTTGCCAGTAGCCTTTCAGAAACCGGAATAGTTATGACAAAATTTGGTGCTTTTGACCCGACGCCGGAGCCGGGCGATACGATCATTCCGCGTAATTACGGTCGAGGTTCGGAGTTTTTTAATGTTAATTTACGCGTTGCCAAAGAGTTTGGGTTTGGCGGAAAAAAGAAAGAGGCAGTGCCAGGCGGAGGAAATAACAGCGGTAATGATGACGATGAAAAACCTTACAAGCTTGAATTTTCCGTTCAGATCCGCAATATCCTCAATCATACCAATCGCGGCACGCCGATCGGAAATTTGCGGTCATCATTTTTTGGTCAACCGGTTTCCCTGGCCGGAGGTTTTGGCGGCGGCGGCGGCGGGACGGCCGGTAATCGTCGGGTCAGGTTTGAGATTCAGTTTAGTTTTTAAAGCAAAAATTAAACTTGAAATGTCTTTTCAAACTCTTAACAAACTTGAAAAAAGAGGCACCTAATACCGCCTCTTTTACTTGGTTAGAATCATGCTGACTTCCTCATGCAAATAGTTTCCGGAATAATTTCTTTTGATCTCAACCCGGCTCACATCCGAAACCGTATCAAGCAAACTACTGATATTTCCGGCGAAAAAATCTGTTGAAGCGTCTTTACCGGAGTCTTCAGCAAGTTTCATCATTACCCCATCAAACGCCTCCCGGCGCTCATCAAGCCGAATAACCGTTAAATCATTAAAAGAAGTTTCGGCTTTTATTCCTTTGGTTTGAACCGTTAATATTTCCTGCAAAAAAGTTGCGTTATTGGAAAAAATCAGCTCATCTCCGCGTAATATGTAGGCAATGCCCCAACCGAGCGAGGGCGGATTGAGTTCGCGCCAGGTTTGACCATTTTCGCTTTTAGTTTCCCAGTTTAAACTAATATTCGGAGCGGAAATCATCAGGCGGCTTTTCATTTCTTCAGCCATCACGTTTTCCAAATTTGATCTGTTCAAATTGGCGGGTGTGCCTAATTTCAAAACGGTGGCGCGATTAAATTCCACAAAAAGCAGGTTTTCCAGCATTTGCGGACGAACGGCCGTTAAAATTGTGTTTGGACCGGCGTTTTGCAAAGCCTGTCCGATTTTTTCGTTAAAATTACTATCCGTTTTATAATCAATTATTTCTTTATCTTCGCTTTCATCAATTGCTTCTTCATATTTTTTGCCAAGCCAGGAATAATCGTGCCAATCGGAATCTTCAAAATCATAATTGTCATAACGACTTGAATAGCGATCTGATCTTGTTTCGGTTTCCATCTGGCGATCAAAAAACGTGTTGCCAATTGAAGCGGCCACATTTTCTGAATTTGCCGACTGAACGCGATAAAACGGAATATTTTCGGGCAGAACTGAAAGAATTTGATTGGCTTTTTCAGCCGGAATGTCCAGATTTACCTTGACGTCATTAAGCAAAAATTCACGCCGCTCGACTAATTCTTTTTCGCGGATCTCAAAATCGAAAATCCCCGCCCGGATATTTTTCAACTCTTTCGCATCATTCATCAACCAGTAATGCTTAAAGTAATAATCATTGTTTAAAGCCGTTTGATTAACCCAAACCGTTGCCAGGTTTGGCTTGATCTTTCCGCTCAAATTGTTAAATAGAGGCTCATCAGCCAAGCGGTCTTTTTTTGATTTTCCGTTAATATTTATCAGCGTTCGCAAAAGCAGTTTTTCGCTCGTTGCTAAAACAAAACGACCCTTTAAATTGGCAAACAGCAATTTTTGTTTCTGTCGCCCGCGGTCGGCTTCGACATTGCAGCTGTAAAAAACGGTTCCGTCTTCAAGAGTCTGTTCTTCAAAATTTGACTGATTTTGAAAAAATTTCGTCGCATTAAAAACTTCCCCGGTCATCGGCGCAATAAAGACGAATTCGAGTTTTCCAATATCATAAACCGCCAGCGCGGCTCTGGTTTCGGCTAATCCCGAAATCGTTTCCAGATCAATCGGAAATCCGGCCGATGTGTTAAATTCTTCCCAACGGCTAATGAGCTTCATCGCCAAATGATGTTTTTGAAAATCATCGAAATTTTTGCTGTTCAAATATTTTTCTTTTAGTTTCGACTCGTTCCAAAGCTTGATTAAAGCCGGTAAATCGGCAATTTGAGCATAAACCAGGGGCTCGCGCGGAAAATCCTTGGCGAGTGCAAATGGTTCATTTTTCTTCTGCGATAAGGCGCCGAAAACGACAACTCCGACAAATAGTAAGATACCGAAAACTTTCAGTTTCATAATTTCCTCACATTCTGTAAATCAACCGTAAAATCCGTGATGCGTTTGTTTTTTGCGCTTTGCGCTTCTTGTAGCAGCTTGATTCTTTTCTCGTTTACGCCTTCTGTTTTGGCTTTCTCAAATTCGATGGCTTTCGGAAAATCACCGGCTTTTTCGGCTGTTTCAGAAAGCAAATCAAGCAATTCATTTGATTTCGTCGTTTTGTCTAAATCAGCTAGTTTCAAAGCCGAAAAGGGTTTCCCGATCCGGGCGTAAGAAATGATAAGTTGTTGCATAGCATCATTTCCGATGTCTTTATCGGCAATCAAAGAATTGATAAAAAATGGTATGGCCGCCTCATTTTGGCTGGATTCCTTAGCAATTAAACCATTGTAAAATTGGGCATAAGCATCAAAAATTGAATTTTTGATTTCCACATTTTCACCCAATCCACCCCGAAGAAGCCAAACGGCCTGCCAACGCTCGTTTCTGAGCACATTTTGATCTTTTGAAATGTCCGATAACAACCCGCTAGCTTCTGTTCTATTATTGTTTTTAAGGAAAAGCTGCGCCAGTTCGTACTTGTTCGCGGCATCTTCGGGTGCTATCCCGAGAAGTTTTTGACGAAAAGCTATAGCCGTATCAATTTGCCCGTATTCAACCGGAATTTCAGCAGCTATTTTTAAGCGTTCCTTGATCGAACCGCTTTGCGTGGTTAATTTATCTTCGGAAAGTTTTGCTTTGTCAACGGCATTTGCCTTGATGATTTCCATGGCGTCAAGCTCGGCTAAAGCCGTTTCTCTCTTTTCGCTATCCGTCATATCAATCATTATTTGCAGCATCTTAACGGCTTTTTCCGCTTCACCGTTTTGGAAATAAATTCGGGCCAGGCCGACGAAATTTGCGGTGTCGTATTGTTCAAGCGCCAGCATTCGCGCAAAAAAGGCTTCAAATAATTGATTTGCTTCCGTGTAATGTTTTTCATCTTTGAGCAGCTGCAAAACATTATTAAAACGCTCAAGGCTCGGGGGCTTTATTTCAGGAATATCTGCCTTGATTTCAATTCCGATAAAGCGCTTTGCATGACTTAAAACAAATTTATTTCCGGCGAGCTGCCCCTTCATCTCACCCAAAACCAGCCACGCCGGGCGAACATAACGACCTTTCAATTCGTTTTCGATATTCGCCGTAACCTGTTCAGCTTTACTGGTTTGCCGCTGCACGAGCAAGTATTCCAGATATTCTCTCTGCCAATTTATCCGTTCATTTTTAGGTTCGGTAATTTTGTAATCATTTTCCTGGGCGTAAATTTCTTCCGCCTCCTCGGACATCCAGGTTCTTTCCAGAATCGACGTAAATTCATAATCCGACGCGTCTAATTTTTCGCTGCGGTCAATAAGCATTTCATAAAACACACAACGCTCATTTTCAGCGATCAGAGATTCTTTGATGAGCATTTCGGGCACTAAAACATCGTCGCTTGCTTGACTGAGAACTTTCTGAAAATAAATACTTTTGGCGGTTTCCGTGGTAAAAGATTTAGCCAACGAGCGAATCAATTGTTTGAATTTTTCTTCTTTTCTCTCATCGTTTAGATTTTTAACCACGATCGGTAAAAGTGCGTATTGCGCTTCTTGTGCCAAGCCATATTTTTGGAGAGTCTCGAGATAGATCCGGCAGCTTTCAATATTTTCGTTTTCAATAAGTTCTTTCCAAATTTCTTCCGATTTTTGTTTGTCGCCTAAAAGAAAATACGCGGCACCAAGATTAGCCAGAGAATTTTCATCATTTTCATTTAGTTCAAGCGCCAGTTGAAAATGTTCGATCGCATTTCGTGCATCTTTCTTTTCCAGATAAAAGCGCCCGAGTTTTGCCTGTTCCGTAGCATCTTTGGGCAGATTTTCAATCATCGCCGTTAGATAATCCGATGATTTTACGGTCTTCTTTGGATTGTTATAAAGCCATTCTCCGTAAGATTTAGAAAGTTTAAACCAATCGTTTCCGACTAAAAATCTGGTTTTATCGGGTTTCTGTTTAATAAATTCTCCGATCGAGCTAATCTGCAACGCATCGCAAAAATAACATTCGGAATTTTCATCAAATTCTTTTAAAGCAAGTGAAGCTTCCGCATTACGCGCTACTTTCCAGGAGGCTGATAAATTCGCACTTTCAATCGCTTTATGAACCAGTTCTTTTTCGTCTCTGCCAAGTAAGAAATTGATTAATTGAAGTTGATAAATGGAATTTCTTTCAGTCAAGGATTGTAATTCGGTGCGGTTTCCGGCATATAAAATTTCGAGGTAACGAGCAACCAAAGCGTTTGGAGCTTCTTCGAGTTTATCCTTAGGAGTTTGATAAATTTTCCGCAAGGCTTCCAGTTCTTTTTCACCGTCGCCGACAAGTCTTGCCATTTCTGCAATGTAGACAAAATTTGTTGAGTCTTTTTGTTCTAAAACTTCCAGGGATTTTTGATACGCGCCGCGTTCATTGTAAAAATCAATCAGGTTTTGTAAACGCCCCTTTAAATCTTCTCCCGAAGCATTTTCCAGTTTAATTTTGAGTATTTTTTCCTCCAGATTTCCGAAACCCGCCCGGTGGCTGACGTTTTGTAAGAAAGATAAATTACTCATTAAATCGGAGTTTTTCGAGGTATTATCAATTCGTTTATCAAAATCTTCAGACAAAGCGACGAGCTCTTCATCCGTCCCAAAATTTCGCGCCATATCGCCGACCGATTGTGTGATCGCACCATCTAAAATCTGTAAACGGTTGCGGGCTTCGCCGGCATTTTTTGAGTTGCCTTTTTCGGATTCCGCCACTAGCTTTTCACGCAATTGCCAGAGTTTTTCGTTTATTTGGCTTAAAGAGTCAACTCCGCGCACGGTTTGCACATAACCTGTAATATCCGCCGCTTTGAAATCCTGTTTCAAAGGATTTTCCAAAAGATTGTTAAGCGCCTCCCGATAAAGCTCAATGGCTTTTTCTTTTTCGGTAGCCTGCAGTTTTCGCGCTTCGGCAAATTGATCGATCTCTTTCGGCTTTTCTTCGACCGGCAGTTTTGCTTTTTCGGTCTCGATCTCTGACATTCGCCCGGCTTTTTTCAAAATATCGATTTTAAGCCGGACATATTGCACTTCATCGTTAGTCAATTCTAAAACTTTGTCTATGTTTTTCAGCGCTTCGTTGTAGTTTTTGCGCCGCGTCTCAATATCGGCAATCGAAACATAGAGTTCCGTCATTTCAGGCTGATTACTAATGGCCGTTTGATAATTTTTGACGGCATTTTCCCAATCTTTGTCGGCTTCATAAATCCGTGCCAAAACCACATTCCAACGATAATTTTTATAAGCTTCGTTGGCCGTTTTTTGATAATACGAGAGAAGTGTTTCCGCCCCGCCGTAACGTTTGACATAATTGATGGCATTTTCCACATTTTCTTCGTCGTCCGCGTCACGATTGATGATCTCTATATGTTGTTCAACCGCCGAATTGTAATCTTTTAATTTGGTAAAAGCATTGATCAATTCCTTACGTAAATCGGCAAGCTGCCAGTCAAGGTCACGGCGGTCGATGTCGGTCTTTTTGAGGGCGGAAACTGTCTCAGCAAAGGCGTCTCGCAAGCTTTCGGGTTTCCCTTCCCTGACATAGACATTGGTCAATTCGTGAAAAACTTCCGTGTTGCTTTCCAGCACAGTGGGATCCGAAGCTTGGAATTCACGTGACTTGAAGTCG
>JADMIO011126951.1_pt1 | contig 93340 bp, 85 predicted proteins | sample 8958161 | NCBI WGS metagenome assembly JADMIO01 (sample SAMN16585339, study PRJNA669376) | soil metagenome | isolation source: Crop rotation soil | place: USA: Cullars Rotation, Alabama | collected 2011
GGATCATTCCTCCGATACCAGCATCCACTACAAAATCCACCTGGTCGCCAAACTTTTCACTGACCACTTCGGGATCTGTATATTCCTCTACCATTTCTCCCGGTAATGATGCACTCAATAAAGGATTACCAAGTACTTCAAGTATGCTCATACATATTTTATTATCAGGAACACGAAGGCCGATCGTGGATTTTTTGCTTTGCAGTATTTTAGGCACCTGCTTGCTTGCAGGAAGTATAAATGTATAAGGACCCGGCAGGTATTTTTTCAGCATACGGTATAAAGGTGTATCAATGCTTTTTGTATAATCACTCAGGTTGCTGAGGTCCCTGCAGATGAATGATAACTGGGCTTTCTGTGGATCAACCTGTTTGATTCTGCAGATACGTTCGATCGATCTGGGATGTGAGATATCACAGCCCAACCCATAAATCGTATCTGTGGGGTAAACAATAACTCCGCCGCCCTTCAGGCATTCCACAAGTTGTTTGATGAGCCTTGGTTGCGGATCCAATGGGTGAACCTGTATCAGCATACAGATGAAATTAGCATAAAATATGCCGGCTGTAAAAAAATAACTTTATTCCGCTACTTTTGCAGCGTTTTTGTTTCAACCGCTCATGCGGTTAACCATTCAACCAACAAACTAATAAAACTATGTCATTGATCACAGTTGGCACCATGGCCTTCGATGCAATTGAAACACCTTTTGCCAAAGTAGATAAGATCGTTGGCGGATCTGCCACTTATGTAGCATATGCTGCCAGTAATTTCATCAAACCTGTTCAACAGATATCTATTGTAGGAAACGATTTCCCGGATGAAGAAATGAATGAATTAAAATCCCGCGGTATTGAACTTGACGGCGTGGAGATCGTTCCCGGTAAAAAATCATTTTTCTGGAGCGGAAGATATCATACTGATATGAACAGCCGAGATACGCTTGTTACCGACCTGAACGTATTGGAAGATTTTAATCCAATCGTTCCCGACAGTTACCAGGGTGCAGAATTCCTGATGCTGGGCAACCTGATGCCTAAATTACAATTGAGTGTTATCAACCAGCTGAAGACACGCCCGAAACTGATCGTGATGGACACGATGAATTTCTGGATGGATATTGCACTGGATGATCTTAAGGAAGTGCTGAAAAAAGTTGATGTATTGCTGGTGAATGATGGTGAAGCAAGGCAATTGAGCGGTGAATTCTCATTGGTAAAAGCTGCACGCAAAATATTAAGCATGGGCCCAAAATTCCTGATCATTAAAAAAGGAGAACACGGAGCTTTATTGTTCAACGAGAACCATGTGTTCTTTGCGCCTGCATTGCCACTGGAAGAAGTGTTTGATCCAACCGGCGCCGGGGATACATTTGCCGGGGGCTTTATCGGGCATCTTGCAAAAACAAAAGATATCAGTTTCGAGAATATGAAGACTGCTATTATAGTTGGAAGCGCCATGGCAAGTTTCTGTGTTGAAAAATTCGGGCCGGAAAGATTGAAAGAAATTACCAGGGCTGATATTGATGAGCGGCTCAATCAATTTGTTCAGCTGGTGAATTTTGATATTGATCTTGTATAACGTGGTAAATAAATTAAAATAAAAAAGTTGGAGTGCTGCTCCAACTTTTTTGTATATAGGGGGTTTATAAGTATTAATTTCTTCTTGCCAATACAATTACATTCTTGAATTTTTTCGTCTTTCCCTGCAGGTTGAACACTTCTGTATAAATAATATAAATACCTACCGCCAGCTTTTGGTTCTTATCTCCAAGCCCATCCCAGCGGAAATAGCCTTTGATACCACAAAGGGCATTTCGCTGCAACACCCTTACCGGGCGGCCGGCTGCATCGAAAACAGTGATGTTGGCTACATATCCAGGTTCAGGGAAACTATAATTGATCGTTGCGAAATCATCCGTTCCATCATTATCCGGACTTATAATATCCGGTGTTACGGTTATCTCTCCCTGTACGCCTGCATCTGTTTTGTATTGTGAATTCTTATAAGTTGGTGTTCCATATCCTACATTGGTAGCTGCACTGTGCCAGTTCTGTTCATTTTGCGAAGCTGCATTGTAATCGATCCTTTCCAGTGCCACACCTTCTTTATTACTGATCAGCTTGAAATGCCAGTCGTCTTTATAAGCAACCTCATCCACGATATTTCCCTGTTCATTCAAAATAATAACATCGCCTTCGTCATCATTGAAGGAAGGCATACTGCTGATCTCGATGAATGCATCCAGGTTGTTTGCTATATAATCATTTAATACCAACGTTTTGCTTTCAGTTATTACCATGAAATCTCCCGGGAAGAATAAATAATCTTCAGCACTCAACTGTTCAATACTGCTGATAGCTCCAGTCGAATTCCTGTTAGCGATATAAGCATTGCGGAGGTTCAGTATCTTATTGCTCCTGTTATAGATCTCCACGTAATCATTACTGCTTGGGAATGGATTGAACAATATCTCATTCACTACAATATCGAAGCTATCAATGTGTTCATACAAACCTACCCTTGCTGTATTGGATGTATTGACGGTATTGCCGCTGCAATCTGTAACAGCATTTACGGTAACGGTATAAATTTTATTTCTCAGCAAAGCATTGGCGCCTGTCAAACGAAGATTAATATGATCGAACAAAGGAGATGTCGGTATAGCTGCAACCGGGTTGCCGATCCCGTCACTGATGCTATATGCTGAAGCATTGGATGCGCTTGTACTGTCAAGTGGTTCGTTAAATACAAGCACAATGTTCACACTGTCTGTTGCATATGCACGCAATAATTTCGGTGAAGCCTGGTCTGCATTGGGGCCCTCAACAGAATTCTTCCTGCCGGGAGTTCCGCCAGAAGCATCCACGCTCGCCTTCCAGTTGGATATACCCGAACATGGATTGTTTACGTCCATCATTTCCAATGTCCAGCCTCCATCTTTTTTTAATTCGTTCTGGTACCATGCATCTGTATAATTCACTGAATGAATGATCAGCCCTTGTGGCGAACGTAAATAAATAAGGTCGCCGGTATTATTTAAGCTTGGGAAACTTGTAACAGGAATGACGGGACCGAAAGCAGACATTGCTGCAACTGCGCTTCCCGTACAAACGATCACGAAGCTGTCAGGTTTCAAAGTATAGGAAGGCATTGGCCCGCTTAATCCTGTTGATTTACCGATACGCCAGTTTTGAAGGTTCACATTAAAGACAGAGGTATTTCTCAATTCCACCCATTCAACATCAGGCAATCCAACCAAAGGTGTGGGGTCTGCCATGAGTTCATCAATTACAATATCATATTGTGATGCGGTAAAATAACTGAACGTGCCTGTTCCATTCACAAGCGTATTGCCTGCGATATCCTTTACTCCATTTACTGTTAGTGTAAGTGTTGTGCCATTAGGAAAATTTGTTGCGAAGCTTAAATGCAACAGGGCAGTATTTGCAGCATCCCTTATAGCAGTGGCCGGTGATCCTACTCCATTGCTCACTGTATAATTTGCTGCCTGCTGGCTGCTCACTGATTCTACCGGTTCATTGAAAAGAACATCCAGTGTATTTATACTTGTTGCCGTTAAAGTTTGTATGGCAGGTGGTGTTATGTCCGGGACATAGGGTTTTACTTCAATGTCATCGAAAAAATGACGCTGGAAAAAACTGGCAGTGCTTTGTCTTACCAGTATTCCGAAAAAAGCTGAAGTGAGGTATGTGGCATCGGTGACCGTACCTTCGGTAATATATGAAACCCCGGTTCCTGTCAGATCTCTTGCAAGGCTCCATTGGTTTGCTGCGTCCCTGATCACCCTTATCTTCATTACATTGTTGCTTGTATTCAGTATACCGTCAGCGCCATCGATGATCTTTACAGATGCTGCACCGTCTTTACGGTACAGGCTTATTTCATCTGTTGTATTTCCTATCCTGATAAAATACCCTGTAGTGCCTGCCAGGGTAAGATCACTTGCAGAAGCTGTTAAAAACACATCCACATAGTTTGCTCCCGAGGGGTTAAAACCAAGAGAGCAATAAAGATCCCATTGGGCAGTAGTGGCCAGGGCATTTGCAGTACTCAAATAATAGGAGCTGTTTAAAACCGTGTTGTTACTCTGAAGCTGGAGTGCCGGGTTTATTGTCCAGTCGGCAGTGCCGCCCACCCAGGCTGGGTTGGTTGTGAAATCTCCGTCGCTGAAATTATCTGTAAACTGCGCCTTGCCAATGAGTGTACCGAACAATGCCATTACACAGATAAATAGCTTTTTTCCCATAATCTTTACTTGTTTTTAAAGATACTATTTTCTGCAAAGCCCGTGAAATAAAGAAATTGTCTTTGCAGGTCCTGAATACCAGGGGCGAAGTGACCTAAACGGGTTTTATATAATAGATTGCTTCACTGCGTTCGCAATGATGAACCTTATTCGTTATGGCAAATCCTTACAAATCAGGTACGATGCTTTATTTTTGCAAAAAAACAAAAGATGAAAGTTGCGGTTGTAGGGGCCACAGGTCTTGTAGGAACCAAGATGTTACAGGTATTGGCAGAAAGGAATTTCCCGGTCACTGAATTATTGCCGGTTGCTTCAGAAAGATCTGTTGGAAAAGAAATTGAGTTCAAGGGCAAGAAATATAAAGTCATCGGCATGCAGGATGCGATCAATGCAAAACCTGCCCTGGCATTATTTTCTGCCGGGGGAAGCACTTCACTTGAATGGGCTCCGAAGTTTGCCGAAGCGGGCATAACTGTCATCGACAATTCCAGTGCATGGCGGATGGATAGCAGTAAAAAGCTTGTTGTTCCCGAAGTGAACGGAACTGTTGTAACAGCAGCTGATAAGATCATTGCCAATCCCAACTGTTCTACCATACAAATGCTCGTTGTATTAAAACCGTTGCATGACAGGTATAAAATAAAAAGGGTTGTTGTAAGCACTTATCAAAGTGTGACAGGTACGGGTGTGAAGGCAGTGGAACAGATGCAGAATGAACGCAAAGGTATCAAAGGAGAAATGGCATACAAATACCAGATAGACCAGAATGCCATTCCACACATTGATGTATTCACCGACAACGGTTATACAAAAGAAGAAATGAAAATGGTGAACGAGACAAAAAAGATCATGGGTGATGATTCAATAAAAGTTACTGCCACCTGCGTACGTATACCAACAATGGGCGGCCACAGCGAAAGTGTGAACATTGAATTTGAAAATGATTTTGATATTGATGAAGTAAAGAATATCCTTTCAAAAGCGCCGGGAATAGTATTGCAGGATGATATAAGTAATTTCATTTACCCTATGCCGCTGCTGGCTCATGATAAAGATGATACTTTTGTAGGCCGTATCCGCAGGGATGAAACACAGGACAATACTTTGAATTGCTGGATCGTGAGTGATAATCTACGCAAAGGTGCTGCAACGAATGCTATACAAATAGCGGAATACATGGTTGAAAAAAAGTTATTATAAACTACCTCTTTTCTGAAAAAAAAAGGAATAAGGAACAAGGAATTTCCAACAAGGAAATAAATACCGTTTACTTCATCATTCGATGTTCCTTGTTCCTTGTTCAATATTCATTATGATATCGTCCAGGTCTCTCTTCCCCTGATCAGTTTATCAAGATCTCCTTTTCCTTTTTGTGAAATGGCTTCATCGATCTGCATGGACATTACATCTTCATAGCATGCCCGGTCTGTTTCATAGAACACACCAAAAGGCCTTGGCAGGTGACCCTGTAATTTAGGATCGTCAAACATGCGTATCAATATCTGTGCTTTGTAAAAATCTTTTTCATCATGCACCCAAAGATCATCTGTGCCGGCACCTTCCTGCAGGTCAACGATAACAGGTTTGAATCCATCCAGTTTTATTCCCTTGTTTTGAGAAGCCCCGAAGACCAATGGCTTGCCCTGCTCAAGGAATAACACTTCATCTGCCTTTGTTGTTTTTTCTGTAAATACTTCAAAAGCGCCATCATTAAAGATGTTGCAGTTCTGGTATATCTCCAGGAATGATGCTCCTTTATGTGCCTGTGCACGCAGCAACATTGCCTGCAGGTGTTTGGGATCACGATCCATGGTACGTGCAATGAATCCTGCATCTGCACCCATTGCCAATGCCAATGGATTGAATGGATGATCGATGCTTCCGAATGGTGTGCTCTTGGTTACTTTCTTTTCTTCAGAAGTGGGAGAATATTGTCCTTTGGTAAGCCCGTAGATCTGGTTATTGAACAGCAAAATATTCACATCAAAATTCCTGCGCAATAAATGGATGGTATGATTACCTCCGATGCTCAATCCATCTCCGTCGCCGGTAACGATCCATACGCTGAGGTCGGGTCTTGCGGCTTTCAACCCGCTGGCCACGGCTGTAGCACGGCCATGAATGCTGTGCATACCATATGTATTCATATAATATGGAAACCTGCTGCTGCAGCCGATACCGGAAACGATCACAATATTTTCACGGGGGATACCCAGTGTTGGCATTACTTTCTGTACCTGTGCAAGGATGGAATAATCACCGCATCCCGGGCACCAGCGTACTTCCTGGTCGGTAGCAAAATCTTTGGCTGTCAGGGCAGGTGTTGTGGTTGCTGTATCGCTCATATCACTTTATTTGGAGTTCTAATTTAAGGATTTTAAAGTTAATAAAATGTTCAATATTGAACGCTTGTTTTCATTTGCCACAAAGACGCCAAGGCACCAAGAACCACAAAGATTTATAGGATCATACGTTTGATACCGTCTTTGATCAGGGGAACTGCAAAATTGATGATATAGCCCAGGTTTTTATTTGATAATCGTAAATAACTTAAAAGTTGTGCCTCCCAAACGGGGTGATAGTTAGCCTGTGCTTTCATTTCAACTATTACAAGGTCATCAATTATAACATCCAGTCTTAATGCTTCTTCAAATTGGATCCCGTCATAGATCACCGGAATCTTCTTTTGTGTAATATAAGGTATGCCTCTTTTTGACAACTCATAGCAAAAGCATGTTTCATATACTTTTTCAAGCAACCCTGGCCCCAAAGTTTTGTGCAGGCGGTATGCAATATCTACCACTTGCTTACCAATCCATTCCCTATGCTGTATTGTATTCATCTTTGTGTTCCTTTCTGTCTTCGTGCCTTTGTGGCAAGATAAATAACGAAGAGATGAATACGATATAATTATACTAAACTTTCTTTAGTTCTTCCCAATATTCAGCCGCTCTTCTTGTATGCGGAACAACGATCGTTCCGCCAACGATATTGGCTATCGCAAATACTTCATACATTTCTTCTGTTGTTGTATCCAGCTCATGCGCTTTACCCAGGTGATACTTGATACAATCATCACAACGCAGGACCATGCTGGCCACAAGACCCAATAATTCTTTTGTCTTTACATCCAATGCTCCTGCTGCATATGTATTCGTATCAAGGTTCCACAATCTTTTGATCACAAGGTTCTCTTTACTGAGAATGACATCGTTCATTTTTGTGCGATAGTCGTTGAATTCTTTTACCAGGTTGCTCATATAATTAAATTAATTGAACAGCAAAGTTAACCTGAAAACCTGTGCGCCTTTGTTCCTCAGCTGCTTTGCGGCAAAAAATAATGAACAACTAAATTCAAATTATTACGTATTAAAATACCGATGGAAAAAGGCCTGCACTTAAAAGGACTCAACGGACTTCGTGCCATTGCAGCATTATGCGTGGTCATTTCACATATGCGCAGTGGATTCCCTGAGCTTATTGAACCAAGCCATAACCTGATAGCGGTGGCCGACTATGCTGTGACGGTCTTCTTTACATTGAGTGGCTTTCTTATCACCTATCTTTTATGCTTAGAGAAAGAAAAGGGCGGGATCAACATCCGGAATTTTTATACAAGAAGAATATTACGCATCTGGCCATTATATTTTGCCTACCTGTTCATAGCGATCATAGTTATTTATTTCGAATCGCCGGGAAAACTTCCGGGGTCATTGCCATACTATTTATTCTTTGCAGCCAATGTTCCAACCATACTGGCCAGCCATCTTCCACACCTGGCACAATACTGGACACTGGGCGTTGAAGAACAATTCTATTTTTTCTGGCCGTGGATCATAAAAAGATCACGCAGCATCATGAAAGGAATAGTAATTTTTACCGGTTGCTTCCTGGCAGTAAAGATCATATGCCGCATTATCTATTTTGAAACCGGCAACATCTTTCTTTTACGCTCCATTGTGATCAACAGGTTTGAATGCCTGTCGTTTGGAGCGATGGCCGCGGTGCTATGCATCCAGGAGAATAAAACCTTTTTTAAAATAGTAACCCATAAGATCATGCAGCTCGTTTGCTGGCTAAGCCTTCCGTTGATGGGGCTTAACCTGTTCCATGTAACGCCACTGCTTGATCATGATCTTGTCACCCTTGTAACGATCGTACTTATTGTAAACCTTGCTTTTAATGATAATACATTGCTGAGTTTAGAGAACCGTTTTTTTGATCTTCTTGGCAGGATATCTTATGGTATATATATTATTCATCCCTTGCTGAATCTATTATTCAGGAATACCATCAGCCCGTTAAAGATCCCAACACAAACCAAACTATGGATCATTTATCCCGGCGTTATGATCTCAACCATTTTATTGGCGTGGCTGTCGTTTGAATATTTTGAAAGGCCTTTTTTGAATGTTAAGAAAAGATACAGTACGGTAAAAAACTGTGAATGACATGTCTGGATAAATTGCCACAAAGGCACTAAGACGCAAAGTTTCACAAAGATTGCTTAGTGCAACTTTCTGCCTTTGTGCCTTCGTGGCCTACTTCGAGTTTTGCAAAAAGTCTTTTATCCCCTCCACGATCTTATCCACCACCTTCTGCTGAAATCCTTCATCAAGGATCTTCATCTCTTCTTCCGGGTTGCTGAGGAATAACATTTCAACCAATGCATTGGGATATTCGGTAGGACTGTTAAGCATGAAATTGAAAGAACCGTTATTGCCATATTCTTTCAGTCCCAGTTCAAGCATATGCTTATAAATGGCCTGGCTCAATGGTCGAAAGCCAGTATAACGGTAAAATGTGGCCGTACCTTCTGATCGTATAGGATCACCGGAAGAATTCAGGTGAATGCTTACCAAAAGATCAGGGGTGCTGTCGCGGTAAAAAAGAATACGTTCTTTATTGTCGACAAATTTTTCAGTAGTTCTTGTCATGATCACTTTTGCGCCGGCAGCTTCCAGTGTTTTCTGAAGTTTCAATGAAACAGCCAGTGCCAGTGTTTTTTCTGCAACACCGGTTGGGCCCGCGGCGCCGATATTGGTGCCACCATGACCTGCATCCACGCCGATGACCAGGTTATTCAATGAAAGGTCTTTTGGCTGCTGTTTGATCTTTATCACAAGCATGTTGCTTTTATAAAAAATAGAATGTCCCCAATGCTGCTTGTGTTTTAATTGTATGGTGATCCTGAAAATATCATCAGCAACCTGTTCATAATCTATGTTCTCAATTTCCTTTGCTGTTTGCAGCTGGTTTATCCAGTTGGTATTGCTTGTGGCGCCGAATATATCAACCACGATCTTTGAAGGGTTCAGCAGCTGCATCGACTGGTATGGCAATCTTGCAGAAAGGCCAACGGTTATGTAATCATATTTATCATCTCCATAAACATTGATCTTGTTGGTAAGCGATCCATTCGCAAAACTTCCCTTTGGCATGAGTTCTACTACATCTTCCGGGATATAGGCTGTTCTTGATTTTGCCAGCCTTATCTTATAATGTGTACCAGCCTTGCCGATTATCTTTAATGGGATAAGGCTGTCGATATAACCCACTTTGGCGCCACCAAGCCTGTCGTCACCAAGGCCATATTCCAGGTGAGCAAGTCTTCCCCTGGTAAGTGCAACATCACTAGCCAGCGGCGACATCACCGAAAATTTATTGCTGGTTTCTTTGCTAATGCTTTTGCCGCTATCAGTTATAGTAACCGGCATCTTCACTGCATAAAAGCTATCTGTTGGTTTCACTTCGTACTCGCCCTGGTAAATACCGGGCATACCGTTGGTTTGTGTTGTAGGAAGCTCAAATAATTTTGTTCCGTTAAAAGCCGTTACATCTGCTCCTGGGAATGCTTTCACCCTGAACTGGATCTTATCACCCGGAAGCAATACCAGGTCGTCTTCCGGGAATGTCTGTATGCGTTCGATGCCCAGTTCTTTTACCGGCTCAGCAGGCTTGGGTGGGTTGTATGTGAAGCTGATCTTTTTGCTGACTGATTTATTATCTGCGGAGGTAGCGATAATATCAAAAGTATTGTCTCCTTCCAGCAGGGCGGCCTCATACGCAAAGGCACCCGTGGGATAAACTTTTACATTTTTTGCATTGATGATCAGGTTACATGTTTTGCAGGTGCTGCCCACCATGAATTGTTTTGAAGAAGTTGCAGTAACATTTTCTTTCAGCGGATCGGTGAGGCGTATAAAAGGCTTATCAGCAACCTGGGCAATGGACATCTCGGCCATCAGTAAACACAGAGCTGTTACAAAAAATTTCATGTGGTAAGTTAAAGAGAAATGAGGGGATGTGGAGATAAGGAATTGGTAAAAAAAGAATGTTTGAATAAACTATTTTATAATAGCTTCTTTGATTAAATTGTAACTTCTCTTCTTACAAACTAGCAAATTGAATCAACCGCTATTTATTACTGGCAAGATATATAAGCGATCATCTATCCATGATCAATATTGGCGGCAATAGGCAAGGAGGGATATCATCTTCAGCAAAATTCCCTTATATCTTTATATTTTCAGGAGAATCGGGCCATCAACATGGCTATAAGGATCAATGGGAAAATAAAAATATTTTTTCCTACACAGGAGAGGGACAAATTAATGATATGAAATTTATAAGGGGGAATCTCGCTTTAAAAGACCATATAAATAAAGGAAAACGCGTCTTTCTTTTTCTTACAACTCTTAAGAGTTTTGTAAAGTTTGAGGCCGAACTGACACTCCAGGATATTGATTTTTTTGAAGGTCCAGATACCGAAGGAAATATAAGGATCGCAATTAAATTCTTTTTTAAAAGAACCGGTATACAAATTAATTATCCAACAGAATTACCTCTTTCACTTGTAGCCGATAAAAACGATAACACTATTTATAATACTCCCAATGAAACAGAAAGAAAAGGTTTGGTAACATCTCGAGTCGGGCAAGGAGCTTATAGAAAAAGCATTTTATATCGTTGGGATTTCAAATGTGCGGTAACGAGTTATACTAAGAATGAAATTCTTATTGCGTCACATATTCTTTCATGGAAAGATTCTAATGATGATCAGCGACTCGATGTCAACAATGGCATTCTTTTATCTCCATCTTATGATGCGCTATTTGATCGACACTTAATCAGCTTTGAGAATACTGGGAAAATTATCCTTTCTGACTCTTTATCAAAATCTAATTATGAAGATATTGGAATTACAGGGAAAGAAATTATTAAAAAATTTACATTGGATAATCATTATTATTTAGAAAAACATCGACAATTAATTCACTAGATTTTAAAGATTTGTCTCCCCCTTTTCCCCACCTTACCCACAATACCTCCCCCTCACAATTACATAACATAATCTTTACCATTTCTTCACGTTATAGTAAGAGCTTGCCTGTATGCCGCAGGCATATTCATCAAACCAACCACATGCAATCAACTAACACGGTGCTATCCCTTACCACAGACCTGCTGGCGCATCATGCCTTTGATCATTTAAAGGATGCGGAGATATCTGCACTGCATCATCTTATACTGAGATTGCAGGAACCACTTACTGCAACACAGCAAAACCTGCTGCTCACATTCTGGAGTCATGCAGCTGTTATCAATATTCCACCTGCACTGCTGCAGCGTTGCAACAGTATATTACTGCAGCTTGGCCGCAGGCCGATGGAGGAAACAATTTATGAAGTAGAAGAGAATTGAATATCGCCCCCACAACTCCCACGGCCATTTTATTTACAGAAACAACTACTACTGTAGTTATCGGGCTAAAGTTGAACAGCACTTGCTTTTTTCAAAAAAAATTCATAGCTTAACATATATTAAGGGACAGCCCCTAATGCACGACACGTGGGCGCTCCGGGGGGAAAGGGACCAAAATAAATGTGTCATTTTTAAAAATGCATTTTGTGTCGCCACAAAAAAATTTTTATGGAAAAGACACAAAACCCGAAAAAATAAAAATGACACAATCGTAAATGACCTGCAGCGGCAGGAAGGTCGTGAACCGGTTATATTTTCCTCATCCGGCTAACTATACTGTACCATAAATTTATTTTTTTTCACTTTGGTCACCATTCTGTGACCTTTTTGATTTTTTTTCCATTCGGTCACAGTATTGAATCCCAGCTATGTATAAAAAAAGATTGCCACAAAGGCATAAAGGCTCAAAGATGCACTAAGCATTCCTTTGTGTTGCTTAGTGGCTTTGCGACTTAGTGGCATAAAACAAAACTGCCAACCTCGCGGCCGGCAGTTTATGTTAACCCTATGGTTTCTATTTCGTATTTCCTCCCCACCCCCTCCAGGAGGGGGACAGATTGAGGTCTTAAAAACAATATTTCTTCTCCGCTATCATCTTATCGGCGATCCTTCTCCTTGCATCCTTGCTGTTGAAAGGCGCTGCTTTTGAGAAACGCTTCAATCCCAGCAATATCATCCGCTGCTCATCACCGGCTGCAAATGCATTGATAGCATCCTTGCCCGCCTTGTTCACTTTATCAACCGCATCATTCAGGTAACAATGCATCATATCAATTTGAATTTGCGACGCGGCTTCTCCCTGTTTATCCACCATCTTTATCACACGCAGCAAAGCGCTTTCTGCATGGAAGGTGAGTATGGCCATATCAGCGATATTCATTAATATTTCCTGCTCATCAGATAATTTCATCATCAGTTTCTGCACCGCTGCTCCTGCTGTCATTAATATGCATTTCTTCATATTCAGGATCGTCTTCTTCTCCGCTGCAAATGCAGCTTCATCTTCCGATCCAAAATCAGGGATGCTCATCAGCTCTTTGCTTACCGCTGTTGCAGGCCCCATCAGGTCAAGCTTTCCTTTCATGGCACGCTTCAGCATCATATCAACTGTAAGCAGGCGGTTGATCTCGTTCGTTCCTTCATATATCCTGTTGATACGGCTGTCGCGGTAAGCACGGCTGATCATATATTCATCACTGAAGCCATTACCACCATGCACCTGCACGCCTTCATCCACCACGAAGCTCAGCACTTCACTTCCATCCACTTTCAGCATCGCACATTCAATGGCATATTCTTCAGCAGCTCCCAGCAATGCTTCATTGAAGGGTTTGCCTGCTGCCTGTAATTCATTTTCCTTGTCATCGATCCATTTGCTGGTGCGGTATAATGCACTTTCACCAACCCAGATGCGTATCGCCATCTCTGCAAGCTTGTGCTTGATGGCTCCGAAATTTGCAATGGAAGTTTTGAACTGTTCCCTGGCAATGGCATATTCAACCGTACTTGACAAAGCCATCTTGGAACCACCGATCGCCGCAGCGCAAAGCTTTAAACGGCCAATGTTCAGGATATTAAATGCAATGATATGCCCCTTACCAACCTCACCGAGCAGGTTCTCTACCGGCACTTTGCAATCCTGGAAATACAACTGCACGGTTGAGGAACCCTTGATCCCCATCTTGTGTTCTTCAGGCCCCTGCGTAAAACCTTCCATGCCCCGTTCAACAATGAACGTAGAGAATTTATCCCCGTCGATCTTTGCAAACACGGTATACACATCAGCGAAGCCGCCGTTCGTTATCCAGCATTTCTGCCCGTTAAGAATATAATGTTTGCCATCGGCAGAAAGCACCGCGGTTGTTTTTGCACCGAGTGCGTCACTGCCACTGTTGGGTTCCGTTAGTCCGTATGCGCCCTTCCACTCACCTGTTGCCAGTTTGGGAATGTATTTTTTCTTTTGTTCTTCTGTTCCGAAATATAAAATGGGCAAGGTCCCGATACCTGTATGTGCGGCAACGGCAACGCTGAAAGAAAATCCGCCGCCCAGGCCTTCATTGACAAGCGTAGATGTGATGAAGTCTTTACCCAAACCGCCAAGTGCTTCAGGCACGGAGGCGCCGAGTAATCCCTGCTCACCGGCCTTCATCATCAGCGAAGGCATCAGGCCAGTTTCCATTTTATCGATGCGCTCAACAACCGGCAGTATCTCGCTGGTCAGGAACTGCAAACACATTTCCTTTACCATCTGCTGTTCTTCATTGAAATCTTCCGGGGTATATGTTTCAAATGCGTTGCTTTCTTTTATCAGCCATTCGCCGCCTTTAAGCGCCGCCGTTGTTTGAGATGTTGGAGTACTCATTGTATATAAATTTTGTTATTGTATTAATGTTGCCACTGATGCCAGCGATCCGGGACCTGGTATCTTGTATCGCGTATCAGCTTTTTATTTTAAATTCTCGTATACCTTCTGCAGCACTTCCTTCGCTATCTCTATCTGCCCGTTGGTAACACCTGCCAGTGCTTCATTCAACGTTTGATTGGCCAGTTCCATTGTCTGCTCCTGCAGTTTTTGTGCCTCGGGGGTGAGATAGATCATATTAATGCGCCGGTCATCCTTGCTCGCCACCCTTTTTACCAGTTTGAGTTTTTCCAGGTTGTCAACCAGCCGGGTAATACTCGGCTTATCCCTGAATGTTGCATCGCAAAGCGACTGCTGGCTCATCCCGTCTTCCTTCCACAAATGATAAAGCACACTCCATTGCTCAATGGTGATGTCAACCCCGTTCTGCTTAAAGTTTTTCTGCATGCGCCGGGCAATGGCAGTACTGGCTTTACCGGTGATGAAGCTGTATAGTTCGCTTTTTTTAAATTGGTTGTTTGGCATATAGTTGTTTAAACAACTATATAAAGATAATCATTCATTTCAATTCCCAAAAAATTATTTTTGTTGTCCCGGCTACTGTACACATGGCAACAGCGTTGTATCGCCCTCGTGTACTGCATACCGCTGAGGATCAATTATGACAGTACTTTTAATACTTAGCAGCATATTATTCCTCACCTATAGTTCATTGATCCTTTATTACCGTTCTGCCTGGCGATCGATCCCGCAATTCAAGCCTGTACAGGGTAGCCGGCACCGGGTTCCCATCACTGTCATTGTTCCGGCCCGTAATGAAGAATCATCCCTGGCAAAACTCCTTCACGGGCTTACTAACCAGTCATATGATAGAGATTTTTATGAATTGATTGTAGTGGATGATCATTCAACAGACAGGACAGCAGAGATCGTAAAACAATTTGCTTCATCCAATGTAAAGCTGGTTGAGCTGAAGGATCATATTCCTGCTGATGGCATCAACTCCTATAAAAAGAAAGCCATCGAAATTGCGATCGCCCAAAGCATGGGAGAACTTATCGTAACAACAGATGCCGATTGCACAGTACAGGAAACCTGGCTGCAAACCATTGCATCATTCTATAAAGAACACAAACCTGAGTTCATTGTAATGCCGGTGAGTTATGATTGCAGGAATAATTTTTTAGAGATCTTCCAGGCGCTTGATTTTATGTCTTTACAGGGGATCACCGCAGCCTCTGTACAAAGCAACATGCACAGTATGTGCAACGGTGCCAACCTTGCTTATACAAGAAAAGCCTTTGATGCAGTGAATGGATTCAATGGTATCAACAATATTGCCAGTGGGGATGATATGCTGCTCATGCATAAAATATATCAACAATTTCCATCCGGCATCAAATATTTACATTCAGAAAATGTGATCGTACAAACAGAAGCCATGCACAGCTGGAATGATTTTCTAAACCAGCGCATACGTTGGGCAAGCAAGGCGGATAAATATGATGACAAAAGGATATTCTGGGTATTGTTGCTCGTTTACCTGTTCAATGTATGGCTGCTTGTACTTCCTGTTATGGCGTTACTCCGCAACTTCCAATATTCAATATTCAATATTCAATTCTCCCTATGGACAGTGTGGGTAAAATTACTGCTGTTGAAGACCGTTGTTGAGTTAATATTCCTCTGGCCAGTCGCAAAATTCTTTCATAAAGAAAAACTGCTTTGGTATTTCCCGGTTGCACAGCCGGTACATATTCTCTATACTGTTATCGCCGGCTGGCTTGGTAAATTCGGATCTTATCAGTGGAAAGAAAGAAAAGTAGTTTAGCATGTTGACGAAGGAAATCTTAATCCCGGGTGATGAATTAAAAGGCTGCATTTAAATTATGCTTCAGTATCACCGTACAACTTAAGATGTATTTACCTTCAATATTCCTTGTTCCATATTCGATATTCGTTACTTTCATTTTTTAAATGAACCAGGATTTTTCATATAGCAGTCAAATATGGCGAAAGCTGAAAAAGAACAGGCTGGCTTTTGCGGGGCTGGTCATTATTCTATTGTTTGTACTGGTAGCTGTTTTTGCATATGAGATCGCACCGGATAACAGTCCCAATGCAGACCTGCAGACAGTAGAGATACAGGCAAAGAAAGCTGGTTACACACAACTGTTCTTAAAGATCCCGGGCAATAAACCAGTGCATACAAATTTCGTTGAGCGATTTCTTACAGGCAGCCCTTCTGCATATAAGTATATCCCGATCAAAAGCTATGCTATCAAAGGCAATATGATCAAAGTTGAAAAATATGTTGATGAAGACACATCGGTTGTTCAGCAATATGATCTTAGATCAATAGCCAATGGTATAAGCAACCCTGAAAGTGCATTGATCACAAAAAAGAAATACTGGCTTGGCACAGATGCATATGGCAGGGATATATTGAGCAGGCTGATCATTGGCACAAGAGTTAGCCTTGCAGTTGGATTGATCGCTATTATCATTTCATTGTTGATCGGTATTTTGTTAGGTGCTGTAGCTGGTTATTATCGTGGCAAGGCAGATGAGATCATTATGTGGCTGGTAAATGTTACCTGGAGTATTCCTACACTATTACTGGTCTTCGCAATTACCATGGCAATGGGCAAAGGGTTTTGGCAGATCTTCATTGCGATCGGTCTCACCATGTGGGTGAGTGTTGCAAGGCTGGTTCGCGGGCAGATAATGTCGATAAAAGAACTTGAATATATACAGGCAGCAAAAGCATTGGGTTTCACAAATGCACGGATCATCATACGACATATCCTGCCGAATATACTTGGGCCATTGATGGTGATCGCAGCCGGGAATTTTGCAACTGCCATTATCATTGAAGCGGGGCTTAGTTTTTTAGGTATCGGTGTTCAGGCTCCTGCACCAAGCTGGGGGCTGATGATAAAAGAGAATTACAATTTCATCATTACCCATAATCCCATGCTTGCTGTGATCCCTGGTATTGCGATCATGATACTGGTACTTGCATTTAATCTGCTGGGAAATGGATTGAGGGATGCCGTGGATGTAAAATAATGACCCCCTCCGCCCCCTGAAGGGGGAACCCGGAACTTACGAATAGAAGAAATTTTTTATTTATTGAAGCTTTTTAATTGTCGAAATGAAAGAAAATATGTTTTATGGGGCTGGTAACTTGATTTTTGAAAGAGCAAAAAGGTTAAGGAATAATGTTACGAATGAAGAAATGATATTGTGGGGTATGTTGAAAGATAAATTTCCAACATTAAACTTTAGAAGAACATCCAGTTTCAAATTATGTAGCAGATTTATATTGACATTCTCATAAACTAATTATAGAAATTGATGGCAGTATTCACAATATAGAAGAAGTGAAGCTGAACGACGAACAAAGACAAAAAGACCTGGAAGATTTAGGGTTAAGGGTAATTCGCTTTACGAATAAGGAGATCAGAAATAATTTAGAAATAGTGTTTCAGGAAATTGAAAAAAATATTAAATAATTGTAAACTAAAGTTCCCCTTTAGGGGGCGGAGGGGGTTCTTCATTAATCTGTTGGTGCCACCGGTACATTCCTGCTGAATCCTTCTTCAAGTGATATAAATGTTTCTGTTCTCTCAATTCCTTTTATCTTCTGTAGTTCATCGTGCAGCACATACCTTAACTGTGCAATATCCTTACAAACAATCTCTATGAACATACTGTAATTACCGGTTATATAGTTCAGGCGTATGATCTGTGGTATATTCATCAATTCCTGTGCAACTGAATCGTACAATGAGCTTTTCTCAAGGTAGATACCAACAAAAGCCGTAATATCATAGCCGAGCAGTTTCATATCTACATTTAATCGTGTACCTTTAACGATATTGAACTCCTGGAGTTTTTTTATGCGGACATGTATGGTACCTCCACTTACAAAGAGTTTTTTACCAAGTTCGGCATAAGATATCTCGGCATTTTGCATCATTGCTTCGATGATCTGGAGATCCAGTTTGTCAAGATTTAATTTAGCAGCCATTTTAGCATTCGTTTTTTGTAGTAATTTAATAATTAATGCAAATATTTGAATAAAATCTATATTTTCAAAATTTTTATTGAATTATTTTAAAAATAAACTGCTATGCTTTAGATTTGTGATATCAAAGCCACCAGGCTTATAAGTTCTTAAAAATTGTGGGGTGATGAAATTTTTGGCAGACATGCCCCCTTGTCTCGGGGGTGGGGATAACAGGATAAACGTTGCATAACGCCGATCCGCAGACGTGTGGACCGACTGGGGTTGACCACCAGTAGGTTGAGGCTTAGCGGCCTCTTCAAATTGTACAACAGCTAACTGCCCCGTGAAGGTTCGAACCCTTCCCCTACAGCTTATTTTGCTTAGCAAAAAAATCAGGTGCCCGTCAAAATATAGGATTGACGGGCATTTTGATTTTATAGCATTCTTCAGATTTACTCCAAAACTTCATCATTCGATATTCCTTGTTCCTTGTTCGATATTATTTTGTCGTTCCTCAATTCTGCACTTTGCGCTTCTCCGTAATTAAGTGCTGGCGAAGTTCCTGGTCTAACCAATTGTCCGGCGATATGATTTCCTGCAAAGGTTTTTGGAAGAGACTCTGATATTTCAATTACAGCAACAGCAAAGTTGATCAATCTTTCATCAAGATCAAATTTCGTATTCATTGGTTGGGATTTAGGAAATGAATTTAATTCTATTTTTAGAAGCTATGTACTTGTCTGAATAATATCGAACAAGGAACAAGGAATTTCCAACAAGGAAGACATTATTTGGTTTAAATTTAGAGAAAGAAAACTTCATGCAGCAATACATCCTCGCATTCGATCAGGGCACTACCAGCTCACGTGCGATCGTATTTGATAAAAATGGTTCCATTGTTTCTCTTGCACAAAAAGAATTCAAACAGATCTTTCCACAAGCCGGCTGGGTAGAACATGATGCCAACGAAATATGGAGCTCACAGTTTGGTGTGGCCGCAGAGGCGATCACTAAGGCCGGGTTAACTGCCGAGAATATAGCCGGTATCGGGATAACCAATCAAAGAGAAACAACCGTTGTATGGGAACGTGCAACCGGAAATCCAATTTACAATGCTATTGTATGGCAGGACAGGAGAACAGCAGCATTTTGTGATTCATTAAAAGTTAACGGAACAGACAAGCTCATTCAGCAAAAAACAGGTTTGGTAGTTGATGCATATTTCTCCGCAACCAAAATAAAATGGATACTCGACAATGTTCCGGGCGCAAGACAAAAAGCAAACAATGGGGAATTGTGTTTCGGAACCATTGATACCTGGCTGCTCTGGAAGCTTACCAAAGGGCAGGTACATGCCACAGATGTTTCCAATGCATCCAGAACAATGCTTCTTAACATTCATACACTGCAATGGGATGGGGAGCTTCAAAAAATATTTGATATCCCCGGCAATATGTTGCCGCAGGTTCGCAGCAGCTCAGAAATTTATGGACATACACAGCATATTATATCTGCACATAATATTCCTATCGCAGGCATCGCCGGTGATCAGCAGGCTGCCTTATTTGGCCAGATGTGTACACAACCCGGTATGGTAAAGAATACCTATGGCACCGGTTGCTTTATGCTGATGAATACAGGCGAAAAACCGGTTGCCTCTACCAATAATCTATTGACAACCGTAGCATGGAAGCTGAATGGTATCACGCATTATGCACTTGAGGGAAGTGTCTTTATTGCCGGTGCTGTTGTTCAATGGCTGAGAGACGGACTTGGCATCATACGATCATCCGGCGAAGTTGAATCACTTGCAAAGCAGGTAACCGACAGTGATGGAGTATATGTTGTACCTGCATTTGCAGGATTGGGAGCGCCACACTGGAACCAACATGCAAGAGGAATTATAACAGGATTGACAAGAGGCTCATCTGCTGCACACATTGCACGTGCTGCCCTGGACAGCATCGCTTACCAAACAATGGATGTACTTAAAGCAATGGAAGCGGACTCAGGAATTTCTATCAAAGAGTTAAGAGTTGATGGCGGCGCCACTGCAAACAATTTACTCATGCAGTTCCAGGCCGATATTCTAAATACCGCTGTGGTAAGACCAGTTGTTACTGAAACCACCGCACTCGGGGCCGCATACCTTGCAGGACTTGCTGTTGGGTTCTGGAAAAATATGGAAGCAATACAGGACCAATGGCAGGCAGATAAAAAATTCAGCCCGGCGATGGATGATAAAATAAGAATAAAATTGTCAAAAGAATGGCAGCGCTCTGTAAAAGCAGCTAAAGCATGGGCGGATGAGTAAAAACAGGGATCGATAGTTTTACGTCAAAATGTAAAGGCCCTTTGCGTGAAATAATCTATATAAAATAACTCTTGCAGTATAAAACCTTCAACAATGAAACAAAACAACAACAAGACCTTATTGATCGTTTGCTTCTTAATGATAAGCATTACCTGCTTCGCACAAAAAAGCGAGGAGAAAAAATTCAAGACACAAACTGAAGTGATTCTTCCGGTAAAGGATTTCGGGAAGCTTTACAGTGTTCCTTTTGCAACAGATAAACCCGATCCGGCTATGCAATATAAAATTGTGTACGAGGCAAGCATGGATGCGATCGATAGTTTCTCACATGTATATTCAGCGCTGGAATATGCTGCAAAAATGTACAACCTGCTTGTATATGGCGGCGTACCTCAAAAGAATCTCGATGTGGTGCTGGTCATAGGTGGGCCGGGAATACCTTCAGCACTCAGCAACGATGCTTACAGGAAAAGATATGGCGTGGATAACCCCAACATCAGGTTGCTGCACCAGTTAAAAGAAGCCGGGGTTAAAATAGAAGGTTGCGCTCAATCCATGCTGAAGCATTCCATCGATCCATCAGAGCTCAACCCGGAGGTAACAGCTGTCTTTTCAAGATTTACAACCGTAGCAACCTTACAGCTGAAAGGTTATGCCTATTTTAGATTTTAAATGACGGCTTTTTCAAATTAAGTTGCGGTACAAATTCTAAAACATCATGATGAACAGGCAGCACATGCTTGATCAGCTACAGCAGGTTGCTGAATGGGATATCGTGATCATTGGTGGTGGTGCAACCGGGCTGGGCGCTGCCGTTGATGCAGCTTCACGTGGTTATAAAACCTTATTGACAGAGCAATATGATTTTGCCAAAGGAACATCCGGCAGGTCAACCAAACTTGTACATGGTGGTGTACGTTACCTGGCACAGGGAAATATAAAGCTCGTAAGAGAATCATTAAAAGAAAGGGGATTGTTACTAAAGAATGCTCCTCATGTTTGTCATGATATCCCTTTTATATTACCTACTTATGGTTGGCTGGAAAAATTCTATTATGGCATTGGACTAAAGTTCTACGACCTGTTATCTGGAAAATTAAGCCTGGGCAAAACCACCATACTCTCTAAAAAAACAACAACTGAATCACTACCGGCGATCGATCTTAAAAAATTAAGCGGTGCAGTATTATATCATGATGGACAATTTGATGACAGCAGGCTTGCCATTAACCTTGCACAGACAGCTGCAGAGCAAGGAGCCACGGTTTTAAATTATTGTAAGCTGCTGTCCTTATGCAAAGACGGGAAAAAGATCAACGGGGCAACTGTAATTGATACGATCGCAAATAAAGAATACAAATTAAAGTGCAGGGTCATTATCAATGCAACAGGTGTATTCACCGATAAGATCATGCAGATGGACGATCCCATGCACCAGCCGATCATCACAGCATCACAGGGAATTCATATTGTGATCGATAAAAAATTCTTTCCGGGTGATAAGGCTATGATCATTCCAAAAACAGATGATGGAAGGGTTTTGTTTGCAGTGCCATGGCATGATAAAGCTGTTATCGGCACAACAGATACCCCGGTTGATGAAATCCTGGTCGAGCCAAAACCATTGAAAGAAGAAATTGATTTTATAATTAAACATATCAACCGCTATCTCACTTCAGGTATCGGACGGCAGGATATAAAAGCGGTTTTTACAGGATTGCGCCCGCTGATCAGCACCAAAGGAAAAAAGAAAACTTCTTTTCTTCCCCGTGATCATACAACGATCGTTTCCAACAGCTGCATGGTTACGATCACCGGTGGTAAATGGACAACTTACAGAACCATGGGCAAAGCCGCTGTTGACAATGCTGTATTCATTTCAAAACTTGAAAAAAAGTTCTGTATCACCGACTCATTGCAGGTGCATGGTTTTACCTCCCAGCAAAATAAAAGCGATCCTTTATCTATATATGGGAGTGATGCTGCGGCAATCCATCAGCTGATGAATGAACGGCCTGAATTAAAAGAGAAAATACACCCTGCTTTTCTTTATACCCGGGCAGAGGTCGTATGGGCTGTCAGAAATGAAATGGCAATGACCGTTGAAGATGTTTTATCCAGGAGAACAAGGGCACTGATACTGGATGCAAGAGCAGCTATAGAAGCTGCCCCAATGGTAGCAGCCTTAATGGCAAAGGAAATGGATATGTCACAGCAATGGATCGATGAGCAGGTAGAAGATTTTTTACGTATTGCAGATCAGTATTTAATTCATTAATCTTGTTCTATTAATCATTAAATCAATTCCAATGACTCCTTTTGTTGCTGAAATTATCGGGACTGCCCTGCTTATTCTTTTAGGCGACGGTGTGGTGGCCAATGTATTGCTTAATAAATCCAAAGGCAATGGGGGAGGCTGGATCGTTATAACTTTTGGTTGGGCAATGGGTGTTTTTGTTGCTGTGTACAGTGTTATGAATATAAGCGGCGCTCATTTGAATCCCGCCGTAACAGTTGCTGCTGCCATTGCAGGAAAATTTGAGTGGGCCAATGTTCCTGCATATATCGGCGCACAATTCATCGGTGCTATGCTCGGTGCGTTCATTGTCTGGCTTACTTATCGACAGCATTTTGATGAAACAAAAGACCAGGAACTCCAGCTTGCTTCATTCTGTTGTGCACCCGCTATAAGAAATACATTCAGTAATCTTACCACGGAGATCATCGGAACTTTTGTACTGGTCTTCGGTGCTTTTATGATGACGCCTTCTTCAAACGGTATGGGCTCATTGGCAGCATTACCCGTCGCATTGCTTGTATTTGCAATAGGTTTAAGCCTGGGCGGACCTACCGGCTATGCCATAAACCCGGCACGTGATCTTGGGCCACGTATCATGCATGCTGTATTACCGATCAAAGGCAAAGGTGGAAGTGACTGGGGTTACAGCTGGATACCTGTTATTGGTCCGCTGGTCGGTGGGGCATTGGCAGCATGGGTAATAAAATTATTGGGATCTACTCCACTTCCATAATCAGCAACAGCAGAGCCTGTATATTTTTTATATTTGCCGCCCATGGCACAAAAGAAATTATTGCGCTTCGCCCAGATAAAAACATTTCCTAACGTATTGGAATATCCAACCGATATGAAAGGCCGGTGGAGCAGGTTTTTTAAGAATGATAATCCTGTGATCCTTGAACTTGCCTGTGGCAGGGGGGAATATACGATCGGCCTTGCCGGGATGTATCCACAGCAGAATTTTATTGGCGTAGATGTAAAAGGCAACCGCATGTATCTTGGCGCAAAGAAAGCACTGGATGATTCTCTTGCCAATGCTGCTTTCCTGCGTACACAGGTGGAGATGATCGCTGATTACTTTGATGAAAGCGAAGTGGCTGATATCTGGATCACTTTTCCTGATCCCCAATTAAGATGGTCCAAGGCCAAGAAGAGACTGACACACCCCCGCTTTCTCAGGCAGTACAGGAAGATATTGAAGCCGGGTGGAACGATCAACCTGAAGACCGATTCGCCGGAACTATACCAATTCACAAAAACAGTTATTGAACTTTATAAGCTTGACCTTGTTGAAGACCTGGACGATGCCTATACACAGCCCGGCATAAAACAGGAACTCAAGATCAGGACTCATTACGAAGGGCTTGATATCGCTCAAAGCAAAAAGATCCACTATTTAAAATTCAGTTTGCCAACGGAGCTTGCAGACCTTGATGAACAATTAAAAGAAATGATCAGTCATGAACAATAACCTGGTGGAAGGAATAGATTATTATTTTAATGATGATGGTTATATCGTCCTGACTGAAAAATATCATTTGGAAAAAGGATTTTGCTGCGGCAATGGATGCAGGCATTGTCCATATGAATATGAATCAGTTCCTGAACCAAAAAGGTCACAGCTATTGTCAATAAAAAGAAATGAAAAAACCAACGATCAAAAAACGCATCCCTAAAGAGCCGATCAAAAAAGCTGTCAAGCCGGGTGTGAAGGAATATAGTTTTTTCCAGGACGTGTATGACGTGGTCCGGCAGGTGCCGAAAGGAAGGGTTACGTCTTATGGTGCCATCGCTGCATATCTTGGAACAAAGCTTAGTGCAAGGATGGTGGGCTGGGCAATGAATGGGGCTGGTCATGTGAAACCCCCTGTGCCTGCGCAAAGAGTTGTGAACCGGAATGGGATGCTATCAGGTAAACATCATTTTGGTTCTCCTACAAGAATGGAGGAGCTGTTGAAAAAAGAAAAAGTATTTGTAAAAGACGATACAGTTGTTGATTTTAAAAACAAATTCTGGGACCCTGCCGAACATTTGGGCTTTTAAGAGGGCCAACGCAGTGTTCGTCAGTAACTCACTGCCACTTACCATTTCGCCAAACAAACTACCTTTACCTTAATGAGCAACAAATCAATTACAGGTAAAATAACTTTTATACATCATGAAAAGAACCGTGCTGTTATTGAATACATGGATAATGACAGGAAGAGGACCATCCAGGCAGATATAAGTATTAAAGAGCAGGAGAAATTAAAAGAACAAAAGATCATAAAAAAAATACATCGTTATATCGTGGGCGATAATGTTTCTTTTGAAATTAAAAAGACCGGTGCAAATGGAAGCCAGCAATATGCAGCCAACCTGCAGTATCAATTCAATACAGCCCTGGAATTATTGATAAACAAGGCCGCAACGGAAAATAAATTCCTTGGATATATCAAAATAACAGATGATAAATATTTCATCAAGGAAATAAACAGTTACCTGTTCTTCCCGCTTGATATATCCCTGTATGAAATTCCACCTGTAACCGAAACAGAACAGGCCGTGCCTTTTAAACTGGAGAATATCGGGAAGCCGGAGAAGATCGTTGCCAGCCTGTACAATCATAATTATATTCCCGAATTCCTGTCTGCAATAAAATATTTCAAAAAGGAAGAGGTTATTGATGCGGTTGTAACAAGGATCAGCTCATTTGGTATCCATTTAACCCTGGTCAATGGTAAAATTGCGGCGAAGCTTACCCTTGATAAGGCACTGGAACAAAAGATCGCTGATGGGAGCATCCAGGTTAATACAGTGATCCCTGTAAAGATCAAACATATTTCTTCATCCCGGATCGTTGTGGAAACTGCCTAATTATCTTTTCGTTCTTCTTTCAGTAATGTTTTCTCAATACGCTTATCAGGAATGATCCATATCAATGCCACGATCGCATAGATAGCAAGGCTTATTTCCTGTATAAAAAAAGCGGCGGCAACGCCCACTGCATATAACAATAATGATATCTTTCCTTTGTTGTCCTTCCCCACTGCCTTTGCAAGCTTATTATCCTTTTCCCTGTTATGCATCAGTGTATTTGCAAGCATTGTATAGGCAATGGCATCCATAAAGAGTATAAATCCATACAGGGCAACCGGCCATTTTGTAAAATGGTTCTCGCCCATCCATGCGGTGGTGAATGGTATCAGTGAAAGCCAGAAAAGCAGGTGAAGGTTTGCCCACAAGGATATGCCATTGATCTCTTTCACAGCATGCAGCATATGATGGTGATTGTTCCAGTAGATACCCAGGTAGATGAAACTTAAAATATAACTGAGAAATTTTGGGGCCAGCAATTTCAGGTCACTCAGTTCATCTCCATGAGGAACCCTCAACTCCAATACCATGATGGTAATGATGATAGCAATAACACCGTCGCTGAATGCTTCGAATCTTCCTGTTCCCATTTTTATCTTTTAATGATAAATATATCAAGAAATAGAATCAAGTTCGTCTGTACTTATTCCCATATCAGCAGCAACTTTATTTTTAACCGGTGCTGATGCTCCAAAAATGAATAACAGCAGGGCTGCGATCAATATGAACAGGTTATTGGATGTGAGCATAAAACAGATGACCGCAAATAAACAGCATCCTTCCAGCAAGGCCCATCTTACAAGACATGCAGAGCGGTATTCACTGAACCTGGAACTCAGCGATGGGATATTTCCAAGCTGCTGTTGTTTTCTTTTAAAGATCTTATTGCCACTGATCATACAAACCAGTGAAAGAATGATCAGGATGGGCATCATGATATTTTCCAGCTGTTTCATTCCTGCAACGAACACTCCCTGGCTTACCAGGTAATAAGCAACCAGCAGGAATGCAACCTGCCCGGCCATCAATGCAAAGAATAATACCTGCAGACTTTTATATCCTGTTCCCTTTTGCATAGGATCAATTATAATAAGGAGATATGAGTAGATAAATGATCACGCCGCTCACTGCCACATAAAACCATAATGGCCATGTAAACCTCGTAAGTTTTTTGTGTTTTTCATAATCGCCGGTCAGCGCACGGTAAGCAGTGAAAAGTATGAAGGGCAGGATAATGGCAGCCAACGGGATATGTGTAAGCAATAAGCCAAGATAAACCATCCTCATATTTCCCGCCTGGAGCTTTTCATCTGCGCTTAAAATGCCGTCATGATCTATATCACCGAATTTTGTTTCGCCTGCCAGGAGGTGATGTGCTATATAGCTGACCAGGAAGAGAACTGATAACAAGATCGCTGTAAGCATGATCTTTTTATGAATGGTATAATTTTTTCCCTTCACTGCCACAAGTCCCGACAAAAGGCATAGTGCAACCATAGAATTGATCACTGCGTTGGCGGTTGCAAATACATGCACATTGAAAGGCAGGTCAACATCAAGTTTCACTTTGCTTAAAACAACAACTGCTGCAAAAACAATGATTGAAACAGTGAAAATAAATATCCTCGCTTTGCGGTCGTTCTTTTGTAATACTGGTTCTAACATCTTGTATTTTTTTCTATCGGTCCGGCCACTGCGTAGTGTTACCGATCATACTTTTAATGTCTGCTTTTTTCTTTTACTTCCAAGGATAGTGGTCACAATGATCACTACGGCAATACCAATGAAGATCACCGGCAGGTATGGAATGAATTCACGTAATATAGAAGGGCTTTTCTTATCCCTTTCCAGCATAAGTGTTGGAATGTCTCTTACCAGTTCGGCCTGCCTTGCAGTATCAAACCCATTATACCATCCGCGTACAATATGGTTGCTGTCGAGCAGGAAAAAATTCTCTGTATGGATGAAGGCCGTATCTACATTCACATCAGCAATGCTTGCCTTGATCTCCTGCAATGCAAAATCGTATACCTGCTTTTTATCTCCGGTTACGAACCACCAGGTATCGTGGTTCACTTCAAACCTGTCGGCAAATTTGCGAAGCTGCGGAACACTGTCATGTTCCGGGTCAACACTGATCGAAATGAATTGTACAATGCTGTCATTCTTTACAAATGAATCCTGCAGCTTTTTCATATTGCGGGCAAGTCCCGGGCAGATACTCGGGCAGCGTGTAAAGAAAAAATCCAGTACGATCACTTTTCCTTTCAGATCATCGAAAGATACTTTTTGTCCTAATTGGTTTGTGAAGGGAATGCTTTTTACTTTGTGCCAGATGGTATCAGTGCTTGTCTTGCCATTCTTTTCTTTTACAACAACACTGTCATAGAAATATCGATGAGGGATGAACACAGCATCTTTGCTGAAATATTTTACCAGCCAGTAACCGGTGAGTGGTAACAAGATGGCCAGTAATAAAGAGAGGATTGCTTTCTTATTCAAATCGATCGGTTAATTATGGCGCAATTTCGCACAATCCGGGCATAAAAAAACCATCCCGTTGAACGGAATGGTTAAAATTATTTTTATTACAGGTTTTATGGTTTTGTTCCGTGTTCCGGTGGAGCCGGTTCCACCTGTTCAGTTGCGGGTTTGCTTCCTGCATTTGTATTACGCAGGTTTTTCCATGCGTTTCCATCCCACAAAAATGCTGCGATGAACCATATGAATAAACAAAGCGGAACAACGATGGTCATGATCATATTCCTTACTTCATCTCCCAGGTGCATGAATACAGAAACAATGTAATATGCTTTTGCAAGTGTCAGTATGCTTACCATTCCTTTAAAGAACAATACCAGCATGGCATTCGGATGTTCTCCTTTATGAATGTTGTAAATGGCCAGGCCGATCCCCAGTTCAATAAGTGTGATTACTGATAACAGCCAGAATGTTTTCCAGATACGCTTTGTACTTCCTGCATGCTCAGGCGGAAAACTTATCTCGGGTGAAATGGTATGTTGACTCATAATATTTTTCGTTGATTATTATCTCTTTCTTTTTAATAATTAGATCAGGTAGAAGCAAAGGAATACAAACACCCAAACAAGGTCTACAAAGTGCCAGTACAAACCTGCTTTTTCGATCATTTCATAATGACCGCGCTGGTCGAAATGTCCGAGCCTTGTTTTTATCAGCATCACCAGGTTAATGATCACACCGCTGAATACGTGGAAACCGTGGAAACCGGTGATACCAAAGAAATACCCGCCGAATGCGATGGGGCCTGGTGTTGCTACCGTTTCATGTCCATGTAAAGTGATACCCATTTTCTCTATTACATCATGTGGCACTTCCGGGCCCCATGGATTTTTAGATACTGTTGTTCCCCAATGTTCGATCTGCCCGTTCACCAATACCATATGATCGCCTGTTATCAGGTGCGTCCACTCCCATGCCTGGCAGCCCAGGAACGCAAGACCTCCAAGAATGGTAAGCACCATATATTTTTCTACACCTTTGCGATTCATTTTATGTCCTTCATGAACAGCCAGTACCATGGTAACTGAACTGAAGATGAGGATAAATGTCATAAGGCTCACAAATGCCAAAGGAAGGTTTGCATGGCCTGTAAATGGGAATGCATTAAATACATGGTTGGGATCAGCCCAATGATTCACGCTGAAACGAATGGTTCCATAGCTGATAAGGAAGGCGCCGAATGTAAAGGCATCACTCATCAGGAAGTACCACATCATTACTTTACCATAACTGGCATTGAAAGGACTCTTACCTCCGCTCCACCATTTTGTTCCCGCTGGTATCGATGTTGTTGACATAATGAATATCTAAGATTGTTGAACTAGTATTATTTATCTTGTAACCTTTTATTTTTTTTCTTTGATCCGGCACCTGTTTTATCTGATCATCAATAAGAATATCAATAAATAGATCCAGAGCACATCTACAAAATGCCAGTAAGTACTGATCAGGTCAACCGGTACTGTACTGTAGCTTTTGATCTTGCTGTTAAATGCCCTTAGCGACATTACAATTAACGTAATGATACCGCCCAGCACGTGCACAGCATGAATTCCTACGATCGCATACAGGAAAGAATAGGAAACACTTCCTGTAAATGTGATCCCTGCACTCCATAATTGTTTGAATCCAATTATTTGTAATGCTATAAAAAGAACTCCCAATCCGAGTGTAACAGCCATCAACAGCCTGTACCTGCTCATCAATCTTTCCCGGAAAGCCTTTGATGCGGTATACAGTACCACGCTGCTCAGGATGATCACCGCTGTACTATACCAGAACGCTATAGGTAATTCAAAACTTACCCAGCCCGCCTGGTTCCTTTTTACAATGTATGCACTGGTTAAACCGGCAAACATCATCAGGATACTTCCAATTCCCACCCACAATGTGAACTTATGCGGGTGTATTTTATTTTTTTGTTCTATCGCCACAATACTCATTCTGATATTTTATTTACAAACTTTTATTACTTATCTCAACATTGTTGTGTCACTCATTTCTGCGGCATCTGTTTACCCGGCACATAAAACCTTTATCTTGTCGGCATACAGCCCCAGGAATACGATCATCAGGTAAAAATAAGAACTGAACATTACCTTTCTTGCACTGGCTGCATCCATCTTTACATACAACATAATGCTCACATATACCATCCATAAATTACATGCCAGCAATATCCATAAACTTGTGAACCCGCTTATGCCGAACATATAAGGCAATATGCCAACAGGTATCATGATCACACTGTACATGATGGATTGAACAGCTGTAAACCTTGTCGGGCCTTTATCTGCCGGCAATAATTTAAAACCGGCCTTTGTATAATCCTGGTGTGCCAGCCATGCAATTGCCCAGAAATGCGGGAACTGCCATATGAACTGGATACCGAATAATATCCATCCGCCTGCACTGAAATCATCTGTAGCTGCCACCCAGCCAATAAGACAAGGCAATGCACCCGGAATTGCACCAACAAGCACTGCAACAGAATTCACTTTCTTCAATGGCGTATAAATAAAGCCATAAAGAAATAAACTGAACAGCCCCACCATCGCACTTTGAAAATTGAAAAAGTACCACAGCATGCCTACTCCGAGCAGACCTGAAATGCCTGCAAAAACATAAGCTTCTGTAGCACTCATCCTGCCGCTTGCTACCGGCCTTTTGGCGGTACGCTTCATCATGGCATCGGTATCTTTTTCAAGCGCCTGGTTAATGGCGTTCGCTGAACCCGTTATCAGCATACCTGCAATAAAAAGTAAAAGAACTGACAATAGCGTTGGCCTTGTATAGATACAATAGTAAGGTGCTATTAAAAAACTTACTACCGTACTGAACACCACCATGAAACTTAAAGTGAACTTGATCAATTGAAAATAATCTTTCACTTTAGATGCCAATGCAAACGATGTTGAATTGGATATGGTATTGTTCTCCTGCATGACCACTGCCTTAACCGGCTTACCGGTGACCGGCAATATTTTTAATGAACTGTTTTTATTTCAATAATCCTTCTGCTATCTCAATGCTCGCTTTCATCTTTCCCGATAGGCACATTCTGTGGAATGAAATCTTTTCCATCCTTACCATAATCATATGCCCAGCGATGTACTTCCGGAATTTCTCCAGGCCAGTTACCATGACCGGGACGCAATGGAGTTGTCCATTCCAATGTGTTTGCCTCCCAGGGGTTCAATGTTGTTACTTTCCTTCCTTTCCAGATGCTATAGAAAAAGTTGAATACAAATAATAATTGTGCAGCAAATACGATCATCGCTACAAGGCTAATGAATTCATTCAGGCCGCCGAACATTTTGAATGATTCCCAGTTTGCATACTCATAATACCTGCGTGGCATACCTGCAAGACCTTCGTAATGCATCGGCCAGAAGATAAGATATGCTCCTGCGATGGTGATCCAGAAATGTATATATGACAATGTATTGTTCAGGTAGCGCCCGAACATTTTTGGATACCAGTGATAGATACCTGCAAACATCCCGAAGAATGAAGCCACGCCCATTACGATATGGAAGTGGGCAATCACGAAATATGTATCATGTAAATGTATATCCAGTGCTGAGTTACCAAGGAAGATACCTGTCAATCCACCGCTGATGAACAGGCTTACAAAACCGATAGCGAATAACATACCCGGCGTAAAGCGGATGTTTCCCCTCCACAAAGTGGTAAGCCAGTTAAATACTTTGATGGCTGATGGTACCGCGATCAATAATGTAAGCAGTACGAATACCGATCCGAGGAATGGATTCAATCCTGTTACGAACATATGATGCGCCCAAACGAGGAAGGCGAGGATACATATGGCAAACAAAGATCCAACCATCGCCATATAACCAAAGATCGGTTTGCGGCTGTTGATAGATAATATCTCTGATGCCATACCCATCGCCGGCAATAATATAATATATACTTCGGGGTGACCAAGGAACCAGAAAAGGTGCTGGAACAGGATAGCACTGCCACCTTCATTAGGTAATATCTTTCCTGCAACAACGATATCACTTAAATAGAAACTCGTTCCAAGGTTCCTGTCGAATAATAATAATATAGCTCCTGATAATAATACTGGGAATGACAATACACCAAGTACTGCGGTAAAGAACAAAGCCCAGATAGTAAGTGGCATCCTTGTCATGCTCATACCTTTAGTCCGCATGTTCAATATGGTGGTGATATAATTCAAACCACCCAATAAGGATGATACAACGAACATGGCCATACTCACCAGCCAGAGGTCCATACCTATTTTACTTCCCATGGAAGCATCCCCCAATGCACTCAAAGGCGGGTAGATCGTCCAGCCGCCACTTGCAGGTCCTGTTTGTACGAACAAAGAAGACATCATTATCACAGAAGCAAGGAAGAAGAACCAGTAGCTAAGCATGTTCAGCATCGGCGAAGCCATATCTCTTGCACCAACCTGCAATGGAATAAGGAAGTTGGCAAAGGTTCCGCTAAGGCCGGCTGTCAATACAAAGAATACCAGTACCGTTCCATGCATGGTCACCAATGCATAATAAAACTCAGGATGCAGTTTTCCTCCTTTAGCCCAGTGGCCTAAGATATCTTCCAGCCATGGAAATGTCTGATCAGGATAGCCAAGCTGCAAACGGAATATAACTGAAAAGAATCCGCCGATCATAGCCCAGATAATACCTGTTACCAGGAACTGTTTGGCAATGGTCTTGTGATCCTGGCTGAATACATATTTTGTTATAAATGTCTCGTGGTGGTGATGCTCATGATGGGCTTCGTGTGCCGCATGACTGTGTGCATCATGTAAAGTAACTGCGCTGCTCATAATCTTTTTATATTAGAGATCCGTTTAATTAATTTTTTAAGGCATTAACTGCGCCTGTAATTTTTTTGTGGTATCTGTTACCGGTTTATTTGGGTCTTTATCAGGATACAGGCCAAAATATTCAGGCTTCTGTGTTCCCAGCCACCTGTTATAACTGTCCTCGCTTTCCACAACGATCGTTCCTTTCATAGAAAAATGTCCCTGGCCGCACATCTGGTCGCAACTTATTTCATAAACAAAGTTCGGGTTCCCCGTTCTTTTTTTCATTTCTTCAGTGGTATAGATGGGGGTGAACCACATTGTAGTTGGAATTCCCGGTACCGCATCCATTTTCATACGGAAATGAGAAAGACCTACGTCATGGATCACATCCTGTGCATGTATGATCAGTTTAACCGGTTTACCTACGGGGATATGCATTTCTGAAGACAGGTGAATGTCATCCCAGCTTTCCGGGTCTTCGAAATCAACTCCTAAAATATTACCTGCGGGCTGATTGTATAATTTATAGCTGTTCTTTCCGAATTTACCATCCTTGCCAGGATAACGGAATTCCCAGGCAAACTGGTGACCGGTAACTTCTATCTGCACTGCATCTTTCGGTGCATCGCTTGTTATCTTGAACCAGTATTTCAAACCAAAAACAACCAATACGGTCAGGAAGATAGCCGGTACTGTTGTCCATAACAATTCAAGTTTTGTATTGTGTGGGAAGAAGTATGGTTTCCTCCCGTCCTTTTCCTGGTATTTAAAGGAGAACCAGAAAAGCAATACCTGTGTGATCACAAACACGATCCCGGTAACGGCAATTGTGATGTACAGCATCAGGTCGATCTTTTCTCCTTCCAGTGATGCCGAACCCTGTGGGAATAATGTTTTTCCATAATAAAGGTCGTTGCAATACCATACACCCAGCAAACCAAAGATCAGGAATGCAACCAGCAGGAATCCATTGATCTTATTGTTTTGCCTGCGTGTTTTCTCCTCGCCTTTCAGTACGCTTACATATTCACTTGCCTTTGCGATCTGGAAGATCACTACAAAGATCATGATGACTATCGCAACAAGAAAAAACTCCTTCATTGTATAAAATTTTTTGCTTCGCGTCTCTAAAGACTTTTAAAGCTTATTATTTATTTATATCTCAAATATATTTTTCAATTTCCTCCCGGCATTAACCACGCAAACGTTCCCGCTTTGTGAATGGATTACGTATGGTGTATAATACTTTCTTTCAGGAACGGGTGGTTCTTTGCAGTCAGCGGGTGACTTACAAAATACCTTCCAACACCCCACATGATTATACCGATGAACAATGCCGCAATACCGAATTCGAATGGCATCATTTCAGCATGTTCGCCTAAAGTGCCCGGCATTACCATCTGGTAAAAATCAATCCAGTGACCGAATATGATCAGCACAGCCATGAATGTCATCAATGTCCAGCTGCGCTTGGTGCTTTTCTTCATCAAAATCAACAGCGGGCATACAAAGTTCACGATCAGGTTAAAAAAGAAAATCCCTTTATACGGACCACCTTTTGCTGCGGTACCGATCCTTTCAATAAAATATTTTGTTTCTTCCGGCTGGTTACTGTACCAGATCAGCATGTATTGCGAGAACCACAGGTATGTCCAGAAAATAGAGAATGCAAACATGAATTTACCAACGTCGTGCAGGTGTTCTTCAGTAACATATTCCAGCTGGCCCCTGTTCTTTAAATAGATCACATATAAAGCCATCAATGATAATCCTGAAACGAATGTGCTTGCAAACGTATACCAGCTGAACATGGTGCTGTACCAATGAGCATCAATGCTCATTAACCACAGCCATGGTGTTGTTGAAGCAACGGTCAATCCAAAGAATACAGTGAACAATGAAGCCCAAACCGTATTGTTCCAGATCCATTTTTTAGCAGTGTCGTAATTCATAGCGCCTTTATCTGTTTCCCAGCTAAGGCTTCTCATTTTGCGTCCAAGCAACCACCACATGCTAATGGTAATAACAGATGCCACGGTAAAGAATGTAGGGTTCAGGAATCCTTTTTTACCATTCAACACCCTGTCATGTGCAACAACATTTTTATCAAGCCATGGATAAATATCTGTATGACCGCCAAAAACGATCGCCATCAAAATGATCAAGGTAATAATGCCAAGAATTGGTACCACGCTTGAGATCGCTTCAGGCACGCGGCGCAAAGCTACCTGCCATCCACCCATTGCCATAGTAGTTACACACATAAAGAACATGCTGGCATTAACTGTCAATAACCAATAAACACTGTTCTGTAATAACACAGCCCAGAAACGGGTGCTGCTTATATTTCCTTCATGACCACCTTTTGAAAAAGGATGGAACATGATAAAACCATATAGCAATGCCAACACACCGGCAACGATCAATCCTATCGTCCACTTTTTATAACTGCCCGGTAATTCAAATTGATTGTTCATCTAAACTTTATTTTGTGTTATGTGCTTTATAATTATCCTTTTTTAGCTGTTGCAGTACTGTCTGCCGCTGCCGGGGCAGCTGTTGCAGCCTTTGGCTGTAATGTTCTTACATATTTTATGATGGCCCAGCGCTGTTCTCTTGTCAGCTGTGATGCATAGCTTCCCATATTATTCTTTCCATAAGTAATAGAGAAGAACATTGTTCCGTCTGCCATAGCTGCATAATTAGGTAATGTAAGATTTGCTACCGCACCGATCTTTCCTGAAAGTGGTCCGTTACCGGCGCCCTTTTCACCATGACAGACTGCGCAGTTGATGTTGAATAACCTTCCTGCTTCTGCCAGGGCTGTTTTGCTTAAAGAATCCAACGGGTTTGGAACTGTGTGGCTGATCTTATAATTGTTTGTATCGCCTGACAATGGGTAAGGAAACATTTCCCCTCTTTTAATTGTTCCTATAACCGGCTTGCTGTCATAATATATCTGGCTGCCTCCTTTTTTAGTAGGGTCCAGGGTGAATACAGCTGAATCATGGTATGCGTATGATTCATATGCACGGCTGTAAGCCATGTCAGGCATATATACCCTGCCCGGCTCACGTTTGTCTTTGCAACCCGTTACCAGCACAACTGATGCTACTAAAATCGCTGTAATAAAATATGTAAGTCGTTTCATTGATCTGTTATCAGTTAAACAATTATTAAGTACCAGTTAATATCCTTTTTCGTCCCTGTATAATTTTTGTTCTTTGTCGTAGCGGCCTAGCCACCAACCTGTCTCGGCATGCTGTATGTTTATTTCCTTTGCTCCTGCATTCTGTAAAAAGCGTTGTACTTCACCGTCATCTGTTTTATCTGTGCATTCAATTGCCATTACAAAAAGATCATCGGTTGCCCTTGGATGAAAATGATGCTTCTTTACAAAAGGAGAAAGCTGGCACAGGTAGCAGAATGTAAGTACCATTCCAACAGCTGAGAACAATACCGTCAATTCAAATGTGATCGGTATCCATGCAGGCAAGGCAAAATGTGGCTTACCGCCAATATTGAGCGGCCAGTCCTTTGTGAAGACCCAGCTCATGAATGTAAGTGCCGTAGTTGTTCCTGTGATAGCATAGATGAAACCAGCTGTATGCAGGCTTGTTTCCCTGATGCCGATTGCATGATCAAGCCCATGAATAGGAAAAGGAGTATACACGTCATGTATTTTGTATCCTGCCTTGCGGACATTCTTCACCGCAGGGAACAATACCTTTTCATCATCGAATGATCCTACAACAAATTTTTTAATTCCTCCAGCCATATCAGTTCAATATTTAAATTCAATTTTTAAATTCTAGTGATGTGCATGTGCTACTTCTTCCTGGTAGAACCTGTCTGCATCAGCTTTTTCTATATCAGTCATCTTCACTTTATAATTCTCACCACTTGTTTTCAATATTGCTTTGATCTCTGCAACCGCAATAACAGGGAAATATTTTGCAAAAAGGAAGAAGCATGTAAAGAACAATCCGAACGTACCGAGATAAAAACCGATCTCGTAAATGCTCGGGCTGTAATAAGTGCTCCAGCTTGATGGCAGGTAATCCCTGTAAACAGAGGTTACGATGATCACGAACCTTTCATACCACATACCAATGTTCACAACGATACTCATAAAGAACGTTACCGGGATATTCCTCCTTAGTTTACGGCTCCAGAATAACTGTGGTGATACCACGTTACAGAACATCATCAGCCAGTAACTCCATCCATACGGACTGAAAAGATTCGCCCTGTTCTCACTGAATGCATACCATTCGTATGGATTCTGTCCATACCATGCAATGAACAATTCGGTCAAATATGCGCAACCAACGATGCTTCCTGTCAATACAATTACTTTGTTCATCGCCTCGATGTGACCAAGCGTGATATAATCTTCCAGCTTCATTACTTTTCTTACAACGATCAGCAGTGTCTGCACCATTGCAAATCCTGAGAAGATCGCACCCGCAACGAAGTAAGGAGGGAAGATGGTCGTATGCCATCCCGGAACGATCGAAGTGGCGAAGTCGAATGATACGATCGTATGCACTGACAATACAAGTGGTGTACTCAACCCAGCCAGCACCAATGATAAACTCTCATGACGTTGCCAGTGTTTGGTGCTTCCTGTCCAGCCGAAAGAAGCAATACCATATAATAATTTCCTGAGTTTTGTTTTAGCCCTGTCACGAACAGTTGCAAGGTCAGGCAATAAACCTGAGTACCAGAACAACAGGGATACGGTGAAATAAGTAGATATCGCAAATACGTCCCACAGCAATGGTGAATTGAAGTTCACCCAAAGCGGTCCGCGGCTGTTTGGATAAGGAAGAACGAAGAATGCCATCCATACACGACCCATATGCCATATCGGGAATTGTCCGGCACACATTACCGCAAAGATCGTCATCGCTTCTGCCGCACGGTTCACACCTGTTCTCCAGCCCTGGCGGAAAAGCAACAGGATCGCAGAGATAAGTGTTCCGGCGTGACCAATACCTACCCACCAAACGAAGTTGGTGATATCCCAACCCCAGCCGATGGTCTTATTCAGGTTCCACTGGCCGATACCATAAGTTACCTCCCTGTATACACTGTACACACCAAAAAGCAGCAATGCTACACTGATGTAAAAACCAATGTACCAGAGTTTGCTTGGTTTCATTTCAATGGGACCTATGATATCTTCTGTTACCTGGTGATAATCTTTATTACCATCTACCAGCGGTTCCCTTTGTTGTGATTCGTATTTCAGTAATGACATATCTTTTTTAGCTTTTAGCCTTTAGCAGTTACTGCCAGCTTGTTTTTATAACTATTCGACCGATGTCTTTATCAACTTTGTTATGCGTGTGCTTTTTCGCCGTGCTTTTCAGTTTCCATTTGCTCTTCTGTTCCAATATGCCTTTCCGTATTCCTGATCTTAGCCAGGTAACTTACATTCGGCAACACGTGCAAATGCTCAAGTACATAGAAAGTACGGTTCTTATCTTCCCTTGCTTTATACACATCACTTTCTTTATCGTTGATGTTACCAAACGTGATGCAATCATTGGCACAGGCCTGTGCACATGCAACTTTTACATTGCGTACCAATGAAGGATCCTGGTGTTTCTTGGCTTCAAGTTTACTGTCCTGTAAACGCTGAACACAGAATGAACATTTTTCCATCACACCTCTTGAACGAACTGTAACATCAGGGTTCAGTACCATTCTTGTAAGGTCTTCATTCATCTGGAATACAGACTCATCCATGTAATCGCCTTTCAATGGATTCTGGTTATCAGGGAAACTATCAGCTCCTGTATAATCAAGCCAGTTAAAACGACGAACTTTATAAGGACAGTTGTTGGCACAATACCTTGTTCCGATACACCTGTTATAAGCCATTTGGTTCAACCCTTCTGTACTGTGGTTGGTTGCAGCAACCGGGCAAACATTCTCACAAGGAGCATTGTCACAGTGCTGGCAAAGCATTGGCTGGAATACAACATCCGGGTTTGCCTTATCACCTGTGAAATAGCGGTCGATACGCAGCCAGTGCATTTCATGTGCACGCTGCACCTGCATTTTACCAACAACACTTACGTTGTTCTCTGCGGTACATGCAACCACGCATGCACTGCATCCTGTACATGTATTCAGATCAATGCTCATTCCCCATTTGATACCGGGTTTTGCATAATCAGGATAAATGGTAGCATCTCTTACAAAGTTGTCTTTGCCTTCAACCATTAATTCAGCCCTTTCATGCCTGGGTTCTTCAAGACATGCTTCCGGGTTTGCTATATGACTGGAAAGATTTGTTTCGAAAAGTATCGGCCTGCTTTCAGATGATCCATGCACCTGGGTTTGTGCCAATGGATATTTATCCCCTGTTTTTACAACCGAAGCAACAGCCGTATATAATAAAGAAGTGCCGTCAAATCCTACCAAAGGATAAGCATTCATACCTGCTCCCGTAGCAGAACGGCCAATGCGTTCCTGGGAAAGTTTCACATTTTTTCCATCACCGCTTTGTCTTCCATAACCAAGGGCAATAGCAATGGTAGATGGATTCAGCCCGGGTAATATCAATGCAGGTAAGAAAATATCTCTTCCATTGACTGTTATCTTAAGAACAGGTTTTTCAGGATGAACTTCATAGTCATCTGCCTGTTTTTGTTTCTGCGGATCCAATACATCAATATTCAACAGGCTTTTGGCAAGGTCGGGGCCTATCATTGCATAGTTGTCCCATGTTACTTTTGATACAGGATCAGGAAGTTCCTGTAACCATGGGTTGTTTGCCTGTGCACCATTACCTATTGATATTTTTTCATACAGGAATATCTCTGTAGCACCGCTTTTAACTGCAGCGATCTTTGTTGCTGCTTCAGCAAGTTTTGCATTGCTGAATGTTCCGCCTGCAGCAGCTGGCTCAGTTGCCGGTTCGATCACACCATCCTGCAGGGCTTTTTCCCATAAAGCAATACTTCCAAGCTTGCCTGTCCAGTAGCTTCTTAAGTAATTTTCGTATTCATCTGAAGATGCACTTGCTGTTGTTGTAACAGCAGTTATTTGTTTGCCGGCAGAATCTGTTGGAGCAACAGCGGAAACTTTTGTTTGCTCACCGCCGATCCATTTTATCAGTGATGTCTGGAATGCCCTTGTCTTGAACAAAGGGTTGATCACGGGCTGTATCAAACTGATATACCCTGATCTTGCTTCTGCATCACCCCAGCTTTCCAGCCAGTGATGAGAAGGAATAACATATTTACACAATTCTGTTGTCTCATCCATAGTTGCGTTGAATGAAACAGTCAACGGGGTCTTTGATAACCCAGCCATGAAATTTGTCCTGTCTGTATAATTGTATGCAGGGTTGCAATCATAAACCAATAAAGCGCCGATATTGCCGCTGTTCATATCAGCAACAAGTTTTACCATATCAGTATCGATACCCTTGCGATAATTTGATGTTGCTGCCCAGTTAATGGTTGTACCATTTGCGCCGATGGCTTCATTGATAGCATTTACCACAACCTGTATATTCATATCGTTGCTTCCGCAAACAACCAATGCCTCACCTTTATTTGCAGTCAATGCCGCTGCAGCGCTTTCAATTCCTTTTGCAAGTTTTGAATCACCTATCGATGGAGCTGTAACGGCGCCTCCGAGTTTTGCCAACAGTGCAAGAGCGATCGCCCCTGTTTCTGATGGTTTGTGTGTGTAGCGATCATCCGCATTACTGCCGGTCATACTCAACATACTTTCAAAATGAATATGGCGGTTTAGCTCAGGTTTTTCTCCCTTTACTTTTTTGTTTGCTGAATACTGTTTGCTGAATTCAACGGGGCTGAGCCATGTTCCCAAAAAGTCTGCGCTAAGACTTACGATCGTTTTTGCTTTTCCAAAATTGTAAGTAGGCAATGCTCTTTTTCCATAGCAAGCTTCATTTGCCATCAACATCCCGCTGTAACTAACAGCATCGTATTGTACATGGCGGCTGCCGGGATATTTTGCCAGGAAATCATTTATTACCTGTAATGTAGAAGGTGAATGAATGGTTGAAGTGAGCAATACCACTGCTTTCCCTCCAAGATTTCCCAATGCTGCTCCTACCATTTTATCAAAAGCATCGAATGTGCTTACTTCTTTAAAATTACTTCCGTCTTTTTGCAATGGGTGACGTAATCTTATTGTATCGTACAGGTCAAGAACGGATGCCTGTGCCTGTGCACTTGTTCCGCCTTTTGTTATAGTAGATAATTCGTTCCCTTCTATCTTGATCGGCCTTCCGTCCCTTTGTTTAACAACTACACTGATCGCATCCCCGCCATTCATATATGTAGATGCGTAGTAGTTGGGAACACCCGGGATAATATTGTCGGGCCTTTGTAAATATGGAACTGCTTTGCGAACAGGCGTTTCACAGCTTGCTGCCAATGCAGCTGCAGCAGTACTAAAACCAAGATACTTAAGAAAATCCCTGCGGGCTGTCTTTCCTTCCAGGATACCTTTATCATCCATGTCAGCCAGCGGGAGCAATTCTTCCTTAAACTCATGTTCTGTTGATTGCTTAAAAGCATCAGACTGATTCAGTTCTCCAAAATTCTGCCAGTACTTTTTGTTCATATTACAATTTGAAAATTCGAAAATTTGAAATCCTTACAAAGGCACAACAGCAAACCATACACGGCCTTTGCCAGGCAATGATATTAATAGTGACATTTCTGGCACTCAGTACCCCCGATCGATTCTACAGTTACGCTATCCATTTTATGATTTTTAAGGTCATTATGGAATTTTTCATAAATGCTGTAAAACTTATTACCGGAACTATCTTTCGTGTTATAAAAATCTACCTTGGTTTCACGATGGCAATTGATACACCATCCCATGCTCAGTTCTGCAAACTGGTATACTTCGGGCATTTCCTGGATATTTCCATGGCAGGTCTGGCATTGTTGTTTTCCAACTTTGATATGTTGGCTATGATTGAAGTAAACGTGGTCAGGAAGATTGTGGATCTTTATCCATTCGATGGGTCTTGCGCCATCAGGAATTCCATCTTTATTATTGTCAGCCTTGTATTGCTTTGCAACAGGGTCCCATCCTGCATATGCATATAATTTCTGTATTTCTTCCGTGCCATTCACGGCAGTACCGTTTTCCCTTACCAGCTTTTCGTCTCCTTTGTATTCCTTGATCGCCATGTGACAGTTCATACAAACATTCACAGAAGGGATGCTTGCCTGTTTGCTGTCCTGTGCTCCACCATGACAGTACAAGCAGCTGATCTGGTTAACGCCGGCGTGTACTTTATGAGAATAATAAATGGGTTGCTGAGGCTGGTAGTTCTTCATGCGCCCCAAACCGATAGCAGCACTGATCGTTACATAACCTCCCAGTCCAAAAAGCACCAATACACCTGCCATCAGGTATGTTTTGTTGCGGTAGAAAGGAACAGGCTCACCACGAAGCACACCTTCTTTTTCATCGGTAAGTTTGCGAAGATTGCTGTTAACCTGCAACAATATGAATGCTACGAGAGCCAGTACCAGCGTGAGTATCCCGAAGAGTAACGAGTTGTCCGATTCAGGAGTTGTTCCGCCCGGCGTTTTGTCCGGGGTAGGAGGAACATAATCATCAACATATTTAAGGATAGCGTCGATCTCTGTCTTCTTCAATTGAGGGAAGGCCGTCATGATCGTTGGCTTCCACTTCGCCTTTAATGCAGTTGCATAAGGGTCATTTGCAGCAGCCGGGTTCGAGATCCAATGATATACCCAGTCTGGGCTTGGTATTCTTTTAGACCAACCCTGTAAAGCAGGACCCGTGAAATCTGCATCCGGTTTATGACAGTTTCCGCAATACTGTTTGAAAAGAGCTTCCCCTTCCTGGGCGAATGCATTGTTGGTTAAAGAAACAAGTAGAAATAAAAGAAGACTTGCAATAGTTTTGTTAATGATTCTATAGCGACTCATACAGTTATCGGGGCTAATGTGGAAAATATCCTTATTCGTGTGCAAAAATAAGACAGGATGTTGACAATGTATCAACATTGTTAAAATTTTTTTTTCCTTATCTGGCTTGGGTTTCAGCCGATTGCAGGGACATTTATAATGTTATTGTCATGCATTTGTAAGTCGATTATAAGCGGGTTATTGCTTTAAATTTTACCGGCCATTATAAGAATGTTTTCCTGCAATTTTGCATCATGTTAAAAAAACTGAAACAACACTGGAATGTAAATGGCCTGAACCTGGTGCTGATCATTGCAACTTTTGCCATTGGGGGAAGTCTTTGCGGGTGGGCAGGGAGAAAGATCCTATTGTTCTCCGGGATGGAAAAAGGCTTAGCCTGGCTTTTTTTATACATTATCCTGATCACCTTACTTTGGCCACTATGCGTTTTGATCGTAAGTATCCCCCTGGGCCAGTTTTCTTTTTTTAAAAAATATATACTGAAGATCTGGGATAAGGTCAGGGGGAAGAGAACCCGGCCGGTGAATGTTGCCATTTTTGCCAGCGGCGCCGGTTCAAATGCAAAAAAGATCATTGAATATTTCGGCCGGCCGGAAAAAAAGGGAATTGCCAGGGTGAACCTCATTGTATGTAATAAACCGGGTGCCGGGGTGCTTGATATTGCAAAAGAAAATTATATCCCAACACTGATCATTGATAAAGAACGGTTTTTTCCAGGTGATACCTTCCTTCCTGCATTAAGGGACCATCACATTGATTTCATAATCCTTGCAGGTTTTTTATGGAAAATCCCTCCTGCCATTATACAGGCTTATCCAAAAAAGATCATCAATATTCACCCGGCACTATTGCCGGCCTATGGCGGAAAAGGAATGTATGGCAAACATGTGCATGAGGCCGTTATCCTGAATAAAGAAAAGTCAAGCGGTATCAGTATCCATTTTGCCGATGAAATGTATGATCATGGAGAGATCTTATTCCAGGCAAAATGCGAAGTAACAGATGCCGATACAGCAACCAGCCTTGCAGAAAAAATACATGTGCTGGAACATACACATTACCCTGTTGTGATTGAAGATATTCTAAAAAAGCAAAAACTGAGTTAAACAAACCATCGCTTACCGGCTGTTATAAAATTGTTGCTTAATATTACAATTATTATACTCACTGATTGGTCAAATTGAAAATCCAATTGGTATAAAATGCTGTTCCATTTGAGATATCTTTTACCCGGTTTGTTTTTTTTCCTATCGGCAAGTACTTCACATGCACAGGTAACCATCAGCGGGGTTGTGTTCGACAGCAGCAGGATCAATTATGTAGAAAACGTTCGGGTTGTAAGTACCGGAGGATTATTCTCGATCACTGACAGCCTGGGAAGATTTTCAATAATGGCCAATGAACAGGATTCACTCATCTTTTATTACAATAACAAGCCTACACAAAAGTTTATTGTAAGATCAATTCCAGATCCCGGTCATTTCAATATTTCGTTGCGGGTAAATATAAAAAGCAAATACCATGTACTGAACGAAGTGGTTGTTTTTTCAAAATCATACAAACAGGATTCGCTCGAGAACAGGCAGACCTATGCAGACGTGTTTGATTATAAAAAACCGGGAATCAAAACTTCTGTAACACCGGGTGGTGGAGTGGGCGCTGATGTTGATGAACTTATCAATATTTTCCGTTTCAAAAGAAATAAACGGCTGAAGGCTTTTCAAAGAAGACTTGAAACACAGGAGCAGGAAAAATATATCGATTATCGTTTCAGTAAAATAGTAGTGAAGCGAATCACCCGCCTCAATGGCATGTACCTCGATACTTTTCTTGTATGGTACAGGCCTTCATACGAGTTTACAAAGAACAGTGATGAGATCACTTTCAACCAATACATATTGAATGCTTTTTACCAATACCAGAAACTTGTAGATATCCCCGCTGCAAAAAAAGAAGAGCAGTAATCCTTGCCCTGCACCAGCTTCTTCACGAGATCCTATTCATTTTTTTAAAAGTAAAAAAAGAAAAGTAATTTCCATTCCTGATTTGTTATTATGGATAAACTGCACAATGAGCTCAAGAAAGAATTCCAGCTTGAAAGACTGATCCTTTTCAGCGATGCCGTTTTTGCGATCGCTATCACGCTTTTGGTGATCGAATTGAAGGTGCCGGAAATTGAAAGGTCTGAACTTACTGATGGGAAATTATTACAGGCGCTTGGTCATATGATCCCAAAATTCTTTGGCTTTATTATAAGTTTCATGTTCATCGGCATTTACTGGACGGTACATCACAGGCTGTTTGGTTATGTAGTGAATTATACCCCCAAATTATTGCGGCTGAATCTTTTCTTTTTATTTGCAGTTGCATTGATGCCATTCAGTACAGCATTTTACAGTGAATATGTAATGAAGCACGTGCTTACACCTGTTATATTTTATACCGGCAATATTATTCTGCTTGGCATTTTCAACCTGCTGATGTGGTTACATATCGGCAATCCCAAAAACAACCTGTCGGAAGGACTGACACAGGCGGATGTAAGGTATTCCTCCTTCAGGGCCATATTGGTACCGGCCTTATTCACCATTTTTGCTTTCGTTTATCTTAAGAGCCCATTACTGGCTTCATATCTTCCAATATCAATACCGGTCATCATGAGGTTAGTGAAAAAGAATCATGAAAGAAAAAATAAATCATTGCCAACTGAAAAAAATTAAATTATGGAACCCGATCAATTGAACCTTGGTATCGGAACACGCCTGCAACACACGCAACACGGCCCTGGCGTTGTAGTGGGAGTTCGTTATGCAACGTACCTGATCTCTTTCATCAATCATGGGATCAAAGAAATTGATAAAACAGATACGCACCTGGATGAGATCATTGCTGAGAATGTTTCTGCTGAAGTGGAAACTGTTTCGGAAACAGAAAAATCGCTGTTGAAAATATTAAGGCAATGGGCAGATATCACAGAAGTTGTTCCAATAGGAGATAAGTGGATCGGGGGCACCATGCTTTTGCAGACTGCCGATAAAACTTTAAAACCAAAAGAAGTTCCCATCGATGTGTTCTTTCACAAAATTGTAATGTTGCGTGACAGGTTAAGAGTACTTGAACAAAACATCAACAGCCATAAAAAACTTACCGATGAAGACAAAGTAAATCTTCAGCAATATATCACACGCATCTATGGTTCACTTACCACATTCAATGTTTTATTTAAGAATAAAGAGCATTGGTTTATTGGTGAGAAAGGAAGTGGCGAATAATTTTAATCTTATTTCAGGAACACAGAATAGATCCCTGCGTCTGTACTGCCTGAAGTCACCGGCGTTACAGTTCCGTTTGACCAATATTTTGCAGTACCATTCCCTGTTACCGGTGAATAAGTATCTCCAGCAATAACCACATCATTGCCAGAAACAGCTATACCATAACCAACAGCTTCTTCGGTAGCATTTGTGAGATAGGATATTGTGCTGTTTTTCCAGTAAACCAGTTTTGTGGTACCTGCGATAGGATCGTCTGTGACATATCCTACTATATATACATCATTGCCCGATAAGGCTATATTTATCGCCTGTGATCTTACTGAAGCAGATAACTCATATTCTGTTCCATTCTTCCAGTAAACAGCTTTGTAATTCGTAGCATATTTATCTCCGCTAACATATACATCGTTTCCGGAAACAACAATTCCTGAAGCTCCTGTTTCAGTTGTTGCATTTCCTAATATAACCGGCACGCCGTTCTTCCAGTATTTAGCAACGCCGACTGCCCCGTTATGTTCATAACCGCATACATATATATCAGTTCCTGAAACGAAAATGTCATAAGCTTCTGCACTATTCGTTCCATCTGTAAGTGGAACCGCTGTTCCGTTCTTCCAGTATTTAGCAACTGACTTACCGGCAGCATTTCTTTCATAGCCGGCAACATATACATCCCCATTATTGACGATGATGGAATTTGCTGAACCCCTGTCTGTAACAGTAGACAGATTTACTTCAGTACCATTCTTCCAGTATTTAGGTTTATCTATTCCGGTGATTGTTTCATAACCGGCGACATATACATCTCCATTATCAGCAACAAAAATATCAAGGGCTTCGGCATCATTCATTCCATTATTCAACGAAACAGGGGTTCCGTTCTTCCAGTATTTGGCTATATATACACCACTGGCGTTTTCTTCTGATCCTGCAAGATAGAAATCATAATTATTGGCAGGCTTGCTGGTATCAGATGATTTACTGCATGATAAAATTGAACAAATGGAAATAAGATAAAGAAGCGTTGATATTCTTTTCATACGGCAGGTTTTGGTTTTATTTAAACTAAGATAAAATAATTCTTAATACATTTTAACTTTTTATCCATCAAGGATCGCAAACCATCCTGCTTCATAAATCGTAAATTTGTAGTGTAAAAAAAGATTCATGGAATACAATAAATTAACCCCGGAAGAAGAAAGAGTGATCATTCATAAAGGAACCGAAAGGCCATTCATGGGTGAATACACCAATAATAAAAAAGAAGGCACTTATGTTTGCCGCCGTTGTAATGCGCCATTATATGAATCAAAAGATAAATTCGATTCTCATTGCGGCTGGCCAAGCTTTGACGATGAAATTCCAGGTGCTGTTACACGTGTTACTGATGCAGATGGCAGCAGGACAGAGATCATCTGTTCAAACTGCGGAGGCCATTTAGGACATGTATTTACCGGTGAAAGGTTCACTGAAAAAAATACCAGGCATTGTGTGAATTCTATTTCTATGAAATTTATTCCAGCTTAATGTTTCTATCTGTCTTTGTGCATTAGTGGCTAAAATGATTGCCACGGAGACACAAAGGCTCGAAGGTTCACAAAGCTTAATAAGCTAAGAGCTTATCTATTGTTTCTCCCAGTCTTGAATATGCCATAAAATTTTTTTCCAGCTCTATGCTGAAAGGTATGGGGCTGTCCAAGCTTGCACAACGCATGATCGGCGCATCCAGTAAAGTATAACAATGTTCTGCGATCCACGCTGCGATCTCTCCTCCAATACCTCCTGTCAATGTATCTTCATGAAGTACCAGCACTTTGCCGGTTCTTGCAACTGCGTTTCTAATGGCATCATAATCGAGTGGCAATAATGTTCGCAGGTCAAGTATGTCTATCGAGACGTTTGAATTCCTACCTGCATACTCCATTGCCCAATGTACACCTGCACCATAAGTGATGATGGAGATATCTTCTCCCTGCCGGATATGTTTTGCTTTGCCGATCTCGATCTCATAATATTCATCGGGAACCTGGCCGCTGATACTCCTGTATAAAGCCTTATGCTCAAAGAACATTACCGGGTTGGGATCATTGATCGCAGCGATCAGCAAACCTTTGGCATCTTCCGGTGATGAAGGATAAACCACTTTTAAGCCGGGTGTATGTACAAACCAGGCTTCATTACTCTGGCTGTGAAAAGGGCCAGCACCAACGCCACCGCCCGTAGGCATGCGTATCACCACATCGGCATTTTGTCCCCAGCGATAATGGATCTTCGCAAGGTTGTTGATGATCTGGTTGAAGCCTACCGTTACAAAATCTGCGAACTGCATTTCCATAACGGATTTGTATCCCTCCAGGCTAAGGCCAAGCGCTGCACCAACGATAGCGCTTTCACACAATGGAGTGTTGCGTATCCTTTCTTTCCCGAATTTTTCAACAAAACCTTCGGTCACTTTGAATGCACCTCCGTATTCTGCAATATCCTGCCCCATCAAGACAAGCTTATTGTATTTACTGAGTGATTGTTCCAGCGCATCACTGATCGCATTGATGAATTTTTTTTCGGTAGACAACCCGGAACTTCCTGCCAGCCACTCGCCATTCCCCACTCGCTGTGCGTACACATCATCAATTTCTTCTTCTGTATCGGGAACGATCTTTTCCGAATCAAACCCGATCTTCAGTTCTTCTTCAATGTAATTTTTTGTTTCTGTCCTGATCGATGCAATATCAATTGCAGATAATATTTTTTCCTGCTGCAGCCATTCTTCATAATTCTTTATCGGGTCTTTCTGTTCCCATTCCTCAAACAAATTCTTCGGAACATATTTTATACCGCTGGCTTCTTCGTGCCCACGCATACGGAATGTCATGCATTCTATGAGATAAGGTTTTTGATTTTTGATACAATAGTCACGAACACCTTTGATGGTATCATACACGGTAAGGATGTTGTTGCCATCGATCTGCACGCCTTCCATTCCATAGCCGGCGGCTTTTTCAACAAGACTTTTACAGCGATACTGTTCATTGGTTGGTGTACTTAAACCATATCCATTGTTTTCAATGATGAATATTACAGGCAGGTCCCATACAGCGGCTGTATTCAGTGCTTCATGAAAATCGCCCTCGCTCGTACCGCCGTCGCCCGTGAATGTTAGTGAAACTTTCTGTTCTTTGCTTAATTTATATGCAAGTGCCACACCATCTGCAATGGCAAGCTGCGGTCCCAGGTGAGAGATCATGCCGCAGATATGATGTTCTTTATTTCCAAAGTGAAAACTTCTTTCCCTTCCCTTACTGTAGCCATCCTTGTTTCCCTGCCATTGTTTGAATAATTTATTCAAAGGCATTTTGCGTGAGGTGAATACGCCGAGGTTACGATGCAAAGGCATGATCCATTCATCTGGTTGCAATGCCATGGTTGCGCCTACAGCAATGGCTTCCTGCCCGATACCGCTGAACCACTTGGAAATTTTTCCCTGGCGCAGCAATACCAGCATCTTTTCTTCTATCATGCGGGGAAGAATGATCGCCTTGTATAGCTCTGTAAGTTTTTCGTCTGATAAATCCTTTTTTGAAAATTGCATGCGCAAATTTCTCATTTATAAACCAAACAAACAAAGCAGTTATGGGTTTTTTAACCGGTTGTCTTACCAGATGATGACCTGTTGTGTTAAACGGTTGCCACCGGCTGCAGGAATAATGACCAACTGGTACATTCCCTTTGCAATTGAATTATCAATTGTTACCTGCTTTACCTGGCTTAACCCTGTAACATCAACGTCACCGGTATAAACTACCTGGCCCATTTTGTTACTTAGCTGGAATTTGTATTTACCAGCGGGCTGACTTGTAAAGTGTATATTAAGTTTCCTGTCCTGAACAGGATTGGGATATATCTTTATGGTTGACTCTTCCAGTATACCTGTGTTTACGATGGCACTGTATTTTATTTTGCCATACGGATCAATTGCACTGATTCGGTAATAGTTGCCTGTCCTGGTTGCATTCATATCTTTTGAATCATACATTTCACCTGAGCCATTATTACCCAGCGGGTTTTTTGTTCCGATAGCATTGAAATCAATGCCATTATTACCACGCTCGATCGTATAATGATCAACATCTCTTTCATTATCCACTGTCCAGTTGATGTCCACATTCTTATCGATGTTCCATGCAGCAGAAAGACTGATGAAATTCATTTCTCTCATCCTTCCCTGCGTGAACAGAATGTAAAACCTGTTTGAAGCAGCAGATGCCGCATCTGAGGTGATGGTAAAATCATAAGAAAAATTAGCAGACAGGTCAATGAATGTACTTGCCTGTAAATACCTGTCTACAATATATGCTGTCATACCATTTGTTGCCATATTGGTAGCTGTGAACTTTAACTGGTAATTCAGCTGGCGAAGATTCTGGATATCATAAAACACTGTATCACCGGGAACCAATGGTGAGCGTGCTTCTACGGCAAGGATTTCTGCATTACGCATGATCCCGAAATTTTCACCGGGGTTCATCATCTTAAGCGCATCATCTCCGTCAATGCCATCATTGAACATATCATCGAAGGCAACAACGTTACCATCAACGATCGAATTATTGGTGTATAGCGATGCCCGGAAGAACTGGCGCACACCAAAAGATTTTTTGAGATCGGTTGGATTTTTAGCTGCTGCGGGTTGTTGAGCACTAAAAAAGATTACAAGGCTTGCAAAAAATAAGCGTACAGGTGTTTTCATAAATATGGGGTTTTATAGGGTTCCCAAAACTCAAGTGTTTCAGGATAAATGATCTATGGACTTTTATTTTTACCAGATCAGCACCATCATATTGTTAAAAAGAATATAATAATGCGGAATAAGAACGATGAATTTGTGTAAAAATTGTGTTAGCGGCATCCCTTCGGGAAAACCAACTAATATGACAGCAATACTCAAACCCGCCGCCATGATCGCCATTAGTCTTTTTGCAATAACTCCCCTGATGGTTCCAAAAGAGAACAATATTAAAACAGGAATTACCGATTCAGCCACCGACAAAGAATCAAAAAAAATACAGGCCGCTATATTGCTGGATGTAAGCAATAGTATGGATGGCCTTATTGAACAGGCCAAAGCACAGCTATGGAATATGGTCAGTGTCATGGGCAAGGCTAAATGCGAAAATGGAACAACTCCCCAGATCGAGATATCATTATATGAATATGGGAGAACCAACAATGATGTTAAGGCTGGATATGTAAAACAGATCAGTGGTTTTACTTCCGACCTGGATAAACTTTCGCAGCAGCTATTTGCATTGACCACCAATGGAGGTGATGAATTTTGTGGCCAGGTGATCTATACTTCCCTTAAAGATCTCAGCTGGGATACCGACAGCTCAAGCTATAAAGTGATCTTCATTGCCGGCAACGAGGATTTCCTGCAGGGAAATTTATTATATACAAAAGCATGTGATGAAGCAAAGAAGAAATCCGTGATCGTTAACACCATTTATTGTGGCGACAGGATGCAGGGCATTCGTGAACACTGGAACCTGAACGCAGAATGCGGCAATGGAAGTTTTACGGTCATAGACCAGGATGCGAAGATCGAAGACATTCCTACCCCGTATGACAGTACCATATTTGCATTGAACGGCCAGCTGAATGAAACATACCTCACATTTGGCGCTTATGGTGCATCAGCATATGCAGCGCAGGCTGATGTAGACCAGAAGAATTATAAAATGAATAAATCCGTGGCACTAAAACGCGTGGAAGTGAAAGGCAAGAAAGAATTATACAGGAACAGCAGGTGGGATATGGTTGATGCGGCAGCGGATGACAAACAGTTTGCAGAGAAAGTAGACATAAAATCTTTGCCTGACAGCATGAAAAGTAAAAGCAGAAAAGAGATCAAAGAGATCATTGAAAAGAAATCTGCTCAGCGTTCATCTGTTCAGAAAGAAATTGAAAATGCCAGTACAAAACGTTCGGTGTGGCTTGCAGAAGAAAAAGCAAAGCGTGCAAGCAATAACAATTCCGCAACGCTGGAATCAGAGATAGAAAAAACGATCAAGAAGCAGGCGAAAAGATTTAAGATGACCATCCAATAATGTGCTGATATGAAGATGTGCTGCTGTGCTGATTAAAACTTCAATATTGTGGAATCGGCACATTAGCATATCAGCACATTGCCTACTCGTCTTTATTATCCTTCATCGCCGCATTTGCAGCAGATGAGAATACAGAAAGTACCAGGCTGAATATAAGTGCCCAGAAAAACCCATCTACTTTAATACCGTCGATGAATTTATCAGCAATGATGATGATGATCGCATTTATGACGAAAAGGAAAAGCCCGAGCGTGACAATGGTTATTGGTAATGTGAGCAGGATGAGCAAAGGCTTAACGATCATATTCAATAAAGCGAGCACCAATGCAAAGATGAGTGCAGTTTCAAAATTAACGATATGAACACCGCTTAAGATTCTTGACAATCCATAAGCAATAGCGGCGGTTATTATTAATCGAAGCAGAAATTTCATTTGAGTAAGTTGATGGGGTTAACCTGGCTGATAAAGTTAACAAAGGTTTTTCTTTTGTCAACTTAGTAAACTACAAGTTCATAGAATTTCTCCGGCAGTAGATATTTATTCGCTATCTCCTGCAGTTCCGCGGCGCTGATCGTTTTGATCTCATGCACAGAATCATAGAAAAATGAACCGTCAAGGTTATTGAGTATGATATTCTTCCACTTTGCAATTAACTGGAAGGGGCCGTCGAGATCTCCCAGCAAACCGCCGATCATAAAATTCCTTACAAGCAATAATTCTTCTTCATCTATCTTTTCTTCCCGCAGCTTTTTCATCTCCTTGTAAACTTCTTCTATTGTAGCTTCACAAACATCTTTGCCGGCTTCTGTGGAGATCACCCATGCACTTTGCTGCATATGATTCTGCAGGTAACTGTGAATGCCATATGTATAGCCCTTGTCTTCCCTGATATTGCTCATCAGTCTCGATCCAAAGAAACCGCCAAATACATTGTTCAGAATGACTGCTTTTTTAAAATCCGGGTGATGCCTGTTTGGAAAATTTGATGCGATACGTATCGCACCCTGAACAGAATCAGGATCATTATCTATCCGGTATTTTTTCTGAACTGCCGGGCTCGTTTTGATATCAATGATAGAAGAAGGTGGTTTGGAAACCGTTAATGCTCCGAAATATTCATTTAATAACTTATAAAGTTCCGCCGGCACTTTTCCTGCAGCAAAGATCACAACATTCCCGTTTTTATAATATTGCTGGTAATATTGTTTTACATCTTCGATAGTTATATTATCCAGGTCTTCTATATTGGTATATACACCATAAGGATGATGTTCCCCGAAAAGATAACTATCTATCAAACGCCCTGCGACAAACTCTGCTTTTTGTAAATTGACTTTGAGACGCTGTCTTGAGTTTTGAAGATAGATGTCCAGCTCCTGTTGAGGAAATACTGAGTCCATGAGCATATCCTGCAACACAGGAAAAAGTTTATCGAGATGTTTCGTTAATGTATGCACAGAAACGACGGATGTTTCATTATAACATGCCCTGTTGCAATAAGCACCATAGTATTCAAACTCCTCGTTGATCTGGAAGGCAGTTCTTGTACTGGTTCCGTTCTTCAATAAGAAGTTTGTTGCAGCTGCCACCCCCTTTTTCTGTTCGAAAGAATTACCGGCATAAAAAACTATTTCCAATTGGAGCACATCCTGCGCACCCGCATCGATCGTATAAACAGGAATGCCATTATCGAGTGAATAATGTTCATAGGGTTTTAATTCAAGTTTATATTCTATGGCGTCCTTTATAGGGGGGCTGATCTTCCTGTTCATCTCTGGTTTTAGTTGTTAGACAAATAATACATCGTGTTGCTGTTATTCTCATCAAAGATGATCCTGCTTTCTTCCAGTATATCTTCGGCGGTCACAGCCTGGTACCTTGCAAGTTCAGTGTTGATCATATCAGCATCGCCCAATAATTCATACATGGCAATGCTGGCCGCACGGCTCATCACGCTCATGTCTTCAAAAGCCATGGCGCTTTCTGTTTTATTCTTTACCTTCTCAAGTTCTGCTTCGGTGATCCCGTCCTGCTGTAATTTTTTCAGTTCTTCATCCACCGCAGCTTCGGCAACTTTGATATCAACACCTTTCACCAGTTTTCCTTCAATGGTTATGATCCCTGCATCTGTGCTTCCGAAATGATAACAATCAATATTGCTGAACAATTGTTTTTCTTTTACAAGGCTTTGATACAACCGGGAAGAACCGCCACCGCTTAACAGGTCTGAGATCAGGTCGGCGGTGTAATACCTCGGGTCTGTTCTCGGGTAGATATGCCAGCTTTTAAAGAATGCATCGAGCGGCACATTTGCTTTCACTTCAAGTCTTCTTGGTGCTGTTTGTTTTGGCTCCGCCGGGATATTGCGTTCATGTTTAACTCCTGCAGGAATATCACCAAACCATTTTTCAGCAAGTATTTTTATATTCTCAAGCTCCACATTACCTGCTACAACAAGAATGGCATTGCTTGGTGTGTAATGCTTAAAGAAAAAATCCTTTACATCATCCAGGGTAGCGTCTTCAACATGCTTCAGTTCTTTACCGATCGTCATCCATTTGTATGGATGTGTTGTATATATCAGTTCCCTGAACTTGTGCCATGTATCACCATATGGTTTGTTGATATAATGTTCTTTGAATTCTTCACAAACAACCTTGCGCTGCACATCAAGACTTTTTTTGCTGAATGCGAGGCTGAGCATCCGGTCACTTTCAAGCCAGAATGCTGTTTCAATATTCTCTGCCGGCAACTGGCAATAGTAATTGGTGAGGTCATTGGTGGTGTAAGCATTGTTCTCACCACCTGCCATTTGAAGTGGTTCATCATATACAGGCGCATTTTTACTCCCGCCAAACATCAGGTGTTCGAAGAGATGGGCAAAACCTGTTTTTGCAGGATCTTCATCACGGGCACCCACATCATACAATACGTTCACTACGGCCATGGGTGTGCTCTTGTCTTCATGCACCAATACCCTTAACCCGTTGTTTAAAACAAACTTATCGAACTGGATCATGCTGCAAATGTACGTTGCAGCGCTGTAGGGATAAAAATAATTATAGGATGCTTTTGGTCTTCATCAGCAGTTCTTCAAGGTTGTTGCCTCTTTTCACAATTATCCTCACCCGCTGGTTTGGTGACTGCAAAATATTTTTATACTGCTGGATATTGCCTGAAAAATTATTGTCAATACTTATGATCTCATCATCTGCCCTCAATCCCGCCTTGTCTGCAGGCGATCCTTTTATCACATCCACCACCACCACTTTTCCATTGATAAAATAAATACCAAGTCCTGTATATGCATAATCAAACATGTCGTCGAAATGAGTATTAGGCTGAAGAAACATTTCCCGCTGCGGATAATTGAATATCACATTGAAGCGCCTTAATATTTCATTGCCAACCAATCCCCCGGTGAATGGATATGAGGTAAGGTTATTGTCATCCTGATATAAATATGTCGGCACCCGGTGAAAGCGGAATGGACCGAGCTTTATCTCCTTCACAACTGTTAGCCTCATTTTAAGCATACCGCCCATTCCCTCTGCCTGTGTAACCAATGGCCTTCTCCGGCCTAAAAGAACAGCACTGTCTTTTACAAATTGCTCACTCATCAAAAAGCAAAGGCCGGCTCCTGTATCGATATAAAAATTGAAAGGTATTTTTCGTTTGTCTTTAACCTGCATGTATTGAATGGGGAGCGCAGTAAAAATTGGATGTAATACGGCACCTTTGGAAGGATAGGATATCTTTCCGGGGCTATATACTTCGATCATTAGATTATCAAAGTCGATCTTTACTATATAGCGGTTAAAAAAACTATAGCCAATGATCCCGTCTATCTTCTCACCATATACATTCGACAATATCCCGTAATCATTTACATGAAAATTAAGGTTGTCGACCGTAAGCCCGGGCAGCCTTAAACTCTTATCAAAAACAAAATGAACTTTCCTCACGCCTGCGATACCTGTGATCGTAGTATCTGTGGCAACAGTAGGAATATTAAATTCTTTACAGGTTGCGGAGTCAAGTGAAATGCCGCCGCTTCCTGTATCCAGTATAAAATTGAGTGTGTCATTCACATTTCCGAAACATGCATGAACTACCATTACGCCCCCGCTGAATTGTGTGAACGGGAATTTCGTGAGGAATTTCGCTTTAGGCTCAGGAGATAGTATTTCCTGTGCATGGGAGCACAATGAACATGAAAAGATCAATAAAATGTAAAAGAAATACCTCATATCAGTTGATTACTAAAAATACAGCCTAATGGATGTACTTTTGCTATTAATTATATAAACGGAACTATGGATTTGAACAGCCTTTTTAAAAAAGCACTGGATCTCGAATTCCTTTCTGTAGAAGAAGGGATGTTTTTGTTCGAGAACGCTGCATTGGCGGAATTAATGTTTGTGGCAGATGAGTTGAGAAAAAAACAGGTTCCTCACGGAAAAGTGACCTGGCAGATAGACCGTAATGTGAATACAACCAATGTATGTATCGCCAACTGTAAGTTCTGCAACTTTTACCGTGTGCCAGGCCATCCTGATGCTTATATCACAGACATAGAAACATACAAAAGAAAGATCGAGGAAACAATAAAGTATGGCGGGGACCAGCTTTTACTGCAGGGCGGACACCATCCCGGGCTTGGCTTATCATTTTATGTGAACCTGTTCAGACAGCTGAAGTCTCTTTTTCCAAATATCAAATTACATACACTCGGCCCGCCGGAAGTGGCCCATATCACCAAGCTGGAAAAAAGCACACATCGTGAAGTATTGATGGCATTGAAGGATGCCGGCATGGATAGCCTGCCAGGTGCAGGAGCTGAAATACTAACAGACAGGGTGAGGCGATTGATCAGCAAAGGAAAATGCGGTGCACAGGAATGGCTCGACATCATGCACGAAGCACACAAGCTTTATATCACTACTTCTGCAACAATGATGTTCGGCCATGTAGAAACTTTACAGGAACGGTTTGAACACCTGGTTAAATTAAGAGAAGTGCAAAGCAGGAAACCTGCCGATGCAAAAGGATTCCTTGCATTCATTCCATGGACTTTCCAGGATGTTGATACGTTGCTCACAAAGATCAGGGGTGTTCACAACCTTACAACTGCCGAAGAATATATCCGCATGATCGCTATCAGCCGCATCATGTTACCAAACATAAAGAACATACAGGCAAGCTGGCTTACTGTTGGTAAAGAAGTGGCGCAGATCTGCCTTCGTGCCGGCGCCAATGACTTCGGAAGTATTATGATAGAAGAGAACGTGGTAAGTGCCGCAGGAGCGCCGCACCGTTTTACAAGCATGACCATACAGCAGGCTATCAAAGATGCTGGCTTTGAACCGCAGCTGCGCAACCAGCAGTATGAATGGAGAGAATTGCCGGTAATGGAAGAGCAGGTAATTGATTACTAGGACAACCCAGGTAGTACATCCTTATACACAACTGTTCATAAACTTTTCTTCTCTTTAGTTTCTTCAATGAGTACATTCATAAAAATTACTTAACCAAAACCAATTTTTATGAACATGAAAAAACTTATTCTCGGTGGTATTGCCGGGGGCGTTGCTTACTTCTTACTTGGCTGGCTCGTGTGGGGTAAATTACTGATGAGTTTCATGATGAACCACAGCAATCCAACAGCATCTATCATATTCCGCAGCGAAAGCGAAATGGTCTGGTGGGCAATGATCGCAGGTAATATGGCCCTGGGATTTGTTATATCCTATATTTTAATAAAGGCAAACATAAGTTCAACGGGTGCTGCTGCCATGCTCGGTGCTGTAGTGGGTTTGTTGTTCACTGCAGGGATTGATTCCATTATGTATGCACAAATGAAAATATGGGGGCTGCCGGCAATAGCTGTTGATGTGATCGCATCCTGCGTGGTTGCCGCTATTGTAAGTTCTGTTGTGGCAACAGTGCAAGGGATGGGAAATAAGTCTTAGAAAAAATAGTTTTATAATTTATTACGCAGTCCCTTTGCAGGACTGCGTTTTTTATTGCGCGGGAATATAGTCATCCAAGATCACCCTCCAAACACCTGCGTAAAAAACAATCTTCCCTGCTTATTTCTTGCAATACCAATACCGGTATATTTAAAATTCCCCAGCATATTTCTTCGATGCCCGGAAGAGCGCTTCCAGAAATCAACCGCCTGCTTACCATTAACAGCACCGAAGGCAACATTCTCGGCAAAATAACTAATGCTGACCTTTGAACTGGCCATGGCATTTCTTTTTGCAAAACCAGTATGCCCAAGTTTTATGCGGCCGCTAGCCATGTCCTCACTGTGTTTTTGTGCAATGGCATCCAGCTCATCAAGCTGTTCCAGCTCTTTTAATCCTTTGGCTTTACGGTAGTGGTTGACCTCTTCCAGCATATCCCCGGCAATAGCTGAATTCTTTTGTGAAAAAACAGCTGCACTGCTAAAAAATAAAAGGGAAGTAAGCACTACAAAAATGAATGGACGCTTCATCAGGAGATTATTTTTATAATGAAGGCAAGATTTATACCAATGTACACTTCTTTGTGCATCTTGGTGTCTTGGTGTCTTTGTGGCAATAATTTTTTGACGCTGATACACAAAGGAACATAAAGAACAGAATTGCCCGGTTAAAGGCCGGGCAATTTGATTATCCTTTCTTAGTAGGTTTGATCTTTGATGGCGGCAACTTTTCTGCAACAGGTTCCAGTTGTTTGAAATCTTCCTTGGCAACTTTATCTTCTTTACCGAGATAATTCCACACTATATTATTCATGTATTTGTTAAAGGTCCGGTTCAGGTCTCCTGTTTTTACAAGACCGATCTTATTATTGATCTCATCGAACAATCTCCAGTTACCGGAAGCTTCACAGAATCCAAGCTGGTTGGCCTGGAAAGCAGTGGCTTCATTGGTCATATAATAATTAGTCAGGTATTCTTTCTTTTTATCCCTCACCTCCTTTTCAGTAAAACCATTCTTCTTGATGTCATTGATAATGTCTGTCATCACCTGCAATGATTGCTTGGGATCGATCGTTGAAATATAAAGGTTGGCAGTAGGCTGCTGTATCGTTCCCTTACTATAAAAAGCAGCGGGTGCATAAGAAAGGCTGCGTTTTGTTCTTAACTCAACAAAATAACGGTCGTATAAAATACTCATGGCAAATTCAAATACAGGCCCATCTGCTGAAAAATATTTGGGTGCATTCATGGCACCCATGATATAATTGGTCGCCACTTCTCTTCCCGTGATACTTGCATTCGGATTTGTAATACTCTTAAAAGTCGGTTTCCTGGCTTCCGCTCCAACCGGTAATTTAGCCAGGCTGTTCTTTATATTATTCAACAACTCATTTTCATCAACATTGCCCACAACTACCATATAACATTTTTTCTTGCCCAATAGTGTTGCATAATATCTTTTTACGTCATCGAGATTGATATTGGCAAGGGTTGTTGCTGTACCGGTAGGCATTTCCGCATAATCAGAGCCTCCGAATAAGTTTTCAGCCACCAGTTTCCTGAGATAGGAATCAGGATTTTCTTCCTGCTGCTTTGCCGATGCTATGGCCTGTGCCTTTATTGTTGCAAATTCATTACCGTCCATGGAAGGATTCATGATGGCATCCGAGAACATGGCCCAGCTTTGTGACAGGTTATCTTTCAGGCAGGTCATGGTAAGCGTGCTGTAATCTTTGGATGCACTTGCATTAAAAAATGTTCCCAGCTTATCTGCCTTTGCAGCAAAATCATTCTTGTTCATTGACAGAGTTCCACCTCTCATGGCAAGCTGTAAGGCCAGGTATTCAATACCTTGTTGTTCGGGGGATGTATTTGCAGTGCCACCTTTTATAAAAAGGCTGGCAGTGACAACTTCCTTCTGTGTCTTTTTGAAAATGATCTTAAGGCCTTCATAGTTGATCTCCTGGGTACCTTGTGCAAATGACCCAAAAGAAAATACCAATAAGGAAAATATTACCAGTGCAGGTTGAATAAAACGTTTCATAATAATTTCATTTAATCATTAATTGAATAAAGCATCCAGGTTAGTTACATTCCAGTTCTGTTGCTGGGTTGCATTCAGCAATAAACCTTTTACACAAGGTTTGCCCTTAATGTATTTCCTGACATAATTTTCCAGGTCGGCCCTCGTTATTTTATTGATCTCGTCGATATAGCTATAATAATAATCCAGCGAGGCGGATGCCCACCAGAATGTAAGTGTATGAGCAAACTGCGAAGTGACTTCCCTGTTGTATTTTTCGTTGTTGGCTAATTTGATCTTCGCAGTCTCTATCTGTTCATCGGAAAAATAACCGGGAGAATCAAACAGGTCGATCTCATGCTGCAATGCCTTGAATGACTGCCGGAACTTTGCAGGATTGGGCGACATGAACAGGGTGATGGGGCCCACATACTTTTGTGTAAAATAGTTGATGCCCACGTTGAGCGCATAGCCACTGTCTACCATGTTCTGCTGGAATTTCGAATTCTTCTGGGTAACTATATAAGAGAATACATCTGCCACGATGGTGTTCTTGATATCATTCCTTGTGTCTGGCCCGTGCCAACCGATCTGCAGTGCAGCATTTTTTGCATTCGGGTTCACTACTACAAAGCTTAAAGAATCTTTTGGGTTCAATGGAGCTACTTCAGGAATAGGCCATTTCTGGAATGGATCGAAATCACATGGCTTCCAATCGCTAAAGATCACTTTCACCTGTTTCAATACATCTTCATTCTTTACGGCACCGGCAACAACAAGTATGGAATTGTTGGGATAATAATATTTGTCTTTGATCACGTTCATTTTTTCCGGTGTACAGGTAAGAATTACCTCGTGGTCGCCGATCACATTCTTCCTGGAAAAAAGATCTCCCCACATTTTATGGTTGAACTTGTCGAACATGGGAAAGAAAGGGCTGCTCTCTGCCCGCTGGAACTCACCATCCACCACCGGGTTCTCTTTTTTCATTTCTTCTTTTAAGAACAACGGGTAACGGATGGCGCTGTTAAGGAATCTCAATCCTTCATTTACTTCCTTGCTTCCAAGCGTAAAGAAATAATTCACCCTTTCTGTTTGAGTGGTGCCATTGAAGGAAATCCCCAGTTCATGAACTCGGTCAAGGTATTTTTCCTGCGACGGGATATCCTTATTTGCCTTGAAGAACATGTGTTCATATAAATGGGAGAGGCCGTTGTATTCCGGCGATTCGGTATAAGAACCATTCTTTACGGCAATTTCTACTGTAACCAAAGGAACGGAGTTGTCTTCCAGTACCAATACCTCAAGGCCATTGGGAAGTTTGGAAAGATGGACGTTTGAAGGAAGTTTGGTTTGAGCGGGTAGCTCAAAACTGATCATGCACAATGCTGTGCACAACGTGGTTAATTTTAGCATGGCTTACTATTTATTTTAATGAGAGTATTAAATATATAGAAAGAAAATGAAAAAATTAGTGAAGATTTTACCTCTCTCAATATCAATATATATGTAATGCGATAAAAGGCTGCTAGCTGACAACGAAGCGGTATCCAACACCTTTTACAGTAATGATCTGGAGGTTACTGTCTTGTTTTAAATAACCACGGAGCTTGGTTATGTATACATCAAGGTTGCGGGAGTTGAAAAAATTATCATTGCCCCACAGCAGTTTCAATATATCACGACGGTCGATGATCTTATCACGATTGATGTAAAGTATTTTTAATAGTTCAGTTTCCCTGAATGAAAGCTTTCTTTCTTCCGCTTCATCATACTTCAATACCTGGTGATTGCTGTGAAAACTATATGCCCCGATCTTCATCAATGCATTGCCATCCGTATAACCACCTTCCTTTGCCTGCTTCAATACATTCTCAATACGAACGATCAGCTCTTCCATGCTAAATGGTTTGCGTATATAATCATTGCCACCGGTGCGAAATCCTTTTACAAGATCCTCTACCTGTGTTTTGGCTGTAAGAAAAATAATAGGAACTTCTTTATTGATATTCCTGATTTCTTCTGCAATGGTAAAACCATCTTTATTCGGGAGCATGATATCAAGGACGCAGACCTGTGGCTGCTGCTGTGTAAAATGCGACAGCACTTTGTTGCCATCTGCTTCCATCACAACATCATAACCCCGGCTCTCCAGGCTTTCCTTTACGATCTTGCCAAGGAACAACTCATCTTCTGCGTATAAAATTTTAACCGGCATTTGTTCTTGGTAATTTAATGATTAATTCTGTTCCGCTCCTGCCATCACTCTTTACATCTATGCTCCCATGATGACGTTCTATGATATGAGCAACATAGCTAAGCCCCAGTCCATAACCTTTTACATTATGCTGGTTGCCATGCGGCACACGGAAAAACTTATCAAATATCCTGTCTTTATAAACAGGGTCGATACCAACGCCATTGTCTGCAACAGACAGCGCAATATTATTGGGATCAGCAGTTATGGATATTTTCATCACGGGATCTTCCTTGCTGTACTTAATGGCATTGTCAAGTAAATTATATACCACGCTGGCGATATGCATCCGGTCGGCATGAATGGTAAAATCAAGTCCATTCAGTTGTATGCTGACATTAGCTTTGGCTTTTTCAAACTGCAATTGCATCGACTTCGTTACTTCCTGTACAAGTTCTGCAAAATTAAATGCCTCGTATTTTAGTTCCACATCCCTGTTCTCAAACATAGAAAGCCTGAGCACTTTATCCACCAGTAATGAAAGGCGGTTCAGTTCCTGGCCGGCAATACCCAGGTATTCTGTTGTTTTTGCGGGGTCCTGCAGCGCATTGAAATTCCGCATGGCTTCTATTGCCACGCTCACTGTGGCGATCGGCGTTTTAAGTTCATGCGTGATATTGCCTATGAACTCATTCTTTATTTCTGTCAATCGTCTTTGCTGCAATAAACTCCGGTATAACATGATGAAAGAAAGAATGGTGATGCCCAGCAATAGTACTGAGAACAATACCGGCATCGACAATTGCTTTGCAAGGTATGGAAGCGTATTACCGGCAAGCAGTTTATAAACAAGCGGGTGGGCAAATCCAACCACCACTTCATTCAATGGTTCTTCCCGGGGTTTTGAAAGGCTGTCCCTGCTGATGGTAAAAGGAATATTCACATTTTGCTCCACCAGTTTTTTCTTTAGTACAGAAACGATCTCTTTTATTTTGATGGAATCCTGCAATGAATCCACTCCATATAATATCTGTACAAAATCATTCTTTACCATAGGCCCGCCGGGAGGAATTGACCCGGGTAAAAAATGTTTATCATTAAAGAAATCGCGATCCTTTGTTATGAACAGTCCCTTTTTCACGGATGAATCCTTTATCAATGAATCGCCGATCTTTTTTCTTACAACATTGATGGTGGAGATCACCTGCCTTTTACCATTGCTGAAACTGAGATCATAACTTTCGTCGATACGTTCAGCACTGTCGCCAAGCGGTTTTACAAATAACTTCATTTGACCGCTCCTTTTGAGCGTATCAGATTCCCGGTTGAGTTTGAACTTGATCACCTGCAGTTCCTGTATGGTATTGCGGAATGCAAGGTCTGTTTTAAGTGTAAGCGAGCGCTTCTCCCGGTCATAGGTCTGCTTCAGCCAGAAGAACTGGAAACCGGTAATGCCGATTATGGCAATTACCATCAATGCAGCCTGTAACCTGAGTTTTTTCATTTACAATGTTGTTCCCACAAAAATAACCATTGTCTGTATTGATCTGCGGGAGCATTAACCTTTATTAACCTTAATGCAAGGTGGGTTAACCTGTTTCCATTTGCAGCTTCGATAGCTTTGGATAAAATATAAAAATCATGAAGAAGATAATCTTTACAAGCTGCCTGTCATTAATTGGTTTTATGATACAGGCCCAGCAAACCCAGGGCAGGGTAGTGTACGACCGTGTAGCCCAGATGAGGTTCAATATTGCCGAAATGGGCAATGGCGAGCAGGAGCAGGTTCGCACAAGAACAGATAAGTTTGAACTGACCTTTGGCAATGACCAGTCATTGTGGAAGCAGCAGGAGAAAGAAAATGAAGATGATGGCAATATCAACAATGACGGTATACAGATCAGGATGGTGGTAGCAGGATCTGATGATGTGCTGTATAATAATTTCTCAGAAAAGAAAAGAACCGAGTTGCGTGTTTTCATGGATAAGAAATTCGTTATCGATGACAGCATCCGTCCGTTGAAATGGAAATTAGGTGAAGAAACCAAAACCATCCTTAACCATATTTGCAAAAAGGCAACTGCAACAACAGTGAATCCAAGTGTACGTATGAATGTGAACAATGGTGTGATGGAACGTACAGAAGTGATGGACACCATCAACCTCACTGCCTGGTTTGCTGCTGATATTCCTGTAGCAGCGGGCCCGGCAGAATACCAGGGACAATTGCCAGGATTGATCCTCGCATTGGATATCAATAACGGCAGACAGGTTTATAAAGCTGTTGAGATCTCTGAAAAAGCAGATCTTGCTTCTATCAAAGCGCCCACAGGCAAAAAACATTATTCGCCAACCGAGTTTCGAAAAGAGAGAGATAAGATGATGCAGGAAATGAACAGCAGCGGCGGCCGTCAACAGATCAGGCTCAATTAGCAGGGATGTAAAATGTGATGATCTGAACATTTATATCATACCCCTCACATCATAGATTTTATTATAGTATAGCCCAAAAGAGCCCTTCGTTATGCGAAGGGTTCTTTGCTGGGTAGAATATAGAGTAATGGCTATGCCCATACCACAGAATATATTCGTGCTTTACTTTTCAAAACGGATAAGCCGGGTTTAAAATAATACAATTCGCAAAACAGCAGAATTATTAAAAGATCTTACTGCATGAGAATATGGCTGTGTTTTTAACTGTGGATTGGAATAATTTTATATCTCTTTTGCAGCATTAATAGGTTAGCAGTTGTCGTAATCAGGCTTTAAGTACTAAAAATAAAACTCATGGATCCAGTAAGACAGCAGTTGTTGCTTTCAGAACAGAAAACAAAAGACCTGTTCAGGGTTATTGAAGACCGTGGACTGATCATCCCGGGAAAAACAGAAAAACAGCTTTGCGATGAGATTGTACAGGTTGCCAGAGAAGATTTCGGGACAGAAGCGCATTGGGGGAAAAAGATCGTAAGGGCGGGCATCAACACATTGCAACCCTATATTGCAGATCCGCCGGACCTGGTTATCCAGGAGGGCGATGTGCTCTTTTTTGATTTTCATCCTGTTTTTGAAGGTTGGGAAACAGACCTTGGAAGAACATATGTATTGGGCAACGATCCCTTAAAACAAAAAATAAAGAAAGATGTGGAAGAAGCCTGGCAGGAAGGAAACGCCTGGTATTTCAAACAGCCTACGCTTACCGGTGCGCAATTTTTCAATTACGCTGTAAACCTGGCAAAACGATATGGCTATGAATTCGGGAATGCCATTGCCGGGCACATCATAGGAAAATTTCCGCACGAACAACCAGATGATCCCAATGATCTCTGCCTGGATGTGCACCCGGACAATCACCAGGATATACTTCAATTAGATAAATACGGGAATAAGCGGCACTGGATCCTTGAACTGCATTTTGTTGATAGAAAAAATAATATCGGGGCCTTCTTTGAACAGTTATTAACCGCGGAATAGATAACGATTCAGCAAATAAACATGGTCATATATCTCTTATACTCATTTTACGCAGTTCATCATCCATAATACACGGCTCATGACCGTTGACTGAATAAACCTTTTGCCGCCAGTTAGCTTTGAGAAAAATTATAAATGAAAAAGCAACTGTTCTTCTTAGTCATTGTCATCACTTTCCTGTCGGCATGTAATAAAAGCAAATTAGATGAACCAACTGTTCCTGCTGATCCAGGCAATACGGTCGGGATCACTGAACCCGGTTATGGATCATCCAATGCAGGCTTCATTGCTCCCAAATGGCAGTTGCCTGCAAACGTGGAAATGGCGGATTCCATTCATGAGTATTCTTATTGCTGGGCATTCCCTCCATTTACAAATGTGCAGCCGAAAGACCGGAGAGGTGTGCCGGTAGGTTTTAATTTCTGCTTCACGCTTCACAATACCAGCAACCAACCTGTCATTATCCCTTTTCCGCCTGAATTGATTTTTACCAGCTCTTCCAACGAACATCAAAACGTATTGCTGATAGATGTGGGAGATGTGCAGTTAACAGCAGGTGAAACAAGAACAATTGTAGCACAGGGATTTTGTATCAACGAAGGGCGGCATATCCCGCAAACATTCAAAGACGGGACAACTGATTTCTTAAGCTATTCCTTTGGTCCTTCCAGCATACCTGCAGCATTGAAAGAAGTGACAGATATTGTTGAATCAAAGCATATCACGATGAATGATATTTTAAAACCTGATGGAAGCATCGACAACACAAAGGCTTTAAAATATAGTGTGATACAAACGGCTATCTGGGAAGTAACGGATGGCACGGGATTAACAGCAGTAACAAAACAGCAATTACAGCAACTGTAAATGTCATAGATCATACATTTTAGAATAAGTATAGCCCAGGAGCCCTCCGCAAGGAGGGTTTTTTGTTGGGGGAATGAAGTAAATTTATTTGCCGGTTGCGATAATAAATAGTTGGCTCCAATCTTAACAGGAATTATTTTATGAAATTAGCTTTGGCCTTTTGCTTAATTTTTATATCGCTTTCTTTGTTTTCCCAGGAGATTGCTACCGACACAATATTGGCAGGCAACAAAAAATCTATGAGTGATTACTTCAGTGGTGCAAATGTTGTAGTTGGAAATATTAAATCTCCGCCGGCATTTCCGGGAGGGAAAACAGCTTTGGATTCTTTTATTAGAAAGAATATAAATCAGGCAACCCTTATCATTACCAATAAAGCTCCTTCGGGATCTTACAATGTAATTATTCGATATTGGGTAAACCAGGATGGAAGTATATCAAATATCGGGGCCCGGACTAATTGTGGTTATGGAATGGAAGATGAAGTTATAAAATGTCTCAGGCTTAGCCCCAAATGGCAACCAGCTCTAAATTCTAAAAATGAAACTGTAACCTTTTCAGCAAAACAAATGGTAACATTTGTCATTAAAGGAGCCAATCTAAATATCATAGTAAAGTAATGTCGCGGCCAGCAAAGAAGAAATTTTCTCATTTGGAGATCCGGTATTAATTTAAAGTTCATTAATAAATTAAACCTATAGCAATGGTAAATATTATACACCGTGTAGGGATCAAAGCTCCCTTACAGGAAGTTTATGATGCAGTGTCAACAATTGAAGGCATTGCTGGCTGGTGGACAGAAGATACTTCCGGAACATCGCAGGTTGGCAAGACGATCGTGGTAAGATTTCATTCTGCAGATGGCAAAGAGATCGGCAGCATGAATATGGAAGTAACAGGTCTTGAGCCTGGAAAAAAAGTGAGTTGGAAATTTACTGCGGGCCCGGAAGAATGGATCGGCACTGAAGCTACATTTGACTTACAGCAGGAAGGGGATTACACTATCATTATATTTGGACACAGGAACTGGCGTGACCAGGTTGAATTCACAGCACATTGCAGCATGAAGTGGGGAATTTTCATGCTAAGCTTAAAAGAACTTGTTGAAAAAGGTAAAGGCAGGCCCTCGCCAAATGATATTAAAATAGATAATTGGAATTAGGTACATTAACGCAGGCGACATCCAACAAAAAAAATGCAGCCATAAAAAATACAGCTGCATCACCCAAATGCCAGGCATCGCTGCCATAGCCTTATAAAAATCATCTCATGATCATCCGCATACCACCACCCTTATCATTCAATCCCGTTTTGCTTAAGCTATAAGTAAAGCTCAGCAGGAAGAAGCGACGCAGTGTCTTCACACGACTGTCTTCAATATAATTCTGGTTGCTGTTACGGCTGATACCGATATTTTGGTTCAGCAGGTCAACAGCACTGAGCTTTAATTCACCACGGTTATATTTCAACATTTGCTTGCTGAGGCTAGCATTCCATATCGGCACCTTTGTATTGAATCCTGCTGCACGGCGGCTGTTGATAGTGTAAGTAAAGTCCGTTGAAAAGAAGAAACGCTTTGGCATTTCCCATTCAACCGAACTGCTGTATTCCTGCTGCAGGTATCTTGTATTCAATAATTCCTGTAAAGAGTATTTTGTGCTGTTATATTTATATGAAGCTCCTAATGTAAGGCTGAGTTTATTATGAGGATTTATGTCCAGTCTTACTTCCGGCCCAAACGTTAATGCCTTGATATTATTCTGGGCAGCATTGATGAACTGCTTTCCTTTATAATAGTTCACACTGCTGCTGATCTCCATACTTGCTTTGAGAAAGCTCACCGGTATACCATAACTGATCCTTCCATTCAGGTTATACACTCCATTCACATTCACAGGTTTTGTTGTTCTTACACCGAACTGGTCGGTGATATCGTAATTAACGATCTTGTTCTGCGTAGCCTGCGCTGATAAGTAGAAGAAAAGATTCTTGTTCCTGTATGGACTTACCAGTTGCAGGTTTGCCTGTATGTTGTGGTTGTATTCCTGTTTCAGGTTTGGATTACCTTCCTTGATGGCAAGCGGGTTGCTGTTATCCGGCACCGGCTGCAATTGCGACATGGTTGGCTGGTTGGTGGATGTACCATAGCTCAAAGAAAAATTCTTGAACTTGCTGAAGTTATACTGGAATCTTGCATTTGGCAATATATTATTGAATGACCTGCTCAGAATAGAATCTTTGGTTCCTGTAATGATGTTTCCTTCGAGGGTTGCCTTTTGCCATGATGCACCAAATGAATAATTGTATTTTCTTTTTTGCGTACGCATGCGGATACTTCCGCTGCTGTAAGTATAAATATTCTCATAGTTATTGCTGAGCGATGGATTGAACTGGTCGTACTTGCCGTTGCCGGCATTGTAGTCGTAGGTCAGTTTATCCAAGGTATTCTTGATATTGCTTTTTCCAACACTGAATTCGATCATTGACCTGCGCAGTACCGGCTCGGTATAAGTGGCCCTTGCAGTATAGCCGGTTAATCTGGCGGCTGTTTTATTCTCCTGGTCGAGCGTATCTTTTTGTAAAAGCGATCCGTTGGGATCATAAAAATTATTTATTGAATAAAGGTTGCCGTTGCCATTGCTGCTGTTCACACTTGTATTCAGGCTGAATGAGAATGTTCTTCCTTTCTTTCTCATCTTACGCCTGAATGTGAGATCATTGCTGAAATTGTATCCTTCATTCGTACTGCTGTTCCTGCTGAAGCCTTCATTGGTAAGGTTCTTATTCCCACTCAGTGTCTGGTAATCGCTTAGTGAACTGTTATCCGTTTTCTGGTAACTGTAGGATGGATTGATTCGAAGTGAGTTGCTTGAATCTATCTGGTAAAGCATATTCAGGTTCACCCGGTGATTGTTGCTCAGGTTATCAGCAAAAGAATTCTGGTTATAGTAATAAGATGAATCCGATAAAAAATATTGCCGCTGAATATGGCTTTCTGTATTTGGATTGATGCGGTTGTAAAAATAATTGCTCTGAAGGTCCAGCTTGTTACCGATAATATTATTGTAGTTAACACCGCCTGCCCATGTTTTTTTGATTCCATTATTATTATTTCCGCCCAGTCCATATGCAGAAGCATCCTGGTCGCTGATATTGATATTAACGTTTCCGTTTTCCAGGCCCTGTTTCATTTGCCGCAGTGCACCGGTGAAGCCAAGTATATCGAAGAATGAAAATCCTTCTGCATTGTCGTTATTGCCCATGCCGATCGCCGAAAGCTGTCTTGCGCCTTTGAATGAGTTCACATTGAACTTTCCTTCATAGCGGTCATTGGTTCCGCCACCTGCGGTAACCTTACCAAACATTCCTTTCTTCTTATCTTTTTTCAGCTTTAGGTTGATCGTCTTTTCATAATTGCCATCATCAAAACCTGTCAGCTGTGCCTGGTCGCTTTGCTTATCATATACCTGCACTTTATCTACAGCATCGGCAGGCAGGTTCTTTGTCGCCACTTTAGGGTCGTTGCCAAAGAACTCCTTTCCATCAACCAATACGCGGTTCACTTTTTCTCCCTGTGCTTTGATCGTTCCGTCTTTCTCCACCTTTACGCCGGGAAGTTTTTTCAGGAGTTGTTCTACGTTGGCGTTGGGAGCAGTTTTAAAAGACTTTGCATTATATTGAACAGTATCATCGATCAATGTAACAGGTGGCGCTTCGCTTTCTACCACAACCTCGTTCAGCATCCTGGCCTTGTCATTCATTATTATATTGCCAAGATCGGCATCATTGCTTTGCCCTGTAGTGGAAAAGACCTTTTCGCTGTTACGGTAATTCACGTGTGTGATCAATAACCTGTATTCTCCACTGCGGATATTCTTGAATTCAAACCTTCCTGAATTATCAGTCATGGTAAAAGATACAAGAGAAGAATCCTTTTTCTCCAGCAGTGAAACTGTGGCGGAAGGGATAGGTCTTTTTGATAGCGTATCGAAGGCAATGCCTTTAACGGTACCTGTTTTTTGGCCAATCGCACAGAGTGCAAGGCCGATGGTCATTAGCAGTAAATAAAATTTTTTCATGGCTGATACTTTCAGCTACGAAACTATCCAGATTAATGGCCGCTTTGAGTTAACCGGCCTTTCATTAAGGTTAATTAAGGTTAATGGTATCGTGTCTTTGGCGTTATTGCAGGCGAACCGAAGCAATCCTCTCATAGTGAGATCGCTTCATACCGTTGCAATGTCATAAGGTCTTTTTCTGCAGGCTTGCAATAAAATTCATATGTATACGTTAATCAGGTAACAAACAAATCCAATATGAGCCTAAACCAACCACGGTACACGCACCCTATTGTGTATCTACTAAGAAACTTCTTCAATAAATTAAGACAGAATCCCGAAGTATACCCTATAAAGTACTATAAAAAGAGCCCCCGCTATAGAAGGCACTGGAAATCACCGTTAGTAAAATAGGCATCCCGCTGTGGAATTTACCAATAGATTAATTAGGCAAATACACTCTTGACCCGAGATGGAGTGGTTTGTACTTTTATCCTTACAAGAAAAATCCAATTATCTCAAAACCACGTTTTATGAAGAAAAATGAACACACAGCTTTAAAATTTTCAAGCGTGTTGAAAGCAGTATCTAATGCTATCAACAGCCTGTTCTTTTCTGATGACAGGGATTTCCAGCGCCTGAAGAATTTTATAGCGTCTTAAGAGAGCCGTCGCTTACCTCGACCCAACACTCAAATCCCATATGCTGCAAAGTATATGGGATTTAATTTTAGCTGAAAAGATATTCTACATCTGATTTGCTGAGAGATTTCACGAAGGTTGCATCATCGGCAATGAGTTCTTTTGCCAGTGTTTTTTTACGTTCCTGCAGCTGCAGTATCTTATCTTCGATCGTATCGATACAGATCATCCTGTATGCAAAGATGTTCTTTGTCTGCCCGATCCTATGTGTTCTGTCAATAGCCTGTTGCTCCACGGCAGGGTTCCACCACGGATCAACTATATACACATAATCTGCTGCTGTAAGGTTCAGACCCACACCTCCGGCTTTGAGTGATATCAGGAACACCCTGCAATCATCGTTGTTCTGGAAATTCTGTATGGCCCTTTCTCTTTCCGTTGGAGAAGTGCTGCCGTCAAAATATTCAAAAGGAATATTCTGTTCGGTTAGTTTTGCTTTGATCAATGCAAGCATTCCCAGGAATTGAGAAAAGATGAGCGCTTTGTGTTCACCGATATTTTCTTCGATCTCCCTTGAAAGTTCTTCCAGTTTTATAGAATGGTTCGGATACTTATCTTCTTCATTCAATATTGCCGGGCTGTCACAGATCTGTCTAAGCTTCATCAATCCCTGCAGGATGGTAAGCTGTGATTTATCAATTCCCTGCTGGTCGATGGTGCCGAGGATCTTGTCACGATAACTATTGCGGTATGCATCATAGATCTTGCGTTGCGCTTTATCCATCTCACAGAAAAGGATCGTTTCGGTCTTTTCCGGAAGGTCTTTCGCTACCTGTTCTTTTGTACGCCTTAATATGAATGGATATAACAGTTTACGCAGGTGTTCTTTTTGTTCCTGCTCGCCGAACTTATCGATAGGTGTGGCAAATTCATTCCGGAAAAATTCCACACTTCCCAGCAAGCCCGGGTTAAGAAAGTTCATCTGCGCAAAAATATCGAATGTATTATTCTGAAGCGGCGTACCACTCATGCACAACCGGTTCTTTGCATTCAGTAAAGAAGCAGCCTTGGTAACTTTTGAAGAAGGATTTTTGATCGCCTGGCTTTCATCCAGGATCACATAATCAAAAAGCACTTTTAGCAGCAATTGTATATCGCTGCGCAACGTACCATACGTTGTAATGATGATATTGTGTTGCTGCAGTTCATCAGCGTTCCTGCTGCGTGCGTTACCATGATGAATATGATAGCTGAGCGATGGTGTGAATTTCTTCACTTCGTTCTGCCAGTTATATATCAATGTAGTTGGACAAATAACGATCGCTTTCAGTGTTTTATTGATCGATTTATAATACTCAAGCATGGTCAATGCCTGCACTGTTTTACCAAGTCCCATATCATCTGCAAGGATCCCGCCCCAGCCAACATCATTCAAATAGCTCAGCCACTGGTATCCGGATACCTGGTATGGACGAAGTACCGCCTGCAGGTCTGCCGGGGGAGCTATTTCCGGTATGTTCTTGAATTCTCTTAGTCTTTCGAATTTTTCATCCAGCGCAAAACTCAGTTCAGTTTCATCCCTGTTCTCGTATAATTCATCTATCACGCTCATATGATAGCGTGACAGGCGAAGGCGGTCGCTTTTTCCATCGCCTACCTTGAACAACAATGAATATCGTTTCAGCCATTCATCAGGCAGGATACCCAGGGAACCATCGCCAAGCTGAACAAAGGATTGCTTTCCTGCAAGAGCACGCTTGATGTCGGCAATACCAACCCGCTGCTCACCAAATTCTATCTCCACTTTTGCGTCGAACCAGTCGAGGCCGCTGCTTACATGAATATGTGTATTCGGCTTGGCAGTATTGAACCTGAAATTCTTCAATGCTTCAAATCCAAATACAGGAACCTTCATTTCCTTCATAGCATCAATGAACAGGAAGAACCAGTTATTGCGTAATACATCGGCGCCTTTCAATATCAGGCTCGAACTTTCTTCATGTCGTGTGAACATGGAATGAAGGCTCTCAAGTTTATTCATGAAAGTCTCTTCGGCTTCCCTGTTACGATGTATGATCAGTATCTTATCAGCATCCGGAATGGTAATGGTTGTCTTATCTGTAGCTTTTGTATCAAATCCATTATAAGAGAACACCGGTTGAAATACAAGGTAATCGCCCCTTTCCTGCAACTGCAGCTTGACATCAGGATTCCCGCTTTTGATCTCTCTGATAAGGCTTTTATCAAATTCAACCTGGTAATCTTTTGTCAAGGGCATGATGACCTTTTGCATTTTTTCAGCCCAGTTACTTTTGCTTAAATGGATATTTCCCTGGCGCAGGAATTTTTCCGCCTGCAATACATCTTCAGGTTTCTGCCAGAGATACAGGATCCTGTCATGCATAAAAACAAGGCTGCTCTCACACTCATTGTCATTGAATGACACAGACTGTCCATTTATCTTTACCATGCAGACGATCTCGAAATGATCATTCACTGACACTACTTTGAAAATGGGGGAGATGAATTCATTACTTAACTCTATCTCTTCCAGGTTAGCCGTTTTGAAGGTTTTGGCCGGCGGCAGCTGGTAAATAAAATTGTTGGCCGATTGTTCTTCAAATAATTTCCTGAGTTTGGGGTGAAGGTATTCCGAGATGAGTGATTTGGTCTCTTCAGGAAGGTCATCATCTTCGTGGTGGATGATATTTTCCCAGATACCACTGAAAGGAGAATTCCTGTTCAGGTATTTATTCACTTCAGCGTCCTGCAATTTTCTTACCTGCTGGAAAAGCAGTTTATCATCTTCACCGAATAATTCAGTGTTTACGAATTTTGAAAGATCGAGGGCTTCGGCTTTACCAATGAATTTCTTATTATCATCGTCTGTATCGCCCTGGATAGCATCCACAGTAAAGCCCGGGTATTTTTTTTCATTGAAATTAAAAACGATGCCCAGTTTTTTTGCAGCCCTTTCCTCAACTTCCACTTCTACCTGCCTGATCTCGGGTGTTATAAATGCTTTGGGTTGTTTTACTTCTGCTGTTGTAGTTGCAACTCTTTTTATAGATGTGTCAAGCAGTTTTAAGAACGGTTTGCCATCTTTATATGTGAATTCAAATTTTCCTTCCAGGTCATCGCTGAGACTATATCCATAGATCTGTAACAGCTTATTCTTTTCTTTATCCCAGTTCCTGATCGTATCAAAATAATTCGGTCCATACGAATTCAGTAGTTGCAGGAAGAGCAGCGTTTTATGTTCGCAAAGCGGGTGCATGGATTCTCCGCACATACAGGAAGTATCAAAACTTCTTTCTTCATTTTTCTGGATCACTAACGGAAAGGTTTGGCCGTTATAAACGAGCTCCGCTTCCACCCTTTCATCAGCTGCACTAAGCAGGTTTGCCTTCACCGTACGCAGCATGTTCTCGGCTTCTTCATAAATGGCCGGGGAAGAAAGCATTTTGATCATCTTAAGATCTATGTTCTTCATTTTGGCAACTGTATGGAGCTGGTTATACTGGATCGTTGTTGAGCCAAGCATGTTTTTATCGACCATATCCTGCAAACGGAACAGGGCTGCCACTTCATGGCGGCATATATCACCCAGGTTGTAAGGACAGCTGCAGCGAAGTGTCATCATCTTTGCATCAGCATACTTCTGGATATACACTTTATAAAAGGTGCTGTAGTTATCGTCTTTCACCCTGAACACGACACCACCCATCAACTCGTCGTGTTCAACAAGCTCTACGAATCCCATGATGTGGATCTTTTTTCCACGTCGTATCACTTCATCGGTGCCGTTGTTGTAAATGTGCTTGATTATGTGCGGTAGTGCCAAATTATCGGTGCTTTATATTAAAATATTGTGTTTGCTGATTGCACTTAATCTATGCAGAAAGTGTATAATATCTGTTCAGGAAAGGGCAATTTGCAAAAGTAAAGGAAAATAACTGAGCCTGAAAAGTATTGTGGAAATTTTTGTGAATTTCTATAGGAATCACTGTTGGTTTATCAACGTTCCTTCGCTGTATACCGGGAGTGCTTTTGCCGTATTGGCGGTAAGGCAGAATTTGATATCCTCGTGAAGGCCATAACCCGAAAGACGCTGGTAATGTGAGGCGTTTTTATGCTTCATGAATTCATAGAGGTCGGGTTTTGCGGCTTCGTACAATCCTTCCGCAATATGTGAGGCATCACAATTGATGCTGAAATGTTCTTTGATCTTCTGGATCACCATGCCGGCAAACAGGGTGTCTTCAATATTGATACGGTCTTTCCATGCAGCACATGCAAGTATCACCGATTGATTTTTTTCAACGAGGTAATTACAAACAGCATCGATATTTGCGAATGCCCCTGTAATGATATCAGTAGCACCGTTGTTAAGTGCCATATGCAGTAAACGGGTTCCGTTAGTGGTGGTAAGCACCAACGTTTGTCCTTCTACAAAACTTCTTGGATATTCAAATGGAGAATTGCCATACTCCAATCCTTCAGCGACCTTTCCGTCTCGTTCACCAGCGGTGATCGCATTTATCTGTTTGCCGATACGGATGCATTCTGCAACACTATCAACAGGTATCACAGATTTGGCGCCATTTTCCAGGGCAGTTGCAATGGTGGATGTTGCACGAAGTACATCTATGATCACAACAACACTGTGGCTCACATCATATAAATGGAGAAGCACAGGAGAAAGGCAGGTATAAAGAGAAGGTTTTTTGTTTTCCATAATTCAACTTCCTGTTATCATGCAAAAGGGATCTTTACAACTTTTGCCTTTAACAGCGTATTGCGCACCTTGACATATATATCACTATCAATGACCGCATATTTAGTATCTACATATCCCATGCCGATTGCTTTTCCCAGCGATGGGGATTGTGTTCCCGAAGTAACTCTTCCTATTGTACTTCCATCAAAATCCTTGATCTCGTAATCGTGGCGTGCAATTCCTTTTTCCAGCATTTCAAATCCCACAAGTTTTCTTGTAACGCCTTTTTCTTTTTGTTTCTCAAATACAGCTCTTGATGTAAAGTCCTTGGTGAATTTTGTTATCCATCCCAGGCCGGCCTCCAGCGGAGATGTTGTGTCATCGATATCGTTGCCATATAAACAATACCCCATTTCGAGACGAAGGGTATCTCTTGCACCCAGCCCGATCGGCTTGATACCGGCTTCAGCACCTGCTTTGAAGACAGCATCCCATATCGTATCTGCTGCACCGTCCTTATCTTCAAAATATATTTCAACCCCACCGGCTCCCGTATACCCTGTTGCACTGATCAATACATTATCAACACCTGCAAACTTTCCTTTTTCAAAAGTGTAATATTTTAAATTAAGTATGTCTACTTCTGTTAAAGACTGTAATATTTTAGTTGCTTCCGGCCCCTGTATCGCCAGCAGGCATGTTTTATCAGAGATGTCATGCATTTCTGCATTGTTGCTGTTATGATCCGATATCCATTTCCAGTCTTTGGCAATATTGCCTGCATTTACCACCAGCATATAGGCATTGTTGTCTTCCAGGCAATAAACCAGCAGGTCGTCAACGATACCGCCTTCATTGTTTGGCAAACAGCTGTATTGTGCTTTGCCCTTTGTAAGTTTGGATGCATCATTGGTTGTAATGCGTTGTATAAGATCCAGTGCATGGGGCCCTTTTACAATAAATTCACCCATATGACTCACATCAAATACCCCCACCTTATTTCTTACTGCAGCATGTTCTTCATTGATACCTGAATAAGAGATGGGCATATTGAAGCCCGCAAATTCAGCCATTTTAGCACCAAGGGAAATATGTTTAGCTGTAAATGGAGTATTCTTCATCTGATGTTTTTAGTTGGCAAATGTAATTCAAAAATTTCAAGTCGTCAGGCCATTCGGTTGCCAGGCGCTATATAACATAGCCCATTAAAAGATGAACAGGGAATATGATCTTTCTTTTTTCATTACCCCGCCAGTTCGATCTTATTTCTTTCATCAGCTCAGGAACCGGGCTATAATTATTGGCGAGTATAAAATTCTGCAGTGCGCTTGAGGTATTAAAATAACCTTCCAGGTCATCGGCATCCCAGTGCAGTTCAATAAAAAATTCCGGGGATTCGATCTTTTCGAATGGGAAAGGAATGGTCTTATATTCTTCATCAACATACCTGCGTTCCTTATCCCAATAATTTCCAAGCGTACCAAAATGATATTTGCGGATCAATGCGTCAGTGATGGGATCTATTTGGAGCAGGCTATAGGTCCAAACCGCCAGCAATGCCCCTGGTTTGGAAACACGTTTTACTTCTTCATAGAATTTGTCAAATTGAAACCAGTGCAGTGCCTGGGATACAGTTATAAGGTCTATCGTATTTGCTTTTATACTGGAATTCTCTGCCGGCTCGATTGCGTAGGTAATATTACTTTCTTTTACTGCGTGCTCAATTTGTTTACCGCTGATATCCGTGGCATATACATTTTTAAAATACCTGCTGAGTTCTTTTGCTGTTTGTCCATTGCCTGTTCCACAATCCCAGGCAAGACCCTTTTCTTTTACAAATGATATGATGTATTCAAACAATACCGCCGGGTATTGAGGCCGATATTTAGAATAAACTGCTGCCTGTTTTGAGAAATTATCTTTCACTGTTCAAAATTATCGAAACAAATGTCTTGTTTAAATTACCATGTTAATTTTTTGTTTCTTTTACAGTTAAAAAAGACTGAAGAATTGTGTCAAAGAAAAAATCCTGCTTTTGAGGGCAGGATCTTTTTTGCTTCAACTTCAACTCAACTATTGAAACGCGTTTAATGTAATATCATCATTGGATTATATGCCGGCAGGCTGTATGATGCGTTTACCGCATTGGGCTGCGCACCTGCACCATCCATTTTCTCCAGTTGCTTATCGATCTTTTCTTTTACTTTCTGCAAAGAGTCTTTTATTCTTCTTTGCTCATTATCGATCTTTATTTTCAGGGAATCCGTTTTTAAAACCTGTTGTCCGCTGTTATCCTGGTAACGGTAATTATCATCGTCTTCGTCATTGCTGTTCACATTGATCTCGTTGCCATCGATGGTCACTTTCATACGCCCTTTGTCTTTCCTTGGATGCCTCCAGGTATCTGCAGGCTTCCCGGTTGATGCCTCAACAAGCCCTTCTCCCTTGGTCATGACATAATCCACGCCTTCATCCCATCCTTCTTCAAGATCTCCATAATCGATATTCCAGTCATCGTTGCGGAATGGCCCGTCAACATGTATATCATACCCCCATCCCACATTCCTGTTCACCATGATATGTTTTCCAACCGGGACATACACGGTCATAATGATACGCTGGTTACGGAATTTATCTTTACGGGTAATGGCAACTCCTTTGTCGATCAGCAATGTTGAATCCATTTGCTGTGCATTAAAGTTCATCAATGCTGCAAGGGTATCTGCTGAGCGTTTGTTCTTTCCGTTAACCATTTTAAGCATGGTAACCCTGAAACTATCGTTTGTAGATTTTACTATATGTATGGTGATGTTCCTTACATATGCAGTATCCTCATCAAAGTTTTCGAAAGGCTCGAACCTGAACCACCTGTTGTTATAATATTTCTTATTTGGTACCGACGTGGTGATCTCTAAGCGGTTCACACCTGGATTTGTCAAGGCGATCTCCTGTTCATTGATCGTATTGGTTGCACGGAAGTCTCTTGAAACAGATGCGATCAGCGAAATGAAACAGAACCAGCCAATGATCCAAAGCGCTATGAATGAAAAACGCATTTGCTTTCTGTTTGTTCTGATCTTTGCGATCCTGCGGATGAGCCAGGTAAGGATGCCGATGATCGGCACAGCGATAAAGAATATCAATGTGCCCCATGCAAAAACATTCTGCCAGCCATCAGTTAAAACAAAATCTTTTACCGGGAATATGCCTATTGAGAAAATTGCCAGTGCAAATAACGCAACAACCAATCCGAAGCCAATACAGCCGAGAACGAAGTATGCAAATATCTTAAAGAGGAATACGATGATATCTCCCAGTGATCTTCCTCCGCGTTTAGCAACAGTAGCAGCCTCCGTTCCAAAGGTTTTACCTTTTTCCTGCGCAAAGTTCTTTGCTTCCTTACCAAACTTTTCTGCACGCTGCTGAACACCTTTCATTTCTTCCACTACAGAATTCTTGATCGAATTCATGTCCACCTTTTCGCCTTTCATTTCAAGTTTTTCTGCTGTTGTGAGGGCTTCAGGTAAAACGAGCCAGAGAATGATATACACGATCAGCGAACCCGGGCTGAATACAAATCCAGGGAAAGGCCCATCCCAATGATTCCATCTGCCAACAAAGGTGAGGAATGGCAATACAAAGAGTACGCGTGGTATCCATGCATTGATACCGAAATAATTCCCGATACCGCTACATACACCACCGATGATCTTATCATCAGTGTCACGGTATAGTTTTTTTCGCAACCCGCCGATCTCGGCAGATGCTGTGCTTGGAACTGCGATCCATAATATAATATATGGTATCAGTGCCGCACCGAACAGTACCACGAAAATGATCCTTACAACAACCACATCGATGCCGAAATAGTTTGCTACACCACTACACACACCACCCAGTATCTTATTATTCTCATCCCTGTAGAGACGCTTAGGCATACCGGGTGCATATGCTGATGATGTTGTTGACTGGGACTGTTCACTTTGACTTTCATGGCGGGCATTGGCAGCTTCAGCAGTTGCCTGGTCGGTTTCAAAATCTTCCGGCCTTCCCATACTTTTAATAATGGCGTTGATATCATCATCCGTGATGCAGGTTGATCCACCCTTCAGTCGCTCCTGGAAAAGCTCCCCAATACGACTTTCAATGTCATTTATTATTTCTTCTTTACCTTCTTCCATTGCGAAATACCTGCTGAGACTCTCGGTATAATTCTTCAATATCTCAAAAGCGGTAACTTCTATCGGTACTACGCGACCCTGGAAGTTGATATTTATTACTTGTTTCATGGCGTAATAATTGTTTTTGTTTTGCCTTTAGCTCTTCTTCCGATACTAAATAGTGGCTTTAAATTTTGTTTCTTTCGTTAAGATCGTTATCAACAAAAGCATGGCTATACTTTATATGATTGTTGAAGTTGTTTTTAAAACTATCCCGGCGAGGTCAATGCCTGAACTGCATTCGCCAATTCATTCCAGGTAGCTTCTAGTTCTTTATAAAATTCTGCTCCTTTATCTGTAAGTGCAAAGTATTTCCGTGGCGGGCCACTGTTACTTTCCACCCAACGATATGTAAGGAATTCCGCGTTTTTGAGCCTTGTCAGCAGGGGGTACAAGGTACCTTCAAATATGTTCAGGTTGGCGGCTTTCATTTTGTCGATGATATCTGAAGGATAAGCTTCTCCCTGTTTTATCACTGACAAGATGCAAAATTCCAAAACCCCCTTGCGCATCTGGCTTGCTGTGTTATCAATATTCATGGCTTAACATTTTAAAAATTCATGGCTATACTTTGAAGGGCTGGGTCCTGTTCCTGAGTGTGGGTGCTTCCGGATTTCCCGACTTCCATTTACCGAACCTTTCTTCCTTCACAACACAAAGATAGAAACATTTTAGTACTATGCAACACATAATACCATTTATTTTAAAGTAGCTTGTGGTGAATTGTAGGCTGATTTTTACTTAAAGTCAATACAGTATTGAATTTGCGAAGAAATCAGCAGCAAGGCCAATGACTCTTATATTGGATGAATGGCAAATAGTTTACACAAGCGGTGGATTTAAGGAGCCGAAATAAGGGTTCTTTCACAGGTTTATGTTAAACTATCTACAAGATTGAATAACCCACTAACTTAGGGTATTCATTTTGGTCGTATATATAAACAAAAGGAGGTTAAAATGAAAAGCATATTATATATGTGCTTTACAGCCCTGATCCTAGCTTCATGCGCCAGCAGTAAAAACTATCTTGAGAGATCTGATGAGGACAAAGCATTATCGGATGCTGTAAAGAAATTAAGCAAAAGCCCATCTGACGAGAATGCATTACAAGCAGTTCCCGTACTATATAACAACATTCAAAAAAATCACCAGATCAAGATCAAAGAACTGAAGAATGGTAAAGAACTTACACGATGGGATAAGATCATCAAAGAGTATGAACAGCTGCAGGAAGCTTATGATGCGATCGTAAATAACCCTGCTGCATTCAAACTGGTGACCCCTACAAGTTATGCCGCGGAAATATTTGAAACAAAACAAGCCGCGGCTGATGATCATTACCTGAGTGGCCAGGCCATGCTTGATAAATCAACCCGTAATGATTCCAAAAAAGCGTACAGCTATTTCAAAAAAGCAGAAAAACTTGTTCCCGGTTACAAAGATGCATCTGCTAAAGCTGACCAGGCCTATGAATCAGCCATCGTTGATGTTGTGATCAATCCTGTACAGGACAATTCATATTTCTTCAACAGCGGATGGGGAAATACAGGTTATAATTTCAGCAATGAATATTTCCAACAGACCTTGGTAAGGGAACTAAACAGTATAAATAAGAATAGGTATCCTGCACGCTTTTATACTGACTGGCAGGCAAGAAGAGATAATATTCAACCTGATTGGTTTGTTGATCTTAAACTGAGAAATATTAATATTCCTTACCCATCCAACTATACTTACAGCAAGAATTCAAGTGCACAAATACAGGTGGGAACAGATACTTCAGGAAATCCTGTTTACCGCAATGTATATGCAACATTGAATGTTACAAGAAGCAGTTTCACAGCCAGGGCGGATATGGACGTAACCATTGTAGACATAGCCACAGGAAAGAATATCAGTTACCGCACTTTACGGGAGGATTACAGGTGGGAAGAAGAAAGCGCAACCTATAGTGGCGACAGCAGGGCCTTAAGTGGAAGGGACTGGGAAATGATAAACAGGAATAGCTATAATTCTCCAAGAAGAGAAGATGTATTGAGTGAACTCTTTAAAAGACTCTACCCGGAAGTGAAGAACAATATCACTTATGCCGTAGATTGGTAGGCTAATAAAAGAAAAAAATATAACCGCTGGTTCTGCCGGCGGTTTTTATTTGAACAACTGGAAGATGATAAGACTCATAATATATGCAAGCGCTGTCATATAAATGAATTGAATGACCGGCCATTTCCAGCTGCGTGTCTCCCTTTTTACTACGGCAAGTGTACTCATACACTGCATAGCCAGTACATAAAATACCATCAGCGACAATCCCGAAGCAAGTGTATATACTTTTGTCCCGTCTTCTTTTACAGCTGCATTCATTTTTTCCCGCAGCGTACTGTTGTTCGTTGTGTTGTCTTCTCCCACACTATATAAAGTTGCCATGGTACCTACAAACACTTCCCTAGCAGCAAAAGAGGTGACCAGCGCAATTCCTATTTTCCAGTCATATCCCAATGGCCTGATCGCCGGCTCAATTGTTTTACCCAGTATTCCAGCGAATGAGTTCTGTAGCAATTCCGCACTCTTCGACCTTTCAATTTCTGCAGTTCTGCCCGGATCCTTTTTAAGTTCAATATCATATTTTGCTGAAACAGTCTTCATCCTCTCTGCCGGGCCGTACGTACTCAGAGCCCATAACAACAAACTGATGATCATGATAACCTTACCTGCATCAAACACGAATATCTTTGCCTTCTCTATCATGGTATAAAAGACATTCTTCCAGCGAGGCCCGCGGTAAACAGGTAATTCAAGTATAAAGTAACTGCGTTCTACAGAGCGGATAAACCATTTCATTGCCCAGGCAACAACCAGCGCCATTACTGTTCCAAGTAAATACAGCGCCATCATCACCAGGCCCTGTAAACTTAAAAAACCAAAATATAGTTTTGAAGGAATGACCAGTGCGATCAGGATCGTATATACAGGAAGCCTTGCACTGCAGCTCATCAATGGCGTTACCATAATGGTCAGCAGCCGTTCTTTCCTGTTCTCTATATTCCTCACACTCATAATGGCAGGAACGGCACACGCAAACCCGCTGATCATCGGCATCACACTTTTACCATTCAATCCAACTTTACGCATGAGTTTATCTGTTAAGAAACTAATGCGTGCCATATAGCCTGTATCTTCCAGCAAAGTGATCAGTCCGAACAATATCATGATCTGCGGAACAAATACCATGATACCACTAAGTCCCGCAACAATTCCATTTATAAAAAGATCGCTGAACCAGTTTGATGGCATCACAGAAGACAACCAGCCGGATAATTCCCCAAAACACCACTCAATACCATCCATGGGATATCGTGCCACCCAAAAAACACTCTGGAACAACAGGAACAGAACCGATAACAGGATTATATATCCCCATCGCCGGTGCAACAGGATGTTATCAAGTTTTTCTGTGAACAGGGATTGCTGTAATGGATCGGCTTCCACGACTGTCTGCTGCATGATATGTTTGATCTTCCCGTAACGCTGCATGATCTCTTCCGCCTGTGTCTTTGTAGCATTGAATTGATATTTGATCTCGATACCTTCCAGGGTTTCCTGCGTTTCATTATCGAGTAAAAAATATTCATGGTTTATAAGGTAATGTATGGCTCCGTAGTTACTGATCCCCGGCACAACAGTTCTTACATCTTCTATTGCCTTACCTGCAAGCAATGATGCATCAATGAACTCCCGGGCAGAATGCTTTTCAATATTTTCAGCTGATAAAAGAATGGCTTTCTTCAATGCATTGACGCCTTTGTTCTTCCTTGGATTCACTGCAACGATCGGTACACCAAGCTCTCTTTCAAGTCCCGGTATATCAACCTGTATCCCTTTTTTCCGGGCCAGGTCCATCATGGTAAAAGCAACAACAACAGGTATTTTCAGATCGATGATCTGCGTGCAGAACAACAGGTTCCTTCTCAGGTTGCTGGCATCGGCTACCAACACAACCATATCAGGCTTCAGCAATTCATCCTGCATCAGCAACACTTTATAAGAGACCCATTCATCTGTGCGCTTGGGATACAGGCTATATGTACCCGGCAGGTCAATGATATTTGCCTGCAGGTTATCAGATATGGAAGACCTGCCCGTTTTTTTATCAACAGTCACCCCGGGGAAATTTCCAACCTTCTGATTCAGCCCCGTAAGTACATTGAAAAGAGAAGACTTTCCGCTGTTAGGATTTCCGACTAATGCTATGTTTATTTTCCTTGACAAAATGATAGAAGACCGTCATGATACGGCAGCAAAAGTAATGTTATCATTCTGCATGTGCTTACGAATTAAGAAAGATGCCGTGTATATTTACTAATTAGTTTTTTGCAAGAATCCAGCTTTAGTAACTTTGTACCCAATCATTCAAGATATATGAAATATATTTTTACACTGCTCCTGCTGACCGCGTTCCAGTTCTCATTCGGACAAAAACTTTCGAAATCAGATAAAAAACTGATATCTGCATTAAAAGATCATATAGGTTTCCTGGCAGATGATAAACTTGAAGGAAGAAGAACAGGAACGGCAGGGGAAAAACTGGCATATGAATACATCATTGAGCAATTTGAGAATGCCGGTCTCGCAGCCATGCAGAATGGAAATTATTTACAGGAATTTGATGTGATCGAAGGTAAAGAGGTAAAGGGTGGAACATCTTTTTCAGTAAATGAAAACCCCCTGGAACTTAATAAAGATTTTTTTCCACTGGCATATTCCGCCAATGCAACTGTTCAATGTGATATTTACCAATCGCTGAAAGAAGAAGGGGAGATCTGGTTCTTCGACCTTGGCGAGCCACTTACAAAGAACACAAACAATCCCCATTACGACCTGCAGGACGCCATGAATAAGGCAATTGAAGATTATTCAAAAAGGGGAGCAACAGGTATCGTTTTTTATAACAGCTCATCCATTGCTGATAATATAAAATTCGACGAAAAGGATAAAACCCCCGTTTCCAAAATACCTGTTATCTATCTTTCAAAAAATGCAAAAGCAAAATATCTCAAAGATGAAACAAGCATGCATTCATTAAAACTGAATGTATTGATCGAGCAGAAAAAAAGAATTGGCCATAATGTTATCGGGTTTATCAACAACAATGCGCCTTCAACGATCATTCTTGGTGCCCATTATGATCACCTCGGCTATGGTGAAGATCACAATTCATTGTATGCAGGAACAACGCCGATGATCCACAACGGTGCTGACGATAATGCCAGCGGCACAGCTGCTCTCATCGAGCTAAGTAAAATGCTTCGTTCATCAAAAATGAAAAAGCACAATTATTTATTCATTGCATTTTCCGGTGAAGAGCTGGGCTTGTACGGCTCTAAATATTTCACAGAGCACCCCTCACTGAATCTTACCAATGTTGATTATATGATCAACATGGATATGGTTGGAAGGCTGAATGACAGCACACATGGCTTGAGCATTGGCGGTTATGGAACTTCTCCGTCCTGGAACAAACTGGTAGATACAACCAATAAATATTTCAAAATAAAATTAGACAGCAGCGGAACCGGGCCAAGCGATCACACTTCTTTTTACAGGAAAGATATTCCTGTGTTATTTTTCTTCACGGGCACACATTCCGATTACCATAAACCAAGTGATGATGCTGATAAAATAAATTATAATGGGGAACTTCAGGTGATCAAGCTTGTATATAACATCATTAAATCCTCTGAAGGAATGGATAAACTTGCTTTCACAAAAACAAGAGAAGCCGCTTCCATGGGTAAAAGCACTTTCAAAGTGAGCCTTGGCATCATGCCGGATTATACTTTTTCCGGAAATGGTGTACATGTGGATGGCGTAAGTGCCGGCAAAGCTGCTGAGAAGGCCGGTATTAAAACAGGTGATGTGTTGTTCCAGCTGGGCGATCATAAATTCAGCGATGTACAGACCTATATGGATGCATTGAACAAATTCAATAAAGGTGATGCAACCAGGGTTAAGCTTATGAGGGGTAAACAGGAACTTGTATTGGATGTTGTTTTTTAAAATGAATTTTCATAAAGGACCATTCAATGAAATTAAAAATTGATAATGAAACGCTGGCCCAGGAATTCTTTGAGTGCTCAAGGCTGCTTGGCATTGTGGCCCCGGTGAAAGATTATCAGTTCACCTGGCATATCAACCAGATACTCGGTTTCAGGTTCAGGATCAATAACAACCTTGAGATACAATTAAAGAAAAAAGAACGTAATTATTTCTTCTCTATTTACGAATACGAAGTACCCAATTGCACAATGGTTCATTATTTGTATAATAACCAGTACGACGGCGAATATCTTTTACCCGAATTCAAGCACCTTGACTTTTTATGGCTGGTAAAAGGCGAAGAGATGGAAAATGAAGAACTCGGTTCGTTGCAGCAATCCATCAAATTGATCCCGGGCGTACAGCTTGTCAATGAAATGACACATGAAAAAATAAAGAATAAGCAACACCTGATATTGTAATATTTGTTGTTGCAGGAGTTGATCATCGTTAATTAAAAACTATCATCATGTGGAAAGAAGCAGAAAATAAATTATACCGCAAATTCGAATTCAAGAATTTTTCTGAAGCATTTGCGTTCATGACAAGAGTTGCTCTGGCAGCAGAAAAAATGGATCATCATCCTTTATGGACAAATGTGTACAACACTGTTGAACTTTGGCTCAGTACTCATGATGCGGGAGACGTAGTCACCGACAAGGACAGGAAGCTTGCAGAAAAGATAGATAAACTGGTTTGATCATTCCTGCTTCAAATAGCGTATCAACGCCGCAAGTGAAACGATCGTCCATACTCCTTCAAGGATAATAAAGGGAAGGTAGTTGATCAACACAGATGCAAGGCAGGCAAGGCCTGCACCAATACAATTCAACAAAATATAGGACAAGCTGTTCTGCGTGATCTTCTTCAGCAGGTTCAGCCCAAATGCAACAAGTAATAATGTTACACCGATTGTTCCTACGATATCGGCAAAAGAGAGGCTCATAATTTTACCTGGATGGTTTTTTCAGCCTTTGCAGTGAATTTTCCTATGGGCTCTATAAAATCTTTTAGCCCTTGTTCTTCCAGCAATCTTACAACTTCACCGATCCCTGGTTCTTTCACACTAAATAACAGTCCGCCATTTGTTTGGGGATCCGGCAACAGGTTAAATGCCTCCATTACATTCACTCCTTTTTCAAAACCTGTCTTGTTGCTGTAACTATTCCAGTTACGGTATGTTGCATCAGGAACTATCCGTTGTGACAAATATTCTTTGGCTCCATCGATCACGGGTATTTTTGAATAGTACAGCTCGGCTGATAATCCTGCGCCTTCTGCCATTTCGATCAAATGCCCAAGCAAACCAAAGCCGGTAACATCTGTCATGGCTGTGACTGCATTTATTTTTCCCAATGATTCACCTATCTTATTCAATGAGCTCATTTGTTTTATCAACACGGGTATATGCTCCTCCTTAAGGACAGCTCTTTTCTGTGCAGTTGATAAAATGCCAACCCCGATCGGCCTTGTCAAAAATATAATGTCATTCTCCTTTGCTGTATTGTTTTGTTTCAGGTTTTCCTTTGAGATAATGCCATTGACAGCCAGCCCGAATATTGGCTCTGTAGAATCAATACTATGCCCGCCCGCTAAAACTATCCCGGCGTCCATACAAACAGTTCTTGCTCCCTCCAGCACCTGGTTTGCCAACGATGCAGGAAGTTTTTCAACCGGCCAGCCCAGTATAGCAATAGCCAATAGTGGTTTTCCTCCCATTGCATAAACATCACTGATCGCATTCGCTGCAGCGATCCTTCCAAAATCAAATGCATCATCCACAATGGGCATGAAAAAATCTGTAGTAGAGATCAATGCAGATCCGTTTCCAAGGTCATACACAGCAGCGTCGTCATTGCTGCTGTTGCCAACAAGTAAATTTTTGTCTGTGAAATTAATGGCGCTGCTGTGGAGTATTTCTTCCAGTTGTTTGGGTGAGATCTTGCAACCACAACCGGCGCCTCTTGAGTATTGTGTGAGCCTTATTGCTTCATTACTGCTTTCCATCGTTATCAGCTTTTTCTTCTCCGCAAGATAATGGAAGCATTTTTCTTTAGGTCACCGCTAAAACGTATTTCATAAATACTTTTTCCATCATGCACCACCAGCAGACCGGTGTTAGGAGCAATGGCCCCGAGGTTTTCTGCATACATCACAAGTTCAACACTGTCAGCATTGCCCGGGAAAATTGTTTTGCGTACTGCATTCGTGCTCAGGCCCTCCTTTGCCATAATGACCTTCCCGTTCATTAATACACTCACCGTGTCGCCATCAACCTCCCCATTATCATACAATGAAAGCTGCAGGCTGTCGGCAGAAAAATAAACAGTTTGTTGTATTACATTTATCCTGTTTGTTACTTCAGCAGCCGGGGCTGTTGACCTCATTACGACAGGTTTTTCTTCTTTTACAGGAACTGTCGCTGTTTCTTTTGAAACAACCTGTTGTTTTGTTTCGCTAGATTTTATTGCTGCAGTTTGTTCTTTCTTTTCGGTCTTGTTGTTTACTGCAATTTCTTTTGGCGTGACTGTATTACTTTCTTTTATTTCGACAGGTTTTTCTTCCTGCTCATTTTTTGCGACGCTGCTGTTAGGTGCCTGTTCTTTCGCAGGTTCTGTTTCTTTTACTGCAATTGGTTTTACTTCTTTCGTTTCTTCTTTTTTAGGCTGCTTGGAATTCGATGCAATCTCCTTTGCAGGCTCTTTCTCTTTTACAGTTGCTTTGGCCAACTCCTTTTCTTTTTGCTTTACCGCTTCTTTGGCAGCTATTTCTTTTTGCAGGGCAATTTTTTCCTTTTCTTCTTTTTCTTTCTGCATTGCGATCTTTTCAGCTGCTTCTTTTTCCACTTCAGCTTTTACGAATGACAGTTCTTCGGAACGCCCAAGTTCCTGCAAATGAGGAACCAGTGCAGATTGCCTGAAATCATTTTTTCGCTGAAGGAATATCGTACCTGTCAAAGAACTGTATTCTTTTGTGCGGTTTGTGGAGAACGGCCCGCTCAATGTCATGAGGCTGTCCTTGATCTCCAGGGTAAGCACATTCAATTGTTTAACACCTTTGGCCGGTGCTTCAGGATAGTTGTTTGCAATAAGCCCGTTGTCTTCAACTATGATCTTACCATCGGTTCTTTTTACTTTTACTTTCTTTACACCGTAATATTCTTTATCTCCCACTAAAAAAAATGTATGTGAAAATCCGCTTAGTTTACCTTTCTCTTCGCTGATGCCGATCTCGTAACGGTAATATTTTTGAGTAGTGTCATTATACAATGTTCCCTTCCAAAGGCCTGTGATGTCCTGTGCAAATAATTTCGCCGGTAAAAAGACTGTTAAAAAGATGATCAGGTATTTACTGTAATGCATGAGATCAGTTTTTCGGTATTAGATATGGTATCAACGCTCAAACAGGTTATTTTATTTAAGAGTGCGGGGAGATTTTGCCTGTTGTGCAGGGCTTTCAGGTAGGTTTTATCATAATAGCTCAATAATATGCTGAAACATTCTTTTACATTGTCTTCCAGCAGGAATCCGATAGCGGTTTTTGTTTCAAGGGGCCCGAGCCTTTTTTGTATACGAATGATCGCATTTACCAATAATTCCTTCTCGATCTTTCCATAACCGGCGGTAATATGATCAAGTCTTTGTTCGAACGGGATATCCATGAAGTAAACCGGTTTGCTTCGCATGTTATTCCAAAAAGAATTGGGAATATTCAATGCACCAATGCGCTGGCTTTCATCTTCAAGCCAGAAACTGTTCTTTGCATTTTTAAAAAGTGCTGTTGCCAGCAGATTCTCAAACATTTCCTGCTTGGGCTGTGCCGGCTGGCCCAGTGCACCAAATGCAGAACCTTTGTGATTTGCCAAACCTTCCAGGTCGATCACAACATGATTGTGATTTGTTAGCGCATTTAATAATTCTGTCTTACCACTGCCGGTAAAGCCCCCGATTATATTAAAGTCGTATTCTTTTTCAAATTGCAATAATACCCAGTTGCGGAATGCTTTATATCCTCCTTCCAGTAAATAAACATCGAACCCATAAAAGTTAAGCAACCATGCAACGGCAGAACTTCGCATGCCACCACGCCAGCAATGAACAATTATTTTTTGCTGTAGGTTTTGGGTTGCGGGTTGCGGGTTGGCCTTAATTATCTTTTCAACATCTTCAACCATTGTTCTCATCTTAACGCCAAAAAAATCAAGTCCTATCTTGATCGCTTTCTCCCTGCTCTGCTGTTTGTATGTTGTACCGATTATCTTCCGTTCTTCATCACTGAACAATGGCAGGCTATGTGCACCGGGTATATGTGCATGTATATATTCGCCCGGGCTTCGCACATCCAAAACAGGATATTGTTGTGCAAGTTCAGGAAGCTGCTCTATGGTTATTTTTTTGATGGCCACGATATATGCGATACTAAGTTAAATAATGTTGCCCAAAGATGGGCCGGTGAAGTGATTGCGACGCAACGATGCTGCTATGAAAAACAAATACCGGTATAACAAAAAACCGCTTTATTAAAAAGCGGTTTTGTTTTTATATTTTGTCATTAGCAAATTTTTAAATCAACTAATTTCCAAATTGAATTATCCATTCATCGAGGTCAGGAATTCTGCATTGTCTTTTGTTCCTTTCATATTCTTCAACAATGTATTCAATGCTTCTTCCGGGTTCATATCGGCCATATGCTTACGCAATACCCACATGCGCTGGAATGTATCTTTTTCAAGCAACAGGTCATCACGACGTGTTGATGATGATACAATGTCGATGGCAGGATAGATACGACGGTTAGACAATTTACGGTCGAGCTGCAATTCCATATTACCGGTTCCTTTGAATTCCTCGAAGATCACCTCATCCATTTTGCTTCCTGTATCAACAAGTGCTGTTGCAATGATCGTAAGTGATCCGCCATTTTCAATTTTACGTGCAGCACCAAAGAATTGTTTTGGTTTCTGCATGGCATTTGCTTCCACACCACCTGACAATACCTTCCCTGATGAAGGTGCTACTGTATTGTGTGCCCTTGCCAGACGTGTAATGGAATCAAGCAGTATCACAACATCGTGCCCGCATTCAACAAGGCGTTTTGCTTTTTGCAATGCCATGGTGCTCACCTTCACGTGTTTTTCTGCAGGTTCATCGAAAGTAGATGCAATAACTTCTGCTTTAACGCTGCGTTCCATATCGGTAACCTCTTCCGGTCTTTCGTCAACCAGTACCACCATCAAATAACATTCAGGATGGTTGGCCGCGATAGCATTTGCCAGTTCTTTCAGCAACATGGTTTTACCGGTCTTCGGTTGTGCTACGATCAAACCTCTTTGCCCTTTACCAATTGGTGTGAAGAGGTCCATGATCCTTGTACTGTAATTATCTGCTTTTGTGCAAAGTTCCAGTTTTTCGTAAGGGAAAAGCGGTGTAAGGTAATCGAAGGGTACACGGTCTCTTACTTCTTCGGGGCTTTTGCCATTGATCGTTTCAACCTTCAATAATGCAAAATATTTCTCTCCTTCTTTCGGGGGACGTACAGAACCATACACGGTATCGCCTGTCTTTAAACCAAATAATTTTATCTGTGAAGGAGAAACATAAATATCATCGGGGGAAGAAAGATAATTGTAATCACTGCTGCGCAGGAAACCATAACCATCGGGCATCATTTCCAAAACACCTTCACCTAAAACAACACCATCAAACTCTATATTAAAAGCCTGCTGGTCCCTGCGGTGCTGGAAAGGTTTATTCTCTTTGCTTGGCCTTTCCGGTTCTTCCATATTTATTTCAGGCTGCTGAATATCTTCTTCCTGCAACATTTGTGCTATCGCTGGCGGAATGCTGCTGTCTTCTGCAGTTAATGGTTGTAGTTCTTCTTCTTCATCTTCCTCAATTTCTTCCAGCTTGGTTCTTTTTACCGGTTTCTTTTCCGGTTCTGCTTTTTTAGGCCTGTGTGTAGTTTCTTTGGCGGCGGCTGGTTCAGGGGCTGAACCTTTGATGATGCGTTTGCGTTTGGGTTTTTCTCCGCCTGCGTTTTTTGAATCTGTCATGGTTGATTGTTTTTCGAGGATCGTATTGACGAGATCCTGTTTGTTCATTTTTTTTGAATTAGGGATGCTGTATTGCTCTGCGATATCCAGCAGTTCCGGAACGAGGAGTTCGTTCAGTTGCGATATGTTGTACATAAAATATGAGAAAATGCGTTTTCCAAAAATTCCGCTCTTAAGTTCTGTAAAATTGAAGTTGAAACTATAGTGATGGAAGTGGTTGCATTACTGAAGGAATATGACTTTAGGATAATCTTCCCAACCTTTTCCGCTGCAATGATACGCAGATTTTGTTGAATAAAAGAATTTTTTGTGGCAACGTTCATTTGTATTAGAAAATTGTGTTACATATGTACTCTTCATTGATGCGGTTCTAAAGCTTTCATTGTTCTTTCCAGCACATTGGGATCCTAAGCTTAGAATTCCACGTGGACAAGTTGTCGCG